>Ga0138256_10002543_pt1 | contig 19567 bp, 16 predicted proteins | sample KNB2016incub_MG_FD_105486 | JGI IMG/M metagenome (GOLD analysis project Ga0138256, IMG submission 105486) | Active sludge microbial communities from wastewater in Klosterneuburg, Austria - KNB2014incub_MG | ecosystem: Engineered > WWTP > Activated sludge > Unclassified | place: Austria... | reverse complement strand
GTGGCCCAACCCCGCGCGCGACAAGCTGACCATCGATGCGCATGGCACGCGCACCGACAGCGCTGAACTGCTCGACGCGCAGGGCAGGCTCGCGGCCACGCTGCTGAGTGGCACGGCGATCACAGGCCGATACACCGCGGATATCAGCAACCTGGCAGAAGGCGCGTACATACTGCGACTCTCCACGGAGAAGGGCACGGTCACCGAACGCATCATCATCGCTCGATGAGGACCGCCCTGTCCATCGCGGTGCTCGTGGGCCTAACGGCCTGCTGCTGCAAGAAGAACGCGGCCGGCGGGTCCACCACCACGACGGGTGACGCGGCAGGCGCCTCCTCCCCGCGCGTGCTCGTGTACCGCACGAAGATCGACCATGCGGACCATGTGCCCGTACTGCTTTCGGCGGATCATACGCGGATCATCTCCTACCCGGCCCCAACGGATCTGAAGACGGCCAACGGCCTGCCTGTTCCCACCCCCGTGGGCCAGGGCTACCTGCTGGACAACCGGGGCATCAGCCGCGACGTGGCCTACTTGGGCATCACCTGGGCCGAGTACGCCGCACTGCCCGAGGCACCCGCGCTGGAGAAACTGGACGCGCTGATCATCGACCGCGACCCGCTGACGGAATTGTGGGAAGGCGACCGGCGCGCCAACATCGCCGATCCGGTGAAAGCGGTATCCGCTTGGGTGGCGGCCGGCGAGTTGGAGAAGCACTGCAAACGGTTGAAGTAAGCCCCCCTTCGTCAACCGGCCATAGCGGGCATCCGGCAACGGGTGCCCGTTCGCTTTGTACACCGGCATGCGCCATACAAGCCAAGAAACATCGCTGTTGGACCAGCTTCTCAGCCCAACACCTCCTTCACCTTGGCACCAATGGTGGCGGGGCTGTCCACCACGTGGATACCGCATTCACGCATCACCTTCTTCTTCGCGGCCGCGCTCTCGTCGGCGCCGCTCACGATGGCACCGGCATGGCCCATGGTGCGGCCCTTGGGCGCGGTCTCCCCGGCGATGAAGCCGATCACGGGCTTCTTCACGTTCTCCTTGATCCACTTGGCGGCACGGATCTCCAGGTCGCCACCGATCTCGCCGATCATCACGATCGCCTTGGTCTCGGGGTCGTTCGCGAAGAGTTGGACGGCCTCCAGCGTGGTGGTGCCGATGATGGGATCGCCACCGATGCCGATGGCCGTGGTGATGCCGAGCCCGGCTTTCACCACCTGGTCCGCCGCCTCGTAGGTGAGCGTGCCCGATTTCGACACGATGCCCACGCTGCCCTTCTTGAACACGAAACCGGGCATGATGCCCACCTTGCATTCGTCGGCGGTGATGACGCCCGGGCAGTTGGGACCGATGAGCACGCAGTTCTTGCCGCGGATGTACTCGCGCGCCGCCACCATGTCCTTCACGGGGATGCCCTCGGTGATACAGACGATCACGCGGATACCCGCGTCGGCCGCCTCCATGATGGCGTCGGCCGCGAAGGGTGGCGGAACGAAGATGATACTCACGTCCGCACCGGTGGAATCCACAGCGCTGCTCACCGTCTCGAAGACAGGGCGATCCAAGTGCTTCTGACCGCCTTTGCCCGGTGTAACACCACCCACGACATTGGTGCCGTACTCGATCATCTGCTCGGCGTGGAAGGTGCCCTCGCTGCCGGTGAACCCTTGCACGATGACCTTGCTGTTCTTATTGACGAGTACGCTCATGGTGTGGTGTAAGCGGCGGCGAAACTAATCGCCCGGCGTTGGCGCGGGAGCAAGCGGCTTGTAGTTGGTCCTCAGGTAGTCGAACACCAGCCACAAGGTACCGAGCATGATGGCCCCGCCCACCCAGAACGGCAGGCCCTTTCCCATAGGATAGAGCAAGCTGGAAAGACCGGGACCAAGTACACGTCCAAGCGAACCGAAGCCCATGTTCTGGCCCATCACCTCACCTTGCTCGTGTGGCGAGGCTTGACGGCTGAGGATGGAAACGAGGCTGGGGTTCAGGCACGCATTGCCCACGGACAGCAGGATCATCGGCACCATGCTCATCAGCACGAAGGCGAGGTCAAGGTCCTGGTGGAGCGGTTCACCATCAGCGGCCATCGGAACCACCGCCCGCGCACCAAGTGGCACGAACGGGATCAACGCCAGTCCGAAACCGACGAGTACCGCACCGCGGACCATCATTCTTTTCTCGCCCCATATCCGCTGGAACACCCCCACCAGCCCTCCTTGAGAAACGGCCGACAGCACACCGACGATGGCGAACATGAAACCCACCTGATCCACATCGAGGTGGTAGCGCTGTTTCCAGAAAAAGGCGATGCTCACATTCATCATGCTGAACGCGGTGATATACACGAAGCCGATGATGAAAATGTCGCGGAAGCGCGTATCGCCCAGCGAACGGAAGGTGCTGGAGACCGGCTTGAAATTGATCGCCCGCGCGGTGTCCTTCGCTTTGATCGATTCCGGCAATGCGAAGATCACGCCGAGCAGGTTCAAGCCGCACAAGGCCGTGGCGAACCAGCCCACCGAAGCGATGCCACCGATGTGATGATAGATGTAGCCGCCGATGAAGGGCCCGAAAGCGAAGGCGATGCCGAACGATGCCCCCACGATGAGGCCGATGCGCTTGGCGCGGTCCTTCGGCTCCGTCATGTCGCTCACGTATGCCTGCGCCGCCGCGATGTTGCCGCTGCCGATGCCGGTGAGGATGCGCGAAACGAAGAGCCAGAAGAGGTTGTCCGCGTAAGCAAAAACCACGTAGCTGATGGCGCTGAGGACAACGGAGATCAGGATCACCGGGCGGCGGCCGTACCGATCGCTCACGCTGCCCCAGATGGGCGAGCAGAGGAAGACCATCGCGCTGAAGACCAACGCCGTCACCATGATCGCGTTGTCGCTGGCCCCGATCTTTTCGCCGAAGTAGGGCATCACCGGAATGAACAGTGTAAAGCCCAGCAGATCGATGAAGATCGTGAGCCACAGAAGGAACAGTCGGCGGTCCATGGAAAAGGGCGACGAAAGTAGGCCGGGGGGCGAGAGGTGTTCGATGTGTTCCTGGCCTGAAGCCCCGACAAGGCACCGCACCAACGCGCTTCACCGTCTACACCGAACTTTCGCCCGACGTCCAAACGCATTTCTGTCGCATCGCCCCTTCGATCATGACCCGCTCGCTTCCTATCGCCCTCGCTCTTTGCTGTCTGGCCTCCTCCCGTGTTTCCGCCCAAGTGCCCGCACTGAATTGGGATGAACTCCATTACACCGGCCAGGGTACGAACACCGGCAAGCGCGTGCTCATCGGGCCGGACACAACGGTGTATGTGCTGGGCGAAGGCGGGAGCTTCAGCTATGTCGCCAGCTACCGCAGTTATGACGGCGCACCCCAATGGACCGCGCAATGGGATTCGGCCACCGTGGCGGTGGATCTGGTGCGCCATCCGAACGGCATGCTCGTGGCGGCCTGGGTGTTCTATAACGAGCCCTTCAACTCGCCGTTGGATATCGGTGTGAGCGCCTTCAGCCCGGTCGGCGATCCGCTTTGGACCTTCATCTGGAACGACTCGCTGGACCGCGATGACCTGGTGCGCGACCTGCACATTGATGCGAACGGCGACATCCTGCTCTGCGCCACCACGGAAGAATTGAGCGGCAACCCGAGCGTCTTCAACAACATCACCACCCTGAAGCTGAGTCCGACCGGCGAACTGTTGTGGCGACGCACATGGAACGGCGCGCTCAACAACAACGATGAACCGAACGCCTTGTGGACCGATGACGCGAACAACGTGTACGTGGCCGGGTACACCACGAATGCCGGGATCAACGGGCAGGACATGCTGCTGCTGAAGTACGACGCTGAGGGGGCGTACCAATGGAGCCAGACCGTGAACCGCAACTCCGCCTTCGGCAGTCATGTGGACATCGCGCATCGCGTGATGACGAACGCGGTGGGTAACGTGATGATCACGGGCATCACTGAAAGCCCCAACAGTGACTCGGGCGAGGACTTCAGCGTGTACGCCTATAACCCCGGTGGCGGCCTGCTCTGGCAGCGGCACTACAACAACGGGAACGAGGAAGAGGTACTGGACATGGAGATCGACCCGCAAGGTCGCGTTTATGTGCATGGCCGCATCAGCACGAACATCGGCAACGGGGAGGTCGTCTTCCGCACCAGTGCGAACGGAGCGCTCGACTGGGCTTCGCCGAACATCACCACTGCGATCGGCCCACCCTACCCCTTTGCCATGGCGTTGAGCCCGGACGGCAAGGTGATCACCACCGGCATGGTGGGCGACCAGCTGCTGCGCGATGCGTACGTCCATGCGATCGACAGCACGGGTGCAGGATCATGGACCTATCGCTATCTCTCCAACAACAGCTTTGATGACGAAGAAGGTCACGACGTGGTCGTCGCCGGTAACGGTGCGATCTACGTGACCGGCTACTTCGATCAGACCGGGCAATCGCTCATCCGCGGGGTGACCTTCTGCCTCTGTCCGGAGCAGCAAGGCGTTTGCTTGCTGGAACCGACGGTGGAACCGGTCTTCATGACGAACGACTTCTGCGGGGCCGATCTGGACCAGGATGGCTGGCGCGACATCGTCTTCACCACGCCTTTGGAATCAACGCTTGGTGTGTACATGGGCGGACCGTCGGGTTTCACCCTCACCTTCCCGGTGATCGTGCCCGGCCTGCCGACACTGGTGGCCAGCGGTGATCTGGACCAGGATGGTGACGTGGATGTGATCGCCGGCAAGCTCGGTGATCCGGATCTGTGGGTGGTGCTCAACGGCGATGGAACCCTTGCCTATTCCGCAACCCTTTCGACCGGCCAACCGGTAGTGGACTACAAGCTGGCGGATCTTGACGGCCAGAACGGAACGGACATCATCGCCGTGATGAATACCGCGCCCTTCGAGGTGATCCTGCTGAACAACGGCGACGGCACGTTCACCTCGAGCAACCCGGCACCGGTAGCTAACCCTTACCGCGTATCCACTGGCGACGTGGATGGAAACGGATCGGTCGACCTGCTCATCGGCCGTGTGGTGACGGATTCCATCTACGTGCTCTACGGCAACGGCGACGGCACCTTCAGCGAGCCGGAAGGTTATGAGAGCGGCCTCTTCGGCCCGGCCATCGTCGGCATCGGGGACTTCACATTCGACGGTATCAATGACCTCGTGACCTGCAACGGAACCAGCTCCTGGGCCGTGCGGCCGGGCTCAGGTGGTGGCGCGTTCGGTCCAGCGATCACCGGAAACATCGGCGCCGTGCAGGAGTTCATCATCGCGCCTTTCCCGCAGGACACCACGTTCCGCCTGCTCGCCGGGAATTCGGGGAACACGAGCAAAGTGTCGTACAGTTCATGCAGCTTCACGTACCCGAGCGCCACGCTGGCCACCACATCGCCGAGCAACCACCTGGTGGAAGTCGCCGACTGGACCAACGACGGCGTGCCCGACATCCTCAGCTATTTCACCGGCGGCGAGGTGCGCATCTGGAGCAATTGCGACACGCTGGACGTTCCCACCGCGATCGGGTCGTTGCAGCGGGGTAGGACGCAGAACATGCTGAGCGTCTTCCCCTCTCCCACTTCAGGCATGGCCACGATCGTGCGGCCAATGGACAACGACGTCCCAGCCGATGTGAGCCTGTGGAGCTCGCGTGGCGAACTGGTCGACCGTTGGACCATGACGGCCTTCACGGGATCCGTCGACCTGAGCGAGCGGGTTGAAGGCGTGTACGTATTGCGTTGCCGTACGGCCCAAGGAACGTGGACCGCGCGTGTGGTGGTAGCACGCGGCGAATAGCACGATCACCCACCCTCGTCCAGGTTCTGCGCGTTCGGGCGCACGTATGGCCGGATGATGAGGCGGATCGTGTTCTTCCAGCTCATGTACTTCCACGCCCAGCCGATGAGCACCTGCAGCCGGTTGCGGAAACCGACGAGCGCCATCAGGTGGACGAACATCCACGCGAGCCATGCGAAGAGGCCGCCGATGTGCATGCCGAACGCGTCCACCACGGCCTTGTAGCGGCCGATCGTGGCCATGCTGCCTTTGTCCGTGTAGGTGAACTCCTTCATCGGCTTGCCTTGTGACCTGCGCACGAGGTTGTCACCGAGCAGTTCCGCTTGCTGTATCGCGGCGGGTGCCACCTGCGGATGGCCGAACTCCCACTTTCCTTCCTGCATGATGGCCACGTCGCCCAGCGCGTACACATCGGGCACACCTTGCAGCTGGTTGAACCGGTCCACCTTGTAGCGGTTGGCCTTCAGGTCCACGGCGGCTTCCAGGCCCGGGATCAGCGAGCCCTTCACGCCGGCGGCCCAGATGAGCGTGTTGCTGTCCATGGAACTGCCGTCCTTGAAGGTGACGCTGTCGCCATTGAAACCGGTGACGCGGTTGCCGAGCTTCACGTTCACCCCCATTTTTTCGAGGTAGCGCTGGGCGTTCGCGCTGCTCTTCTCGGAGAAATTCATCAGCACGCGGTCGTTGCTGTCCACCAGCCAGATCTGCATGCGGTCGCTCTCCAGCTCACGGTACTCGTGTTTAAGGATCGTTTTCCGGATCTCGGAAAGTGCTCCGGCGAGCTCCACCCCGGTGGGCCCGGCGCCCACGATCACGAAGTTGAGGCATCGCCGTTGGCCGCTCTCGTCCTGCGCGTAGAGTGCCGCCTCGAAGTCCTGCAGGAAATCGCTGCGGATGTCGAGCGCCTGCCCGATGCTCTTCAACTGCATGGATTCGCGCTCGATGGCCGCGTTGCCGAAGAAGTTGGTCTCGCTGCCCGTGGCCAGCACGAGGATGTCGTAACGGAACTCGCCCTGCGCGCTGAACACCACCTTGCGCACGGGGTCCACAGCGGTCACCTTCGCCATGCGGAACGCCACGTTCGGCATGGGCGATACGGTACGCCGGAACGGATGCGCGATGCTGTCCGCGCTGAGGCTGGCCGTGGCCACCTGGTACAGCAGCGGCTGGAAGCAGTGGTGATTGTGCTTGTCCAGCAACAGCACCTTGTATGGCCAGCCTTCGAGTTTCTTGATCAGCTTCAGACCCGCGAAGCCGCCACCCACCACTACCACTGTAGGAAAGGAAAGCGCATCATAAGTTCTGCGAGCGGTGGTGGCCATGATGGTGAGCGCGCGCGAAGATCGGTGCGGAAAGCCCGGCGTGCGTTCCTTTGTGGGGCGGCTCTCTTCCCCGCATCCACACGACCCATGGCACAGAAGATCGGAGTTCTCGGCACCGGCATGGTGGGCCAAGTGCTCGCCAGCGGCTTCCTCAAGCACGGCCACGATGTGATGATCGGCACGCGCACCCCACAGAAGGTGGAGGACTGGTTGGACAAGAACCCCGCGGGCCGCGTTGGAGGCCACAAGGAAACGGCGGCCTGGGCGGACCTGCTGGTGCTGGCTACCAAAGGATCGGCCGCGGAAACCGTGGTCCGCCTGGTGGACAGCAAGGACGTACGGGGAAAGATCATCATCGACGCCACGAACCCCATCGCTGACGCGCCGCCGGAGAACGGAGTGCTGAAATACTTCACCACCCTGGAGAACAGCCTGATGGAGCAATTACAGGCCGCGCAGCCTGGTGCGCGCTTCGTGAAGGCGTTCAACAGCGTAGGCAACGCCTTCATGGTGGACCCGAACTTCAAAGAGGGCCGCCCCACGATGTTCATCTGCGGTGACGACACCGCCGCGAAGGCCACCGTAAGCGCGTTATTGAACGACTTCGGCTGGGACGCCGAGGACATGGGCGGCGTTGAGGCCGCACGCGCCATCGAGCCGCTGTGCATGCTCTGGTGCCTGCCGGGTTTTGTGCGCAACCAGTGGAGCCACGCCTTCAAGCTGTTGAAGCGATAGCCTCGCGGGCGCGTAAAAGGGACAGGTATTCTTCCATTCCCGCCTAACACAAAGGCAGGAAGTTCTCGGCGATCATGCAGCGCACGCCGCCTCCGCCCACCGTTTCGATCACCGGCACAGGAACGGGCACCAACTCGGCGTGCTTCTCCAAGGAGATCCGTTGATCGGGCTTCAGTGCGTTGATGGCGGTCTCCGAGAGGAAGACGAAGGCGCCCTGGGCTGACCGCAACTCCAGGATGTTGCCACAGTAGCTGTGCATCTGCGCCAGGGTGATGGGTACGATCTCGCGGTCCGACCGGTCGAGTTCGGCCCACAGGTCATCACGGTCCACCGGGTAGGGCAAGGCCTCCATGCATACCAGGGCGAAAAGCTCGCCGATGCTCATCATCACGTTGGTGTGGTACACGGGCGCCCCGGCCAGCGTACCGTCCATGGTAGCGTTGAAGGTGACCGGCGATGCGTTCAGCCCGCCACACCACAGGTTGATCCCGCGCTCCGATGTACGCGGGCCCAGTGCGGCGTAGGCGATGCTGCGCCGGCGGTCGATGACCAGACTTCCTGTGCCCTCCAGGAATTTGCCCCCCCGCTCCAAGGGTGACAGGTCCATGACCTTTCGCACGTCAAAACCCTCGCGCTTGAGCGTAAGGTCGAAGGCGGGATCGCGCTCCGTACGGCGGCTGGGCGAACACATGGCGTAGAGTACCAGCGTGCCGTCCGCATGCGTACTGAACCAGTTGTTGGGAAAAACAGCGTTGGGTGCCTGCGGATCCGCAGGGTCGAGGACGGTGACACCGATCCCGCAACGGTCCAAGGCCGCGATCAGGCCATCGAACTCCTCTTCGGCGCGGAAGCGCACGTCGGCATCGTCCGAGAAATGCTGGAACCCGTTGGTGGCGGCTGTCCCCGCGTCGTAGCCGAAGCCCGAAGGACGGATGAGAACGACGCGCGAGGCGGCTTGAACGGTGGGCTCCTCGGCCGAAGTCCGCCGGTGCGCGTGCGACCAGCTACTCATCTTCAGCGGTTGCGCAGAATGGGGAACAACGGCTCCAGTACGGTGAGCACGGCCTCGGCCATGGCGTTGCCGGTATCCAATGCGGGATTGATCTCGACCACGTCGAGCGTTGCGGTCTTGGGGTCGGCGCAAAAGCCGGTGAGCAGAGTGCGGGCCTCATCCAACGTGAGACCGCCGGGCACGGGCGTGCCTGTGCCTACGCTGATCGAGGGATCCAAACTGTCCACATCGAAGCTCACGTGGATCTTTTCGCAGGCGGTGAGGTGGGCGAAGGTTTCGGCCACCACCTGTTGCGCCCCCTTCTCTCGGAGCTGCTCCACCGTGATCACCTTGATGCCGTGCTCCCGGATGATGGCGTCCTCTTCGGCCTCAAAGTCGCGCAGGCCGATATAGACCAGATCGGTGGGGAGCAGCTTGGGGCCGCTCATGCCGATCTTTCGGAGGCGGTCCCACGTGTCCATGGTGAAGACGCGGGGCTGGTTGCGGCCCTTCTTCTCGATATTCATCAGCAGCGCGAGCGGCATACCATGCACATTGCCGCTCGGGGTGGTCCACGGGCTATGCAGATCGGCATGTGCATCGATCCAGACCACCCCGAGGCGCTCGTTCGGGAAGGCCATTTTGGTGCCGCTCACAGAGCCTATCGCGATTGAATGATCCCCTCCGATAACCATGGGGAATATGTTGCTGCGCAGGAACTTGTATACTTCATACGCTAGATCCGATTCAAAACGGATCAACCCATCGATGTGGTGCGCATTGGGCGAGATATCGTCCTCGTACAAGACATCGTTCTCGTCGCGCAGGATACTCTCCTCGGCATGGCCGAAGAGGTCGCTGCCGTTCTTCCAGGCGGCCACGCGCAGGGCGCTCATGCCCATGCTGGCGCCACGTTTTCCGGCGCCGATCTCACTGGCGGCCTCGATCAATCGCACATCCATCTGGATCAGATTTGGCTTGCGGCGAAAATAACCCGGGGATGTGCGGTCAGTGGCGGTTGGTAAGTCCAAGGGCCAAATGCTTGGTTGCGCAACCAAGCATTGTTCTGAACAAGGCACTCATTTGCTTGTTCAGCCAAGCAGGTATTCGGAACAGGAACGGAGCTTCACGCGGCCTTGATGCGATGTTGCTGATCCTGCTGACCAGTGTATTCCGCTCAGATCACGGCGGTAATGCGGATTTGATCGGTCAGCCAAGCACCGTTCCAAAAGGGAGGGTTGAATGCTTGGTTGCGCAACCAAGCATTCTATTCCCGACAGCGCACACCTACCGGTTTCTCCCCCCACTCTATCCGGATAGTTTCGCGCCGCGATGTCCTCCCGATCCCCCATCGATCGCCTGCGTCAACCCTTCGACGCCTTTCTAAGCGCCCAGACCACCGGAGGTGTGCTGCTGCTCTTGGCCGTGGTGGTCGCTATGATCTGGGCGAACTCTCCATGGGCCGCCTCCTATGAGCACCTCTGGGAACAGGACATCGTGGTGGGTGGTGGGTCGTGGCACCTGAACATGAGCCTGCACCATTGGATCAACGACGGCCTGATGGCCATCTTCTTCTTCGTGGTGGGTCTGGAACTGAAGCGCGAGATGGTGGCGGGTGAACTCTCGCGCCCGAGGGATGCCATGCTTCCGATCGCTGCGGCCATCGGAGGCATGTTGGTGCCAGCGGCCTTTTATCTGCTCCTCAACACTTCCGGTGAAGAGCACAGGGGCTGGGGGATCCCCATGGCCACGGACATCGCCTTCGCCTTGGGGCTCATGGCACTTTTGGGCGATCGGGTTCCCGTGCCCCTCAAGGTATTCCTGACCACCCTGGCCGTTGCCGACGATATGGGGGCCGTGCTGGTTATCGCCATCTTCTACCCGTCCTCGGCCATCTCCATGGGCTGGCTCGGCTTCGCGGCAGGCGTACTGGCCGTCATGTTCGCTGGCAATCGGCTCGGTGTTCGAAACCCTTGGTTCTATGCTATTCTGGGCATCGGCGGGGTGTGGACGGCCTTCCTGGCCAGCGGGGTGCATGCCACCATCGCGGGAGTGCTCACGGCCTTCACCATTCCGGCATTCCCCAAGATCAAGGAGGAATTGTTCATCCGCCGGATGCGGATGCACCTGGCCAGTTTCGCCCGTCATGACATACCGGGGGTGGGCATCCGCTCCTCCGAACAGTTGCACGATCTCGAGGGCATGAGTCGCCTGACGGACCACGCGGTGCCCCCTTTGCAGGCCCTGGAGCATTCGCTGCACCCGGTGATCACCTTCTTCGTGCTGCCGGTATTCGCCCTGGCCAATGCCGGTGTGCAACTACCCACTGATATGGTGGGCGCCCTGATGCACCCCGTGGCACTTGGCGTGGCCATGGGCCTGGTGTTGGGAAAGCCGATCGGCGTGCTGCTATCGTCCTTTCTGATGGTGCGTCTCGCCGGGGCCCGCCTGGGTGAAGGCGTCACCTGGCGGCACATGACCGGTGCGGGGATCCTCGCGGGCATCGGCTTTACCATGTCCTTGTTCGTGAACGAACTGGCCTTCGATGTCGACGACTTGCATCAGGCGGCGAAGTTGGGCGTGCTCGTGGGATCGTTGCTGGCCGGGATCATAGGGTTCATCTGGCTCGCCCGAATATCCGCCAAAAAGCCCCGGACAGCCATCCAGGAAACATGAACGGGCCGGATACCGCGAGCCGGCGTGGACCGATCCGCACAGCTTTCGTACGATCGATCCGCTGAGGTCCCGTACCGCACATCGATCGCCACGCCCTCGCTCCCGAGGGCCTTCAACCTGAAGGAAGCGCTCGCCGGGATCGCCGCGATGGGCCGCACCGTGCGCGAAGGCTGCTCGCGCGAAATGGAGTTGTTCATCCACATGGATCCCTGCGTTCCCGTATCTTGCCCTATCCGCATCCTGGCCGATCGCCCGCAGCGGCGATCCCCCTTCGTGAAGCGCGTGGCATGGACCCTGGATACCGTGACGGCGGACAGCAAACACACGGTCGGGCAGAACTGAGCGACGGTATGCGGCCGCACTGCCGGCGTTACAGATCCTGCCGTAGAACAAGAAGCCCGCTAATGCGGGCTTCTCTGCTTTCGGGTGGTAGACCGGGCTTGAACCGGCGACCTCCGGAACCACAATCCGGCGCTCTAACCAACTGAGCTACAACCACCATTTCCCCATTCGCCAAGGAATAAAATCCGGTGAACGAGGCTGCAAATATAGATGGGCGGAGTACGCGCGTTACTTTGCCGCTGAGGATGCATGTGCTTGTTCTCCCCAAGTGGTACCCGGGCCGCAACGACCCCCAATTGGGCGACTTCGTGCGCAAGCAGATGCTGGCAACGGCCGGTGTACTTCAACAGCGGGGCGGAAAGCTCAGCGTGGTGTTCACCGTGCCGTTTCCCGGCCTGGAGCGTGGCGAAATACAGGAACTCCAGCAGGACACTGGCGCCTGGGAACTGCGATGCTACTACCGGCCGAGCACGGTGGATCTCCTCCCCTTGCGCAAGCTGATCAACCTGTGGCGCTATTGGAAGACCGCGAGAAACGGCATCCGGCGGGCCATCCGCGAGCGCGGCGCCCCCGACCTTACCCATGTGCATATCCTCGTGCGGCCCGCGTTGTCGGCCTGGTGGCTGAAGCAAATGCGGGGAACCCCCTATATCCTCAGCGAGCAGAGCAGCGAGTACCTCGACGGTACATGGGACCGCAAGAGCGCCCTGTTCAAGGCCCTCAACCTGGCGATCTTCCGCCGCGCGGCCGCCGTTACCGCCGTAAGCCCGCACCTCGCCGATGGCCTGCGCCAGCGCGGGCTCTGCGAGCGCCATGAGGTGGTGCCGAACACGGTGCCCGGGACCGGCCGACCCCTGCCGCCACCTGGCCCCGCAACCCGTTTCATGGTTGTGGCCGACCTGGTGGACCGCACCAAGAACGTGAGCGGTGTGCTGCGCGCATTGAAGGCCGGGCGCAACGCTGGCCACGACCTGCGCCTCGACGTGATCGGCGACGGCACGGACATGGAGTCGCTGCGCCGCACCGCCACGGACCTCGGGCTCAACGGAAGTGTGTGTTGGCTCGGCCGGACGAGCAACGCCGAAGTGCTCACGCACATGGAGGGCACCGGCACCGTGATCATCAACAGCAACGTGGAGACCTTCAGCGTGGTGACGGGCGAGGCGCTCGCGCTGGGCAAGCCCGTGATCGCCACGCGTTGCGGTGGCCCGCAGGGCTTCATCACCGAAGACAACGGCACGTTGATCGATCCCGGCGATGATGCCGCGCTCGCCGCCGCCATGATCGCGCGGGCAAGGCAGGAACGCGCCTACGACCCGGCGGCCATCCGCCGAACGGTGGATGAGCGCTTCAGCCCGGCGGCCGTGGGCGCGCGCTTCGTGGACGTGTACCAACGCGTTCTGGGCCATGCCTGAAGAACTGCGGCTGGGGATCCTGTGCGGCAGCACCTTGGCGCGCTGGCAGGCCGAGGCCTTGCGGCAGGCACTTTCGGTTGATGGCGTCCGGCCCGTGGTGGTGATCGGACACGAGGAATACGGCACCGGAAAACCGGGCTTCCGGCATGCGCTCTGGCACTGGTACTTGCAGAAACGGATGAATACCGGGGCGCTCGCCCCCGTGGAGCTTCCGGCGGAACTGGCCCGGACACCACGGATCACCGGAACGGACGACATCGCGACCATACGCCGGTATGCGCCGGATGTGCTCCTGTGTTTCGGCCCGTGCGGGCTGCCGGACGAACTTGCCGCACTGCCTGCGCACGGCGTGTGGACCCTGCACCCGGGCGACCCGGAGCGCCACCCCGGGTCCATCCCCGGTTTCTGGGAGTTGCATCGCGGCGAAGCGGTGATGGGCATGGCCCTACTACGCCTGGGCGGGAGGAACGGCCAGGACCGGATCCTGCGCCAAGGCTGGTTCCGCACAGCGGGCCGGTCGCTGCCCGCCACGCTGGACCGCGTGCTTCCCGCAGCTTCGGGCTGGGTGGCCCGCCTCTGCCGGGCGCTGCTGGCCGGTGACGCCCGGGCCGCCGAAGGCACGCCGTTCACTACCACGGAAAAAGTACGTAGTGCGCCCGGCAACGCGGACATGCTGGCCTTCCTCACCAGCGGCCGCAGGCAGGACCGTTCCGCCGCGCCGCAGGAATGGAACATCGGCGTGCTCTATGGCCCCATCGCGTCGCTGCTGGCCGAGCGGCCCAGCCTGAATGTCCGTTGGCTGCCGGCGCCCGGCCCCGGCCAATCGCGCCAGGCGCCCGCCGGACACGTGGTGGACGGCCGCCTGAACGTGCTCTACGGCAAACTGGACACGGTAGGCAAGGGCGTCATCAGCCGCCTGCGGCCCAAGCGCGACAATGTGCTGAAGCGTTCGCGCACCCTTCTGGAAGGTGAGCATGGCCTCTCGCGCCCCTTCGTTCTCCGGCACGAGGGCCAGGTGCTCGTGGTGCCCGAGAGCGCCGCTGGGCGCGTGGACCTGTACCGCATGAACGCCGCGAACGACGCGCTGGAGCATGTGCGCATGCTGCTGGACGAACCGCTGTGCGCGCCAACGCTCTTCGCGCACGAAGGCCGCTGGTGGCTCTTCGGCACCAAGGCCCCGCTGGAGGATACCGCGCTGCACCTCTACCATGCTCCGGGGATCGAAGGCCCCTGGGCGCCGCACGCGTTGAACCCCGTGAAGATGGACGTGCGCACAGCGCGCCCCGCCGGTACACCCTTCGTTCATCAAGGGGAATTGTTCCGGCCCGCCGCTGATGACAGCGCGGGCCCCGGTTGGCGCGTGGCCCTGATGCGCGTGCGGGAACTTACGCCCACCACATTCCGCGAGGAGTTGGTGCGCACCATCGGCCCGCTGAAGGGTTCCGCCTGGTCGCACGGCCTGGGCTCCCTGAGCGCCGTGGACGGCATGACGCTGGTGGACGGGCGGCGGCCCATGCCTGCCGTTTCCGACGGCGGAAGAAAGAAGCACCGGCAGGGTTCCGGCAAGATGCACCGCGACCGCTCACCGGACCGCGACCAGGACCTGGAGGACGAGGACGAGGACTGAACGATGCTGAAACAGGCCACCAGCACCGTGCTCGCGCGCTTGTTCATCACCGGCATGAACCTGCTGGTGATGATGCTGGCCGGTCATGCCCTCGGCGCCGAAGGGCTGGGCACCATCGGCCTCATCCTGCTGGGCATCACCCTGGTGGTGCTGCCGGCCAACCTGATCGGCGGCGGGGCCATGGTGTACCTGGTACCGCGCGTGCCCTTGGGCAAATTGCTGCCACCGGCCTACGCCTGCGCGGCGGTAAGCGCCGTGGCCGCATACCTCCTGCTGCGCGGGTTCCCCCTGGTACCTGCCGGATACGAAGCGCACGTTTGCGCGCTGGCCTTCATGCAGGCCGTGTACAGCGCGCACTTCGGGGTGCTGCTGGGGCGGGGGCGCATCGCGGCGCACAACGGGATCAATATGCTGCACGGCGCGGCGCTGCTGGCCGTGTTCGCGGCGCTGCTGCGCTTCCGCCCCGTGCTGGGCGTCCTGGCCTACATGTACGCCAGCTACGCGGCCTTTGGGATCAGCGCGGTGGTGAGCGCCTCCGCGATGGGTACGCACGCGCCGCTGAAGCACAGCACACCCGTGAATGTGCCGCGCCTGCTGCTGCGCCAGGGCCTCTGGGTGCAGGGCGCCAACGGGCTGCAACTGATGAACTACCGCCTGGCCTACTGGATCGTGGAGCACGTGCTGGGCCGGGCCGCGCTGGGCCTCTACAGCGTGGGCACACAGCTGGCGGAAAGCGCGTGGATCGCGCCGCGCAGCCTCGGCATGGTGCTGGTGAGCCGAGTGAGCAACCTGGACGAAGTGGCCCGCCAGCGCGACCTCACGCTCCTCACGGCGAAAGCCGCCATCGGCGTGGCGTTGGCCGTGGTGCTGGCGCTCGCCCTGCTGCCCGATGCCGTTTTCGGGGTCGTTTTCGGCGGGGAGATCACCGGGTTGAGGCCCATCGTGCTGTTGCTGGCGCCGGGCATCCTCAGCATGTCCGCCTCGCAGGCGTTCAGCCACTACTTCAGCGGCAAGGGCCAGAACCGGCACAACCTCATCGGCTCCGGGCTGGGCATGTTCGTCACCGCAGGGCTCGGCTGGTGGGCCGTGCGGCACTGGGGGTTGAAGGGCGCCGCGATCACCGCATCGCTGGCCTACACCACGAGTGTGCTGTACCAATGGGCCGTTTTCAGCCGCAGGCATGGCGTACCCCTGCGTGCGCTATGGCCCGTGCGCGCGGACCTGGACCGGCTGCTGGGCCTGCTGCGAATGAAGAGCGGGGACCGCAGCCCCCGCTCTTGATACCGTCGACGACGGATCTACTCCACGCCGTCGATCGCGCCGGAGAGATTCGTCATCAATCGCGCGTTCACCGGCCCGCCGCCCATGGCCGAGGGCGTGGCCAGCACATCGATGCCGTCGAAGACGCGGGCCATGTCCACCAGCACCTGCGCGGTGAAGGTCTCCCCTTCCACCACGGTGTGGTGTACATGGGCGTGTGCCTCGGTGAGCAGGTCATCGGTGGCGCAGTGGAAGATGAATTCCGGATCGTCCGCCTGCACGATGCCGTCGCCATCATCGTCATACCGGCCTTCAAGTACCAGGAACTTGTAGCCGGCCGCAGGGTCCCAATTCCAGTGCATCGTGGCATCGTTCAGCGGCGCGCTGGCCAGGGTGGGATCGGCGTGGTTGGCCGTACTGTCCAGCCCCAGGTCGAAGTGGAATTGATGGATATGTCCCACCTCCATCTCCCCGAGGGTGATGGTGTTGCCGCTGCCCGCCGCGTCCACGAGGAGGTAGCTTTCCGGCCACTCGCCCACCAGCACGTCCTCGTCGTTCTCCGCATGGATCCCGCTCACGAAGAAGCGCGCTGAATTGACCTTCAATGCGTGGCCCAGGCTGTCGCTCAGCAGGGAGTCCACTGTCCATTCCTCGCCGTTCTCCTGGAAGGTGAAGGCCATGTTGATGGTCGCATGGTGGTGCTCATGTTCGGGATCCTCGTCCTTGTCCTTCTTGCAGGCCGGTAATACCAAGGCCAGTGCGGCGATCGCCGCTAGAGCTTGTTTGTTGTTCATGATCAGTTCGTGTTCAGGTTGTAGGAGAGTCCCGCGATCAAACGCTCCCGGTTGGGCACCATCGCAACACCGTTGTCCTGGGCCAGCGCATGCTGCCAGGCGATGGAAAGCCCGTAGGAGCGCCACCAAAGGCGGGCGCTGAGGTGGGAAAAAAGGACGGAACCGCCGGTACCGTCCACCTGCGCGCCGTCCTGCCGGTCACGCATAGTGAATTCATGATAGGCGCCGGCCGAAGGCATCCACTGGACAGGTCCGGTCCACAGCACACGGAAGACCTCGAGGGTGGAACTGGTACCGTGCCCCATGAGATGACCATCGCCGCTGGCGCCATTCACCCGGCCCACGGAACTGGCGCCGAGCCCCCAGTCCCCTTTGCGTAGCAGGTACTCAATGCTCAGCAACCAATCCCATGTGCCGGTCCCGGGCTGCAGGTCGTGGTCCAGGCGCTCGCCCTGCGCCGTGGAGAGGTCGTGCCGGCCCAGGGGGAACTTAACCCCGCCACCGAGCGTGATGCGATGCCGCATCGCATCGGAGGCCGCAGAAGCAAGCGTGTTGTGAACCACATAACGTCCCATGAGTACGGGATCGCCCACCGCATAGATGTCGGCGGTCATGGTACTGTCCACGGACTGGTAATTATTCACCAGCGGCACCGTGGCCATCAGGCGGAAACGCTTGCCGAACCAGTACTCGCCCCGCGCCTCCAGGGCCATGTAGAGTTCGGTCATGGCGGCACGTCCGCTGCTGGTCGTCACGTGGTCCCCATGCTTGGCCAAGGATGTGGCGGTGGCGGTCCGCACGTCGCCGTTGAGGTAACGCATGCGGTACCACAGCCCGAAATTGTTCGCACGGTCGTGGGGCTGCAGCCCGAGGTACAGGCAGCCACAAGCATCACACGCCATGCTCCGAAGCGCGAGCAGGATCAGCGCTCCGGTCATGAAGGTACGGATCATTTGTGATCAATTGGTTTGACACATCACGTCCCTGCCCGATAACCGGGCAGGACATGGGAACACGGCCTTCACCGGTTGAGGGTGGAACCGTTGGCCAGCGTCAGCACCAAGGGACCGGATCGCAGGGCGGCAGGTGACCCGTCAGCGGGGAAAATGCGGGGGAAACCCATGACAGGATGCGGTTCACGGCAACGATGGCGAAGCATCCGGAGGCCATGGCAGGTACCGCATCGAACGGCTTCATTGCGCGCAGCGCAACAGGAAATCCTTGCTCGCGCTGGTCCAGGTTCTTCAGCTGCCTGGAGAGGTAACAATCGCCGTGGCAGGTGCGCATCTCATCCGGCACGATGCGTTGCACGCAGAGTTCCTGCATGATGCGCTCGCGGTCCATGAGGAAATCGACCACCACGAGACCCGGCAAAAGCAGGTTCGCCGCGAACAGGAACAAGAGGACCAGGCCGGTAGCGCGCACGGCGCGAACTTATGCCGGTTGATGATCCGGCGCGGTGCGCGTCCTCGTTCTTTTCAACCGCACAATAGCTTGGCACCATGAAATGCGCCCTCCTCCCCTACGCGGTGCTGCTGCCGTGCGCGCTCGTGGCCCAGAGCTTCCAGAACCACTACGGCGCGGGCAAGTACGAAGAAGGCGTGGCCGTGATGGCCGACGGGAACGCCCTTGTTTCCGTGGTGCGCCACTACCGCGAGGGGTACGGGCATGGCCTGCAACTGCTGCGAACATCGCTCACGGGCACGAGCCCTGTGACCATCAGCGTGGATCTGCCGGGGGCCGTATTCCCGCAGAGCGCCGTGCAGGCCGAAGGCGGCGACGTCCTGGTCTGCGGCTCCATCATACCCGATGGACGGTATGACCAGGACGCCTTGCTCGTCCGGGTGACCGCTGCGGGGTCGCTGGCATGGTCGTGGACCAGCGACGATGCCACCGGCGACGAGGAGTTCCTGTGCATCGATGCGCTGGACGACGGCTGGGTGCTGGGCGGAAAATGGCGGCACAGTGGGTCCTGCGACGCATTGCTGGCCCGCTTCACGACCAGCGGAGCCTTGGTTTGGCAGCAGCACTACGGCTCGGTGCACGATGAGCGCGCCACCGGCATCGCGCACGACGCGGGCGGGCTGGTGGCCGTGGGCAGCAACACCTTCCCTGTGGGCAACGATCAATTCGACCATGATGCATGGGCCATCCGCACGGACCTTGACGGGAACGAGCAATGGCAGATGATACTTGGCGGCGGCGGCGAGGATCATGCGGCGGACGTGGCCGTCCGGAGCGACGGTTCCTTCGTGTGGGCCGGATACACGCGCTCCTGGCCCCTGGCGGACACCACGATCACCGGTGAGCGCCTGGCCCACGCCTGGCTGGTGGCCATCAACCTCTTCGGCGACACGCTCTGGACACGGACCTTCGGCGATATCACGACCCACCGCCGTGCCTGGACCCTTGAACCGTTGTCGGCCAACGGTGATATGCTGCTGGCCGGCGAGTACGAAAGCGGCCATCATTCGGATGCCTTCGTCATACGCACCGGGCCTATGGGGGATCCGCTGTGGGAACGCACGTACGCGCTACAGCGCACCGACCGCCTCCGCTCCCTGACCCCGATGCCCGATGGCGGCTTCGC
>Ga0138256_10002542_pt1 | contig 19571 bp, 15 predicted proteins | sample KNB2016incub_MG_FD_105486 | JGI IMG/M metagenome (GOLD analysis project Ga0138256, IMG submission 105486) | Active sludge microbial communities from wastewater in Klosterneuburg, Austria - KNB2014incub_MG | ecosystem: Engineered > WWTP > Activated sludge > Unclassified | place: Austria... | reverse complement strand
TGCTCTCGCGCCGCTCGGCCGTGACGAGGACTTCCTGGATCCCGGCACTGGCCGGCGGCTCTTGCGCGAGTGCCGCCGAGGCGATCGTTATGCCGATCGCGGTGAACTGGATGCCATGGCGGGTGAAGCGCTTGAGCAGCGAAGACATAGCGAGGTTTCCCCTGTGGTTGTGCGCCGGTATAATATCAAGTTACTTGACTGTTTGTAGTGGCCAGGAGTGCCGCGGTCCGGCTCATTGGCCGTCACGGGAACGCCAAATCCGGCCAATCTGATACCCGCACTGGCGGGATTGAACGGCGTGGGATTCCCCGCACGGCCGATCGTCCATACGATTCGTGGCGCTATCAGCAGTTGGACATCCCATGGCAGGAATTTCGGCGTGTGGCATTCATGTACCGCGCATGCGACTACCGCTCAGCCTGATCCATGCTCCGGATCAGCCACCATCCGTTCGTGAGAAGGCCGTCGCCGGAGCCGATGAGGATGTCGTCACGATGGCGGTTGCCGCCGGCAACGATTGCCTCGCCGGGCGCGACCCAGCCGGAATCGATCATGTGTATCTCGCGTCCACTTCGTCGTTCTTTGCGGAAAAATCTGCTGCAGCCATTGCGGCAAAAGCCCTGGGGTTGCGCCCGGATGTGGTCACGGTGGACTTCGGCAGCAGCTTGCGCGGAAGTGCTGCAGCACTGAGAGCAGCGGCGAGCGCCGTCGCATCCGGCACAGCGCGTGCTGTATTGGTAGTGGCGAGCGATGTGCGCACGGCCGAGCCGTACTCGGCCATGGAAGCCGACCTCGGCGACGCCGCAGCAGCGTTCGTCGTCGAAGCCGATGCCCCGCTGCGGCTGGAAGTCGATGGCGCAGCAAGCCGTCAGGCCTTTGATGTTTGGCGGGAAGACGGGGCGGGCTCTCTTCGCAGCTGGGAGGACCGGTTTGTCGTTCGCCATGGCTACTTCGAGCCGGTCATTACCGCCTGGGCTCAACTGCAACGCGAGAGTGGCCTTGAACCATCATCAATCCAGCATCTGGCGCTGTACGCGCCGGACAGCCGCAGTCATCTCGAACTAGTGCAGCAATTGGGGTTTCGCACCGGGCAGGTGGTCGATTCGCTGTTCGGGCGGGTTGGAAGCTGTGGCAGCGCCTTCGCGCCACTGCTGCTCGCTATCGCCGCATCGCGTGCGCAGCCCGGAGAAAGAATACTCAGCAGCTTCGCTGGTGATGGCGCTCACTTGATGAGCTGGGTGCTCGATCGGCCGTTGGCGCGGTCTTCGACATTCGATGAACAATTGAAGCGACGCATCGTTTTGCGAAGCTACCGCCAGTACCTGAAGTGCCGGGGTCTCGACGGCGGCGGCGCGGATCGCAAGTCGGCAGACGGCATTTCCGCCACGGTCAGCTACCGCGATCAGGATGCCGACATCGGTTTCACGGGTGTGCGCTGTCGACGTTGCGAGACCGAGCAGTTTCCTCCAGCCCGCGTGTGTTATCGGTGTTTCACGCGTGATGACTTCGAGCCGATAGCCCTCGCGCGCCGCCGCGGTGTGCTCTTGAGCTACAGCAGGGATTACTTCTTCCCTTCGCCGATGCCACCGGTCGTCGCCGGGGTCTGCGCGCTCGGCGGCAGCGCGCGGGCCTACCTGCAGCTCGCGGATTATGGCGGTGAAGAGCTCCACACTGGCCTTCCAGTCGAGTTCGTTTTCCGCCGCATTCATGCAACCGGCGGTCGCGCCGCTTGGTACTGGAAGGGTCGCCTGGTTGCACCGGCGGAGGCGCACGATGCCTGAGAGTATGCGTGACCGCGTCGCCATCGTTGGCGCCGGTTGCTCGGCGTTCGGCGAGAACTGGACCATGTCGGCCGAGGACATGATCGTCGAGGCCGCGTTCGACGCCTATGCGGACGCTGGTGTCGAGAGCCCGCAGAAGCAACTTGACGCCGTGTTCTGCGGCGCAATCTACCCGTCCCGGGGTACCGCCGAGGTGGCAGAATCCCTGAAGCTGTTCGACCTGCCGATTACACTCGTCCAGAACTACTGCGCGACCGGCACCGATGCCTTCCGGTGCGCGGCGATGTCGATCGCCGCGGGCCTTTACGATACAGTCCTGGTCGTGGGCTTCGACAAGCCCAAGGACCGTGGCGTTTCCGGACCCAGCGTCACGCTTAACACAACCCGCGGCCTACCGATGACACCGGCGGGCTGGTTTGCACTTTGTGCGGCGAAGTACTTCGAGACCTACGGGGCCGGGCGCCTCGAGCTGGCAAAGATCGCAGTCAAGAATCATGCAAACGGCACACTGGCGCCCAAGAGCATGCTGAAGAAGCTCATCACCACCGACGACGTACTGAAGGCGCGGATGATCTCGTGGCCTTTCGGGCTGTACGACTGCGCGGCGCAGTCTGATGGTGCCGCCGCTTTGATCCTGTCGCGGGCGGACCGGGCGCGTTCTTGGCGCCGCGAGCCAGTCTGGCTGAAGGGCGTATCGATCATGCTGGGTCCGAATCCGCAATCTGATCCAGACTTCGATTTCCTCGGCTGGAAGCCGACGCGCGCCGCTGCCCAGGATTGCTATCGACAAGCCGGTATCACCGATCCTTTCCGCCAGATCGATATCGCGCAGGTGCACGATTGCTTCACGCTGACGGAGCTTCTGACTTATGAGGATCTTGGCTTCTGCGCCCGCGGCGCAGCGAAGGAACTCATCGATTCAGAGGTCTTTCATCTGACGGGCGAGCTGCCCGTGAATACGGATGGCGGGCTCAAGAGTTTCGGTCATCCGACCGGCGCGACCGGTGTGCGCATGCTGTACGAGAACACCCTGCAACTGCGCGGCGAAGCCGGAGCCCGACAGGTACAAGGCGCGACGCTCGCCTTGAGCCACAACATTGGTGGTGCGCCACAGGCCTGCGGCATCGTGATCCTCGGGAAGGAGTGAATCTGACCATACATGAGGTCGACGTTCGCGATGTTGAGACGCTGACCCGCTTCGTGTCACCGGAGTTCGGCCCATGGTCGCAGCCAGTCACTGTTACCCAGGAAATGATCGACTGCTTTGCCGACTTGACCGGCGACCGGCAGTGGATCCACGTAAACGTCGAGCGCGCAAAGCGCGAGAGCCCCTACGGTGCGACGATCGCACATGGGTTCCTGCTGCTGGCGTTGCTGCCGACACTGTCCGCGCCGCGTGACTGGCAGCCAATGCATTACTCGAGCGCGGCCAACTATGGTTCCGCCGGCCTGCGATTCCTGGCGCCCGTGCCTGCAGGATCGCAGCTTCGGGCCCGTCAGCGGCTTAGGCAGGTCGAGCGCCATCGGCGCGGTACGCTGGTAACCAGTGAGGTGGCGCTGCACGCGAACAACAGCGACAAGCCTTCCCTGCTGTATGACTTGCAGGTGCTTTACCTGCACTCCGGTACGTCTGGTCAGTCCTGAAGGCGTAGCGGCGGTGCCAGATCCCAGCGACGTTGGCCATGCCGGCCGCTTCTGCGCTGGCCAACCTCCGAGACACGCTTGCCGGTCCAATGCCGGAATGCGCGCCGGAAATGGCTGACATTCGTGTAGCCGAGCAGAAACCCGATCTCCTTCGGTGTCAGTGACGTTTGCTGCAGGTACTGCTCGGCAAGACTGCGCCGGGTCGCATCGAGCGTCTGCTGGTAGGTGATCCCTTCCTTCTGCAACTGCCTGCGCAGTGTGCGGGGACTGACGCCGAGCCGTTCGGCCATACCGTCCACGGATGGAAACCGACCCGGCGTATTGAGAAGGATCCGCTGGATCGTATCGGCAAGCCGATCCTGCTGGTCCTTCTCCTTGATCAGCAGGCGACACTGGTGGTCGCAGATCGCGAAGACATCGTGGTCGGACAGCGTTATCGAGTCCTTGAGCCGCTCGATGTCGAATTCAAGGAAGTTGCGCGACTGGTTGTAGAAGACCGGACACCGGAATGCGCGTTGATACTCGTCGCTGCGCTCGGGCTCCGCGTAGGTCACGCAGATCTTCAGGATCGGGAACGAATGGCTGGTCAGGCTGGTGGAAAGCGCAATGGTGCGGCTGATGAACTCCTCGATGGCAAAGGGCATCAGCCAGCCGAGCGGCAGCGATTCCCTCAGCTCGCTGACCCACCGTCCATCGCGACAGTAGTTCGATGGAGTCAGAATGTACTCGTTGAGGGCGTAATAGCGGTGAATCACCTGTCGAGCCTGCGCCAGCGTGGCGCTGCTGAGCGCGGCATAGCCGAGCACGCCGAGGTCGCTGATCTTGAACTCCATTCCGAGTGCGATGCCGAGGCGCGGATTACTGGTGAGCCGCAGCATGTTGGCGATGATGCGGCGGTAGGCATCCGGCGTCGTGTAGAAGGACGCCGCGCTGACGCTCTTCTCGTCGAGGCCAGTTCCTGCTAGGACGGCGGTCGCATCAATTCCGCGCGCATGCATGCGGCTGAGATAAAAGGAGATCTTGTTCTTCAGCGGGCTGTGCATTTGTGGCAGTGCACTCGATGGCCAGAAGCGTAGCTACAGGGCATTCCCGGTAGTCCCTTGGCTGCCGGATCCGGCCTGCAAGCGACCGGATTTGGTATCAACGTGGCCGACTGTACGACCTTGTCGAAGGCGCCGTCAACGAGTTGCCGAAATACAGTTTGTCCGACCATAGGGTGCATGGCGGCCCGATTCGGTACCACATTGACCTGATCTGCACCGGTAAGCGTGAGGTACGGTTGATCACAGCAAATACCATTCTCCGGTAGCCCATCACAGGGAATATTCCGGCTCTGCCGGGGGTTGGTTGCTCGCCAGACGCGCCTCTGGCGAAGATCTCCACCTCCCGGTCGCCGATCTCATTGATGTACTGCCACGGGGGAGAGCTGGATCATGAAATCGAACAGAATCATCCGATTGATGGCGTTGTCCGGAGCCGCAGTGGTGAGCTGCAGCGTGACTATCGGGGCATGGTCGCAGGAGGCCGTACTGGATGAAGTCATCGTTACCGCACAGAAACGCGCTCAGAATCTGCAGGAAGTGCCAATCGCACTCACAGCGCTCGACACCGACATGCTTGAACATGCGCGCGTGATCGACACTGACTCGTTTGCGAAGCTTGTTCCCAATCTGCACGTCAAACAGAGTACGACTGGTGCTGTGACGTTGGCTATCCGTGGTGCCAGCAATAATGATGCCGGCAACCCTGGTTTCGAGAACGCCGTCGGTATGTACATCGATGGCGTGTACACAGGAAAAGCGGTCGGCTCGCTGTTCGACCTCGGGGACATCGAACGAGTGGAGGTGCTTCGTGGCCCCCAGGGTACTTTGTACGGACGCAACACGATCGGCGGCGCCGTCAACTTCGTCAGCAGGCGACCGAGCGGCGCGTTCGACGCCCAAGTCAAGGCTGGCATTGGCAACCAACAGCTGTATCACGGCAACTTGAGTCTTGATCTGCCGACGGTCGGTTCCGCCGGCACCGGAGCGGGCGAACTCCGGGCGCGACTTAGCACCTATGTGCGCCGGCGTGATGGCTTCACAGACAATGTCCAGCAGAGCTTTGCCAGTCCATCTTTCCCGATTGCGGCTTTCGATCAGTTTGGCACTGTCGATCGTCATGGCTTTCATGTGGCTCTCGACTGGGAGATCTCCAGTCGGTTCTATGTCGGCTATGATTTCAGTAGCTTCCGGGCGAATGAGAATCAGCGGCTATTTCAAGTGATAGATGTGGTTCCGGGCGGCCGGCCACCTGGTTTTGAGCGCTACATACCAGGCGGGCAGCCAAAGGTTGGCAGCGCAAATGCCGCAGCATTCTTCGATACTGAGACTGAAGCGCATGCGCTGCACGTCACTTGGAAGCTTAACGATCGGGCATCTCTGAAATCGATTACCGGATATCGTGAGATGGATTCACGCGACGGGCAGGATCTGGACGGCAGCGACACCAGTTTCCTGGAAAGCCTGCGCGAATACACTGTTGAACAGTTCTCTCAGGAACTGCAGCTGGTCGGTAGCAGCGATCGGCTGAACTACGTGCTGGGTCTTTATTACTACGAGGACGAAGGGGTCAACCTTCGTGTGCAGCAACTCGCGAACGCGACCACTCAGCGGATCGGCAACGCGTACCTCGACAACAGTAACAAGGCCGTGTTTGGGCAGATCGACTACCGCCTGAGCTCGCTTGATGCGCTGAGCCTGAGCCTCGGCGCGCGCTACACCGAGGAACGGAAGCGGATGTCGCGTTTTCTGCAGACATTCACCGGTGGCACTGGATCCTTTGCGTTGTTCAACCCAGCCCCAAACCTCGTGGTTCCGGAGCTTTCCTTCAACGACACGTCGATGATGTTCTCGGTTGGCTACAGAATGCTGGATGACCTGAACGTGTATGCGAAGTACGCAGATGGATTCCGCAGCGGCGGTTACGATGGCCAAGCGGCATCCCCGACGGCCGCGGCTAGGCCCTATCGCTCCGAGAAACTGGCGACCTGGGAAGCCGGGATGAAGTCACGCTGGCTGGACGACCGGCTGCAGTTCAACCTGGCAGCATTCTACAGCGAATACGATGACATGCAGGTTACGTCGTTCATAGGCACGGTGGCATCGGTGCTGAATGCCGGAGCGGCCACCTTATACGGCGCCGAGCTGGAAGCCGAGGCGCTGCTTACCGAGCGGCTGCGTGCCGCTCTCAGCGCGTCATATCTGGACTACAGGTATGATCGGTTCAACATGGGTGGGACGATCGGAGACGTCGCAGATCGTGCCAAGATCAATAATGCACCACGCGAGACTGTCAATCTTGCGCTTGACTACCAGTTCCCGACCGTCAGGAATCTGGCTCTGCACGTGAACTATAACTACTGGTCTGCAGCCCATGCGATCGCCATCAAATCAAATGGCACGGTGCCGAACTCGAAGATGGATGCGCGGGGATTGCTCGATGCACGTCTGACCTGGTCGGGGATCAAGATCGGATCGAGCGCTGAGATGCAGTTCGCGCTCTGGGGGCTCAACGTCACCGACGAGCGCTACTACGACAATGTGATCGATTTTACTTCCTTCCGCGGTGGCACGCTCGGTTGGCCGGCCACGTACGGGCTTGAAGTGACACTCGCCTTCTGATCGAGGTGCGACGTGTGATCGGGGCGAAGCTCAACGGCGGAGCTGGTGCTGATGCTACGTGTGGCCGGCTTTGCGGCTCCCCTGGCATATCCTTTCGTTCATCTTACGTGAAAGAGAATGTCAGTCACGCATGGCCGGAAGTGGTTCGTTGCCGGTCAGTTCTGGCTGCTTCAGGCTGTGTCGATGGGGACACGTCGCGTTTACCATGCAGCGAATCCGCCACACCGTGGCGACGGGGAGGAACGGATGCAGAGTGATCACACATTCGGCGGTCGGGTCATTGGCGAAACCCTGGTCGACGAAGGCGTGGAATGTCTGTTTGGCGTCCACGGAGCGCAATGGGGCTCGATCGAAGAGGCTTGCCGCCGCGGTGCGCAGCTCTATCATTTCCGGCACGAGGCGAGCGCGGGCTTTGCCGCGGATGCGTATGCGCGTTGCACGCGCAAGCCGGGTGTGTGCTTCGTATCGATGGCTGCCGGCATGGCCAACATGCTGGCCCCGCTCTATCACGCGCGGGGCTCTCTGAGTCCGCTGGTCGTGATGGTGTCCCAGCATCACCCGGGTCGCGACGGCCTCAGCCCGATCCAAGAAGGCTATGCGGAGCGCGTGTTCGCCGACGCCTGCAAGTGGACACATCGTATCCTCGACTGGCGCACCGATGCATTCTGGATCCGGAAGGCGCTCAAGGATTCCGTGAGTTTCCCGCCTGGACCGATCGCTCTGTCGATTCCGCAGACAGCGCAGGGCGGCGCTGGTCCAGACCGGCAGAGGCACTTCGTGCCGAGCGACCGGGCGCCAGTGATCCCGCAGCCCGCCGGCGATCCGGCGTTCGTCGAGCGGGCGGTGGCTGCACTGCTGAAGGCCGAGCGCCCCCTGCTGATCGCGGGCGACGGAGTGTACTGGTCCGATGGTGCCGCGGAGCTGCAGGAGCTCGCCGAGCTGCTGCAGATCCCGACCGCGACGCGCCGCACTGCGCGTGGCGCGCTTCCGGAAACTCATCCGCTCGCATTCACGCAGGAGTGCCGGGACGGTTTCGCCGAGCACGCTGACCTCGTTTGCCTGATCGGTATGCAGGTGACGGCCCTCGATCGCCACTTCGAGCCGCCCGCCTGGTCGGCCGGAACTCGCTTCATCCAGATCCAGGAGAATCCTGAACTCGTCTGGTACGGCCTGCCGACACAAGTGACAGTCGTCGGTTCCCCCCGACTCGTGCTTCGACAAATGATCGATTGCGTTCACAGCCTGACGAAATCGATTCCCGATCGCAAAGCGTGGGTCCAGCAACTCGCGAAGACGCGAGTGGAAGTCACGCGACGGCGCGCCGAGAAGGTGAAGAAGCAGTGGGGCTTGCGGCCGATCCATCCAGATGTCCTCGGTGCCGAGATCTGCAACTTTCTCGATCCGACAGCGACGCTCATCTACGATTCCTATTCCGGCTCACACTACCTCACCGATAAAGTTGTGGCCAGCCGTGAGGGCCACATCCTCGATGCCGGGCTGCACCAGCATCTCGGCCATAGCATTGGTATGGCGATCGGCGCGCAGGTCGCCCGCCCGGGCAGGCAGGTGCTGGCGCAGATCGGAGACGGCGGCTTTGGGCTCTCCGGGATGGACATGGAGACAATGCTGCGGTACCGGCTGCCGGCTGTGATCGTGCTGCTCAACAATGATTCGTGGGGCGGACGCACGATCGGCGGCCCCTTGTATTTTCCGAAGCACGGTTCTTGGGACAACCTGCCGGACATCCGCTACGACCGCATGTTCGCCGAGCTCGGTTGTCACGCGGAGTACGTGACCACGGCCGAGGAGATCCGTCCGGCCCTCGAGCGTTCGTTCAATTCGGGTCTGCCGTCGCTGATCAACGTGCGCAGCGAGGCCACGAAGACCTCGCGGCGGCTGCTGCCGATCTGGCTGGTGATGACCTGGATGCGCGGCAACTTCGCTGAGCTGCCCACGGAAGCGCAGGACGAACTGCGGCGGCAGCCGTTTGCGATATACCGTGCGGCGGCAGCGATTGCCCGTGACGACGGGTGCCAGGTTAGCGCGGAAGAGCTGGCAGATATGGTTGGCAAGACGGAGCGCGACTGAATGGCTGCCATGAAGGAGCTGGGCGGCAAGGCTGTGGTCGTCACGGGCGGTGGCCGCGGCATCGGCCGCGCACACTGCCTGCAATTGGCCGGCGCAGGCGCTGCGGTCGTGGTGAATGACGTCGATCAGGCGGAGGCCGGGAATACGGCGGCCGAGATTCACCGCCGCGGCGGTCGGGCGATCGCCGACGGCTCCGACATCGGGACTGTTTCCGGGGCTGCTCGCGCTGTAGCCGCCTGCCGCACCGAGTTTGGGCACATCGACGCGATGGTGGCCAACGCCGGTATCGTTCGCGATCGCACGTTCCTGAAGATGAGCGAGGAGGACGTGCGCAGTGTCTTCGACGTGCACTTCTTCGGTACGTTCTTCTGCCTGCAGCAGGCTGCGCTCGCGATGCGTGATCAGGGCACGGGCGGCGCGCTGATCACCACCGTGTCGGCGGCGCACTTCGGAAACTTCGGTCAGGCCAACTATGGCGCGGCCAAGGGCGCGATCGCATCGCTGACCTACACGCTGGCACTCGAGCTTGCGCGTTTTGGCATCCGGGTCAATGGCATCTCGCCGCTCGCCACGACGCGGATGTCTGATACCTACAAGGGTGCGGATGGCAAAGGCGTCGAGCTGCCGTACTACGACCCGGAGCTGAACGGTCCGATGCTGATTTACCTGGTCAGCGATCGCGGCAACTATATCTCTGGCCAGATTTTCGGCACGGGCGGTGAGCGCGTCGTGATGCTCGAGCACCCGCGCTACGGCACCGGTATGTACCGGGAGGGAGGCTGGGAGGTCGAGGCACTGGACCGCCACTTTCGCAATCATCTCGGGCCAGTACTCGAACCCATCGGGTTGATGAAGACGCCGTATCCGTTCCGAGACGGCATCCGGCCACCGGCGCCCACCGCGCCGGCGCCATGAGTGGGAGGCAAGTTGGCAGACACTGCAGGCATCACCTTGGAGCGCGACGGCAACGCCGCCATCCTGACACTGTACAACCCGACACGCCGCAATGCGTATACGCGGGAAATGCGCAGGGAACTGGCGGCCCGGTTCAACGAGCTGCAGCAGGACCAATCGGTACGTGCAATCATTCTCACCGGGGCGGACGGGCATTTCTGCGCGGGTGCGGATGTATCGAAATTCGGCTCGCTCGACATCGGGCCGCTCGAGGCGCGGGAGTGGTATCGCGAAGCGCTCACGCTTGCACATGCGGTAGCTGATGGCACGAAGCCCGTGATCTGCGCGGTCGAAGGCGACTGCAATGCCGCGGGTCTAGCACTGGCGCTGCTCGGCGACTTCATGATCGTTGCGAGGACTGCGCGACTTGGCGCGTTCTTCGCGAAGCTCGGCGTGCTGCCGGATACGGGCATGCTGTACACACTGCAGCGGCGTGTCGGCTTGGCCCGCATGCGGCGGTTGCTCATGCTGGCCGAAGCGGTCAACGGTGAGGAAGCGGCACGCATCGGGTTGGCGGACGAACTGGTCGAGCAGCGCCAGGCACTCGCGGTGGCGAAGCAATGGGCAGCACGCTTCGACGACGTCGCGCCGATGGTTACTGCCTGGATCCGCGTCGCGCTGCGCAACGGTATCAACAGCCTCGACGATGCGTTCCGTGTGGAACTGGATCTGCAGCCGTATCTGAGCTGTTCGGCCGACCTGCGCGAGGGAATTCAGGCATTCATGGCCAAGCGCCGGCCGCAATTCACCGGGCGCTGATTCCACAGGAGGGTGAGTGGGCACGGTGGAGCCTGGGCGGCCGGTTCTGACAGGCGACTTTCGCAGTTTCGGGGAACTGTTGCTCGCAGCGGGCGACCGCTTCGGAAATCTGGAGGCCTTCGTCTGCGGAAATGAGCGTCTGAGTTTCGGCAATTGGGCGCATTCGGCCCGCGCCTTGGCCGCGCTGCTGCGGGAGCGGGGCATGCAGCCCGGCGACCGCGTGGCGATCCTGCTGCCGTCATCGGTAGATTACGCCATCAGTGCGGCCGCGGTCCTGCTGATCGGTGGCATCGCTACTGGCATCGACGCGCGGTTGGGGCCACGCGAAGTCCGCGCAATTCTTTCGAGGGCGTCACCCGCCCTCCTGATCACCTCGGACGAGCAGGAGCTGCCAGAAGGAACTGCCACGCCGTGCCTGCGGCGAAACGATCTCGTCGACGCATACCGACGAAACGGTGCTCATGTGGAACCGGCCGCCGTGGCCCGTGATGCTCCGGCGTGCATCGTCTGGACGAGCGGCACGACCGGTGTTCCGAAAGGAGCCTGGTACGACCACGCCAATCTGGCAGCCGCGGTTGACACGGCAGGCGTGATGGTCGCGGCGCATGACCGCTGCCTGCTGCCACTGCCATTCGCGCATGCGGGCTATATGGCCAAGCAGTGGCAGCAGGTTGCTTTCGGCGTGACCTATGTGCTCACGCCCGCCCCCTGGTCGGCACGCGAGATGCTGCGGATCATGGTCGCGGAGCGGATCACGGCGGCATTCGGTGTGCCGACGCAGTGGGCGAAACTCCTTGAATTGCCGGAATTGGCGGCGGCAGACCTGTCACATCTGCGCTTCTGCGGAATATCCACGGCACCGGCGCCTCCTGATCTCATCGCCGAACTGACCCGCGCTCTGGGCTGCCCGATGATCGTCCGCTATGCCATGACAGAGTCGCCATCGATCACCGGCACCCGCTTCACTGATCCGCCCGAGGTTCTGTTCCGCAGCGTCGGCAGGCCGCAGCGGGGGATGGAGCTGTGCATCACGAGTGACAGCGGTGATCCGGTCGCACCGAGGGCTTCAGGGCGGATCCGCGTGCGCGGGCCCGTCGTGATGCGCGGCTACTGGAACGATCCGGTCGCCACGACCCGGGCGCTGACGCCCGACGGCTGGCTGATCACAGACGATATCGGTCGCCTAGACGAACGCGGCAATCTGATGCTGCTTGGGCGGACATCCGACATGTACATCCGCGGTGGATACAACGTTCATCCGCTCGAAGTGGAGCGAGCACTCGAAGAACATCCGGACATTGCATGTGCTGCCGTGGTTGGCAAAGTCGCGCCCGTCATCGGCGAGATCGGCGTCGCGTTCATCGTAACGCGCAACCCGGATGTTCAACTCGCGGAACCGGAACTGCGTCGGTGGTGCCGCGAGCGGCTTGCTGACTACAAGAGCCCCGACGAGTTCCGTTTTGTCCCGAGATTGCCGCTAACGCCGATGCTGAAGGTCGATCGCCGGACACTGAGAACCTGGCTCGAATGAACCGGATGTTGAACGCTGCGCCTGGGCCGGTCACTGCAACGGGGATGCCGCCGCTATCCGGTTACCGCGTCGCGGATCTGTCGAGCGGCATCGGCGGCGGCTACTGCACAAAACTGCTCGCCGACGCTGGTGCGACAGTGGTCAAGCTGGAGCCACCCGAAGGAGATCCGCTGCGCCGCTGGACTGCCAGCGGACACGCGCTCGGTGACGGCGAGGACGGAGCCTTGTTCCGCTTTCTCGCGGCGGGCAAGCGCAGTCTTGTGATCGATCCGCTCGACCTGGCTTGTATCAAGCGCGCGCGTACCGTGCTGGACGATGCAGATGCAATCGTGTGGAGCCCGGGGTCACGGCTCGCCGCGCACCCGGATCTGCAACCGGCGGCGATGCAGAGTGCGGTTCCGGGAGCCATTGTCACGGCCATCTCGCCGTTCGGTCTGACGGGACCCTGGGCCGATCGCCCTGCGAATGACCTCATTCTTCAGGCGCTGACCGGCGGACCCGCAATTCGTGGCTTGCCGAGCAAGCCGCCGGTTTCCAGTGGCGGTCTGCCCAGCGAGTGGGTCGCTGGCACCTACGCTGCGCTCGGAATGCTGGCCGCCAGGCACCGCGCGATCCAGACGGGAGTAGGTGAGCTTCTCGACGTGTCGATGTTCGAGGCGCTGCTGCTCACGCAGGACCTGTATCCGGTGACCTACTTCTCGGTGGCGGGTCGTCCGTGGCGTGGGGGCAAGACGCCAAACATGCCGGGCATCGAACCGACCGCCGACGGCCATATTGGCCTCGCCGTTGTCACGGCGCAGAACTGGCACGACTTCTGCGTGCTGATTGACCGACCCGACTGGGCCGAAGATCGGTCGCTCTACACCTACAAAGGGCGCTGGTCGCGCTGGTCCGAGCTGATTCCCGCGATCCGCGCGGCAACCCGGGACCGAAGCACCGCAGATTTGCTGGAGACTGCGGCGCTACTGCGCCTGCCCGTAGCACCAGTCGGCAATGGTGCCACGGTGTCGAATTTCGATCATTTCATGGAGCGGGGTGACTACGTCCGCAATCCAACGGGCGGGTTTCTGCAGCCAGTTGTGCCCTATCGTCTGTCAGCGGGAGCAGCACCCCGACCGTTTGGACTGGCACCGCAACTTGGCGATCTCGACTCGCGCAAGGGTTCAGGCGCAAGTGTTTGGCCAGCGCGCGAGCAGATTGCCACCGTAGCGGCTGCCACTGTCGTGGCTGATGAAGCAGAGAATTCGCTACCCTTCCGTGGCCTGCGCATCCTCGAGTTCACAGCGTTCTGGGCGGGTCCGGTGGTCGGCCAGTTCTTTGCAATGCTGGGCGCCGAGGTGATCCACGTCGAATCACCGGCCCATATAGACGGATTGCGGGGTCACACCCTTCGTGCGGTGGGTGAGGAACTCTGGTGGGAGTGGTCGCCGCTATACATGGGTCCAAATACAAACAAGCGCAGCCTGGCGCTCGACATGCAGAAAGAAGCGGGGCTGCGTATCGCGAAGCGGCTTGCGGCACGTTGCGATTTCGTGCTCGACAACTTCAGCCCGCGCGTCCTCGAGCAATGGGGGCTCGACTACGACAGTCTCAGCCGCGAGAACCCCGGGTTGATTATGGTGCGAATGCCCGCATTCGGACTCGAGGGCCCATGGCGAGACCGCACAGGTTTCGCCTATACGATGGAACAGGTGTCCGGCTTGGCCTGGATTACCGGCGAGCCTGACGACCCGCCGCTCACTCCGAACGGCATTTGCGATCCGATGGCCGGCGCGCATGCGACGATCGCCGCGCTGCTCGGTCTCGAACATCGCCGCCGCACGGGCCGCGGCATGTTCATCGAAGTGCCGATGGTTGGCAGTGCCCTCAACCTTGCAGCAGAACAGGTCATCGAGTACTCGGCATATGGACGCCTTCTGCAGCGCCGCGGCAATCGGGGCCCGACGGCGGCACCGCAGAACATCTACCGCTGTGCTGCGGATGCGGGCGATCGATCGCGCGAGCGTTGGATCGCTATTGCGGTGTGCAGCGACTCACAGTGGCATGCGTTGCGACAAGCTGTCGGCGATCCACCGTGGGCGCGTGACGAATGCCTGCGCACCATGGTCGGGCGAGGACTCGCACAGGACCGGATCGATGCGGAGCTCTCGGCATGGTGCGCGTCGCGCGCCGCGACCGAGACGGCCGATATGCTCTCTGCCGCGGGCATTCCGGCGGCCGCGGTCGTACTGCCGTACGAGACGCGACTGAACCCTCAGCTGCAGGCGCGGGGCTTCTTCGAGCCGCTGAAACACCCGGTGGTGGGCCCCGTACTTCACGAGGGCTGGCCCGTACGTTTCGCCGCCGGGCCGCAACGCTTCCATCGTACGCCCGCGCCGACGCTCGGGGAACACAACACGGAAATCCTGTCGTTGTTGCTTGGAATGTCGGAAGCCGAGATCGGAGCACTCGAAGCTGCCGGCGTGATCGGCAGTCGGCCGGTAGGTGAACAGCGCGCGCGGTGAGTCAAGGAGGAGCAGAAATGCCGGATGCAGAACCAGCCTGTCTGATCGGTCGAGGTCTTCCAAAGGATCTCCCCGGCTGGCGTGATCTTATCCGACGAGTCTCCCGTGCAACTCGCCGGCCGGCAGACGCCGAAGATCTCCTGCATTCTGCTTTCCTTCGCCTCGAGGAGTTCCGTTCACGCCATGCGGTCGAGAACCCGGTCGCATTCGTGGTGCGTGCCGCGGTCAATCTGTCTGTCGATGAGCGTCGACACGAGCGCGTTCGGGCAGAGATTGCCGAGTCGGTCCACGATCTGGTGAATCTTTGTGATGGTCGGCCGTTCAATGACGACATTCTGCTCGCCCGGGAACGTTTGGCGAGAGTGAGTGCGTCACTGGCCCAGCTGACGCCGCGTACCCGCGAGATCTTTCTCATGCATCGTATCGAGGGCCTGAAGTACCGCGAGATTGCCTGCCGGCTCGAGATCACGGTGAGCGCGGTCGAGAAGCACGTCGCCAAGGCGACGCAATGCCTCGCTGAAGGGACCGAAGAAGCTGAGGAAACCTGATGTCTCGCACGTCAACTATGGAGCGCCATGCTGGCGCGGGGGAGATCGACCATGAAGCTCAGCGTACTCACATGACTCCACACAACGTAACTCCCGGCCTGGCCGTTGCTCTTGCGCTACTGATTGGTGGTCTGGCGTCGGCTCAGACCGAGGCGCCACGCAACCCGGCGCCCGGTGCTGCCGCATCGCCGACGGAGACGTCCCTCAGGCTGGAGGAAGTCATCGTCACCGCCCAGAAGCGCGAGGAGTCGCTGCAGGATACGCCCATAGCCATCACGGCCTTCACCGCGCGTGACCTGGAATCACAACGCGTCAGCAATGTGATGGATCTCATGAACAAGGCGCCCTCGGTGAACCTCGTGCCTTTTGCCGGTACGCGCGTGGCCCCGAACTTGTTCATCCGTGGCATGGGCAACATCAATGCCCAGACCACGAAGGACAACGCGGCCGGCATCTACATCGACGGGGTGCCCGTCGGGCGCAGTGTGGGCCTTGCGGCTGACATCGCCGACCTCGAGCGCGTGGAGCTGTTGCGTGGTCCGCAGGGTACGCTCTGGGGCCGCAATACCACGGCCGGCGCGATCAATTTCATCACCCGAAAGCCCAACGATGAATTGTCCTTTGGCGTGCAGCTCACGGCTGGCAGCTGGGACTTGCGTTCGGGTCGCCTGAATTTCAACGTTCCCATCACGGACAAGCTCTTTGTGCGCGCCTCCTACATGCGTACCGAGAACAACGGCTGGGTGGACAACCTCAATACGACGCTGCCGAACCAGATCAATTTCAACGAGGACCGAAAGAAGGAGGCCGTAAGGGTTGCCGTGCGATACCAGCCGACGGAGAGGGTTACCGTCGACTATGTCTTCGACAACTCCGAGATGGCTTTCGGTAACCACTTCTACCAGGTCATTGCTGGCCCGACGGCGGTATCCGGCCGTCAGGAAGCCGTCAATCCGCTCCGTGGGCTGTACCCGAGCGATACCGAGGTGGGCGGCCACAGTCTCACGCTCGCTTGGGAGCTCGATAGTCTGACGATCAGGTCAATCAGTGGCTATCGCGATCTCGACAGCCGGACGAACATGAATTACATCGATGTCTTCACACAGGACAACGTGCAGGCTCAGCATCAGTTCTCGGAGGAGCTTCAGCTGGTCGGAAACGCCCTGGGCGATCGCATCAAGTACGCCGTAGGCTTATTTTACTTCGACGAAGCCAGCCACGAGCAGTTGGCCTCGCGCTTTGCGGGCGGTGCGGCGGTCGATGAGTTTCTGGTCAAAGCCGAAAGCACTTCGAAGGCCATCTACAGCCAGGTTACCTGGACACCCCCGGTACTCGACGATCGTCTCGATCTCACCGTCGGACTGCGCTACACCGAGGACTCGCGCAAGGCGACCAAGACCTACCTGCGCACCAATCTCAGTCCGGCAATTACTCCCGGAACGGTGGTCGTGGGTGATCGGGACTTTGACTCCTTCAACCCGGCGTTCACGGTCGACTATGCTTTTGCCGACCACGTCAGGGGCTATGCGAAGTACACCACGGGATATCGGGCAGGCGGCTACAATACCCAGAGCACCCCGGCCTTCTTCGGCCCTGGATTCAATCAGGAGGACGTCAAGGCTTGGGAAATCGGCATCAAGTCTGATCTGCTGGAGCAGCGTCTGCGTCTGAATCTCGCGGCCTTCAGCAACAAGTACACCAACCTGCAGGTGGACCAGCGCCGCACCCCACCCATATTTACCGATACGCTGAATGCTGGCAGCGCGAAGGTAAAAGGCGTGGAGCTCGAGTCCGTGGCTGTACTCAGCGACAGACTCCGGGCGAATCTCTTCTATGCATGGCTCGATGCTGAATACGGGTCCTATATCGATGGCGGCGTGGACTACGCGGCCGACCGCTACATGCAGAATGCACCGAAGAACCAGCTTGGTGCCGGATTCGAGTATGCATTTCCGCACACGGGCATTGGTGACTTCACTCTGAGCGTCGATTTTCGCAAGCAGGACAAGTTCTACGCCGCTGTGCTTGCCTACAGCCTCTCGCCGGGCTATGAAGTCTGGAATGCGCGTCTGCAACTTGCAGAGATTCCAGTACCTGATGGCAAGTTCCGGATTGCCGTATGGGGGAAGAACCTGGCCGACGAGAAATACCGGTTGGCCACGACCAATCTCGGGTTGTTCGCCGCGCAGTTCGGCGCGCCGCGCTCCGTTGGCCTCGACGTGATTTACGAGTTTTAGTCGATGCAAGCCCGGAAGAGGGTGAAGCCCGATGATGGCTCGCAATCCTCGCACGGCGCTTGGCGGCCGCGCCGCTGGCGGGTACAAGGGGGACACCGGATCGTGCTGGCTGCAGTGGTCTCAGGGGGGCTGATTGCGATGTCGATTGCGGAATCACCCGATGCGGCGCAGAGCCGGATCGAAGCAGAACTCGCTACGATTCGTGCGGAGCTCGGCGAGTTGCGCGATCGGGAAGCCATCCGACTATTGGCCGTCTCCTACGCGCATTTCGCCCGCACCCGCAAGATCGAGGAGCTCGTGGCGCTCTACTCGAGTGATGCGGCCTTCGAAGTGGCTGAAAACATGGGGACGACGCCCGGTCTCCGATCGGGCCGGGACGCAATCCGGGAAACGTTGCGTGTCGATCTTCCGAGAGCCGATCCCTGGCCGTTCCTCCACCAGCATTACATCGAATTGCTGGGGCACGATCGTGCCCGCGGTGTGCTGTATTTCGAGCTCAGGCAAGGCGTGGAGAATCTGCGTACCACGCACATCGGTTCCTATGTGGATGAGTATGTGAAGGAGGGTGGTGCCTGGCGGTTTCGCTCGCGGAAGCTCGCGGCCGTTCCCTTGCCCGCCGCCGTGATACCAGGCACCTGAGCTCGCCTTTCGCCACAGCGCCTGAAGAGAAGCAGAATCCTGTCTACTGGACGCCCCTCGGCGCGTGAAGAATATTTGACGATACGCGGATTGCGTCACCGGCTGTTGCGCTGGGGACCACCGACCGACTCGCCCATCGTGCTGCTTCACGGCCACATGGATACGAGCGAGACTTGGCAGTTCATGATCGAGCATCTGCCCCGTGACTGGAGCTTCGTTGCCTTCGACTGGCGCGGCTTCGGTGGCACCGAACGCGCGCCAGGTGGCTACTGGTTCCCGGATTATTACGCTGATCTTGAGGCGATGCTCAGGCAGCTGGTGCCCGCGGGTCGCGCCCGTGTCATCGCCCACAGCCTGGGCGGCCTTATTGCGGTGATCTACGCGGGTGTGCGTCCCCAACGCATCGAGTGGATCGTGAACCTGGAAGGCATTGGTGTTCCGCCGACGCGCCCGGAGCAGGCACCTAGGCACTTTGCTGAGTGGCTCGATGCTGTCGGCCGCGAGTTGCGGGGTGCGCGCTGGCCCTCCGTCGATCGCTTTGCGCTGCAGCTGCGTGCAAAGAACCCACGCTGGACAACTGCGCAGGCGGCTTACATCGCGCGGGCCTGGACACGGCCCTGCGCGGGTGGCGACGGTGTCGAGCTCGCAGCAGACCCGCGCCATCGTTGGCCGAACCCGCTGCTTCACCGCTTCGAGGAAGTGGCGGCCTGCTGGCGGGCAGTTCGGGCGCCGATGCTGCTGCTCTTGGCCGAGGACTCGGAACACCGCAGTGGATACGAGCGCGCGGGTGGGGTGGAACCGCTGAAGAACGCAATCCGCGATTTTGAGCTCGCATGGGTTTCGAACGCCGGCCACATGATGCATATCGATAACCCGGCGGCCGTTGCTGCGCAGATCGAGCGCTTCGGCAAAGCGCACGCGTGAGCCATGCTCTGCTGCCTTTCGTCATAGTGTCAGTCGGCGCGCGCTGAATCCTGCTCTTGCCAGCGCAGTGCCATATGCGGCCGCCATCATCGAGTCGTTTCGCCCAGAGTATGAGGCGTGGCCAGGATTGCTGTCGGCTACACAATAGCGAAGTGTGGGCTGACACGTCGTGCAGGACCGGTCGGCTGACTACGTACCGGGCTGCCGGGCGTCCTCGAGTCTGATGGTGATTCTCTTGCCAACGGCGGATGCGGCCTTCTGGACGGTTTCAAGCAAGACATTCGGATTGTCCGGATCGAG
>Ga0138256_10002541_pt1 | contig 19576 bp, 19 predicted proteins | sample KNB2016incub_MG_FD_105486 | JGI IMG/M metagenome (GOLD analysis project Ga0138256, IMG submission 105486) | Active sludge microbial communities from wastewater in Klosterneuburg, Austria - KNB2014incub_MG | ecosystem: Engineered > WWTP > Activated sludge > Unclassified | place: Austria... | reverse complement strand
CGATTGTTCTGCTAATACGTGAGCGTGCGACAATCGGCCACAAGACCAAGAATTCGCTACAGATCGACAACAAAAATGTTTCAGACACCCACGTCGAGATATTGCGCCACGAACGCAAGTGCACGTTGCAGGACCTGGATTCAAGCAACGGCACCGCCGTGAACGGCCGCGAAGTGCGCGAAGTCGAACTCAAGAACGGCGACACGGTCGTGCTGGGCAAGGTCGCAAAGCTCTTCTTCATTGACCCCCTGGGGCAACCGGCGTCCAGCCCGAATGACCCATCGGCAGATGGCGCCAGTGGTTCGCCGGCGCCTCGGGCGGAAAGCCCTGTGTCCATGGCGGCGCCCGTGGTGGTGCCTCCACCGCAAGCTGCGTCGTCTGCCGCCGGGGCCTCCGATCGCGGCACGTTTGAACCCATTGGAGAGGCCCAGGAGAATCTTGCGGGCACATGGGGCATCAATCTTGTGATTGCCTTCGTTGTGGCGGGGGCATTGATTGCCGGTGGCTACTTGCTCTCGGATTTTCTCAAGCAGGGCCCGGCAGATGGCCAGGGCCAGGCCAGCGTGCCGCCCGCCCTGGCCGACGCGGCGCTTTCATTTGAATCTGACATGGATGCGCAGGGCAACCCGCCGGGATGGGTCGCCCGCTATGAGGCTCCCGGCTCGGGAAAAGTTGAACTTTCTTCGGACTCTGAAAACCCTGGCGACGGCAGCCGTTCCCTGCGCATCAAACAGACGCAGTCTGACCAGGGCGCCGGCATGCTGATTCTCGTGGCCGACAAGCCCCGCGATTTACAGCTTTCGGGCACCGTACAGCTATCAATGCTCGTGCGCGGCGAGGGCGTCTCCACGGCTTGTGTGGCCTGCGCACTAGAGAGCGAAGGTGTGCAGCAAACCGCAGTTGCCGCTTCTCTCAAAGATCTTTCTCAAACCGCCTGGAAAGAGATTCGGGCCACAGGCATCTTGACCCAAGCCTCGCCAAAGCTGGCGAAACTGGCAATTCTGATCAGCGGGAGTTTTACCCGTCTCTGGATCGACCGCGTGCAGCTGACCAAGGTCGAACAGCCCGGCGCAGTTGCGGCATCGCTGTCTGCCACAACATCGGGTGATCTGACGCTTATGTGCGACGCCGCCAGACCCGGCGAAACAGTTCTCTTGAACGCCAATGGCAACAAGCTCAGATTCACGCCACGCGTGCTTACCTCCAATGATCGCGAACTATCCGAACCTGGTTTCTGGGCCGTCGGCGCGCAGGACAAGAGCAGCGTGGTGTTCCAGGCTGCGTTGCCCAGCCGCGGGTCTGTGGCAGCGCTGGACTTGCACCCCGAACTTTGTGCCAGCGAGCACCTCGCAGAACCGGGCCTGCGCGTGCAGTACCTGCTCCACAAGAATTTCGAGAGTGACACCCTGGCGTTGGACGTTCAGTTCAGCCCCGGCACTTCGACAGTGACGATTTCCGACATGCGCGGCACACCCTTGACCGTCAATCTCGCCGAGTTCCACGGATTCCCTTATTCCACCGTCACGGAAGTTGCCGTCGAGTCTCAGGGTTTGTGCGTCGTGTTTCCGCGGGGTGCCGTGCTGTGGCTGGACCAGTCACGCAAGGGGATGCTGGTCGCGACCGTGCGCGCAGCTCAGGAAGCCCGCCGCAATGAGGTCGTTTGCGACGTTTATCCGCGAAGTGTTTCCACAGCCCGCCTTTTTGCTCGGCTCGTGAGTCAGGCCGAGTCCTTCGACTCGCGGGAACTTTTCAGCGCGGCGCTGGCTCGTTACGAGTACATTTTGGCCAATGCCCCCGCAGGTTTGCCCTGCGCGGCCGGAGTAAAAGATCGCATTGTCAAGATCAGGATTCGGCGTGATGAGCTCTTTGGGCTGGTGAAAACTGCCTACGCCGAAGCCAAGGACACCCGCACGGCCGATTCAATCGAACTGGCTCAGCGCAACCTGAACAAGTTCGTGGCCGAGTTCCCCGGCGATGCCGAAGTTTCGAAACTGGAATCCTGGGTCAAGGACCTTTCCGACTGGCGCGCGGCCATTAAGTCAACGCGCCCGCCCGAAGAGGCCGCTAAAGCCACGCTGGATGCCGATGGATTCCTGCGCCGCGCGAAGGACTACCAGAAGCAGGGTCACACCCTGCTGGCCTTGGCGCTGCTGGAAAACATCCTCCAGGACTACAAGGACACTCCAAGCTTCCTGCCCGCCAAGACACTCCACGACGAGATCATGAATGAAATTCAGGATCCCGCCAAGCGCGACGAAGTGATCGACCGCGAGTTGGCAATCATCGACAAGGCCAGCGACGACGGCGATTGGGCCGCCGCCATGGAAAAGTGCCAGAACCTGTTCAAGCGCTTCCCGGATACTTCGCGCAATCGAGATATCATGAAGCGGGTGCGTCGCATTGAGGAGCGGTTCGATTGATGCCACAAGACCAGGCCGGCACCCAATTGACGTGAGCAATTCCACTGTTACGCTTCGCAACCCCGGCGCAGACCGCGGGAGATTGACAAAAAGGGCCGTTAGCTCAGTTGGCTAGAGCGCTACCTTGACACGGTAGAGGTCATAGGTTCGAGTCCTATACGGCCTACCATCTTCAAACCATGTTGTTTTGGCCTCGACTTAGGAAGGGGTCTAATTCCCCGGCATGCTGCGCTCGCTGGACGCTAAGCCGCGAGCCCGTCCGCTCCCTGTTCAGCAAAGGGCGGAGGGGCGGAAAAAGAAAACACACCGTTATCAACGGTGTGTTTTCTTTGGTCGGGGCGGAGAGATTTGAACTCTCGACCTCTTGCACCCCAAGCAAGCGCGCTACCCAGGCTGCGCTACGCCCCGACTTGCTTCTGCCGCTTACTAACGGGGTCAGCGAGGGAAACGGTAGCGGCCTAGCAGGATTCGTCAAGCGGGGGAGCAGTCTGGCTTTTTGCCAAACGGGTAAATCATGTTTTCAGCCACTGCGGTATCTGGGCCGCCTTGAGTATCCCGGACTCCGTGATGTAACCCGTAACGAGCCTCGCCGGCGTCACATCAAATGCAGGGTTGAAGACCTTCGCCGGATTGGGGACGACTCGTGTGCCGCGCACCTCGCGTACTTCGGATTCGGCGCGTTCCTCTATGGGGATGTCTATTCCTGACTGTGAACGGGCGTCAAACGTGCTCCTGGGTGCGGCAATGTAGAAAGGCACGTTGTGGGCCTGGGCCAGGACCGCCACACCGTAAGTACCGATCTTGTTGGCCGCATCGCCGTTGGCGGCAATTCGATCAGCACCCGTTATCACGAGCTGGACTTTGTTGTCGCGAAGCACGACGGCTGCCATGTTGTCGCAAATCACCGTGACGTCGACTCCGGCTTGAGCCAGTTCCCAGGCGGTCAGCCGCGCGCCTTGCAGAAGTGGCCGCGTCTCATCGGCATAGACCCTGAACCTGACGCCTTTTTCATGGGCGACGTAGAGCGGTGCCAAGGCGGTTCCCATGCCGCTGGTGGCAAGAGCGCCGGCGTTGCAATGGGTCAGGACGCCGATGCCGGGAGTTATCAACGGCGCGCCATGCTGACCTATCAGTTCACAGGTTGCCACGTCGCTTGCATGAATCCTGTGGGCTTCTTCGAGCGCCATGGAAACGTCGCCTTTTGCCGCAGCCCTGACGCGCTCGACTGCCCAGCGCAGGTTGACGGCCGTGGGCCGCGCGTTTGCAAGTGAATCCAGCCCGGCGTTGGCCAATCCTTCGCGTAATGCCAAGACGCAGCCATAGGCGCCGGCGACGCCAATGGCGGGTGCACCGCGCACGGCCAGCCGCTTGATGGCATCAATGAGTTCGCTCAACTTGTGGATTTCCAAATTGGCGAGTTCCAGGGGCAGCTTTGTCTGCTCGATGATCACAAGGTGGCCCGATTGGGCGTTGCCCTGCCAGTGAAGCGTGCGTGGAAAGCTCAATTCAGGCTCCTTACTTGCGCAAGGGCGGCATCGTATATTGCTTCTGCACAGTTCAAACCAAGCAGTATGCGTCGATTCTCGCCGCATTGCAGGGCGTGAACGGCTGGAGCGAATCATGGGCAAGTCCGCGCCGCGCGAAAAGAAACCCTCGGAACCTGAAGCAGGGGATGCGCTCAAAGATCTGGAGCAGATACAACTCCAGGCGCAGGCCGAGATGGAGCGCGCCATGGCTGACACGCACCGCGTGCTCAAGCAGGCCATTGACCGAGCGGGCCCAAAACGTGTGGCACGCGCTTTGGATATCTCGCTGAGCCTTGTTTACAAATGGACCCAGCCTGCACGCACTAAAGCAAACCCCGCGGCCTCAGGTGCGCGAAACCCGCTGGACAAGCTGCTGACAATTTTTGAGCTAAGCCAGGACCTGGAGCTGATTCACTTTGTATGCCAGCTGGCGCGCGGCTACTACACGCCAAATCCGTCGCCAAAGGGCGGCAAGGGCATCAATTTCGTGTCTGAAACCGTCAGCTCCCTGAATGACTTCGCCGACATGCTCCAGTTTGCGGAGAAGTCGTTGACGGACGACGGCAAAATTGACGAGTCCGAGGCGACAAAGCTCCGTCAACAGTGGAACCGCCTCAAGGGCCGCCTGGAGCACTTCGTGATTTCCTGCGAAGAAGGCCACTTCAATGAAGAAGGCGAAGATGAAAACGACGGCGAAGAGGAATAGCAGCGCATCATGAGCGAACGCATCAACATTCCCGAATTCGACGACGAAGAGGTCAGGCAGCACATCGTGCGCCTGCGCGGCCTCATTGCCGAAGAGACCATTGAAACCCTAAAAATGGTCCGGCTGGATCACATCGTCAACCCGCGCGGCAAGTTGCAGGAGTACGACCAGCAGACCTTTCGCGCCTGGGTGATTGCGTGGCTCAACGCGCTCGAAACCGTGATCTGCGCGCACATGGCCGTAATGACCAAGAAGATGCTCAGCGGGCGGCCAGTAGACAGCATTCAGGAGCTGGTGGCCCAGCCTGACCGATTGCTGGAGCAGGTTGAAGACATCAAGCGGGCGCTTGAAATCATCCTGACTGCAGAACCCGAGATGACCCCCGACCGCGCCGACAAATCAGCGACGGGCGAGTTCCCTGTTAAGAAATGAGGTGCGGCTGAAGGGCTGAGAGCGCGGCTTCCACAGCCGCGCGTTCCAGGTCGTGGCCGATCACCACTAGTGTGGGTTTGGGGTCAAATCCATCGAGCGGGAACACGTGGGCCTGGGCGTGACCGCCGGCGTACTGGCAGATGTAGAGTGCGTCATCGCTGACCATGCGCACAAATCCTTTGGCGCGGATCACGTTTGCCGGCAGCGACTTAAGTGCCCCGAGCAGGGCCGCCTTGTCTTGCGCGCGTTCAACCAGAAAACTCAGTGCCACATATCCGTGCGGATGTTTGTGGTCACTGTGGCGCCCGACCTCATGCAGGAGGGAGTCCAGTGCCTGGTCGCCGGTGCTGCGCAGCTGAGGCGCGGGCTGTTTGAGGAGACCGTCAAGCAAGGCGGCCGCGTCCAGATCGCCATGAACGGTTCCGACCTGTTGAGCCGTGGGGGCAATCTCGCGGACTTTGGCTTGCAGCCGCGGAAACCAGGCGGGATCGGCCAAATCCATCTTGTTGAGCACAATCACGCTGGCCAGCTCGAGCTGACGCCGTGCCAGATCGTTGATTCGCAGGGCGTTCAGCCCGTGTTCGACATCGAGCACGGTTACGACGGCCTTGACTTCAATGGCTTCAATCAAGTCCAGCGCAGTGCAGGTGTCAATGACCTCGACTGGGTCGGCAATGCCTGTGGTTTCGATGAACAGGATTTCAGGCCGCACGTCTTTGATGACTTCATTCAGGCCTGCGTGCAGTTCGCCCTTGAGCGTGCAGCATATGCAGCCGCCCAATACGTTCATCACATCAATGTTTGCGCCGGCGGTCTGCGCCAGGGGCCCATCAACTGAAATCGCGCCGGCTTCATTCATCAAGACGGCAGGCTTGCGCCCAAGCGCTAACGCAGCCTTGAGAAGGCGAATCAGCAGGGTGGTTTTTCCGGCTCCAAGGAAGCCGGCGATCAGGATTACCGGGACGCGGTCCATGCGGGCCTTTTACATGACGCGGGCCTCGTGCTAAACCCTCGCCTAGTGGAAACCATTTCAAAAGCGAAGCTGAAGCAACTCAGGGCGCTCACGTCCCGCAAGGGCCGCGAGGAAGAGGGCCTGTTTATCGGCGAGGGCCCCTACCTTCTGGACGAAGCCCTCAAGGCCGGAATGCTGCCTCGCTTTGTTGTCGTCAGCGAACGCGCCGACGGTCCCCGCGAAAAGGTCCAGTCCCTGATTGGCGCCTGCCGGCGTGATGCGGTTGAATGTTTCAGCGCCAGCGAGGCTGAATTCGCCGAGTGCGCCGACACCGTAAACAGCCAGGGCATATTGGCCGTGTTTGCAATTCCGACCTATGAACTTGCGCCGTTGCTCGAACGCCATGAAGTCACGCTGCTGGTGCTCGACAACATTCGCGAGCCAGGCAACCTCGGCGCGATTTTGCGCCACGCCGCAGCCTTTGACTGCGCGGGCCTGCTCCTGCTGAAAGGCTGCGTTGACGCCTGGAACAACAAGGCTGTGCGCGCCAGCATGGGCGGGGTGTTTCACGTTCCGGTGTTTGCCGACCTGACCCCTGAGGAAGCCATGCAGCAATTGACGAATTCAGGCGTTTGGCCTTATGTGGCCGCGCGCGGCGGCAAAAGCGCCTTCGAAATCAGCTATCCGCCCAAGACGGCGTTCATCATTGGCGGCGAAACCGAGGGCGTACAGCCGTTCTGGAACGAACGCGACGTGATCAAGCTGGGGCTGCCGCAAACCGACAAAGTCGAAAGCTGCAATGCAGCGGTGGCGGCGAGCATCTTGCTGGCCTACCGGTTTCAGTCGCGGCGTGGCTAGCTGGAATTGCGCGGCCGCACAACTCCGTGTTTCGTCGCGCGTGCCAAGGCGCTAAGCTGCTCCCATGCCAATGACGCCAAAGAAGGCCTCCGAAAGTCAAAGCCATCTCACCTCGATCGTGCAGCCGGGCGATCTGAATATCCATGGCAGCCTGTTTGGCGGCCGCTTGCTGGCATTGATGGATACCTGCAGTGCCATGGCCGCCATGCGCCATTCCCGGCGCAACTGCGTGACGGTCAGCATCGACAAGGTTGACTTTGTGGCACCCGTGCGGCACGGATTCCTGCTCGATTTGACAGCGCGAGTGCATTTCACGGCCCGCACCAGCATGGAGATCTATGTCAGTGCCTTTGCCGAAAACCCCCTGACGGGCGATCGCAAGCTGGTGTGCGAGGCGTTTTTCAGTTTCGTCGCGCTTGATGGCGACGACACGCCCACTCCGGTCCCGCCAGTGGAACTGGAAACAGAAGCCGATCAGAAATTCAATACCGACGCAAAAGCCCGCTACGATGCGCGCAAGCAGGGCAAAATCAGTTCGCGCACCACGATTCGAACGAAGTAATCACTACCAGCGACAGGCTTGCCCAGCGCTGATTTCGAGCCGGTAGCAGACTCCCCCGGCTGGTGAGAGAAGCAGGCTGTTTCCCAGGGCGTCCCAGGTTCCGGCCTCAACGCGCCTGACAAAGCCGCGCTCACCCGAGATGTCGCCCTCGTATTCCAGATAAGCCAGCCGGTGCGCGCTGATTTCGTTCGCACCGCAGGTTGCGCCTGGCTGTTCAAGGCGAGCGGCGAGCTGAAAGGTGCGCAGTTTCTCCTGGTCAGCCACCTCCAGCATCAAGTCGAAATGTGTTGCGTTATTGACGCTGTGGGCAAGTATCACGTATCTCAGTGGCATGCGGCGCATTCTACTCACGGTTGAATACCACGGCGCGGGTTTCTTTGGGTGGCAGCGTCAGGGCGCTTCGCGCAGCGTTCAGGGCACCCTCGAAGTCGCCTTGCAGGACTTGCTGGGACATGAGATTACAGTGCATGGCGCGGGTCGAACTGATCGCGGCGTACACGCTCTGGCCATGCCTGCGCATGTTGATGTTGAAACACGCCTGGATTGCCAATCCATCATGATGGCTGTGAACGCTCGGTTGCCCGACGACGCAAAGGTGCGTCTGGTGCGAGAGGTAGATCCCCGTTTTCACTCCCGTTTTGACGCTTTGCGCAAAATTTATCGTTACTCGTTTGCACTTGGACGGGCGCCCAGTCCGATGCTGGCGGATCGTGCCTGCCACTTCCCGCGTCCTCTTGACATCCATTCCATGCAACAGGCAGCAAAGCTGTTGGTTGGACGACATGACTTTGCCTGCTTTCGTTCAAGTACGGATGAAGCGGAAATTGACGAAGACGCGCCCGAGGTTACGCCAGATAAATTTGGCCCAGCAACGCTCGCCAGTGGTCACTACGAAGCGCCGCCTTGGCGCAAACCCCGCCCCAGGGGTACTGTGCGGCATCTCACTTGGCTGGAGGTCACGCGCAAGGGGCGTATCGTGCAGATCGAGGTCTGTGGCGATGGGTTCCTGCGCGGCATGGTGCGCGCGATCGCTGGCACATTGACCCAGGTGGGGCTTGGCAGGCAACCCGCAGGCTGGGTGGCCGAGGTACTGGCCAGCCAGGATCGGCGAATGGCTGGGGCGAACCTGCCTGCCCATGGGCTAACGCTGGTTAGGGTGGATTATCCCCCTGAATGTTTTGGCAATCGGCTATAAACTGCCAACCTTGACACACTTAGGCTTGCGGCTAGGCTCACCGCATCTGCAATTCATTGACGCGCGGCTGCGTTCAGGCGTGACCGAAAGTTGAGAACGTGAAGGCACTGGTCTCAGACATTCACGCCAATCTCGCTGCGTGGGACGCCGTGGAAAAGGACATCAAGTCCCACGGCATCAGCGAGATTTACTCGTTGGGCGATCTGGTGGGTTACGGCCCTCAGCCTGTCGAGATTGTTGACGTCGCCATGAATTTTCAGATGAACCTGATGGGCAATCACGACGAGGCGGTTGTGTTCGAGCCCGTGGGATTCAACTATCGCGCGCTGACGGCAATTCGCTGGACCAAGAAGCTGCTGGAGCCGGGCTTCTTTGGCCTGAAAAACAAGAAGCGCATGAGCTTTCTGAAGTCATTAAAGCTGACGCACCGCGAAGAGGGCTGCCTTTTTGTGCATGGGAGTCCCCGCGAACCCACGACAGAGTACATCTTGCGGGGCGATTGCGAAAACGCGCAAACGGGCTATGCCGACGCCGTGGAAAAAATGCAGCAGATCTTTGGTGCTGTGGATTCGGTATGCGTGGTAGGCCATACCCACATCCCCTGCATCATGGGTGAAGATTTCAGCTACCGCAGTGATAAGGACCTGGGCTACGAGTTCTCGCCTGAAAAGGGCAAGAAGTACGTGTTGAATGTGGGCAGCGTTGGCCAGCCGCGCGACGGAGACACGCGGGCCTGCTATGTGATCTGGGACGGCAGCAAGTTCACGTGGCGCCGTGTGGAGTACGATGTGAAGAAGACCGTCGCGCTGATTCGTGGCATCAAAGAAATCGACACCTACAACGCCGACCGGCTGGAAAAGGGCCAGTAGCCTGTTGGCTGTTTTCAATCAACGGACAATGAACTGGGAGTGAACAGTGAAACTCAGCATCGTAGCCAAGCACGTGAAAGTAACTGACGCACTGAAGGATTACGCCAAGGACAAGGTCGACAGGCTTGAGCACTTCTTCGACCGGATCAACAGCATCCACGTTACTTTGGACAAGCAGGGGGACACCAACCGCTGCGAAATCGAGATTTCTGCGGCCAAGCATGGGCACTTTGTGGCGTCCGTGACCAACACGGATGACCTGCACGCTGCCATTGACCTGTGCATTGACAAGTCAGAGCGCCAGCTGAAGAAGCTGAAGGAAAAGATCCGCAGCCACAAGGGCACGACGCAGCGCGCCAAACTCGGTCGCGATGTGAAGCGCAAAACAGCGGTCCTTCCCAAAGACGAGACCTACGAAGACGTGGTCAACGAATAGTTGGTCTTTCCCATGGCCATGTTTCCAAGACTATTCAGGCGATCGCCTACCATTGTGACCATTGGCGGCGGCACCGGCGCAGCTGGGCTGCTGCGGGGGTTGAAGGAGCACACCGACAAACTCACTGCAATTGTCACGGTTGCTGACGACGGTGGGTCGTCGGGGCGATTTCGCAAAGAGTTTGGCATGTTGCCGCCGGGAGATGTGCGCAATTGCCTCGCGGCCCTTTCCGATTCAGGCAGCGTACTGGAACGCCTGTTCCAGTACCGGTTTGAAGAAGGTGATCTAAAAGGTCATGCGTTTGGAAACATCTTTTTGGCGGCCCTTACGCGAGTGACGGGTGATTTCGTCTCGGCCGTAAAGGAAGCCAACCGGGTCCTTTCCGTGCGTGGCCGGGTGCTACCCGCCACCGACGTGAAAGTCTCGCTGGTTGCTGAACACGCCGATGGCACCAAGACAACCGGTGAATCGCTCGTGGGCCGCGTTGACAAGCCCGTGCAGCGCCTGCAGATTCGCCCCGCCGACGTCAAGGCCGCGCCGGAGGTGGTCGATGCCATCATGCAGGCCGACCTCGTTGTCCTGGGACCCGGAAGCCTTTACACCAGTGTGATTCCAAACCTGCTCATCGAAGAAGTGAAGCAGGCACTCCTGAAGACCGATGCCGTCGTGGGCTACGCCTGCAACGTCATGACGCAGCGCGGCGAGACCAGCGGATTTACCGCCAGCCGGCATGTGCGTGCGATTATTGACCATACCTCGCCAGAGCTTTTGGATTTCGTCCTCGTCAGCACCAGCGCCATTCCCGAGAAGCTGGCCGCGACCTACCTTGCGGAGGGAAGTGTAGTCGTGACCCCGGACATGTCCGAGTTGTCAAAAATGCCCGGGCATTTGCGCATTGTTGCTGCTGACCTGGCCAGCGCTGACAATTTGGTAAGGCATAACTCTGCCCGGCTGGCTGAGGTGCTGTTAGAAACCTACCGTGAAATCCTCAAGGTTCGAGCGTGATTCCCACAGGCGTGCATTTATAGACTGGTCAGGCTAAAAGCATCTCCTGGGTTTTCGGAAAACAACATGCCAGTCAGGGCAGAAGTCGAGTTGCTGAACAAGTACGGCCTGCACCAGCGGCCGGCCATGAAGGTCATTGAGACCGCCGGACGGTTCTCCTGCGAGGTCTACCTGATCAAAGGCGACCAGCGCTGCAACGCCAAGAGCATCATTGACGTAATCATGCTGGCGGCCGAAAAGGGAACCAGGCTGACCGTGGAAGCCGAAGGCGCAGATGCAGAGGCGGCGGCCAAAGCACTGGTTGACTTGTTCCTGAACAAATTTCACCTGACAGAAGATTAGCAGCGTTGCGCGCCGGCCCGCTTCCCTGGCGGCGGCAAAAGCCCCGAGACCTGCTTCATGGAAATCAAGAGCGGCATCCCAGTTTCACCCGGCGTGGCGATTGCGCCCGCGCTGGTGCTTGATTCTGAGTCATTCCGGATTCCCAAGCGCTTTATCCGCAAGGACGAGGTGGATGCTGAGCTCAAGCGATTTGAGGCGGCGCGCAAACGGGCGCTGGCTGAAATCACCGAAATCCGCGAGAGTATTCACTCGGTAGTGAAGGATGAAGTCGCGAGCATTTTCGGATCCCATCTGCAGATATTGAATGACCCCAAGCTGCTGGACGAGATCCGCGACAAGATATCGAGCAAGCGCTACACGGGCGAATATGCGGTTTCAAGGGTGTTCCGGAAGGTCATCAAGGTCTTCCAGGAGATCCAGGATGCGTACTTCAGCCAGCGCGTCAACGACTTCTACGACATTCAAAAACGTCTGCTGCGCAACTTGCTTGGCCAGAAGGCAGAAGATCTGAGCAAGCTGGACCGCAAGGTCATCATCGTGGCGCACGATTTGACTCCTTCGCAAACCGCGACTCTGGACAAGGCCATGGTGGTTGGCTTCGCCACGGATGCCGGCGGCGCCACCAGTCATACGGCCATTCTGGCAAACGCGCTGGGTATTCCTGCGGTTGTTGGCCTGGGCACTTTGAGCCAGGATATTTCCGGTGGCGATATTGTCGTGATCGACGGCAAGAGCGGTCGTGTCATTGTAAACCCCGACGAAGAGACCCGCGATAAGTACGAAGTTCGGGTGAAGGGTTTTGCCGACCGCGGCAGGAAACTCGTTGATGCAGCCTCAAAGGCCGAGAGAAAAACCAAAGACGGCCAGCGCATCACCCTTTATGCCAACATCGAATTCGATGAGGAAATCGAATACGCCATGGGCATGGGCGCCGAGGGCGTGGGCTTGTTCCGGACGGAGTTCATCTACGCCAAGTTCGGCGCGCACCCGACGGAGGAGCAGCACTATGAAACCTATGCCAAGGCCCACAAGTTCCTTGCGGGCAAGCTGCTGACGCTTCGAACCATGGATTTTGGCGCAGACAAATTTGCTGCCGAGGTCGGCTTGGAGCACGAGGACAATCCGTTCCTTGGCTGCCGCAGTATTCGCCTCAGCCTGCGCGAGCCGCAGCTTTTCACCACGCAGATACGCGCCATTTTGCGTGCCGGCCTGCTCGGCCCCACGCGGCTGATGCTTCCCATGATCAGCGGCATTGAGGAATTCCGGCAGGCCAAGTCATTGATCGAGGGCGTCAAACACGACCTGACCCGCGAGGGCATTGATTTTCGCAAGGATGTGCCGGTAGGCATGATGGTGGAGGTCCCGTCTGCGGCCATTGCCATTGATACGTTTGTGGCGGAATCTGCATTCTTCTCAATAGGTACCAACGACCTGGTTCAGTACACAATCGCTGTCGACCGGAATAATCAGCACGTTGCCAACCTGTTCAAACACACCCACCCGGCGGTGCTCCGGCTGCTGCGGGACGTGATCTCAGCGGCCAGGGCTGCCAACTTGCCTGTGAGCGTTTGCGGCGAAATGGCAAGTGAAGGACGATTCGCCATCCTGCTTCTGGGACTGGGTCTCCGCGACTTCAGTGTGGGCCCACAGGGCGTGCCTGAGCTTCGTACATTGCTTTCGCGTGTCACCGCCACTGAGGCTGAGGGCTTGGCCGCCAAGGTCATGTCGATGTCGCAATCAACTGAGATTGATGAGTTACTCGAAGCGGAAGTCGAGAAACTTCTGCCACGCGCCGAGTTCGGCGACTAGCCCGATACCCTGCCACGCAAGTTCGCGCTCTTGCTAGAATGCCATTCGTCAGCATCCAGCGGATCGCGATATGGCCAGCGACAAACCCCAACTGAGCGAACAGGACATCACGGCCTTTGTGGTGCGGGAGAACCTTGAGCGCTATACGGGCGCGGCCTGGCAGGGAAGCTACACCGAATATCTGGCGCTGGTCTCCAAAGATCCTTACCGCCACACGCGCACGGCCTACCAGCTTGTCTACGACATGATCATGCACTTTGGTCATGAGGATTTTGAAGACAATGGTGAAGAAGTCCGACGTTACCGGTTGTTCGATGACCCATTCAATGGCGGCAAGAGCGCCATTTATGGACTCGAACGCACCATCGAGCGCCTGGTCCAGTACATTCGCTCTGGCGCACGCGAGGGTGGCAAGGAACGAATCTTCATTCTTCACGGGCCCGTGGGCACGGCCAAAACCAGCATTCTCGATCTCATGGGGCGCGGCCTGGAGGGCTACACCGCGACTGACGAAGGTGCCGTCTACACGTTTTCCTGGCGTTTTGGCAAAGACTTCCACACGGAGGGCAGTTCAGGACTTGGGTTTGGACAGGCGGCGGCAGGCGGCGATTACGCCGGATTCAAGAACCCCGTGGCCGTTTTGCCCTCGCAGATGCATGAGCATCCGTTGTTCTTGATTCCGCGGCCCGTGCGACGCGAGTTGATCACACAGCTGTTTGAGCGCGCCGGCATCACCAACAAGCGGGTTATCCCCCACAAGATCATCGAAGGCGAGCTGGATTTCAACAGCAAGCAGATCTACGACTTCCTCCTTCGGCGCTACAAAGGGGACTGGCTCAAAGTCATGGACCACGTTCAGGTCCAGCGCATGGTCTATTCGGAAAGCGGCGGCGCTGGCATTGCCAAGATTCCGCCCGAAGGCAATGTCGAAACCGGCAGTTCGCCCGTCACCATTGACGAAAACTTCAAATACATTTCCAACCTGATCAGCAGCGTAAGCCTGGTGCGCTATCACGGCAAATATGTGCGCGGCAACCGCGGCCTGGTTCACTACTCCGACATTTTCAAAAAGCCCGTGGGCTACCTGCAGCATTTGCTCAGTGCGGTCGAAGAACACAAGATGGACTTCAGCGAGGTAAGCTGCGACATCGACGTCATGATCATTGGCACGACCAACCTGGCGGAATACTCGGCTTTGCGCGCCGACCCGCTTTCAAAGGCACTTCGCTCGCGCATGCGAAAAATTGATGTGCCATACCTGCTGAACTATCAGGACGAAGAGAAGATCTACAATCGCGGCCTGCGCATGGCTCGCCGCTATCACCGCATCGCGCCCCACACCACAGAGATGGCGGCGCTGTGGGCGGTCATGAGCCGCGTCCACAAGAGCGACCTGACACATTCGACGGACCTTATGGAAGAAACGCGGCAGGTGTTGGGCAAGCTTACGCCCATTGCCAAGACGCTGCTTTATGCCGGCGAGTACTCGCCTACATTTTCCAGCAAAGAGCGTCAGCAGCTCACGCGCGAAGTGCGGCGAAAACTGCGCAATGAGTTTCCGGACGAAGGCATGGATGGCATCCCGACTCGCATTCTTCAGAATCTGTTCGCTGACTTGTGCGAAGACGACGAGGCGGACTGCATCTCTCCGTTTTCGGTGTTCAAGCTTCTTGACCAGGTGGTGGAGCAGGGGCCTGTCAACTTCGACTTCCTTGCACGTCAGCGCGACGACAGCTACCACGACTTCCGCGGCTTCACGACCGTATTGCGCATGCGCTACGACGAGACCATCTCGGCGGAGATTGAAAACAGCATCATCAACGTGGACAACAGCGAAATTGAAGGGCGCATTCGCGAGTATCTGCGGCATGTGATGGCATACAACCGCAAAGAAAAGGTCCGCAATGAACTGACCGGCCGCGACAGCGACCCTGATGACAAGCTCATGCGGCGCATTGAGGCGCTGATGGATGTCGAAGACACCGAACGCGACTTTTTCCGATTCAAGATGGTCTCACGCCTGACCAATGCCCTGACAGGCGGCACGGGCCATGTGAAACCACCCGATGGCGGTACAGCCAAGATTGACTTCTTCGAGGTGTACAGCGATGTGTTCAAGGCCATCCATCGCAGTCTGTATCGGGAGAAGCGCGACAAGATCAACTGGAGCAACGTGAAGCGAGACGTTGAAAAACACTCCAGCCGGGAACAGTTTGACAAGCTGGTCGAGAAAGAGGGCAAGGCCGATCACGCCCCAGCCATCACGCTGCTCGACAACATGGAAAAGACCTACGGCTACAGCTACGAGTGCGCCAGACCCGTCATACTTTACTTTATCGAGCGCCGTTTGGGCGCCCGTTAGGCTTACCTCAGAGCAGGCACTGCATGCCACCATCTGACACCAACGAGTATGCAGCCGCGCAAAAACGCCTGCGCGAGGCCGCGGAGTTGCGCAAGCAGTTGGCCGACGAGGCTCTAGCCGAGAGTGAAGCGGAGGCCGAAGCGGCTGAGGCAGCTGAAGAAGAGGCCGAAGCGGAGAAACGCGACAACACCCGTTTCATGTCGGCCGATCGGAAGCTGACGCATCTGCCGCTGCACTGGGCATTTCTCACCCTGCTTGTATGCATGGGCTTGAGTTTCCTGGCAAATCAGGTTGACGGCGAACGCATGCGCCAGGCGCTGAGCTATGCCCAGGACAAGGGACACATTGCCAAAGACGACAAAGACCTTGCCGAGCGAGGCGTTACGACCTTTGAGCAGCGCAAGATGTATCAGGAAAAGCTCCGCGAAATCAACGCAAAGCGTGCCAAGCACAAGGAGCTCGCGCACAAAGCCCGGCACATTCTGGAAGCGAGTGAACATGCCGACGAAGAAGAGGAAAGCAAGCTGGAGCAGCTCGCCGAAATGCCTCTGACAGTCGAGGACTTCCGGGAGTGGATGGAACAGAAGGCTGGCCCTCAGTGGAGTACCTACCGCAACTCCGCCACGGCGATTGCGCTCGTAATCGGCGGACTGGGGCTGGTGGTGGCCGCATTCATGGTGCGCATCGCCGGCGCAGTGGCGCTTGGCCTGGTTGGCGGTGTGTTCGGTTTTTTTCTGGGACTCGACCCCTTGATCATCGGCGCTGTCGCGCTGGGCGGTGCTGTGATGGGTATGTGGCTTGCCCCTCGCATGCTTCTGGCCAGTATTTACAGCAACGCGCTTCTGGCTGGATTGATCGTTGGCGGAGCGGGCTCGGCTGGCGCGGTCTACATTGGCACAGGCGAGCAGTGGTGGGCGCTTGCCGCGCTGGGTCTAGGCGCGCTGTTTGGCGCCATGATTGCCTGGAAGTTCGCGCGCCAGTTTTACCTCTGCTCGGTGTTGGCCAACACGGCTGGCATGGGCATGTTCATTTTGTGGCTGTTCTGGGGCGAAGCCTTCCCCTATTTCACGCAGGTCACGTTTGGCGGGCTGATGATTACCGATGGCATTCTGACTCGCCTTTACCAGGTGGTTAGGTATCACTAGCCGTTCATGGATACGGACGATCTCCTTCACAAAGCTCTTGAGAAGCATCGCACCGGCGACAACGCCGGCGCCCTGAAGCTGTATTCGCAGGTACTCGCGCTTGAGCCGGCGCACTTCAACGCGCGTTTGAACCTGGCGTCGCTGGCGCTGGACTCCGGCAAGCCCGGCGATGCCATAACGCTGTTGCAAGCCCTGGTTTCAGAGGACGTGAACTCCGGCGTTGCGCAATTGCTGCTGGCACGAGCCAGTTTTCTCGTCAACGACCATGAGGCGGGTTATAGGCACATTCAGAGCGCACATGAGTTGATGCCAGAGGATGACGGCATCACCGGTGAGTACGTCAATGCGATGCGGCGTCGCTGCTTCACATTCAATGCTGACGAATACAAGACTCTGCGCGAAGTCGCCATGGTGGGCCAGCTCAAGGAGTCGCGCTGGCAGCGGCTCGCGCAGCTCACGTTGTCACGAATGATCAGTCCCGAGCTGATAGGGCTTCTGACGCAGGAGGGGCTTGATCAAGATACACCTGACGCCGTTACACGCCGGCAGCAGGGGCTGCCGGTGGACAGGCAAAATGCGCTTTCCATCATGTCGCGCGACCTGCAGGAGTATGTTGAGGCGGTCAAGGCGCAGCCGCGCTTTGCGCCGCAGCGATGCAACGTGCAGTTGCGGGTTCCAGCGGGCCGCCCGCAACAGGAGCCCGTCTCGTGCGAAGAGTTCGCCGACGTTGACTCGCTTACGGGAGCAACGCTGGAGCTGGTGAAGCTCCACGACGTCGAATTCGTGCCATTTGCGGATATCCGCACGATTGAGTTTGGCGAAGTGAGCAGTACGGTGCCTGCAGTTGTGACCCTGGCCGGCGGACGAGAGGTTTCAGGACTCGTGCCGCTGTTTTACCTGTTCACCGATTTCGCGCAGTCCGAGCGGGTTCGAGCCGGCAAGGCCACTCTGTTTCGTGCGATCATTCCAGGCGTGGTTTTGGGGGTGGGCATGCGCAGCTTCAACTCCAGCCATGGACTCTTGCCCATGGCCAACATTGAGCGCATCGACTTTCTGGCATAGTTCAGCAGCGGAGCCCTTGTGAAACTTGTGCAAGTCATCATCGCGCCTGAAAAACTCGAATCAGTCAAAGACGCCTTGGCAGCGGTCGAAGTGTTCAGGTTCACCATCACTGAGGTGCAGGGAACAGGTCACCAGCGCGCACAGGCCACGGTGGCTGACGAACAGGTGGACATCGAAATGTTCCGCAAGATCAAGCTGGAAATCGCGGTCAACGACGGCTTTCTGCAGCCGACCATTGATGCCGTAATCAAGGCAGCCGGCGACGACGTGGTGGGAGTGGGCAAGATCCTTGTGCTGCGCCTCGACGACGTCATCCGCATCCGTACCGGCGAACACGGCAGCGAGGCGATCTAGTTCCACGCTAAAGCTGTCAGCGCCAAATTTCCGATAGAGCACTACGCGCTGATGCGCGTAAACGCGACACTCATGCGCGCGCCGCGCGCTTTTTCATGAATGGTGGACTTCCATGCTCAAATTCATCACTCGTTTATTCCGCAAACGCAGCTCGTCGCAGCCGCTCGATAAATACGAACTGCCCAGCGATAATCCTGACAGCAACCCCGTTATCGTCGTAGATGAAGACGGCGTGGACGTGACGGAGGTCGCGAGCATTAACAGCCGCCTTCTTGCGTCAGTCGATTCCTGCGGAATGCCTGGTATGAGCGTACGTACTCGGGCTCTGGTTGAAATGAAGAACGGATTCCAGGACCTGGCCACGCACATCCGTTCGCTTGGCCAGCGCCTGCACTCGCAGTCACTGGGGCAGTCCCGGCTGATTGAGACGTTGTCCAAGCTTCCAACCATGCTTCGCGAGGTCATCCCCAACGGCGAAGACCAAACCCGAGCGCTTTGTGCGTTGAAGATCGCACTCGACGACCAGGCCAGCGCCAATCAGATCATGATTGAGTCACTCAAGCCGCTTCCGGCTTTTGTTTCAGCAGTGTGCGACTTGCCCATCGCGGCCAAACAGCAGGTCGTGGCACTGGACGAGTTGACCAAAGAGCTGGAGCGCACAAACAACGAAGCCCGCACGCAGAGTGATCAGGTCAAAGTCATGGTCGAGTCGCTCGTGACGAATGAAAAAGACAAGAGCGAGGAATTGAAGACGGCCGTGCAGTCGCTGGAGCAATACCAGCAGGCTCAGCTCAAGGCCGCGCAGATGCAGCTCAAGAGTGCCGAGATGACGCGTCGTTCACAGCGGCGGCACCATGTGGAAGTGTCACGCAAGCAGGCGGAACAACTTGCTGCGCTCAATCGCGAACAGGGACGCTACTTCTCCCGGATGGAAGACCAGATGGGCAAAAGCGCGCGGCGCATGCTCTGGGTTGCGGGTTCAGCGGTGGGGGTGGCGGTGGTTTCGATGCTGATTGCGGCGCTGCTGGCTACCGGGGTGATTGACCTCGGATTGGGAAATCCGGCGCAGCCGGTCCAGGCGGTGCAGCCATCGCGTGAAACCGGCAATGCTGTGGTTTCCCGTTAGCGGCAGTCGTGCAGACCAATCCAAAAAAGCGCCCCGCTTTCCAAGCGGGGCGTTTTGTCAGCAGGGTGTTTACTTCGCGGTTACGGCTACGCCGTTAATGCCAATCTGCCCCGGTGCGAGAGTCAGGTCGATGACTGTTTCTCCCCGCGCAATCTTCACGGGTGCTGACTCACCGGCAGCGACGGTCTTCTTCGCCTCGTTGATGTCGTTCAGCGTTTTGATGACGCGGCCGTTGTAGCTGGTCATCACATCGCCGACCTTTATTCCAGCGAGAGCACCTTGGCCGTTGGGATCCACCCATGTGATCAGCACCCCGGTTGCCTTCGAGTTCTTGAGCAGAAGTGCCTGGGTCGCCGCAGCACGGACGCTTTCGTCGCTGTCACTGGCCGCGGTCTTTTCGATGGCGGCCCAGGCT
>Ga0138256_10002540_pt1 | contig 19577 bp, 20 predicted proteins | sample KNB2016incub_MG_FD_105486 | JGI IMG/M metagenome (GOLD analysis project Ga0138256, IMG submission 105486) | Active sludge microbial communities from wastewater in Klosterneuburg, Austria - KNB2014incub_MG | ecosystem: Engineered > WWTP > Activated sludge > Unclassified | place: Austria... | reverse complement strand
TGGGCGCCATGAAGAAAGCCTTCTCAGCTTTTTCATGCGCCATTACCCCGCGTAGCTCTCGCATCGGCTTAACGCCCACCGCCTTATTCCAGGCCTTGCACTGCACGACTGCCGTGCAACGTTCTTGATTAGCGTCATCCTGGAAAAGTCGGATGTCGACGCCACCGTCAGCTCCGAGGCTGGTCGTTTCAGCACGAATGCCTTTCACGCGATAGAACTCGCAGCACAGATCCTCGAAACCCTTCCATTCGATACGATCAAGGACTTCTCTCGACCAGGTAGTCGGCCGCTCGGATTGGCTATCCGACGGCCTCGAACCGAACGTCATATTGAGCAAGACCTTGTCACGATCAGATAACGGTGCAAAGTTCGCAGACGTTCGGGGCTCACGTTTGTGGTCATGAGGAATTGCATTGACGGACGGAGTCACGGCCGCGCGCTGCTTAGAGAAACGGACCAGTGCGATAACACCGAAGACCGCTGCCATCAACCAAGCCGGGGTGCTGAACACCGGGACCAGGGAACCCAGTACACGGCTTCCTCCAAAGACGACCGGAATGATAAATACCGCTGCCAGTGCACAAACGGAAGACATTCCTGCCGCGACCTTCCAGTCCGATGTGGCGGCAATTTCAAGCAGGCCTGGCTCGCGCCTGGATCTTCGGTTATGGCGACTCATTTTCCCGAGCGGGGCTCCATATGCATCTTAAGCAAGTTCCCGCAGGCCCCACTCACTTCGCGGGTCATCACGCAACGCATAACAAGACAGCGTTCCTGAGCATCAAGCGCTGGCGTACTTTGACCACGTCGTGCTTCCCCGCTTGCCTGCACGACAAAAAATTGTGCTTGGCCTACGTCCATATGTCATTGAGCTGAAGTGTACCCATGACGACGCCACCTCGGCCTCCTGATGCAATTAGAACGATCGCATGGCGTGATTAAAATCACGATCGCCAGTCACTTGCCACGAGCACGCGGCCGAAGACTGCTTCGACGGGGCCTGCAGCAACTTGGCGCGCGCGACGCGAGCCGTGAGACTGGTGCGAGGCATGACGGATACGCCTCATGGTGAGCAAGCGCGTCATGACCCTGCTGGATCACTGGAAGTTGAGCACCGAAGACCAGGCGGCGCTGCTGGGCATCGCGAAGGGCACCCTGGCCTTCTCATTCAGTCGGTGCGCCGGCGCGCGGGCGAGAACGTGGCGATCTTCAACCCGGGCGTGCTTGCCAATCCCAGGCATCACTGCCAGCTGAGCTATCGGCTGGAGGGGGATCGGATCGTGGTGGAGAAGCGCCTGGGAGCGGCCTGAATCACCGTGGCGGTTGCCGAGCTAGGCTGATTCCGCTGCGCTAGGTCGAGGGCGACATCGCGGTGCTGCCCTTACGGATCTGCGCCGGGGAAACGCGCAGACGCGGAAGTCCAGCAGTACGACGCTTCAGAACCCCTGAAACAGCATATCCAGCGCCGTCGTTATTTCAGCTCTGAAGGCGTCGAGTCGTGCGACCGGCGTCTTGAGCAGGCTGCTCGGTACCGCCGCCATGAACTGGGTGGCCATCACCCAGCCACCGCCTTCGATTTCGAAGACGGGATTGAGCCCCTTGGCCGACAGTAGATCACCATCGCGCGCCAGCAGCGGCACGACGACACGGGTGTTCAGGTGGCTGAGGAGGTCGGCCTGAACGTCGAGCAGAAAACCCTCGCCCGCGCCGTTTCGGTAGACGTCGAAGCGCGCCATCAGAAGTTCCGGTGGTGCGCGAGCGGCAGGCCGTGCTGCTCAACGTAGGCGTTGGAGCTCTCGAGCGCACCCCGATTTTCCTCGAGCCATTGTGCCGCACGACGCTCTGCAACAGCACGCGCCAGGCCGGCCTCGGCCGCCTGGGAGATGTTGATGCGCAGTGCCTTGGCCTCGGCAAGCAAGGCTTCGTCTAGCGTCACGTTGGTCGGTTTGCGGGCGGCGCCGGAAACATTCGTGTGCATCATGGCGTAATGACCTCGTGGAGAATCTGCGATCCATTATAGGTGCCATGCATCGTGCGCATTCAAACCCACATAAAACAAAACCCCCCGCCATCTCTGACGAGGGGCTTCTCCTGGAAAACGGCCTCTCAGCCGTCCCAGCTTTGCGGCGTCTTACCGACTCAAATTTCCACCGTGTCTGCGGCCGCGCGGAATGCCTCGATCTGGTCGAAGTTCATGTAGCGGTAGATGTCGACGCCCTTCTTGTTCACCACTTCCACCTGCGCCAGATACGCCTGCACGGTCGGGATCTTGCCCATCAGTGCGGACACTGCGGCCAGCTCGGCCGAGCCCAGATAGACGGGGGTGTCGATGTTGATGCGGTTTGGGCAGTTGCACGCCATCATGGGTGCGTAAGTCATGCGCACCATGACCACCTGGCGACCGGTCGGTTTGGAGGCTCAGTCCAGGCCTAGTCGTTTTTATCACTACACTTCTTGTTTTTTTCAAAACAGATGGCTAGGCTCAATGTACTGACCGACACCGGACAAGGAGAGAACCATGAGCTCCGTCACCGAGCTTGAAGTGAGCACATCGGAAGACCGTGGTGCGCTGGCCAGGATGGTCATGACCCTGCTGGACCACTGGAAGTTGAGCACTGAAGATCAGGCGGCGCTGCTCGGCATTGCGGCCAGCAATCGGGCGGCGCTGTCGAACTATCGCAGCGGCAAGCCGATCGGGACCAGTCGCGACCAGTACGACCGCGTGGGCCACTTGCTGGGCATCCACAAGAATCTGCGCCTGCTGTTCCCGCAGAACCGGGATCTGGCTTATCGCTGGATGAGCACCCGCAACAAGGCGTTTGACAACCTGACCCCCGTCGAGGTGGTGAAGGAATGGGGCTTTGCGGGGCTGCTGATGGTGCGGGGCTATCTCGACCGCGCCCGTGGCGTTTGAGCGGGGCGCGGAATGAATTCGCTGCTCGCTCAAGTCACCCTGGCCGACGTTCATCGGGACGTGGTGAGGAATATCGTGTCGCTGAGACAGTCTCAGGATCTGTTCGATGACCTGACGGACAATCCGGCCGAGTCGCTGCTCGCGCAGGCGGTGGAAGCGGAGGTCAAGCCGCCGTCGTATCGGTCGCACACGCCGATCATTGACCGGCCATTCGAGGATGCCGCCTGGTGTAACGCCATCATCTGGCCGTTCAGGCACTGGCAGGCGAGCCGGTTTTCAGACGGGGCTTACGGGGTCTGGTATGGCTCGGACTCGGTCGAGACGACGGTTTACGAATCCGCTTACCACTGGTATCGGGGTCTGCTGTGCGATGCCGGGTATGAACGCGAGACGGTGATTGCCGAACGCAAGGTCTATCTGGTGGCATGCGGCGCCGCGTTGCTGGACTTCCGCAGGGCTGCTGTCGAGCACACCGATCTGCTGCATCCATCTGATTACGCGTTCACGCAGTCGGTGGGTGCGCGGATTAATCGGGAAGGTCACCCTGGCCTTCTCATTCAATCGGTTCGCCGGCGCGCGGGCGAGAACGTGGCGATCTTCAACCCGGGCGTGCTTTCCAATCCCAGGCATCACTGCCAGCTTAGCTATCGGCTGGAGGGGGATCGGATTGTGGTGGAGAAACGCCCAGGCGCGACCTGGATTAGCGTGGGGGTTGCCGATCTGGGTTGATTCCGCTGCGCCACCCGGATGCGGATTCAAACCCACGGCCGATTTCATCTCAGGCGGTCTGTCGTGCCATGTCCTTGACGACGGTGTGCAGAATGGTCCTGAGGCAACGAGATTCCCCCGCCATGGTTGCGGACAGAACCGGGCGCTCAGTGGAGATGGATGCATTTTCAGATTCAATCTCCGCGTATAGAACTTCAGCCTCTCGTGTAATCCGGCTGCGCAGATTTTCCAGCAGGCGTTCGGCCGTTCCTTTTGCCAGATTCAGTGCCGCGCCGGCCTGCAGCAGCAGGTCGCGGCTGATGTCCGAGAAGTGGCGCACGCCCAGGATCGGCCAGGCCAGCTGTGTTTGCGTGGGCCAACCCTTTTTTCCGAAGGCCGGCGTGTCATAGCTGGCTACGCTGAGCAGATCATAGAACGGTGCCAGCTGGATGCCTTCATGGGAAACCATGAAGCTCAGGTTCTTCAGGTGGGCATCGGTATTGCCGACGAGCACGTTGAACACCAGCCAGCCAAAGAGCCGGGCGCGCGCCACCGCCGGGCTGCGACAAGCCTTGGCCAGTGCCGCCAGGCTTTCCATGCTGCCTTGGCTGTATTTGAAGCTGCGGTCCATTCCCAGTAGCTGGCAGGCGTCAATGACATGTCTGCGTTGCCAGCACCGAGCGTCAATCACCCGGTCGAAGCGATCAACCAGGTACACCGGCGACGGGACGTAGCGACGATGAACATCCGGCACGTCCAGGCCGAGGCGCTTGGCCAGGCGCATCACGAACCATTCATTGATCACGGAATGAGGGTAGTCGTCGTCCGGGTGATCCGGCTTCAGAATGTGGGTGGAGGGTGTGGCGCCCGCGGGTTCAAACAGCGCGCCATCTTGCAGGACGACCGCCAGCTTGTGTTGCGCGCCCGCCAGCGACATGCGCTTTATGGCTGCACGCGTCAGCGGTGCCTTGGGCAACTGGCAGATACGTGCATCCAGAGCGTGGTCCGGCAAGGGGCGCAATGGTTCGACTGCTTGCGGCGCCGCATCTGGCGGCAGCAAGGTGAGCGACCCTGCTGATTCCGCGCCGTACCAGGCCAGCAACCCGAAGGCGTCTGCCGCATCGAGCCTGGCGTCTCCGGCCAGCAGCGCACGTTGCCCTTCTTCCGGTAGAAGGTTGTCGAAATACCATTGCACAGGACGCTGGCTTGCGCCGTCGAGCAAGGACGCAGTCGCCAGCGGCAGATGAGGACTGAGCGCGAAGCCCAGAGGATCGTCCAGCCAGCCTTCGGCGTATTGGAAACTCCAGAGCCCGGCGACTTCCTGCAAGGTGCCGACCTCGGCCTGATTGATGGAAGCGCGCAACGACCGGCCGTTCATGGTTTATCCGGGCCGCTAGCGTGGTCGTTCAGGTAGGCGGCCACATGCTCTGGCACATCGACCATGACCCGCACGCCGAGTCCCTCGAGAACGAGAAAGAGCTTCCCCCATTGCACGGAATCGCTGCCGCGCTCGACCTTGCCAAGGAAGTTCTCGCTGACGCCGATGCTGCCTGCGGCATCATCCTGGCGGATCTTCTGGGCCTTGCGGCTGGCCCGCACGACCTTACCGATGGCCGCTGCATTGTCGATGGGTATCTTCATGGAAAATCCTCACGTTTATGAGGATTTTGCGCCAAGCCAGCAGGTTTGGCAAAAAATCCAGTTGATCATGTGGATTTTCAGATGAAACGACTCCGCCCTGCCAGAATCCTATTAATTGTGAGGATTTTATGGTCCGATTTGCAGTGACGGACGGCCCAATCGCCGCGACAACGACAACGACAACGAATCGATTGCCGAAGCACCGGCATCCCCTGCACCGAACAGGTGACAAGGCAATCGCGGAAGATTTGCGTGGTGATCGAACATGCGCATGTGCTGGAGCGACGTCTGCCCGGATTGCGCCCCAAAAAGAAAACCCCCCGCCATCTCTGACGAGGGGTTTTTCCTGAAAGACGGCCTCTCAGCCGTCCCAGTTTTGCGGCGTCTTACCGACTCAGACTTCCACCGTGTCCGCGACCGCGCGGAATTCCTCGATCTGGTCGAAGTTCATGTAGCGGTAAATGTCGGCGGCCTTCTTGTTCACCACTTCCACCTGCGACATGTACTCGGCCACGGTCGGGATCTTGCCCATCAGCGCGCACACCGCGGCCAGCTCGGCCGAACCCAGATAGACGCGGGTGTCGATACCGAGGCGGTTGGGGAAGTTACGCGTCGAGGTCGACATTGCGGTGCTGCCCTTGCGGATCTGTGCCTGGTTGCCCATGCACAGCGAGCAACCCGGCATTTCCATGCGGGCGCCGGACTTGCCAAGGATGCCATAGTAGCCTTCCTCGTTGAGGATCATCGCGTCCATCTTGGTCGGCGGCGCAACCCACAGTCGGACTGGGATGTCGCTCTTGCCCTCGAGCACCTTGCCGGCAGCACGGAAGTGGCCGATGTTGGTCATGCACGAACCGATGAAAACTTCGTCGATATGTTCGCCGGCGACTTCGGACAGCATTTTGACGTCGTCCGGGTCGTTCGGGCAGGCAACGATCGGCTCCTTGATGTCGGTCATGTCGATCTCGATCACGGCTGCGTAATCGACATCGGCATCACCCGCCAGCAGTTCGCCGTTGGCAATCCATTCCTGCATGGCCTTGATACGACGGCCCAGTGTGCGCTTGTCTTCGTAGCCGTTGGCGATCATCCACTTCATCAGCGTGATGTTCGAGTTCATGTACTCGACAATCGGCGCCTTGTTGAGGTGCACCGTGCACCCAGCGGCGGAACGCTCGGCCGAGGCATCGGTGAGTTCGAAAGCCTGTTCGACCTTCAGATCGGGCAAACCTTCGATCTCGAGAATGCGACCCGAGAAGACGTTCTTCTTGCCCTTCTTCTCGACGGTCAGCAAGCCCTGCTTGATGGCGTAGAGCGGAATGGCATTGACCATGTCACGCAGGGTGACACCCGGCTGCATCGTGCCCTTGAAGCGCACCAGCACCGATTCCGGCATGTCGAGCGGCATCACGCCAGTGGCCGCGGCGAAGGCAACCAGACCGGAACCAGCCGGGAAGGAGATGCCGATCGGGAAGCGGGTATGCGAGTCGCCACCGGTGCCGACGGTATCGGGCAGCAGCAGACGGTTGAGCCAGGAGTGGATGACGCCGTCAGCCGGACGCAGCGACACGCCGCCACGGGTGCTGATAAAGCTCGGCAGTTCGTGGTGCATCTTGACGTCGATCAGCTTCGGATAGGCCGCGGTGTGGCAGAAGGACTGCATTACCAGGTCGGCAGAGAAGCCGAGGCAGGCGAGGTCTTTCAGTTCGTCGCGGGTCATCGGGCCGGTGGTGTCCTGCGAGCCGACGGTGGTCATCTTCGGTTCGCAGTAGGTGCCCGGACGGACGCCCTGGCCTTCCGGCAGGCCACAGGCACGGCCAACCATCTTCTGTGCGAGCGAGAAACCCTTGCCGGTTTCGGCAGGGTCTTGCGGCAGACGGAACAGAGTGGAGGCCGGCAGGCCCAGCGCGTCTCGTGCTTTAGTCGTCAGACCACGGCCAATGATGAGCGGGATACGGCCACCGGCGCGCACTTCGTCAAGGATGACCATCGTCTTGAGCTGCGATTCGGCGATCACGGCACCGTTCTTGAGCGCGGTAACCTTGCCACTGGCGTGGTCGACCTTGAGCTCGATCTCATCGCCCATGTCCATCTGACCGGCGTCGATCTCGATCGGCAGCGCGCCTGCGTCTTCCATGGTGTTGAAGAAAATCGGCGCGATCTTGGAGCCCAGGCACACACCGCCGAAACGCTTGTTCGGCACGAAGGGGATGTCTTCGCCGGTGAACCACAGCACCGAGTTGGTGGCGGACTTGCGCGAGGAACCGGTACCGACCACGTCACCGACGTAAGCGACGAGGTTGCCCTTGGCGCGCAGGTCTTCGAGGAACTTGACCGGACCACGCACGCCGGCTTCTTCGGGCTCGATGCCTTCACGCGGGTTCTTCAGCATTGCCAGCGCGTGCAGCGGAATGTCAGGACGCGACCAGGCGTCCGGTGCCGGCGACAGGTCATCGGTATTGGTTTCGCCAGTGACCTTCAGCACGGTCAGTTTCTGCGAGGCAGGCACTTCCGGGCGGCTGGTGAACCACTCGGCGTCGGCCCACGACTGCATGACGGCTTTCGCATTGGCGTTGCCGGCAGCAGCCAGATCCTTGACGTCGTGGAAGAAGTCGAACATCAGCAGGGTTTTCTTCAGCCCCTCGGCGGCAACCGTTCCGACTTCGGCATCGCCGAGCAGGTCGATCATCGGCTTGATGTTGAAGCCGCCCAGCATGGTGCCGAGCAGCTCGACGGCCTTGGCACGCGACACCAGGGCGCAGCTTTGCTCACCCTTGGCAACACTGGCGAGAAATCCCGCCTTTACCTTGGCTGCATCATCCACGCCAGCCGGCACGCGATCGGTCAGGAGCTCGACGAGGAAGGCTTCCTCGCCAGCGGGGGGATTCTGCAGCAGGGCAACCAGTTCGGTAACCTGCTGCTGGCTCAGGGGCAGCGGCGGGATGCCGAGGGCGGCACGTTCGGCGACATGGGCACGGTAGGCTTCAAGCACGGCGACTTCCTCACTTTTCGTGGCGGTGATCAAGGCTCCACACGGGTTCGCCCCGTGCGAATCGAAGGAATTATATGTCTTTTATAAGACTAGCGGTGCACTGCAACACCTGGATGCAGCGCCCCAAACGAATCGCGAATTCTACTCCTGACCGCCGCGCTGCGCGGCCACGCGGAAGCGTTTCGGATTGTTGTGAGTGCGAATGAAAAGGCTGTGGAAGCTACGCCCCAGCCGATGCTTCGATTGCGAATCAAGGGTTGGAGCGGAACTCGGGCAGTCTCGCCTGGTCCCGCCTAGACTAGGTTTGAATCGTATGACGCTCACACAAGCGCCTGACCGGGGCCGGGACCCATCAAACCGATGAAGTCGTTTAAAGAACGGAGGCTGCTCATGCCGCACAATCTCTTCGATACGCTGAAATCAATGCCCACCACGGAAGGCTCAGGCCTTCAGTATTACGCGCTACCCGCGCTCGAAGCCGCCGGCATTGGCCGCATCTCGCGCCTGCCGGTGTCGATCCGCATCGTGCTCGAGTCGGTGCTGCGCCATTGCGACGGCAGCAAGGTGACCGAAGACCATGTGCGCGAACTCGCCAACTGGCAGCCCAAGGCAGCGCGCACGACAGAAATCCCCTTCGTCGTCGCCCGCGTGGTGCTGCAGGATTTCACCGGCGTGCCACTGCTCGTCGATCTCGCGGCGATGCGCAACGTTGCCGTTGAACAGGGCCACAGTGCCAAATTGATCGAGCCGATGGTCCCGGTCGATCTCGTCGTGGACCACTCGGTGCAGGTCGATCACTACGGCACGCCCGACGCACTGCGCCTGAACATGGAGATCGAGTTCCAGCGCAACCACGAGCGTTACCAGTTCATGAAGTGGGGCATGCAGGCTTTCGACACCTTCCGCGTCGTGCCGCCGGGCATCGGCATCGTGCACCAGGTGAACCTCGAATACCTGTTCCGCGGTGCACGCACGCAGGATGGCCTGTGCTTCCCGGACACGCTGGTCGGTACCGATTCGCACACCACCATGATCAACGGCATCGGCGTGGTGGGCTGGGGTGTGGGCGGCATCGAGGCCGAGGCGGCAATGCTCGGCCAGCCTGTTTATCTCCTGACGCCGGACGTGATCGGCGTGGAGCTGAAAAACAGCCTGCCACCCGGCACCACCGCCACCGATCTGGTGCTGTCGGTCACCGAGATGCTGCGCCGCGAGAAGGTGGTCGGCACCTTTGTCGAGTTTTTTGGCGAGGGCACGGCCGCCCTGTCGGTCACCGACCGGGCAACGATCGGCAACATGGCTCCCGAATACGGCGCCACCATGGGCTTCTTCCCGGTGGATGACAAAACCATCGCCTACATGCGTGCCACCGGCCGCGACGAAGCCGAATGCAAGTTGCTGGAAGACTACTTCCGCGCTCAAGGCCTTTTTGGCGTGCCGCGCGCAGGCGACATCGATTACAGCCGCACGCTCAGCCTCGACCTCGCCACCATCGAACCCTCGCTTGCCGGCCCCAAGCGGCCGCAAGACCGCATTGCCCTGCCGGCGATGGGCAAGGCCTTCGACGCGCTCTTTTCCGCCCCGGTCACTGAAAACGGCTTCGGCCGCGAAGCGGGACAGCTCGGGGATCGTTTCTCCACCGCAGGCGAGGGCGTCGAACTCGGTCATGGCGACATACTGATCGCGGCGATCACCTCGTGCACCAACACCAGCAACCCGACCGTGATGCTCGCGGCCGGCCTGCTGGCAAAGAAGGCGGTCGAACGCGGCCTGCGCGTACAGCACCACATCAAGACTTCGCTCGCACCCGGCTCACGCGTGGTCACCGACTATCTCGGCAAGGCCGGCCTGCTCGAGCCCCTCGCCGCGCTCGGTTTCGCGCTGGCGGGCTACGGCTGCACCACCTGCATCGGCAACTCGGGCGATCTCGCGCCCGAATTCAACGAGGCGATTGCCGAGCATGACCTGGTGGTGGCGGCCGTACTGTCGGGCAACCGCAACTTCGAGGCTCGCATCCACCCCAACATCCGCGCCAACTACCTCGCATCACCCCCGCTGGTGGTGGCCTTCGCGCTGGCTGGGCGGGTCAATATCGATCTCAGCACCGAGCCATTGGGCACCGCCAGTGATGGGCAGCCGGTATTCCTGCGCGATATCTGGCCAAGCGCGGATGAAATCGCCGCAGCCCTGCCCTTCGCAAACGAACCGACAACCTATCGGCGGCTGTACGCCGACTTCACCCGTGACCACGACCTGTGGAATGCGATCACGGCGCCGGCTGGCCAGGTGTACGACTGGCCCCCGTCCACCTACATTGCCTGCCCGCCCTTCTTCGATGGCTTTGACATGCAGCCGCCGCCGCTGCAGGACATCCACGACGCGCGCGCCCTGCTGCTACTCGGCGATTCGGTGACCACCGATCACATCTCGCCGGCCGGATCCTTCCGCGAAACCAGCCCAGCCGGGCGCTGGCTCGTCGAACAAGGCGTGGCACGGAAGGATTTCAACTCCTATGGCTCGCGCCGCGGCAACGACGACGTCATGGTGCGCGGCACTTTCGCCAACGTGCGCATCAAGAACCTGATGCTGCCCCTCAACCCGGACGGCAGCCGTGTCGAAGGGGGCTATACCCTGCTCGACGGCAAGCAGACCACGGTGTTCGAGGCCGCCACCGCCTACATGGCCAAGGGGGAACCCACCCTCGTTTTCGCGGGCGAGGAGTACGGCACCGGTTCATCGCGCGACTGGGCGGCCAAAGGCACGGCGTTGCTGGGGGTGAAGGCGGTCGTGGCGCGCAGCTTCGAGCGCATTCACCGCTCCAACCTGGTCGGCATGGGCGTACTGCCGCTGCAGTTCATCGGCGAGGATGGCTGGGAGCGGCTCGGCCTCGACGGCAGCGAACGCTTCACCCTCGAGGGCATCGCCGGGGGGCTAGTGCCTCAGCAGCAGCTCAGTCTGCAGATCGAGCGCATCGATGGCACGTCGCAGCGCGTACCGCTGCTGTGCCGCATCGACACCCCGATCGAGATCGAGTACTACCGCCACGGCGGCATCCTGCCCTACGTGTTGCGCGAGATCCTCGCCGGCTGAGCATCGGCGGCCCCCTGATCGCGGGGCCGCCTTGTCTGCGGCCTCCGCTGTAACCGTTCGCGCTTGCCCGTGGCCCGATCCCACTTCCACCGGGGTCGGGCCAGCACCTACACTGGCGGCATGAAACTTCCCGACATCTGTCCCTGCGGCTCGGGAAGCGGATTCGCGCAGTGCTGCGGCCCCATCCTGTCCGGCCAGCATCCTGCACCCACGGCCGAGGCACTGATGCGCTCGCGCTACACCGCGTTCGCGCTGCGCGACACCACCTACCTGCTGGCCAGCTGGCATGCCAGCACGCGCCCTGCCACGCTGTTGCTCGACGACACGCCCGCGCAAAAGTGGATCGGGCTGCAGATTCGCTCGCACCAGGTGCTCGATGCAGACCACGCCACGGTCGAATTCCTCGCCCGCTACCGCATCGGCGGCCGCGCCCAGCGCCTGCACGAAACCAGCCGCTTCGTCCGCGAGGGCGAATACTGGTTCTATGTGGACGGCGATATTCACGACTGAGCTACAGCACCTCGAAGACGCTACGGCGCGCAAGACACCACACTGCCATGCGGGCATAATTCCACGTTCGAAACCACCGCGGATCAAGGGCTGCCGAAGGGAAATCATGAATCTCGAAAAAGTTATCTTCGGCTTCTTCATCTTGCTGGCGGCGACGCTGAACTTCGGTTTCTTCGTCGGTGAGCTCGACAACCCGGCCCATCACGACATCTACGAACTGTTTGCTGCCCTCGTCGTCAGCCTGATCGCGACCGTGCTGAAATTCGGCGACCGGACGCAGATCGGTGCAGTCCACCTGTCCACCAGCCTGGTTGCCGACCTGCAACTAATCGCCGCGGCAATGATGTGGGGCTACGCCGCCCACATCTCGGGCGCCGGGCTTACCCCCGCAGCGACTGCCAGTGTCGTTTCACTATCGGGCGGCGCTCTGCTCGCCAACCTCGTCTCGGTCATCATCCTGATTGCCGAAACGATCATGCAGCGCCGTTGATCACACCGCAATGGATCCGATGCAGCCGCTGGCGCGGCATCACAGCGTCTTCTTCCTGATCCTGCGGCGTCTGCGCGCACCGCTGATCCTGCTCATCACCATCATGGCGATCGCGGTGCTGGGCTTGACGTTCATGCCTGGACCCATCGTAGATGGTGAGGTCCAGTACATGAGCTTCTTCCACGCGGTGTACTTCATGAGTTACACCGCAACGACGATCGGCTTCGGCGAGGTGCCCTACGCTTTCTCCGACCAACAGCGCATGTGGGTGGCCATGTGCATCTTCATGTCGGTATTTGGCTGGACCTACACGCTGGGCACGGTGTTCGCGCTGCTCTCCGACCGCAACCTGCGCCAGGCCATCGCCACACAGCGCTTCGTACGCGCGGTGCGCCGCCTGCGCGAGCCCTTCTATCTGGTATGTGGCTATGGTGAGACTGGACGTCTGATCTGCCATGCGCTCGATCGCATGGGACTGCGCTCGGTCGTACTCGAGGTCGACGAAGCCAAGGTCGGCGAGATCGATCTGCACAGCTTCGCGGCCGACGTGCCGGCCCTCTGTGCCGACGCCTCCAATCCCGAACTCCTCGGCTATGCAGGCCTCACCCATCCCAGTTGTGCCGGCGTCATCGCACTGACCAACAACGACGCCACCAACCTCGCCATCGCCATTTCGGCACGCCTGCTTGCTCCCAGGCTGCCAGCGCTGTGCCGCGCCGAGCACCGCGAAACCTCGGCCAACATGGCCTCGTTTGGCACGCGACACATCATCAACCCTTTCGAACGCTTCGGCGAAACACTCGCGCTAGCCCTGCATGCGCCGATCGCCTCGCAACTGCTGAACTGGCTGACCGGGTTGCCTGGGTCCGCCGTCGACCGCGATCGCAGTCCGCCTCGCGGACACTGGATCGTATGTGGGCACGGTCGTTTCGGGCGTTGGATGGTCAATGCCATGGATGCCGAGGCACTGCCAGTGACCATCATCGATCGCGGCATGCAGACCGACGGCGTACACCGCTGGGTGCATGGCGACGGCACCGGCGCCGAGGCCCTGACCGAAGCCGGCGTGGCGCAGGCCACAGGCATCGTCGCCGGCACCAACTCGGACGTCGACAACCTGTCGATCGCAGTCACCGCGCGCGAACTCAATCCCGACCTGTTCGTGATCCTGCGTCAGAACCAGTACGCCAATCAGGCCCTGTTCCAGGCATTCGAGTCAGACATCACCGTGCTGCCGAGCGAAATTGTCGCCCACGAGTGTCTCGCGATTCTTGGCACCCCCCTGCTGGCCCCCTTCCTGGACGAAATACGTCGCCAGGACGAAGCATGGTGCGCCGAACAACTCGAACGCCTCACCGCTCGACTGGGCTGGACCGTGCCCGAGATATGGAGCGAGCGCGTCAACCTGAGCCGCGCACCCGCGCTCTACCGGCGCCTGATGGGTGGCGAAACAATCACCCTGGACATGGTGTTGCGGTCAACGATCGATCCCGGCGAGTACCTTGAGTGTGAAGTACTGATCGTTGAACGTGACGACGACGATCACCTGCTGATGCCACCGCACGACACCGCCCTGAGGCCAGGTGATGAAATCCTGCTTGCCGGCACGCGCCATGCGCGCAATGCCTTCGCGCTGGGCATTGCCAACGAGCACACGCTCGAATACCTGGTGACGGGCGAAGACCTTCCCGGCGGCTGGATCTGGCGCCGTCTGTCCCGCCGAAAACCGCAAACACTCAAGCCTCAGCTGCCCTGAAGTGGGCCTCAGCCCGCACCGGACCGATCATCGGCAAGCAGCACGATCTCCTCGCTGCCAAAGCGAACACGCTGTCCAGGGCGCAACTTGGCGCGCTTGCGTGTCTCAACCTTGCCATCGACCTGTACCTCACCCGCCTCGACCATGGCATGCGCCGCCCCCCCCGAACCGACGAGGCCGACGGCCTTCAGCAGTTGATCAAGCTGGATGTGATCACCGCGAACGGCAAAGGAAACACTCATGAAACGCTCCGGAAATACGGCCAGTGCATGTCCCTGCGGGATCGCCTGAACGCTGGCTCATGTCAGAATGCATTCATTGTCGCCCGCCCGACCTCGCCATGACCAGTTTCTCCGCCACCGCGCCCCTCAACTACCGCAGCAGCACCCTGCTCGACCTGTCCGACCAGACCATTCGCAACGCCATGGCGACCGGTGCGCTGCAGCCGATTGCAACCGACAGCACCCTGCTGATTGAAGGCGAACTGAGCTTCTCGGTGCGCTGGGTGTCCTCGCTGGCGCTCAAGGATCGTGCACGCGTGCTTCAGGTCACTCAGCGCCGCCCCGAGTTCAATCCCTTCCTGCCCCCCGAGCCGGCACTGACCGTCGCCCGTCTCGGCGAAACCCACCTCGTCGTCCTGAACAAATTTCCGGTGATCGATCATCACCTGCTGATCGTGACGCGTGCGTTCGAAGCGCAGACCGCCGCCCTGACCCGGGCTGACTTCCGCGCGCTGGCAACCGTGCTGGCGGCACATGGCGGACTCGGGTTCTACAATGGCGGCCCGATTGCAGGCGCCAGTCAGGTGCACAAGCATCTGCAATGGGTACCTGCGGCCGGCTTGCCAGGTGGCGCAGGCTTTGCCGCCTTCAGTCGCGCACTTCGTCCTGCCCAGGGTGGCAAAGCCAGCCCGGTCCGGGTCAACACCGAATTGCCATGGCGGCACGCCTTTGTCAGCCTCGCCCGGGTCGACTGGCACGATCTCGACGCTGCGGCCGATGCGCTGCAGGCAAGCTTTGCCACTGCCTGCGCGGCCGTGTCGCTTCCGCCCGACGCCGATCCAATGCCGCCCTACAATCTGCTCGCAAGCCGCGACTGGCTGCTGGTCGTTCCCCGCCGATGCGAGAGATGGCAGGACATTTCGGTGAATTCGCTGGGCTACGCCGGCTCGCTGTTCGTGCGCGACAAGAACCAGATCGAGCGCCTGCGCGCCGAAGGACCGCTTGCGGTGCTGACTGCCGTCGGTTTTCCGCGCTAGGCGCGCACCCCACCGGGCTCAGGCCGCATTCGGCAGCGGTGACTGGGGCAAAGGCGAGTGCGGCAGCGGGGGCAGACCGATGGTTGCGCGCAACTCGTCGCACTTCGGATTGGGGGTGCCGTCATCGAAATAGACCGGAAACTCACGGCAGGGCGTGGGCCGCTTGTCGTAGATCGTGCACGCCACCTGCTCACCCACCGTGCCCGACAGGGCCGAGCAACGTCGCGGCACCTCGTTGCTGCCTTTCATGCAGCGCATCGTGTGGTTGAGCTTTTCGGTCATCGCGGCGGGCACGAAACCCTCCGGCGCATCATCGGCCTCAGCCCAGTAAAACGAGATACGGAAGTGCGTACAGCAGATGCCGCAGCTGATACAGGGGTTCGGGTCTTCCATCGTGGGCTTTCAGCGCTAGAGAGCGCGCATTCTAGCGCCACTGCGAGCCCTCCGAACGACCCCAAAGCCCTTTTTTATCAGTGCGTTGGACGAAATGTTTGCAAAAACAAAATCACCCTCCGAGCGCTGGCAGACCGTGACGTCGGCGCGCACGGTCGCACGCGTCCTCACCGATGCCCAGCGCCGCATAGGGGGCAAAATCCCGACACGGTGAAGGACGGTTCGCGTAAATCGAGCACCGCGCCACCACGCCGATTTCACCCACCAAGGCGACGCAGCGCGGCGGCGACGCATCGGTACCGCACATGCGCGCCAGCGTCGTGGTGACCGGGACCGTCAGTTCATCGGCAACACCACCCAGCGTTGCACTGGCCAGTTCGGAAGGGTGGAAATCGACCCGAAAGGCGGCGCAACATGCGCCGCAGCGGGTGCAGTGATCGTCAGGTGGTGCCGCCATCGCTGAGCGCTCCGCAGCACTTCTTGAATTTCTTACCGCTGCCACAGGGACACGGATCGTTGCGGCCGGGACCGGACGCGGCCGGCAGGCGCGGTGCCGCGGCCTCTAACGGCTGCGGTGCGGGCAGCTCCAGGTCACGCCAATGGGCATAGATGTCGTTGACCGCTTCTCCCAGCGTGCCCAGCCAGCCCAGACGCGTCTCCTCGTCGGCCTGCGCAGCCGACTCCTCCGCCCACGGTGTCAACACCTCGTCGAGCGTTTCCTTGACGGCAACGACCGCATCCTGGTCCAGCCCCTCTTCCCAGCCGCGGGGCCACAGATCCAGGCCTTGGGCAAAGCCGTCCAGCCATTCTTCGCCGATCTTCAGCGTGTCACCCTCGGCGATGGCAAAGCAGAACGGCTCCCAGCACACGGCCTCTTCTTCATCGAGGCCGAGCGTTGTCACCATTTCGTTGTGATAGGCCTTCACCAGGCGAATCGCCCGCTGCAGACCGCTGCCGCCTCCAAAGCTTGCCTCTTCGCCATGCGCAGACCAGACCTCGGGCAGCCAGCGCTCGGCAGGAATCAGTCGCGGTGAAATCAGCACACCGGCCAGAAAACCGTCCAGCATCTCGAGGTCCATGCAGTCCTCGGGTACGACGTCGGAGGTCAGCACCTCTTCGAGGGCCTCGAAATCGTCGTCGCTCATCAGGTGGGGGTTGTCCTGCGTTGCGGCGGGCTCGGGGGTGATCTCGGGGGTGATCTCGGGGGTGGTCTCAGGATTGGGTTCAGTCATGGCAGTTCTCTGGAAATGGGTCGAAGGGTGGCCGAAGCCCGGTAGATCGGCAAGCTATAACTGCGTCGCTGCGCGAGGACGTGCTGCCGCCGGCTGAAGGTCGATCTCGAGCCGATACAGCATCTGACCGGAATCACGATACTTGCGTTCGAAGGGGCTGATCGGCACCTCGGCGGTAAATTCCGCCCACGAAACATCCCTGCCGAGCACGACCGACAGCGCCGCTGCCATCTCTCGAATGTAGACATCCCAGTTGCTGCGACATTCCAGCACGCCACCCAGACGCGAAATGAAGGGGAAGACCGGGTGCGCCGGCCAGCGTCGCGCGAGGTGCCCGATCTTGGGCCATGGATTTGGATACAGGATGTAGTGACGCGCCAGCCGCAGCCCTGCTTCTTCGAGCAGCCGCCAGTAGTCGACCAGGTCAGCGCGCACGAACACCAGATTGCGCGGCATCAGCGCAGCCGGATAAGGTTTCTTGCGCTCGAGACGGTCCTGGGATTGGTCAACCCCGATCACCCAGTGCTCGGGGTAAGTACGTGCGATCTGGATCGTGCTGTGGCCCACGCCGCAACCGGCATCCAGGATCAGGGGCGCCTTGCGATCCCAGCCGGCAAGGCTGAGTTCGAAGGCCGCACGATTGTAAGGCGCGATCGGCTTGCGAAAAGGCTCGGCAAGATGCTTGCGCACCAGCGCGTCGAGCCGCTCATGAACGCCGGACTGCGCGCTTTGCGGGATGCTGGAATTAGCGTAACTCATGCAATTTTCGATGGTTTGAAGGAAGCTGCGCCATGCTCAGGCCGCTTCGCACAGCGGCTCGATGGTGGGTATCGCGCTCTGAACGGCCGCGAGCCGGGTGGCGGGCACGCCATGCAGCACCAGCACACGCTCGACCTCGGCCACGGTACGCAGACTGCGGATGGCTGCAAATAATTGCTGCGCCTGCGGGTAATTGCGCGCCAGCAGATGCAGCCACTGCTTGATTCGACCCGGCGCATGACGCGCTTCGACCTTGAGCTGTAAGCGATCGCGAAACGCCGCGAACACCGGCAGCAGGGCCGCCCACTCGCGCGCACGCTCGCCGGCATCCGGTGGGTCCAGCCGGCCTGCCCGAATCCGGGCGGCAAGATAGGGGTCCGCCACCGCGCCACGGCCCAGCATCACATCGTCCACGCCGGACACCGCGCGACAGCGCTGCCAGTCGGCCGCACACCACACCTCGCCGTTGGCGACCACTGGCACCGCCACCGCTTCATCGATGCGCGCCACCCACTCCCAGTGTGCTGGCGGCCGATAAGCATCGGCCTTCGTCCGCGCATGCACGATCAGGCTCTGGGCGCCGCCCTCACTCAAGGCCTGCGCGCACTCGATGGCACGCCCAGTGTCAGCGATGCCCAGGCGCATCTTGGCGCTGAGTGGAATTGCCGGCGGCAGCGCGCGACTCACCGCCCGTGCAATCCGGCTGAGCAGTTCGGGCTCGTCGAGCAGGGCCGCACCTCCGCGGTGACGATTGACCGTCTGCGCCGGACAGCCGAAATTGAGATCGACTCCCGCCGGCGCCAGACCGGCCAGACAGGCCGCGTTGTCAGCCATACATGCCGGATCGGAACCGAGCAGTTGCACCCGCACCGGCGTGCCGCCCTCGGTGAGGCTGCCTCGCGTCAGTTCCGGCGCGACACGACGGAAGAAACGGGCTGGAAGCACGGTACCCGAAACCCGGGCAAATTCGGTTACCGCGTAATCGTAGCCACCCGAAGCCGTCAGCGCCGCGCGCAACACGTCGTCGAGCAGACCTTCCATTGGAGCGAGCAGGAGGCGCAAGCCAGGACTTCCTTTAAGGGTTTCAATCGGCCGGGTTTCAAGACGTCCGCAGCGAGCGGTGCGTAGGGGGTGTTGGGTGTCGCAGGGGCGCCCTGAGGCGCGAAAGGCAGTCCGCACCAGGCGCTGCAGGTCACCGCTGCAGGTCACGCTTGCGCGCCGGGACTCGCGATTCTAATGCAGACGAAGGCAAAACCCGTTTTTCACTTGCCAGCCATGGCGTGCTAACGGATAATCCTTGCTCTTTACATTTACCACTCAGGGCGGTCACATCCGCCGCCCGCGCGCATCAGGAAACCATCATGAAAGCGGATCTCCATCCCAAGTACAACGACCTGAGTGTGACCTGCTCCTGCGGCAACACTTTCGTCACCCGTTCCACCATTGGCAAGCCCCAGTACCACGTCGAAGTGTGCTCCGCCTGCCACCCGTTCTACACCGGCAAGCAGAAGATCGTCGATACCGCCGGCCGCGTCGAGCGCTTCCGCCAGAAATACGGCAACGTCCAGCGCGCCAGCTGATTCCAGCCGCGAGGCCGGACACCTGCCCCGCTACCGAGGGTACATCTTAAAAAGGCAGCCATGGCTGCTTTTTTTATCGCCTGAAGCGGCATGACAAGCCGTCCGCTTCACGCCAGTTTTTGCGTGGTTTGTCTGCTTTTTTGCTTTCTTTGGCGCCCCTCTTCCGTCACCTTTGCCAGTCCAGACGCTCCGCCCCACAATGCGCGCATGATTCGAGAATTCGAAACACCCAACCTGCTGCAGCGCCGGGTCTA
>Ga0138256_10002538_pt1 | contig 19585 bp, 30 predicted proteins | sample KNB2016incub_MG_FD_105486 | JGI IMG/M metagenome (GOLD analysis project Ga0138256, IMG submission 105486) | Active sludge microbial communities from wastewater in Klosterneuburg, Austria - KNB2014incub_MG | ecosystem: Engineered > WWTP > Activated sludge > Unclassified | place: Austria... | reverse complement strand
AAGATTCCTGTACAACCCTCTATGTACCAAAACATCTGAATATCGTCTGATGGGTGAGGTAAAATGGGTATAGTATTCAAAACCTAACCCATAATGCCCTATATTTTCTGTTGAGTAAACCGCCTTAGCCATGGTACGAATGGCCAGAGGTTCCAATAATTTTAACAATGGATTTTCATGGGTTGCCACTGCCAACCTATTGAATGAATCTGCTATTTGTTCCGGTTTATCCATATTAAACTTAAAACCCAATTCAGCAGCAAACAAGGCAAAGTCCGCCAGTTTATCAGGATTGGGGAGATCATGAATTCTGTAAATAAAAGGTATTTCCGGTTTAGCTTTAGTCGCAATAAAAGTGGCCACTCGCTTATTGGCAAGCAACATAAAATCTTCTACCAACATATGAGCGTCTTTCCTTTCGCGTACATACATACCTGTAGGTTGTCCGTTTTCATCCAAAATAAACTGAACTTCTTCAGACTCAAAACTGATAGATCCATTAGCATATCTCTCCTGTCTAAGTTTTTTGGCTATGGTATCTAGGATATTGATCTCGGCAGCAAAGTCTCCCGATCCTGTTTCTATTCTTTCCTGAGCCTCTTCATACGTAAATCTGCGGTCAGAGTGAATAATCGTTTTACCAAACCATTCGTGAATTATTTCATATTGAGTATTGAATACAAAAACAGCGGAAAATGTAAGTTTATCTTCATTAGGATTGAGTGAACAAAGATCGTTGCTCAATTTTTCAGGCAACATGGGACAAACCCTATCCACAAGATAAACTGACGTGGACCTTCTGAAAGCTTCCTTATCAAGTTCTGTACCTTCATGGAGAAAATGCGTCACATCCGCAATATGAACTCCTATTTCAATATTGCCGTTTTCCAATACTTTGTATGATAGCGCATCATCAAAATCCCTCGCTGTCAAAGGATCAATAGTAAAAGTAGTTACACCCCTGAAATCACGTCTCTTTTTTACTTCATCAGGATGTATTTCTCCATGCATCTGTTCAGCATATGCCAAAATTTCCTCAGAAAATTCAGGATCAAAACCATTGGAAAACAAGATAGACTGCATATTCATTTCTATATCAGAAATGTCCTCGAGCACTTTTATGACTTTACCCCAGATAGCTTTATTCTGTCCCTTGCTCCAGGACACTATCTCTACCACAACTCTGTCATTGTCATTACTGCCCATTATATCATTATGATGAACCAGCACCTCAGGATAAATTCTGGAATTGTCGGGTGTCAGTATTGCATAGTTGTTAAATATCCTGATGTGCCCTATTACGCGTGAAAGAGCTCTTTTTTCTATGGAAACAATCCTTCCTTCCGGCCTCCTTCCGGCACGGGACTCTGTAACCGCTACAGTCACTTCGTCTTTATGCAAAGCTCCTTTAAGATTTCCGGCATGAACATAAATGTCTTCAACAGATTCTGAATTGACGATATATGCAGCACCAGAACGTGTCATATCTACAATGCCGGTATATAAAATTTCATCTTCCGATCTTGATGATTTCCGGGACGTCCGTTCGTCTTTAAAAGTTTCCCATTTGAATCGATCTTCAGACAGTTTTGCTACTTTTTTTTCTGTCACCAGGCTTATCAAACATTGTCTTATAGCATCAGGATGGTTAGCCACATTGATTTTTCTGGAAATCTGTATTACGTTGTAACGTGTTTTAGGATTTTTCGACAACAGTTTTTCAATTTGATTGCGGAGATCAGCCTCTTTTAGTTGTCTTGGTTTTCTAATCATTGTAAAGGTTTGTCATGAGAGAATAACCATATTATACCAATTTTAGTTCTTTTACTTTGGAAAGCCTGCTAAAATCTGATAGTAAATTGTTGATAATCTTCATTCGTGATAATAACCATATTAATTCAAACCATCCATTGCAAAGATAATTTCACCTGAAGGTAATATTTCCATAGCAAAAGCTTTTGACATAGATGCATCATATTCGGAACCATCTGTTGTTTGACCTGCAATAATATTTATGATGAGATCCATTTCGATGGAAGCTACGGACTTTTTTATTACGTTGTCGTTCACTATGGTGCTGGCAATGGATTTTTTATTAATTAGTTCTCCATTTTTGTCCAATGTTACCAAAATAAAATCATACCTAAGAAGAGCACCTTTCCAATATACCACGGTATTAAACTTTTCTTCAGCAGGTAATCTGAAGCAAGGTATGAACTCTGTAAACTCATCGGCTTCTTTTTCCCAATCTAACAAAATTTCATCGATGAAATACTGAGGAAAAGGATCTGTATTTACTTCATATTCACTGAGATGATCTTCAGAAATGAGTACCGGAAGTTCTGTTTCTGGAAAATAATGAAGTATTTTTTCCAATTTACTCATATAGTTTCAGTCTTTAATCACTTTGAGACTCAAATCCAGACTTCCTGCGGAATGTGTCAATGCTCCCACAGAAATAAAATCTACACCTGTCATTGCAATCCTTCTGACTGTTTGCAGGTTTACACCACCTGAAGCTTCTGTCTCAAATCTACCATCAACGTGGGCAACCGCTTCTGCCAGTATCGGCAGCTCAAAATTATCAAACATGATGCGGGTAATACCACCTTTCATTAATACTTCGTGAAGTTCAACAAGATTTCTTACCTCAACGGTTATATCTAAATCTAAATTTTTGTCTTTCAAATATTTATGTACCTTATCTATGGCTTTGGTATGTGAACCACACGCATCTACATGATTGTCCTTTATCATAATCCAGTCATACAATCCCACCCGATAATTTTCGCAGCCACCGATTCTAACCGCCCATTTTTCAAGAAATCTGAGAAGAGGAGTTGTCTTTCGTGTATCGAGAATTTTGACAGGAAGCCCTTCTACTTCAAAAGCAAATCTACTGCTCAAAGTTGCAATCCCGCTTAATCGCTGCATGGTGTTAAGTATCAGACGTTCTGCCTTTAGTAAAGCCTGAGAATTACATTCCACATAAAAGGCGACATCTCCGTACTTCACGTCTTCACCATCCTGAATCCTGATATCTATGACAGCAGTTGGGTCTACATACTCAAAAATAGCTTGTGCTACTTCAACTCCTGCCAATACACCTTCGGCTTTTACCAACAATCGGGCATGACTTCTGTCATCCGCAGGAATGCAAGCCAATGATGTATGATCACCTTCATGCACATCTTCGAACAAGCCTGCAATTATAAATGACTTTAATTGATCTTTATCTATATCTGGTTTCAAAACACAAATTGAATATTAATAATAAAAAAAGGCATCAACTGATGCTGATACCTCAACGATTTTTTACCTATAATTGGTCACCCTTTCAAAACTTTTGCCATTGTCAATCCGATATCTGCGGGTGAGTTAACTACATGAATTCCACACTCTGCCATGATTTTCATTTTAGCTTCGGCTGTATCATCATGACCTCCTACTATTGCACCGGCATGACCCATCGTCCGACCTTTCGGAGCGGTTTGTCCTGCAATAAACCCCACCACCGGTTTTTTATTACCAATGCTCCTGATATAACGAGCAGCATCTGCTTCATAATTACCTCCTATCTCTCCTATCATGACAATGCCATCAGTCTCAGGGTCTTCCATCAACAGTTTTACAGCGTCTTTTGTCGGTGTGCCAATGATTGGGTCACCTCCTATACCTATAGCTGTAGAAATACCCATACCTGCTTTCACAATCTGGTCAGCCGCTTCATAGGTAAGCGTCCCTGATTTGGATACTACACCAATTCTGCCTTTCTTAAAGACAAAACCAGGCATTATACCAACTTTTGCTTCATCCGGTGTGATGACACCCGGACAGTTAGGACCTATAAGAGTACAATCATACTTTTCAATATATGCTTTAGCGATCACCATATCCTGGACGGGAATACCCTCAGTAATACAAATGATGACCTTTATACCCGCTTCAGCTGCTTCCATGATAGCATCAGCAGCAAATCCCGGTGGTACAAATATTATAGAAGTATCAGCTCCTGATTTTTGAACGGCTTCCTTTACTGTGTTAAACACCGGTTTTCCTAAATGTTCGCTGCCACCTTTACCCGGGGTTACGCCTCCTACTACGTTGGTTCCGTAATCTATCATTTGTTCCGCATGAAAAGTACCTTCTTTTCCGGTAAATCCCTGCACAATGATTCTTGAGTCCTTATTGACCAATACACTCATAATAGTATTTTATTTCTTTTTTTGTTCTATTAAAATAATCTCTTCTCCAGGCAGGTGCATCAAATGTTTTTCGCGTGCAAACTTTTCATGATTATTATTGAGGTCTTCTTTGTCTTTTAATGCCTGCACAATTTCTTCATTAAGCTGTTCTTTTTCCTGTTCCATTCGGGTTATGGTACTGTTTAGTTTTTGATAAGCAAAAATATTATGTTTATCAAAAAAAGTAACCCATACAATAAAAAAAACAGTAACTATCGTGTATTTATTTATCCAGGATGGTGATATACCAATCAAAGATGCAAACTCAGTCAGTAATTTCTTATCTTTTGCCATGATATTAAATTTTTAAAAATTATAACAATAAAACTAATGAGACCTTAAGTAATTTTATTATTTATGAAATGAGCGATCTTCCCGGATAAAATGCAGAATCACCTAGCTCCTCCTCTATTCTCAACAACTGATTATATTTAGCTATCCTGTCACTTCTGGATGCCGATCCGGTTTTTATCTGGCCCGTATTCAAAGCTACAGCAAGGTCAGCAATGGTTGTGTCTTCAGTTTCGCCTGATCTGTGACTCATGACAGATGTAAATCCATTTCTGGTCGCCAGATTAACTGCATCAATAGTCTCGGTTAAAGAGCCAATCTGATTGACTTTTACTAAAATGGAATTGGCTGCCTCCTGCTCTATACCTCTCTGAAGTCTTTTGGTATTTGTAACAAACAAATCATCACCGACCAACTGTACACGACTACCTAAAGTTTTGTTTAGCTTTGTCCAGTTTGCCCAGTCATCTTCATGAAGACCATCTTCAATGGAAAAAATAGGATAATTATTTACCCAACCTGTCCAGTAATCGACCATCTCATCGCTTGTCAGTTTTTTCCCTCCTGACTTATGAAAATGATATACTTTTTCTTCTTCGTTATAAAATTCTGAAGCTGCAGCGTCCATTGCAATCATTATATCAATACCTGGTCTGTATCCTGCTGCTTCAATGGCTTTCAGCACTATTTCAATGGCCTCTTCATTTGATTTTATATTTGGTGCAAAACCACCCTCATCGCCAACATTTGTTGAGTACCCTTTTGATTTTAAGACTGATTTCAAATGGTGAAATACTTCGACACCCATTCTTAAACCTTCAGAAAATAAATCCGCTCCCAAAGGCATTATCATAAACTCCTGAAAATCTATACTATTGTCTGCGTGTGATCCACCATTCAGTATATTCATCATAGGTACAGGCATAATGTGTGCATTGACACCTCCTACATATCGGTATAAAGATTGTCCGGATTCTTCTGCAGCTGCTTTTGCCACGGCAAGTGAGACACCCAATATTGCATTTGCTCCAAGGTTTGATTTATTTTCAGTGCCGTCTAGTTCGATCATGATATCATCAATATATCGCTGCTCATACACATCTTCACCAATCAGTGCTTCGCGGATTTTATCATCAATGTTATTACATGCATTGAGCACTCCTCGTCCCAGATATCTGCTTTTATCATTGTCTCTTAGTTCTACAGCTTCATACTTGCCGGTGGAAGCACCGGATGGTACAGCTGCCCTTCCTAAAATTCCATTTTCTGTAAGAACTTCCACCTCAACAGTAGGATTTCCCCTGGAATCCAAAATCTCTCTGGCTCTTATATCAACAATTACACTCATTTTTAATTATTTTTTGATTGTTTTAATAGGTTTACAAAATCGTCAAACAAATATTTTGAATCATGTGGTCCCGGGTTTGCTTCGGGGTGAAACTGTACGGAAAAAGCCGGTTGATTTTTCATACTTATTCCTTCTACTGTTTCATCATTCAAATTTTTATGTGTGATCTCAATGGTTTCGGAAAACTTCAATACATCACTTTCATTAACGGAAAATCCATGATTCTGGCTGGTTATCTCACATTTTCCGGTTTGCAGATTTATAACAGGATGGTTGGCTCCCCTGTGGCCATGATGCATTTTGTAAGTAGGAATACCATTGGCAAGTGCCAGTAGTTGATGACCCAAACAAATACCAAATACAGGTTTCCCAATCTTGAGCAACTCATTTACAGTATATATTGCATAATCCATAGATGCAGGATCGCCCGGACCATTGGAAAGAAAAAAACCATCTGCATTGAAAGAAATAATTTCAGAAATATTGGTTTTTGCAGGGAAGATTTTAAGATAACAACCCCTTTCTGTCAAACATTGTAAGATATTTCGTTTTGTACCGAAATCCAAAACTGCCACTTTAATTTGTGCATTCGGATCTCCCAATTCATAATCAGTTTTTGTAGACACAATACTAGCCAGCTCAAGTCCATCCATAGACGGAACTTTTTTGAGAAGAATCGTAAGCTCATCTCTATCAAATACTTCAGATGAGATAATACAGTTCATGGCTCCTTTATGTCTTATATTTCTGACTATCGCCCTTGTGTCAACATCATAAATACAAACTATTTTATTGTCCTCAAAATATTGCTGGATATCCTGATCTGCTAACAATCTGCTGTATTCATTGGTAAAATTTTTACAGATTAATCCTGCGATCTGAATTCTTGCAGACTCGGTGTCTGTAACTTTTGTTCCATAATTTCCTATATGTGCATTTGTAGTAACCAGCACCTGGCCATAATACGAAGGATCAGTAAAAATTTCCTGGTATCCGGTCATACCTGTATTAAAACATACCTCGCCATAGGCAGTACCTTTCATACCTGCAGAACTCCCTTCATAATAACTTCCATCTTCAAAGAGTACAACCGCCTTATCCTTTATTGAAAAATCCATTCAGGTTTTATTATATGGATATTATTGCCGCAAATATAGGATTTAATGCAAACAAATTACATTCAATTTACATATTTCTACCTTGCTTATGAAATTTGCAACGATAAACACAACATTATGAATGATCAGGACAAAAAATGTAAATATAAATTGGTTAATGCCATCATAAGAGTAATGTATAATTTAACTGAAAGGTCAGTAGTTGGATTTGCCATATTTATCACAATAAATTTGATAAAATTTGAAGATAAATCAATACCAAATATAAATATCACAAGCTTATCCTTTGATCAAAGAACAATATAAGTTTTGGCTAGAACTCCTGGATTTGGGGCTTTAAATTGTTGTATTACCTAAAAATCTAAAATGAATTTCCTATTACATGTCAAAATTGCTTCAAAATCAGGTTTCACAGTAGCCGTCAGGTTAGCTGACAGTTCCTTAACTACATTGAGTTGCCACTCAATGTTGCTGAAGCACCGTTCAGTCTTGCACCATAGCGATGCTGTGATTTGTCGTCAAAAGTCCTGCTTTTATTGCACTTTTGCCCTTCATCACAGAACTCATTTTAGATATTTAGGTATTAAAATAAAAAGGGGTTACCTAAACCATAGATAACCCTTTTTATTGTATCTGAAATAGTGTATTTATTCTTCCTCGCTAGCAGCGATTTCGTCTATTACTGCAGGAGTGGTCACAATGGCAGCTGCTGTAGCAACTGCAGCAACAGAAGTATCACCACCTGACTTACGTCTTCCTCTTCTTGTTCCTGCTTTAGCGGTTCCTACTTTAGGTTTCAACACTTCGTTGAAATCGACTAACTCAATCATTGCTATTTCAGCTCCGTCTCCTTTTCTAAAACCTGTTTTTATGATTCTGCAATATCCTCCCGGACGGTCAGCAATCTTGGGTGCAACAACATCATATAATTCATTGATTACTTCCTTACTTTGCAGATCTGCAAATACCATTCTACGGGAATGTGTTGTGTTGTCTTTGGATTTAGTCAAAATGGGTTCAGCAAATATCCTTAAAGCCTTTGCCTTTGCCAGTGTAGTATTGATTCTTTTGTGGAGAATCAAAGAATTTGTCATATTCATTAAAAGAGCATCTCTATGTCCCTTTTTTCTTCCTAAATGGTTAAATTTCTTACCATGTCTCATAGACTTAAAGTTTGTGTACCACTATCGCTTGAGTTACTATTCGGCCTTGAACTCTGTGAAGCAACGTTTCATACTATTTTTATAAATAAATCAATCCGATTTGGGCCGAAACGATTATTCTTCGTCTAATTTATATTTAGAAAGATCCATACCAAATGTAAGGCCTTTTTGTTGCAAAAGTTCTTCTATCTCTACTAATGACTTTTTTCCAAAATTTCGGAATTTAAGCAATTCATGCATGTCAAACTTCACCATCTCACCTAATGTATTTATTTTGGCAGCTTTGAGACAATTGTATGCTCTTACTGACAAATCGAGGTCTTCCAATGAAGTTTTCAGAAGCTTTCTCATATGCAGGATGTGCTCATCTACTACATCGTCCTGTCTAGAAGAAGAATCATTAAATGTAATATTCTCATCAGTGATCAACATCAAATGCTGAATCATGATTCTTGAAGCTTCCTTAATGGCTTCCTCGGGATGAATTGTTCCATCAGTTTTAATATCTACAGTAAGTTTTTCATAATCTGTTCTCTGACCAACCCTCGTATTTTCAACCTTATAAGCTACTTTTTTGATCGGCGTATAAATAGCATCTACCGGTATGACACCAATAGCAGCATCTTTTGGCAGATTATCATCAGCCGGAACATATCCTCTTCCTTTGGTAACAGTAAACTCAATTTCCAAAGTAACATTAGGTTCAAGTGTACAGATATATAAGTCAGGGTTCATCACTTTAAATACGTTGGTATTTGCTTCAATATCACCTGCAACAAATTTATCCTTGCCTGAAATAGTGACATAAAGCTTTTCCTCATCTGAGCCCTCAGAAATAACCATAGGTTTGATTCTGATCTGCTTCAGATTCAGTATGATATCCACCACATCTTCCACGACACCTTTGATCGTAGAAAACTCATGGTCAACTCCTGCAATACGAATAGCAGAAATAGCATAACCTTCAAGGGAAGAAAGCAATATTCTTCTTAATGAATTTCCAATAGTCTGACCAAAACCAGGCTCTAATGGCTTAAACTCAAAAACACCTTCAAAATCATCTGCCTTTTGAAGTAAGATTTTATCCGGTTTTTGAAAATTTAGAATACTCATTATGATAATTTTACTTATGATATTAAAAAGGAATAGGCTATCCAAGGATGATAGCCATATATGTTATTTAGAATACAATTCTACGATCAATTGTTCATTGATGTTTTCAGGTATTTTCTCTCTCTCCGGATGGGCAAGATACCTTCCCTCCATTTTGTCTCCGTTCCATTCTATCCAGCCATAAATCTTTGCTCCGTCTCTTTTAGCAGAAACGTTGGTTTTTATTACATCAATATTTCGTGACTTACCTCTCACAGATACAACTGCACCTGGTTTAAGAAGCATTGATGGAATATTGCTCAATATACCATCCACCAAAATATGTCTGTGTGTTACCAATTGACGGGCAGCCCTTCTTGTTTTGGCAATTCCCATTCTGTAAACAACATTATCCAATCTGGACTCTAAAAGCTGAAGTAATATTTCACCTGTTACCCCTGACTTTGCAGCAGCTTTTTCGAAAAGATTTCTGAACTGTTTTTCCAATACACCATAGGTATATTTGGCTTTCTGTTTTTCTATGAGCTCTATAGCATAGTCTGTACGTTGCTTACGCTTTTTCATAGCTCCGTGCTGTCCCGGAGGATACTTGCGTTTTTCATACGCCTTATCATAACCAAAAATTGGTTCTCCAAATGCTCTTGCCTTTTTAGTTGTAGGCCCGGTATATCTTGCCATTATAAATGGATTTTAAATTCTTATTAAACTCTTCTTTTCTTTGGAGGTCTGCATCCATTGTGTGGAACTGGTGTCATGTCTTTTATTTTCACGACTTTAATACCGGATGAATCAATAGCTCTGATGGCCGATTCTCTGCCTGCTCCCGGACCTTTTACAAAAACTTCCACATTTCTCAATCCAGCTTCATATGCTGTTGCAGAAGCACCGTTTGCTGCCATTTGGGCAGCGTATGGTGTATTCTTTTTGCTGCCACGAAATCCGGATTTACCTGCTGAACCCCAGGATATCACCTGGCCGGATCTATTGCACAATGATATGATTATATTGTTGAATGAAGCGTGAATAAATGCCAAACCTTCTGATTCGACTTTAACAACACGCTTTTTGCTTACTTTTTTACCTTTAGCCATAATATGGATATGTTAACTATTATTTGGTTGCTTTCTTTTTATTAGCTACTGTTTTCTTTTTACCTTTTCGGGTTCTTGCATTGGTTTTAGTGCTCTGTCCTCTCACAGGCAAGCCTTTCCTATGTCTCAAACCTCTGTAACACGCTATATCCATCAATCGTTTGATACTCAACTGGACTTCACTTCTTAACTCACCTTCCACCCGGTATTCATCCTGAATATATTTCGATATGAATTTTATATTTTCATCAGACCAGTCCTGAACTTTTGTATCTTCAGAAACACCTGCAGAAGCTAAAATATTTTTAGCCAGAGTCGGTCCGATACCATATATATAGGTCAACCCTACGACTCCTCTTTTATTTCTTGGTAAATCTACACCAGCAATACGTGCCATAATTTTAAATTATTATCCTTGTCTTTGTTTAAACTTAGGATTCTTTTTATTGATAATATAAAGCTTTCCCTTTCTTCTAACAATCTTGCAATCAACTGATCGCTTTTTTATAGATGCCTGTACTTTCATTGTATAAAGCCTTTAATCTGTTATTTATAACGGTAATTAATTCTTCCTCTTGACAAATCATAAGGTGACATTTCAACTGCAACCTTGTCCCCCGGAAGTATTCGAATATAGTGCATTCTCATTTTGCCGGAAATAGTCGCTGTAATAAGATGTCCACTCTCTAATCTTACTCTGAACATAGCATTTGAGAGTGCTTCCTCTATGATTCCATCTAATTTTATAAGGTCCTGTTTTGCCATTTTTTGAATTGGAGCGCAAATATCTAAAAATTTCTCGAAATATCTATGATTTCTTCATTTTTTTTCACTGAATTGTCAATGACTGAATGATCTGATAAAATATCGGCTCCTTCTTTTCTGACCGCAACACTATGCTCAAAGTGAGCAGATGGCTTACCATCTCTTGTAAGGATAGTCCAACCGTCATTCATCTGCTTCACTGCTTTGTTGCCCATGTTTACCATAGGTTCAATAGCAATCACAATTCCCTCCTTCAAAAGAGTGCCTTTCCCCTTCATTCCGAAATTCGGTACCTCAGGATCTTCGTGCAAACTTTTACCAACACCATGACCAACCAATTCTCTTACTATTCCATAACCATGAACTTTTTCACAATAATTCTGAATAGCAAAACTTATATCTCCGATCCGATTTCCTACTACAACGGCTTCGATACCTTTATAAAGCGATTCTCTGGTAACCATTAAAAGTCTCTCGACTTCGGGGCTGGCATTTTTAAAGGCAAAGCTAAAAGCAGCATCTCCATAAAAACCATTCAAAATGACTCCGCAATCTACAGATACCATGTCCGAATCTACAAAAACTTTATCTGATGGAATGCCATGAACGACTGCATCATTCACAGACATACAAAGTGTAGCCGGAAAACCCCGATAACCCTTAAATCCAGAAATACCTCCATTATCCCTGATAAATTCCTCGGCTGCCTTATCAATACTTTTGCCTGTTTTCCCTACTTTTAGGATTTCGGCTACATACGCCAATGTTTTACTTACGAGCATATTGCTCTCCCGCATCAGTTCAATTTCCTCATTAGTCTTATAATATATCATAGACTAATTACATTCCTGCCCCGATTGTAATTCCCTGATTACCTCGACCCTGAATACGACCGGATTTTACCAAGCCGTCATATTTACGCATTAATAAATAACTTTCAATCTGCTGCAATGTATCTAAAACAACTCCAACAAGAATCAAAAGTGAAGTTCCTCCAAAGAAATATGCAAAAGCTGTATTCACTCCTGCAAAAGAAGCAACAGCTGGCAGAATTGCGACCAAGCCTATAAAAATAGCCCCCGGCAATGTAATTCTGGTTGTGAGGGTATCTATATAATCCTGAGTATCCTGTCCTGGTTTAATCCCCGGAATAAATGAATTCATTCTTTTCAAATATTCAGCATATTGTTGTGGATTTACTATCAAAGCTGTGTATACATAAGTAAATATCACAATAAGGATAAAGAATACCACATTATACGCCAAAGACATAGGATTGTTTAATGCAAGCAGCAGATTGCTCTGAACACCTGCACTGCTTGTTGCCCACTGTGCAGCGGTAAGAGGTAAAAACATAATTGCCTGAGCAAATATGATAGGCATAACACCGGCAGCACTGAGTTTAAGATTAATAAAATCATTTGCTGAACCGCTGCCTGCTGATCCGGCTGCACGACCTACCATTCTTTTAGCAGCCTGAATAGGAATTTTTCTGACTCCCTGAACTACAAGGATAGTTGCAATTATCACAAAAAACCAAACGATAAACTCAAGTATCAATGGAATCCATCTGTTATTTGAAATCTGACCTAATATCTCGGCCACAATTGACTGTGGTAATTTGGCAATAATGCCCACCATGATAAGCAACGAAATACCATTTCCGATTCCCCTGTCTGTAATTTTCTCACCTAACCACATTGCAAAAATGGTTCCGGTCGCCAGAATAATCATATTACTAAACCAGAAAATACCTGGATTTATACTCGTATCTACTGCACCGGGAGTTGTTTTTAGCATTAGCAAATATCCACTTCCCTGTACAAGCGTAATTAAAAGAGTTAAAAATCTGGTTATCTGATTGATTTTTTTTCTGCCGGATTCACCTTCTTTTTGCTGTAACCGCTGAAAATATGGTACAGCAAATCCGAGTAACTGCACAATAATAGATGCAGTGATATATGGCATGATACCCAAAGCAAAAATTGAACCCTGATTAAAGGCTCCCCCGGTAAATGTATTAATCAGTTGAAGGAGGTCATTTGCTTTTCGTCCTGAAGATGCATCGGCCAGTGCGATGGCATTCACGCCCGGTAGCACTATGTAAGATCCTAATCTGAAAACAGCTAAAATAACCAATGTGAATAATATCTTATCTCTCAGCTCTTTTATACTCCAGATATTCTTTAATGTTTCTAAAAACTTATTCATGTTTTTACTAATTAAGCGTTTATAGTACCTCCCGCAGCTTCAATTTTGCTTTTGGCTGTGACTGAATACGCATCTACATTAACATTCAGTTTAACAGATATTTCACCGTTACCAAGTACTTTGACTTTATGGCCTTTATTTATAATACCTTCATTATATAAAGCAACTTTGTTGATCTCAGTAATACCATAATTCTCAAATATCTCCTGCAATCTGGAAACATTTATAGCAACATACGTCACATTATTTATATTCTTAAATCCTCTTTTAGGTAATCTCATTTGCAAAGGCATCTGACCGCCTTCAAATGCCCGTTTGCTTTTATATCCGGTACGCGCCTTAGCTCCTTTATGTCCTTTTGAAGCAGTACCTCCGGAACCGGAACCTTCGCCACGTCCCAGACGACCTTTTTCTTTCTTAACTGAACCTGGTGCAGGAGTTAAATTATGCAATTTCATTTTTGATAATTTACAGAATTACTAAATTGTCAGGGATATACCCTTTAACATTCTTCAACTTTAATTAAATGCAGCACTTTGGCAACCATACCTAAAATCTGAGGTGTGGCTTCTTTAATCACAGGATTGTGAAGCTTCTTTATACCTAATGCATCAATCGTAGCCTTTTGACGTTTACTTCTGTCAATGGTGCTTTTTATCTGCGTTATTTTAATATTTCCCATTTTATGGCAATTTTATTTTAACCTTCGTAAACTTTACTCAACTCAACACCTCTGTTTCTTGCTATTTCTTTGGCGTTTCTCATTTTAGAAAGAGCGTCAATGGTTGCTTTTACCACATTATGGGGATTTGAAGACCCTTGTGACTTTGCCAAAACGTTATGAACTCCTGCCATTTCCAGTACAGCTCTCATCGCTCCGCCCGCTATTACTCCCGTACCATCAGCAGCCGGTTTGATTAACACTTTACCAGCACCATATTTGCCTTTTTGCTCATGTGGAACAGTACCTTTATGCAAAGCTACTTTAACCATGTTTTTCTTGGCATCCTGAACTGCTTTCTGAATAGATTCAGAAACATCGAGGGCCTTACCAAGCCCGTGACCTACAGAACCATTACCATCACCCACAACAACTAAAGCGGAAAAACTAAAAGTACGTCCCCCTTTAGTCACTTTAGCAACTCTTGAAAGGTTTACTAACTTTTCTTTTATTTCAGTTTCGCTTTGATTAACTTTTACTGGTGTCGACATATAAATTTATTTTTAAAATATTAATCCGCCTTCTCTGGCCCCATCAGCCAAAGATTTTACTCTACCGTGATACAGGTATCCTCCTCTATCAAAGACCACTGAGCTGACGCCTGCAGCTTTTGCTTTGGAAGCAAGTATTTTACCTACTTCTGCTGCAACAGTAATTTTTGTACCATCTATTTTCAATCCTTTAGAAGATGAACTCGCCAAAGTGACACCATTTACATCATCTATCAGTTGACAATAAATCTCCTTATTACTTCTGAATACAGACAGTCTGGGCTTCTGACTGGTGCCGTTGACTTTTTTACGTATTCTGTATTTGACTCTTGTCCTGTTATATAATTTACTATCCATCTTAAACAGCTTTGGATTTTATCTTTGATTATTTTTTACCTGAAGTCTTACCTGCCTTTCTTCTAATTATTTCGCCGGCAAATTTTATACCTTTTCCTTTGTAAGGTTCAGGTTTTCTGTACGACCTTATTTTAGCACAAACCTGACCTAATAATTGTTTATCAGCACATTCCAAAATAATTGTAGGGCTTTCACCTTTTTCCATTTTGGTGATAAGCTGTACTTCATCAGGAATTAAAAAGTAAATCGGGTGGGAATATCCAATTAATAATTCAAGAAGTTTTCCTGTATTACTCACTCTATATCCTACTCCGATCAGTTCCATTTGTTTTTTGAATCCACTTGAAACCCCTGTCACCATATTATTGATGAGCGATCTTGACAAACCATGGGCTTCTCTATGCCTTTTCTGCTCTGTAGGTCTAACAACTGTTAACGTCCCGTCTTCTATTTTTATAGAAAGTTCAGGATTTATCTGCTCAGACAATGTGCCTTTGGACCCTTTGACTGTCACAAAATTACCTTTGGAAACATCAATAGAAACACCTGCCGGTATGTTTATCAAAGATTTGCCTATTCTTGACATGATTAAAAATATTTAAATAAAATTAATAAATGTAACAGATCAATTCACCTCCAATATTTTCTTTTCTTGCTTTTTTATCTGTCATCAATCCTTTAGATGTGGATACAATCGCAATACCAAGACCATTTATTATTTTGGGCAAATCCTGAGCACCGGAATATTGTCTTAAACCTGAAGTAGAAATTCTTCCTAACTCCCTGATTACAGGCTTCTTTGTCAACGGGTCGTATTTTAATGCAATACTGATTAATCCCTGCTTTCCGGCTTCATCATCAAACTTGTACTTCAGTATATATCCGTACTCATAAAGAATTTCAGTAATGGCTTTTTTCATATTTGATGAAGGAATTTCCACTACTTTATGACCTGCCATCTGAGCATTTCTTATTCTGGTCAAATAATCTGCAATAGGATCTGTTACTATCATTTTAAAACTAATATTCGATTAAAAATAATTACCAACTGGCTTTTGTAATTCCGGGTATTAATCCTTCGTTTGCCATTTTTCTAAAAGTCACCCTGTTTATTCCAAACCTTCTCATGTACCCTTTTGGTCTTCCTGTAAGTTTACATCTATTGTGCAATCTAACTCTGGAAGAATTTTTAGGTAACTTGTCAAGTGCTTCATAATCACCTGCTTCTTTAAGCTTTTTCCTCAGGTCGGCATATTTTGCCACTAACCTTTCTCTTTTTACTTCTCTTGCGATAACTGATTTTCTTGCCATTGGAATTAATTCTTTTGATTTTTGAATGGTAGACCAAGTTCTTTTAATAAAGCTATGGCCTCAGCATCCGTTTTAGCAGTCGTTACGAAAGTTATATCCATACCGGAAATTTTACTTACCTTATCTATATCTATTTCCGGAAATATGATTTGTTCTTTGATACCCAGCGAATAATTGCCTCTGCCATCAAAACTTTTGTCATTTATTCCTTTGAAGTCCCTGACTCTTGGCAAAGCAACCGTACAAAGCCTATCCAAAAACTCATACATTTGTCTGTCTCTCAGGGTAACCCTTGCACCAATAGGCATAAATTCTCTGAGCTTAAAATTAGATATGGATTTTGAAGCAATGGTAGTCACAGCTTTTTGACCGGTTATAGTGGTCATTTCATTTACGGCATTATCAACCTGTTTCTTATCCTGTGTAGCAGAGCCGACACCTTGGTTAACACATATTTTAACCAACTTTGGCACCTGCATTACCGTTTTATAACCAAATTGCTCATGTAATTTGGATACTATTTCGTCCCGGTATTTTGTTTTAAGTCTGGGTATATAACTCATTACTTGATGATTTCTCCTGATTTTTTTGAATATCTTACTAATTTCCCATCTACAAGTTTTCTGCCAACACGCGTTGGTTTACCTGTTTTTGGATCCACGATCATCAGATTTGAGATGTGCAGCGGTGCTTCAATATCATTAATTCCACCAGGATTATCCTGAGTAGCTTTAGTGTGTTTTTTGACCAAATTTAAACCTTCAACAATAGCTCTGTTTTCTTTTGGAAAAACCTGCTTTACTTCACCTGTTTCACCTTTTTTTGATCCCGCAATAACAATCACCTTATCACCTTTTTTAATACTCAGTTTAGGTGCAAATCGTTTTGTAGTAGACATGATAATAAATAATTTAAATTAAAGCACTTCAGGTGCCAATGATACAATACGCATATAATCACGATCTCTTAATTCTCTCGCTACAGGTCCGAAAATACGACTACCTCTTGGTTCATCCGCTGCATTTAACAAAACTACAGCGTTATCATCAAATCTGATATAAGAACCATCTTTACGTCTGACTTCTTTGGAAGTTCTTACAATAACTGCTTTGGTTACTGTACCTTTTTTGATTCCGGTAGGTGTGGCAGATTTTACTGCAACCACTATTTTGTCTCCGACTGAAGCATATCTCCTTCTAGTACCGCCAAGCACTCTGATACAAAGTACTTCTTTGGCTCCACTATTGTCAGCAACTTTTAATCTGGACTCTTGTTGGATCATGACTGATTATTTTAAAAATTATTTCGCTTTTTCTAAAACTTCAACTAAACGCCAGCTCTTGTTTTTACTTAAAGGTCTGGTTTCCGTTATTTTGACTGTATCGCCTTCTTTACATTCATTCTTTTCGTCATGCGCAAAGAACTTCTTTGATTTTTTTACAAATTTTCCATAAATAGGGTGCTTCAGTTTTCTTTCTATCAACACTGTTATCGTCTTATCCATTTTAGCACTGGATACAACACCTATTCTTACTTTGTTTAATAAATTATCAGTCATTGGACTTAAATTTTATAATGATTACTTTCTTCTTAATCTGATTTTAGACCTTCCTGCAATCTCTGCCGATGTCATTGCCTTAATTTCTCTTGATCTAAGTTCTGTCAATAATCTTGCAATATCTTTTTTAGATTCGTTCAATTCAAGAGGATTCTGCAGACCTTTGGAACCGTGGTCAAACTTCATTCTGTTTAAATCTGTCTGCAGCTGACTCAATTCCTTATGAATTGATTCTACTGACATTTCCTGAAGTTCTATAAATTTTTTTGTTGCCATTTCAACTTACTTTAATTATTCGCTATAATCTGTTCTTATTACTGTTTTTGTCAATACAGGCAATTTTTGAGCTGCAAGTCTTAATGCTTCAACCGCAATGTCTGAAGGCACGCCATCTATTTCAAACATTATTTTGCCTGGTTTGACAACTGCTACCCAATGGTCAAGAGGTCCTTTACCTTTACCCATACGCACTTCCTGAGGTTTTTTAGTGATAGGTTTGTCCGGAAATATTCTTATCCAGACTTTACCTTCTCTTTTCATGTACCTGGTCATGGCGATCCTGGCAGACTCTAATTGCCTATTGGTGATTCTCCCGATTTCCAGAGACTTAAGTGCAAACGAACCGAATGAAATAGTACCACCTTTAATGGCAATACCTTTAGTTGGCATTTTATGCTGCTTCCTGTACTTCGTTCTTTTTGGTTGTAACATATCTTGTTGTCATTTAATAAATTACCTTTTTCCAAAAGTGGCGCAAAGGTAATACAAATATATTAATTGTAATTATCTTTTTTTGTTTCCGGCAGCACCTCCACCACGTCTGTCACCACCGCCGCCGCCGCTGTTTCTCCTGTCTCCACCTCTATCATTTCCACGATCGCCTCCTCTTCTGTCATTTCCTCTGTCAGAACCACCGCCTCTTCTATCACGATTATCTGAACCAACACCACCTTCACTATTTGACTTTCCTACTCCTGCGTTGGGAGACAAATCTCTTTTCTCCAATACCTCTCCTTTACATATCCAAACCTTAACACCTATCTTACCATACACAGTCAATGCCTCTTTAATAGCATAATCTATGTCAGCCCTGAAAGTGTGCAAAGGTGTTCGGCCATCTTTAAATTCTTCACTACGAGCCATTTCCGCACCATTCAATCTTCCGCTTGCCCTTACCTTAATGCCTTCTGCACCTGCTCTCATGGCAGATTGAATAGCCATTTTAATGGCTCTTTTGTAATTAATACGGGATTCTATTTGTTTTGCAATAGTCTCCCCTACAATTGCTGCATCTATTTCAGGTTTTCTGATTTCAATGATATTGATCTGTACTTCTTTGCCAGTCAATTTCTTCAACTCCTCTTTAATCCTGTCCACTTCCTGACCGCCTTTTCCAATGATGATGCCTGGTCTTGATGTGTGCATAGTTACGGTCACTCTTTTTAGAGTTCTCTCAATCACTATTTTAGAAATTCCGCCTTTTTGAATTCTTGCATTCAGGTAAACCCTTATTTGCTCGTCTTCAACTACTTTTTGACCAAACTCTTTTCCACCAAACCAACTGGAGTCCCATCCTCTGATGATTCCCAGTCTGTTACCAATTGGATTTGTCTTTTGACCCATGAAATTGATGTTTTATATTAATTATTTATTCTTCAATTTTTATTTTGTTCTCCACCACGATAGTAACGTGATTCATTCTCTTCCTGATCCTGTTTGCTCTCCCGTGAGGAGCCGGTCTGAATCTCTTAAGTACTGAACCTCCATCAACATAAGCGGTTTTGATAAACAAACTATAGTCTT
>Ga0138256_10002537_pt1 | contig 19592 bp, 23 predicted proteins | sample KNB2016incub_MG_FD_105486 | JGI IMG/M metagenome (GOLD analysis project Ga0138256, IMG submission 105486) | Active sludge microbial communities from wastewater in Klosterneuburg, Austria - KNB2014incub_MG | ecosystem: Engineered > WWTP > Activated sludge > Unclassified | place: Austria... | reverse complement strand
TGCCATCCTGGTTTGTCAAGACGAGCAACCCGGTGTTGAGCACCGGTCCCGGTTTGTTTTCTCACTTCGCCCGGGGCCGAACCGACTTGATGATTTTCGACCGAACACTTTTCTATCCCGTCCACTATTCCGGCAGGCAATGGGCAAACCCTGATAACGCCTACGCCATACATCATTGGGCACATTCCTGGAAGGAATAAGAACTTTACGCCGCGGCGCGGAACATTGCCGACGCGGCTCGCCTGTGCTTTTCGTCTACAACGCCGCGATTGGCCTAGCTTTTTTTGCGCACGGTCTTAGCGCAGGATTCTTGAGTCCCTTAGGCGGACACATCTCGCCGGACATTTCCTCCTCTCGTTGAAAGCTGAAAACTGCCACTATCAATCGAGCTTCTCGATCGCGTCGGCCTTGGTGGCGACGGGCTGCAACTGCATCATCTCGGCGGCCGTTTGCTCGCCGTCACCCGCACGACGATCGACGCAGGTGCGCAACATAGCTGCAAGGAGTTGACGTCGACTTCAATCGCTTCATTCGTCATTTGTCAGATTACTTGACGACAAATGAATTTGCGGACTCGATGGGGCGCGGATAGCGAGGTATTGGCGGAAGCCAGTTTTCAAACTTTCCTTCAGTCTCGCTCCTCTTGCGTATAGCACGGTATCGGTGTATTTTTGCGCGGCATTGCGTCATAGCGGGTGGGCTACCTTTATTCATGCCGGTGGAGGACGCGGTGATCGACTATCAGACAGTTTTGTGTGAAACCGCTGTTCGGTGGATATCCGAAAACGCACCGGCTCAACTCCGCATCGGTATTTGGGGGGAACGCCCACCCCTTACGAATTTGCAGCGAGGCGCTGTGCTGCTTTCAAACGCAGGGCCCACTTACGAGCTCCTTGCTTTGGGGCCGACGCGCTTCGTTATCGTCAATCCGCGACGTGAGGCGGAATGGAATTCAGCACAGGCGGCGGCCACCCTCAGCAAGCCGGAAATCAACTGCCTCCTCCATTGCGGCCTGGATGGTCGCGACGAGTTCTTGCAGGGATTGCGAACGAATTCGCAATGGCAGACACTTCCGTTTCCAGGGCTTCCGGCCGTCACCGTGGCTTGGAAATGCGACAATCCGCTTAATGATTTTGCCGATCAGACGCTTGCCATCAGCCTGCCAGCTCGCGTGGATCGTCGCCGGTTGCTCCTCTGGAACTTCATACTGCAGGGGATTCGCTTTGAGTTTTTCGACGGCATCCGTCCCGGTGACGACGAGATTCTGTGGCGTGAAATGCGGCATATGGAGGCCTATAAGAAGATTGAGTACCTCCGAGGAAGCTATATACCTGGCGCCGTCGGTTGCAAACGCTCAGCCATTGCCGCGTTTCAGAGATTTCTTCAAACCGAAGGCCAGATTCTGTTGCTCGTTCAAGACGATTGCCAGTTCGATGCCGGCTCGCGAAATATCCTGCAACAGGCATTCAATGAATTGCCAACCGATTGGGAGATGCTCTATTTGGCTGCCAGTTGTCGCTCGCCATCCAAAGGATATAGCAAGTTCTGGACAAAGCTACAAGGAGCACGGCATTGCACGTCGATCCTGTTCAAGCGATCGTTTATTGAGCAAGTATTGCCCCAATTGATCGATTGCGGCAGTGAGCTGGATGTCTTCTTCGAGCAAACGCATCGCAACCGAGCTGCTTTTTGCGTGCTACCGATGGTGGCGAGGCAGTCCCCTGGTTTTTCCGACATCACGCTCACTCGGATGAGCAATCCCAATGCGTTGAAGTAAATGCGAACGATCTAGCGCGCTGAGCAATCGTCCTGCTAACTAGGAGGCGAGAATGGAGTTGACCGTCGTTTTGACGAACTACTTGCGTCCCGCGAACATGGCTGACCTTCTGAAATCGCTGGCCGAGCAATCGATCGCGCATCGCCTTTTTGCTTGGGACAATTCTCCAGACGCGTCGTTTCCCTCCGGACGCGCCGATTGGCTCATTCGCTCTTCTCGCAATGCCAAATGCAGCGCGCGCTGGTGGATGGCAGCGCGTGCCGATACGCCCTGGGTGCTCGTGATGGACGATGACCTGGCGCCTTCGGACCCCGAAGTCTTGGCTGATACCTTGAGCGCGCTAGGAACACACTCGCCGCAAGCAGTGGGAGCGGCCGGCGTCGTGCTGAATCCAGCCAAGGAATACATGGCGTGCCGCCACGTTGGACGAGAAGGAATGAGGATTGAAGCTGCTACACGCGTCGACATTCTAAAAGGGCGGTATTTCGCGCTGGCTACTCCGTTGTTGGGATCTCTCGGCTTTCTTTCTTTGGATGCGGAGGATGACATCGGCGTTTCCGCCTCAATCGGTGGAGGGATTGTCCTACCCTGGATGCAAGATCGATTTCGCGAATTGCGGACGGGTAACGAATCCTGGTGCCGCCGTCCCGACCACCAACAACGACGGGAGGCAGCCCGCCGAAAATGGTTCAACGTCTAAATAATTACCGTCGGTAATTTCCGCACAATATTCGAGCCGCATCATCTGCAGCGTTTGCAGGAAGCCTACGATGAGGCTCGTCAGAAAGTGTGGGCGCGGCAACCGGCGGAGTTCTTCGCCGAAGCGCGGCTCTATGCGGACAGCACGATCGTCGGCGCGCTCGGCGAGTGCAAAGGCGGCATGGCAAAAACGAAATGGTTTCCCACCCCCACCGCGGACGCCATAGACGAAGATCCAGCCACGCGAAAGCTCCGGGCGAGTGTCGGCTGCGTGCGGCGTTTTCACCCACACCCACGGTTGCCAAAGAAATGAACCGGAAACGACAGTGAACAGCGCACGCAAGCAAGCGCTCCCACTGATCAAAAAGCTGAAAATCATCAAGGGCAACAGACGCAGCCGTCGATCGCCGCCGTCCAGCCGTACGGCCGCCGCGATCTCGAAAAACAGCGAGAAGTTTCCGATGGCGCCGAAGAAAAGCACGCCCATTATGGGAATCGAGAGTTCGCTGGTTGCCTGTCGATCCAGGGCGATCTGAATCGTAATGCACATGAGCGATATTAACAGGAATAAGGGAGACAAATAGACCGAGAGTAACGGAACGGCGTCAAGTTTCGCCAGCCAGCTCAACCAATGAACGACAACAGCGTTCGCACCATGGATGAAATCGCTCTGGCCGGCCAGGTGCCATGCAAGAAAACTGCGTTTCCAGGAACTGCGCTCTGCTGGAGGACGTTAGGCTGTCTGATACCCGCTGGCGCGCCGTTGAAGCACGTGGCAATGGGGAAAATCCCAGCTAGTTGTCGCCCCACACTTTTCGGCTCGCACAAGTATTTTGGCGAAGTGCATGGTGGCCACTACGTGAGCTCCGGATTAAAGTTGTCATAATCCGCAACATTAACAGGGGCAATTTGGCCAGTGCAGCAGCCGAGAGGTCAATCAGAATGCGGGAATATCCCCCGGGCAGTCCGACCTCTGGAGCACAAAAAACAGCCGCGCAAATCTTACCGTTGCCTCGCTGCTGCCGCGTAGGACGTTGGCCCGAAGTTCGAAGACGAACGACAACAGCGTTCGCAGCGGTCGACCACAGCCGCACCTCCCCTGAAAACTCCGCGTTCTTGAACTCACCGGCGCCACCACCCACGAGCTTTTTTTCAGGGAAGTCCTGGATGCCTAGGTAATCCGGTACGTGACGCTGATCACCAGCGGACCATCCAATCTGCGACCTCCGGTGGGTTACACCGTGACAGTCGCTGGCGACGGCCTGACTTCAGACTGTAGGCGACGAGCACTTATCGCATGCTGATTGCCCTCGGCCACTCAACGTCCACGACTTTCGGTTATATCTCCCAGCCCACGCGTTTGCGACTCTTGATGTAAGTCATTTTTATATAAAGAGTAGCAGCTCATCGGCTAACATCGCGCATTCGGTTGGTCTGACTCGCCTAGCGCAACTTTTTCGCAGGATCTGCTGGCACGTTTGCGTCAATATTTACTCCTTGAGGGAGGCCCTATTTATTGGCCACTTGGCCACGTGAGAGACTGACCGTAGATCGACCGACCATAGAGAATGGTTGTTGACGAACCACTGGCATCCGGTAGGATGAGGACTATGAGCGAGTATGCATTCCTCGTGGCCTCATGAGCGAGATCTGAAGCCAAGGGGCCGAAGTGCGCCGAGTTTCGTTGCTTCGAGCGTTGCGGAAAGAGCATTAGTCGGATAAGCTTATTCAAGAATAACATGTATTGCATATTCTGCGACAAGAGCACGCGATTTGAGAGCTTTGGCGTTCCAGTACGTTCTCAAGCCAAGTGCAGCGAGTGCGGTTCATTAGAACGCCATCGACTAGTGTGGAGCTGGCTTTTAAAATTTGAATTAGAATTTATCAAACAGTCGCGACTAATACATATTGCTCCCGAGGCATGTTTGAAGGCAGTCTTGTCGCGAATTGCTAAGGAGTATTTCGCGCCGGAGTGGGATTTACGAAAGATTCCATTTCCCGATGCCTCGGTGAACATGATACTTCACAACCATGTAATGGAGCACATCCTCGAGGATGAAGTTGCCTTTCGAGAGCAAGCACGGATCTTAACACCAGGTGGTACCCTCTTTCTGACTGTGCCATTTGGTGGCGAGCGCACGCGAGAAAGTACCACAGGACGCGAGGGGCCAAAGGTGCGTCGGAAGCAATTTGGCCAGCATGACCATTGGCGAGTTTACGGACTTCTTGACATCGTCGATCGCATTAAGAAATGCGGATTCACAGAAGTGGCGGTCATCGACGCTACGGCGCAATTACCAGAATCGGATGTCGCTCGCACAAGCCTGGATCGGTACTTGGTTCGCGCTGAGATAGGCTCTTGAAAGCCGGTCGAGCCCTTGGGTTGGACGAGCGGCGGCAAGCGACATTTCTGTCACGAAAATAAAATCTGAGGATGACTCGCTGTGTCATTGCCGTCTACGACGCAACCATCTTGTCTTGCTGGAGGTGCTATGTCGCTACTGGAAATTGCAATGCGCCACGGGACCGATAAGGCTACTGTTCATAGCTACATCGACGTTTATGAACAATACTTGTCCGCGTTTCGAAATGAGACTTTTGAAATGCTCGAAATTGGTATCGCCTGCGGTGCCTCGCTTCGAATGTGGTTAGAGTACTTTCCCTATGCAACAGTACGCGGTATAGATAACTCTGCCAGTGCTATAACTTCACAATGCTCGCATTCGCGATTGAAGCTTTTGCAAGTGGATCAATCGGACCGAAGCTCATTAAACTGCTGGATTCCTAACTGTTCTCTGCGATTTGTGGTTGACGACGGAAGTCACAGGCCGGAGGATCAGATTCTCTCGCTGTGCTGGCTATGGCCCAAACTAGCGCCGGGTTCCTTGTATTTCATTGAGGACATTGGCGCCAACGGCTATTCTAAGGAGCCGAATCTTCTGAGTTACTTCGGTGCATTTGGTGGTAAGATTTACTCTATATGCAAGCACGGTCGGAAGGACGACGTTCTTTTTGTCGTGAGAAAGCCATAGTTTGCGCAAACATATCCCGTGTGGGATGCCGCTGGCTTCTGTCCCAGGCGTTATGAGGTTTTAGGGTTAGGTAACAGGTAATGTTCCAGGCTCTGCCGACGTTGCCCCACTCCCAGCGGGGAAACTGCCGGCCAAGTGCCATGCCAGAAAACTGCGTTTCCAGGAACTGCGCTCTGCTGGAGGACGTTAGGCTGTCTGACACCCGCTGGCGCACCGTTGAAGCACGTGGGAATGGGGAAAATCCCAACTAGTTGTCGCCCCACACTTTACGGCTCGGCTCGCACAAGTATTTTGGCGAAGTGCATGGTGGCCACTACGTGAGCTCCGGATTAAAGTTGTCGTAATCCGCAACATTTAACAGGGCAATTTGGCCAGTGCAGCTAGCCGCGTGTTGCGTACCGGCGAATCGCTAACTTGCCGCAGGGTAAAGTCGAGCTCCTGAATATTCATTTTGACACTTGTCATCATCGTGCTGCTATCCGAAAATTACCTGCCTCAAACGATTCATCTTTCCCTCCCTATCCCACACCTGGGAATCTTCTCATGCGAGTTGCCGCCCTTTCAATCCTCGTCTGCCTGTTGGAATTTGTCGCGCTCGCCAGCGCGGAACAAAGAACCTGGACCAGTGCCGACGGCAAATTCTCCGTCGAAGCCGAGTTGCTGGAGATCAACGGCCCAGCCGTCAAAATCAAAACCGCGGCCGGAAAGGAAATTTCGCTGCCGCTGACGAAATTGAGTCAGAAGGATCGCGATTACGTGTTGGTTGAGAAAAAGAAGCGGGCGGCGACAAAGCCGGCCGGGCCGGCGACCGCCGATGCAACCGCGATTGGCGACGTTGCCGCTGCCGATAAGCCAATGACGACGCGCCCGCAAACGCGCAATAGCAAGGGCCCGCAGCTCGGGCCGATCAACATCAAGCCGCGCAACATCATCTACACGCTCGATGTGCCCGCCGGTGCGCAGTTGAATCAGGATCTGCCCCAGGAACGCATCGTCGCCGGTCCTCAATTCGCCCTAATGGTGCAAGACTATGGCGACCTCAAAGCGTTCCGCGATAGATATGCGCCGGGGAATCCGCTCGACGTCGCCATCAAGCAAAAACTCGTCGATGACGAGACGACTGTGATCTACGTTGTGCAAGGCGGCTTGATCGACCGGCCGACGATCGTCTTTGCGACCGAAGTCAAAGTGGGGGATGCCAAGCTGCTTTGCTACAACAGCGAAATCGAGTCGAAGCCGTGGACCGCGGACGACGTCGCCTTCATGATCAAGTGCGCCAAGACCGCTCGCCTGGCAACGGCCGCAGACCAGAAGTCCGGCAGCAAGCCACTGGTCGTGGCCGGCAAGGAGCCCAAGTTGACTCCCGTCGAGTTCACGACGCGCAACGTCACCTATACGTTCTCGATGCCGGTCGGCGCCACGACCGACAACTTTGGCGATGGCCCCGAAGGGAATTCGCGCGTGCAGATCAACGAACAGGAAATCCTCGAGATGCGGCCGGGCTCCAAGGAAGATTTGCAGGGCTTCAAAAGCTACTTCGGTCCCAAGAACATGAAGGGCTACGTGATCAAGAAGACGCTGATCGACGATGACACCACGGTTGAGTACATCGTGCACAATCCGGCCCGCGGCGTCGATGAAGTCGTCTTCATCGTCGTGGTGCCGGCCGGCGATAAAATGATCGTCTGCCACAATTCGATGGTGCTGCAAAACAATTCAACTGCGGAAGACGCCGCCTTGCTGATCAAATGCGCCAAGACACTGAAGATGAAATGACGTCGTAGGGCGCGCTCGGCGGTGTGTCGTTCACGCATTGCGAATGAAGTGCCGGCCATCTCTTTGCTGAAGTCGGTCGCGAAAAAAGCGAGCGTCGATTCTTCCTGATGCTCGGCGTACCAGGTCGAGCGCCACGGATAATCGCGTGGATCGGCCGGCGCGTCGAGGAGCATCACGCAGGTGTCGAGCCGCCCGCGGGCCGGCGGCAGGATTTTGACGAAGATCTTTTCTTCGTACCAATGTCGGAGCGTATCGCGAATATCGAGGCGGTCCATGATGCTCGTGGTGAACGGCTCCGTGCGGGGAGATCGGCGCCCATCACTACGCGCGCTCGATCGAACAGGTCGAAACTTGCTTTGCTTCGCGGCCGACATGCCGGCACTTGGAGTACGCGAGCATAGGAGTCAATTGAACGCCCGCGGCTCCAACGGCAGCAGGTGCATGCTCTGTCAGCTTTTCGAGCGTGTCCTGTAAGACCATCGAATCGGCTGGTTCGAGATCATCGTCCATCACGAGAACCCAGGGTGTTTCTGCCCTAGCAGCTAGCCACCAGCGCGCTGCGCACTTTGCGTTTCGCGATGAACGAACAACCCAATCCGCGCGTCCAACTGGAAACGAGTTTCAGGTGAGTTGTCCCAAACGAAAACTTGATGTGGGACTATTTGTTTTGCCAGTGCGTCCAAGATCCTAGCCATATTCGCAGGCCGCATGTAGTTCGTCAAAACAACGGTGAGATCCATGCTCATTCCCGCCATGAGGCTCCCGGAATGTGATGCAGCCAAGTATCAAACATGGAGCGGTTCTTGTGATAACAATTCGCCGCGAGTACAGCTTCCTGGCCTTGCAGCAAGGCCGCAATTGCAAAGTGTAGTCGATTCGTAACTACCCGACGATAGCTGCCCGCCAGCGCGACATATCCTTCCACACTGGATGTTAATTTCACAGGATCTCGGCCCCCTGTTCCATGCCGCTCGATATCGTCTCGAAAGAACAATCCCTCATCGCGCACCGGAGCTGACGGTGGCAGATCAAGAGCGAGCGCCAAGTCGGGCACGAGTCTCACATCCCGATGGACTTCGCGGAGCAATCGCCAGCTTGTCTCTTCCCTGGCGAACACCGTTTCAAAGGCGCCGAGGTCTTCACCGGGATCGGATGCAGATTGAGGGAGAATAACCTTTGGGCAGGCCAGTTTCGCCAATCGGGCTCTCCGCTTCGGACTCGACAAACCAGGCCTGGTACCGACGTTTCCTCCCCCTGGTTCGGCAACAAGGCTGACGTCCGCCGGGCATTTCCCCGAGTCGATCTCGCTTTCTTTCAAAAGCCGACAGCGGATTCCATTGAGCTGCAGCAGTTGCAGCGTACCGCGTTGAATTAACTGATCGCCAAAGTTTCCAAAATGATTGACCGCCAGCCCAACCGAATGGCCTCGCAACCTGTCGATCAAATCATCGAATTTTCCCTCAAATCCCTGCATCCCAGATTCCTTTGCATCGCCGGCAAACCGATACTGCGTTCAGCATGAATCAGGCCTTGGATTGTACACTGACCGTGAAGATGTACGCCGCGAATCGTTTGGGCTTCGTGAAGCCAGTGGGATGGAAAAGGGAACAACATCCGGCTGCGGATGGAAGATTGCGAATATTCTAATGGCTACGATTATCATCCCAAGTCGCCTGCGCAGGCCGCGCTCGTTTGGAAATATTCCAGCAAAACGCGCCACCCGCCCATCTCAGAATCCCAGTCATTACCAAGGTTCTGATTGAATTGGATTCGATTGAGCTGGACAGCGACTGAGCATATTGCGCTCGCCAGTCCGATTGCCACAAGGCCTTCGACGAGGGAAATCCTGATGACGGATCGACCTCGGCGAATGGGAATCTTGGCCCGGATGGCTGCCACAGGATTCGGCCGACCAAATCATCGGAAAATAGCTGGTAAAAGTTGGGCACATCCGCCAGCACAGTTCGCGAAATACCGTGATCGCCGCAGTCCTCCAGGGCCGTAGCATTTGGGCGTAAGTGCGTCAGACCAAGGTTGTCAAAGCATACTGGCATAGTGCCGCCGGTGTCGATCCATCATTTCACCAGGGAGTTGCTATGGTCAGCCAATTTTGGAATCTTGAGTCGCCGCGTCCCACTGTCAACACGCCGGAAGTTTGCGGCTATCGAATCGGGAATCACGGTCGGGGCCGAGCACCGCTCAGGATCGGAGACGCATGGGGAGTCAGCCTGGCGGTTCTTTACTGCGAACGAGCGAGAACTTCATCAGAGACGGGCATGGCGAGGGGGACCCGCCAATCTAAGGGCGACGGACCGTGCGCGTTAAACTCGTCTGTTGCCCTCGAGGCTCGCAGGCGTCGCCAAAAGGGCGTTAATGCCGCGGCTTTCTTGCCTTTTCCAACGAACAGGATGGCGCCGCTGTCGAGATCGAGGACCAGCGTGAGAAACTGATAACCGTGCCCGACGCAGATCTCGTCGATGCCCAAGTACCGCGTGTCCTTCAGCGGCGGCCTTCGGAAACGTTTCTGCAGATCGCGTTTGTGAATGTCTTGACGATGTCCCAGCTCACGCCCAGGTGGCGGGCCACGTCCTGCATGGTCATGTAACCGCACAGCTCCTGAACGTACCGCTCGAAGGCCCGCGTGTAGCTGCGTCGCTCGTCGGCGAACCCGAGCTTCACCTGCCGCACCACCTGGCAGGCCCGGCACTCGACACGGGGCAAAGCCACCACCACCCAGCTGCAATCCGCACCAATCGGCACGTTCCGAATCGTCCGTGTGGACTCACCGCGACGAGTCACGTCCCGACTGCCGCAGGCCGGGCAACACACCCGATGCGGCTGCGGCCGAGCATGCACGAACAACTGCTTCTCGTCCCGCTCCACGTTCGCAACCTGGTAGCCGGAAAGCACGAGAATCTGATACAAAGCCTGCTGGGACATGTCGGTGCTCCAAAGAGAAGGTGTGGTAACCCCTCTTAGAGAAACGCATGTCCCGCTTCTTTACTACCCAACCCGCGCACGGATGTTTCGGAAGAGCCCCGAAATTTGCCAAGCAGGTCAGCATCTGCGGCGCTGCGGATACCGCTCCACCTAATAAGGGGGCGCAATAAACGGCTGTTGCCGTGGGTACAAAAAATAACGGAACGTGTTTCTGCATTCACTCTGCTACATGACCATGACGCGGACGGAATGCGGAAACCCTTTGCGATGCGCATCGGCTTGTAATTGAACGGTTTGCGCCGAGAGACGAATTCAAGGCGAGTTGGCGAACCGGCGACTATTTATTATCTGTGAAATAGTTCTGATAGATAAGAAAAAATCAGAAGAGCAAAGGCTTTCGCCCCCGCCCTCCTGGCCACGCCGCTATGCAGCATCAGATTGATCTTCGATTTGACGATCGTCCTGATTTGGTGAACCGGTTTGCGTTGCCTCAGCTTTCGCAAAATCCAGTGCTTTGCGAATCGTTGGCTCAGTCTTGCCAAAATGTGCAACGGCCATCTTCATGGTGATGTTTGGCTGCCCCATGTAGTCGGCCACTGCTTGAGCATGGGTGCGGGACCAGTTCGGCAAATTGGGACGGCTGACCGACTTTCCATATGCATCGATGCCGAACTTCTCCTTTGCATACTTCAGTGCTGCCCGGATTGTCGGCACAGTCTTGCCGAAGTGCATTGCCGTGACTTCCATTGAGGCGTGATTATTTAGCCGAAACTCAGCCACCGCCTGTGCATTTGCCTCGGCCCAGGATAACGTCTCCGGCACATCGAAATGATCCTCGGCAAACCATTCCGGCCCTAGTCCAGCAAACCGGTTGGTATCCACGGCGAATTCATTCGCTTCGATCTCCGCCTCGTCGTCTTCGATGGCACCTTTGATGTCCAACCGTGCGCGGCGCCGCGGATTTGCACAATATTTCGCGGGAGCCACGCTCGCGGGCGAATCCGCCGGGCCAGCCAGATCTTGAGTGAAGAGCCCCAAGTCACTGGATAGTGCACCGAGTTTGCAGGTACGGACAATCACATGGCCAGTCTCATCGCACCAGATGGTTTCGATGTGATGCGAAAGCATCAGGTTCATTGCTGATGCGTTGCTTTCGCTGAGCAGGGTGGCCAGGGATTGCAGCCGCTGGGAGACCTCCTGCGGATCAAGCGCGCGTTCGCGCTGCACTTTGCCAGCTACGCGAGCAACCTGGTCAGCATCAATCTGCTGGATACGCGCATTGGCCTGTTCATACTCCGCTTCAATACCATGCCGCACGAGCGGAGAGAGTTCCGGATTGCCGAGTGACTGGAGCCAGCCTCGGCACCGCTCCTGCAACGCTTGCCTTTCAGCAAGAAGTGCAGTCGACGGGTCCGGCAACAGCGCCTCATGCGCGTCGAGTTCCCGCTGCACGAGCTTGACAAACTCCGCGAGGGCAGGACTCGTGGGATCACAGTCGTCTAGGTGGAGACGCGAGCGAACGAGGAATACTACCGTCTCGCGAAGCCATTCTTCAGGAATCCGCTTTCGATTCTCGCAGAGTCCACCCGCCAGTCCAGTGCAGCCGTAATAGACGTAGCGACGTACATCGCCCGACACGCTCTGGTAGGGTGCACTCGACTGGGGATTCATTCGGCGCCGGCAATGTGCACAGCGAACCAATCCCGTCAACGGATACTTAAGAGCGATGCCGGGAGTCGCGAGCCCCGCAATTGCCGGTTGAGTTCTGGGCTTCTTCGGGCACTTTTCCCGGCGGGCTTGCCGTAGGGCTTGTACCCGATCCCAGCGCTCGTGGTCGATGATTGGTTCGCAGAACTCGAGGATGTGCAGCCACTCCTCCTTAGGCAGCGGCTGAATCACGCGGACTTCGTCGACAATCCCAGTGCAATTTTTGCCCCAGACGTATTCGCCAATGTGCATTTCGTTGTCGAGAATTTCCCCGATGGTCGCCGGATGGAAGGGCTTTAAGTCCTCTGGGATCCGAGGATCGTTGTTAAGGGCCTTTGCAATGCGACTGGTGCCGTAACCTAGCTCGTCAGCCAGCCGGAAAATCTCCTCCACGATCCATTTCGTCGCTGGATTTGGTTTTGGAATACGATAGGCGATTTCCTCCAAGCCTTTCACGGTCTCAAAGACTGCTTCCAGACAAAAGCCAAACGGCGCGGCCCCGCCCGGCCATTGCTTGAGTCGTACGGCGTCTCGCTTGCCTCGCAGGACGTTGTGGGCCTTAACTTTCCCGTCTTCGCTCGCCCGCAGCGCCTCGAACGCCGACAGTACCCGGCCGCCCGAGGATGTCGGATCTGTAAAGTTTGAGTTGGCGGTCAGGACCAACACACCCATCTTTTGGAGCGACAGGCGGATGGCATCTCCGTTGTCGGCTCGCGTCAAACGCTCGAACGTATCGACGAGAATCAGATTGGCCTGCACAACGCCGGTTTTGAGATCCTTCAGCATGCGCTGAAAATTAGGACGTTTGCGAGTGAATCGACCTGATATGGCTTCATCCCGATAGACGGTCACGACTGTCCAGGGCAGGTCCATCCGCTTGATCAATTCCCGAATGACCGCTTCTTGCTGGTCAGGCGATCGCGGATTTTGTCCTTCCGGCGACATCCGCAGGTAAAGAACAACGCGATAGGGAGCACGGAGGTCAAATGTCGTCGGCAACATAGCTCACCCCTCAATCCTTGCTGGGTAATGTTCTCCGATGTCACGGGCGATCACTCGCGCCAGAAAGTGCATCAGATCGGCTCGCCGCCGTTGGCGGAACTGTTCGATCGCTCGTTCAAGTTCCAAAGCGGAAGGCTTACTGTTGAGGGGAATTCCGGTCAGGCGAATCATCTCGTGCAGCCTCTCGTCCTCACTGGTGGAATCTAAATTTCCGGCACAACTTGAATCGCAGTTGGCATTGCCGCTCATGCTTTTGTTCCTTTGGGAATGGAGTTGAGGCTGATTTGCACGGTTCCAAGCGTGGTTCGGCCCAGATAGCTCGGCAAAGCGAAATCGAACGCTACGAGTCGCGGCTGTCTCGGCCACAGCCACGCACAAATTCGCTGGATGGAGCGCGATCCTGCGAAAGAAGTTGTGTCCTCGCTCCAGGAACTAATTCAGCGACTGGAAGAATTTTGTTTTGCTAGCACTCGTAGGGAGAGCGGCCACAGCATCGCTGATGCCGTTGAAAGGCTCGCTGGTGGCACTCAGCAACTCGTGCCGCGAGCAAGCGGTTCGAGGATCTCACGACCAGAAAAGTTGACCGGAATTCCCCTTGTCTTGTGACGAGCCCAATCACAAGTCAAAGGAATGCACCAATGGCCGACGATTTCCTGCAACCGCGCGACGCCGCGCGTCGCTTAGGGATCACGGTCACGACGCTTTACGACTGGCTCAGCCAATCGGACTATGGGTTGCTCAAAATCCGCGGGGAGCGCGTCACCGTTGACTACTTGCAAGCAGGCCCTTCGGGCCATGGGCGGATTCGCATCGCGGAGAGCGAAGTGCAGCGGTTGCTGGAGTTGATGCGTGTTAAACCGAAACGGATCGTCACGCGGCACCCCCCTACCCAGCGAACTGCTTTCCCTGGCATCACAGTTCCACTAGGCCGTCCGAATCAGACCTAACCATGGATTACCCGCAATGCACTGCCTGTCGCCGCCGTCGCCAGGATTCGGTACCGCGTACCTTTTTGGTGACGACAGGCAGTGCAAGGATTCCTCAGCCAGAATGTCCTTGGCCGCGCTTTCGAGTCTGGTGACGCCGGTCCTCATCAACTAGATCGCGCCTTTCCAAGGCGTTGAAGAACGACAGCAAGTAGTACAAGGCAACGGCCGCACCCAGCACTCCCCACCAGCCTGCCGCAGGTGCTGAGAGGAGAGTTGCAGCGACAATTACAATGGCCACATGCCCAAAATGACGGGCACCGTCGAAGGGCATGTGGTCACCGTCGCCCCGGCACAAATGATCGGATGATCTGCGCCAAAGTCTTCAAAATCGCGTCGAGGCAGTCCTCCAGCCACTGGAGCTGTGGAACATTCTTCTTTTTCATTCGCCTGTAGTGCATAAACATCTCCTTTCAATCCTGAGAAACATGGCATTAGAAACTCGCCGGCTAATTTCCGGAGAGGGCGCAGAAAGGCCACCCGCGGCATAACATCACCCCCTTACGGAGCACGCACTTGATGCGGGCAGCAATTATTCGATTGACCAGACGCTCCCGCTACGCCACGTTCTGCAACTGCTTGAGTGAGTCGAGGGCCAGCTTCAGCGACTTCTGGCTTCGCTTCTCGGTTTGGAGGGACGCAATCAACTCCTTGCTGCTGGCCAGAACTTCCCGCAACTGATCCCGTAGGGAAATGGCCTGTTCCAGCGCGCTGGTTGCCTTGCCAGGGACTCGTTGCTTGCGGCGGCGAACGACTTGCGCTCCCGCGGTAGCGTCCTGCTGAGTCGCGCGCTGAGTTGCCGGCTGCGAGGGTGCCGCGGGCTGCGGCTGACTGATCGACGGAGTAATCCGGTTCACGGGGGTTTCCTTTCGGGGTCTTGGAGGTGGTGAAATACGATGGCCATAATCCAGAGGGGATTCAATCCGCAGACAATCGTCCGTGGGCTTGAGCGCCTCTTTTGGATCGAGCAGCATCCAGAGAAAGGTGCGATTCGCATCCTGGGCGACTGCTGGCGACACGTTGTCGGGCAGATGGATCTCCGAGAATCCCATTGCAGCGGCCCGAGCGAGGAAATTTCGATCCGTACAAATGCGGATGTCGTCGCCCTGCTTGCTGGAGTTGCGCAGGATCATCTCCGCGGGACGCGGCGTGCTGATCGACGTAGCTCGCAGGATGATGCTGCCGTTGAGGTCGATGGTCACTTCCCGGTGAGTATTGCCATTGGGGAGCCGGTGCAGATTATCAACCAGGAACTTGGCATCCGCAGGCGAAAGCTGAAGCGTCGATTTGCTGTAACGGGTTGAGGGAATGATCTGATCGATGTCGGGGAATCTGCCCTCTTTCTCGACCCCGAGCCAGTACGTCCAGCCGCCGACCTGAAAGACGACGTTGGTGACACCTTTGTCATCGCGTAATTCGCCGACTTGTACCGGCAGTTCGCTTGGCAGCTCTTTGTTGGCGAAGAACTTCGTGTGCTGCAGCAGCAATTTTTCTTCAAAGCCAAAACTGAAGCCCGCTTGCTTCAGCATTTGCCGACCGTCCGTGGCGGCGATCACTCCTTCATTGCCACGGGCCTGTACGCAGGCCAGAGCATAGCGTTTGCTCTCGACATCCGTCGTCTCATACGCCTCATGCATGGCAGCCAGCAGTTCCGGCTGATTGTCATTGAATTTCGCGGGCAATTCGGGAAACTGCGGAGCATCGGCGACCGGCTCCGGGGCGTCATATTCCAAATCGTGGAACACTCCTTTCTCCTGCCAACTGGCACCGATGACGCCGGCTCGGTGAGTATTCAAAAATACGGGCTCGGGTGTAGCCCCCTGTACATCTTCGAGCACATTGATCGGGATCAGCAGGAGTTCACGATCCTGGGGTTGCGGATCATGGTATCGCAGGGCGTGGTTCACTCCCTGCGCTTCCACGAACAGGCCATCATCGCCGGAGCGAAACGTCAGTACGGTGGCCTGACGGTTGAAGGTGCGCTTGATGATCGAACGAAGTTGCTTGGCCAACAAACGGGTAATCTGAATCATGCGGTACTCCGAGAACGTAGGGATGGGATTGAATACAGAAAGTGTGCCCAGTCAGGATGCCCGATGCGCTCGCGAGCCTTCCAGCAGTCGCAGGCTGAATGAACTGGATTGAACTTGTGCGCAACCAATCAGGCGGCAGCCATTCGCTACCGCCCTAGAGAGATCACAAAGATCTACGCCGCAAAGCGGCGCTGCTGTCGTTCGAGTGCATCCCAGTCAACAACGCTGGGTAGCGAGTAGTCGTCGTTCTCGTCAGGATTGAAGACTTGCAGCGGCGTAAAGACGCTGAAACCGCGGCGTTGAATGGTGCTGACGGATTCGCCGGTGGCATCGGCCACGGCCTGGTTCAATTCGGCTTGGGTCATACGAACACTCCTTGATAGAGACCAAACAAAGAAGGCCCGCCCTGCAAAGGCGCACGACGAGCCGGAACAGATCGACTGGACAGAGGTAGAAAGCGAGATCTAGCTGGCTGGCGCGAGCCAATGCTCGGAAAGCCAAGCCACTTCGGCCGCCAAAGCCTCGCTACGAGAATCGAAGGGCCCCAGCGTGGGGCCTGAGACGGGGGACAGATCGCAAAGCCAGCGCCCCTGCGGATCGGGTTCCACGTGCGAACCCCGGCGAATGGTCAATTGGCCAAGCTGCGTGAGATCAATCTCCTCGCCGTAGATGCAACGAGTTTGACCGCTGGGTTCGATGAGAAGCTGCATATAAGTAGTCAGCCCTCACTTCCCGCGACGCAAAATGTTCCGGCGGGGACGATCAACCAGCAGACCATCCAGCACCGATTGGACACCGGAAAGTTGCGACGCCACCTGTTGCCGCACGGCCTGGTTGTCACGCAATTGCTGGGGCTCGACGCCGCGGATAACCCGCTGGGCTTGAACCACCAGATCATCCAGCTGTTCATCCGAGCGGATGTTCAGATGCCGAAAGCGATCAAAGAACTCCCGCAGATTTTCGACGACAGAGTCGCGAAAGACTTTGGGCTTGCCGTCATCCGTGCCGCTCAGGCGCTCGGTGAGGTGCGAAACCAGTTTCGATAACTCTTCGGTAAATGCCTGCTCAGCCAGTTGCACTGCTTCATCGAAGCGCGCCGCTACCCGAGCGGCTTCCTGCTGGTAGAGCTGCGGACTGAGTTGCCGCAGATACTCGGGCGGCTCCACGCTCGGAAAATCGTACGAAACGTCGAACCAGCCGCGGAGCGTCGCCGGATAATCTGCGGCGTTGAAGAGCGAACCAAGCCGGCGGCGCGCCGCCGACTTTAATTCATCGTAGCGCTCGTCAAGCTGGATCACTGCCTCGTCCAATTCAACTTTATGCGACGTCATCTGCACCGTGAACGCGCTAATGTCATCTTGGCGGATCAGGCGGATGCCGCTCTCCGGGTAAGGCAGCGAAATCCCTTTCCAGAAAGCGATCACGCGATGCCGAACCGCCGTCACGGCTTTGAACGCCGGATGCGAGGTATCGAGAAGCTTCTTACCGGCTGACAAGTAAGCCCGCTCGGCACCAAACGTATCGGCCGCTTGGGATTTCTGCTCCTGCGTTAGCGTCTTGCGCGCGCCCAGCCAGGTGAACATCACCCGCACCGCGGCCATGGTCGTTCGCAGGCGGTTGGCAGACGAGTTTCGATTCGCAGCCTCGGGAAGATCAAGTAATGCAGTCATTTAGGTCTCCGAAAAGAGGGAAAGAAGTTCGCGTGCGAAATGTCACGCGGTACGGCAGCGTGCCTAGCACAGCAATGACGACTAAGCGGTGCCGTTCAGCCGCTCACACAGTTCGTCCATCTCGGCCGCGCTCAGTGGCACATGGTCAGCAAAATGCTCGCCGCCGTCGAAGATCTCGTCCGCTGATTCGAGGTCTCGCTGCCAATACCGCAGCGCCGCCAGCACGGTGGCGAGTTCCCGGCTAGTCAGCACGGCAAGCCCTCCGCCGCCTCAATGGCTTGCTCGATGTCGCTTCCGGCCAGATTCGCGAGCGGTTCGCAGTCAAGCTGACTCACATAGGCAGCGGCACTACGTCCTCGGAATTTGACAACGACGACGCCTGGCAAATCGCTGTCTTCGAGATCCGCATCCCAATCGACAACTCGCACCTCCGCATTGGGATCGGAGGCATAGACGCTTTGCACGACGCCGCCCGACAGACAAATCACGATCTCGGGTTTCTCCATGACCGGGGCTCCTTATTGGCATTCGTTAGTTGGAAGATTGTGGAGGCAGGCCGGATTAGGCGGGAACGGTTTCGTGGTATCCCTTCTTGAGCTTTGCAGCGATCAACGTGTTGGCATGCTGCTGGGCCGCCGCGGCATCGGCCAGGGTTTTGGTCTGCTCTTGGCCGGCAGTGCCGATCCGACCGAAGCAAACCGTGACATTGCAGCCGCTCACAGACACTCCCCAAAATTTCGCCGAGCTGCCACCAACGAATTCAAAATGACGCTTCATGGAAATACTCCAAACAAAGAGGTGAAAGGTTACTGAACAAAGAGGTTTAGAAAGTCAGAACGCAATCAGCGCAGCGGCAGCAGGCCCGGTTGTTGAGCAAGCACTTCGCGGCGCTCCCGCACAAACGACGGGAATCGTGGCACACCGCCGTCGGTTAGTTCCTGATACCGAAACGTGATGGTGCTGCCGATTACCGGTGGCCTCTCGCGCTGAGCATCGGAGAAACCTGTGCCGACGCAAAACTGCATGCCGTTGGCCAATGCAACCAGCAACGCACCGAGTCGCCCGCGATGGCGCCCTTTACCAGGCTGGTGTGCAACGACAATTGCGTCGGCGTCGTGGAAGGTCTTCACCTTTAGCAGCGTAGAAGAGCGGCCCGTTTCGTAGAGCGAGTCAGGTTGCCGCAGCATCAGACCCTCACCGCCGAGTCTTTCGATTCGAACCAGCTCAGTTCGCAGATTGTCGGTGCCGCCACAGATGGCCTGGTACAACACGCGAATATGCGGTGCGGCATACTCTACGCCGCTTTCACGAATGGCTTGCAGCCGATTCTCGAATGTGCCGCCTGCCGCCGGCGAATCGAAGACCACGTACAGCACCTTCTTCCACAGATCACCAGCATCCTGGCGACGAACGACGCTCACGGTCTGCTGGAACGCCTTACGGCCAATCCAGAGTTCTCCATCGAGTGGAGTCTTTGGAAAGCCCTCCATGAACCAGGCAGGCGCGAGGAACTCGTTCCCTTGCCGTGACAGAAATCGCTCGCCGGTAAAGTAGGCCCGCACGCCGTCGAGCTTCTCGCTCATGTACCAGCCGGTCAGATCCTGCTCGTTGTCCCAGGAGTGGGCCAGCAACAGCTGCGGGGCGACAGTTGCATTCGGCTTGGCAACGCTTTGCTTTGCGGCCGACGCGGCCTGCGTTTGCCCAAGCCGAATGTTCTCAGCTTGGTCACCGACGTAGGTCCTCAAGTGTTTACAAGACCGACGATCAATTGGCAGGGACTGGTTCCGCCAACTTGGACAGGAGCATGAATAGACGCCGCCGATGTTCTTGAGGACGTAGGGCTTGGCGGCAGAGCCGTGGACTTCGACAGATTGGCCGTCGAGAAGTTCAGTCATAGACAATCACTCCGTTCGTGAGAGAAATAAGAGAGTCGGTGTTCCGCAATCGGCGAGCGAGCTCTGGCGGCAAGT
>Ga0138256_10002536_pt1 | contig 19596 bp, 19 predicted proteins | sample KNB2016incub_MG_FD_105486 | JGI IMG/M metagenome (GOLD analysis project Ga0138256, IMG submission 105486) | Active sludge microbial communities from wastewater in Klosterneuburg, Austria - KNB2014incub_MG | ecosystem: Engineered > WWTP > Activated sludge > Unclassified | place: Austria... | reverse complement strand
TGAAAAAATTTCTTTGCTCTTCCTAAGGTTAAGATCTCCTCTGCCACCTGGACTCCGACCTCTAAATTTGCAAATATGCCAGAAGATTCTCCGTAGAGCCATAGCAATGCACCAGCGTTTAGCTTGACAGCGTCAAACACAGATTCGGCGCCGCTCAGGTGTGAACGACCGTCGAGCAGCCTGCGCAGGATCCCGAGATTCTCTGCTGAGTCCCCGCCTTTTAGCTCCTGTATGGAACCGCTGATTTTAAAGGCTTTCGGGGAGATCTCAATACTTGAAACTTTGCCACGATCCAAAAATGCAGCGTCGGTTACGTCAGCTGGACTAATCTCGTCCAGACCGTCCCGGGAATGAACGATAAGCGCACGCCGCATTCCTAAGGCTTTTGCTGCTTCGGCCATCGGCTCAACATACTGTCTGCTGCCAACTCCGATCATCTGGACATCGGGACGAATAGGATTTGCGAGCGGGCCAAGTAAGTTAAAGATCGTACGAACGCCAAGAGCCTGACGTACGGGCATGATATGTTTCATTCCAGGGTGAAAGTGTGGCGCAAAGAAAAATGTAAACCCCGTTTTTTCAAGCAGTTGAAAGACCTGCGTTGGTGACAGGGTGTCTGGAAATCCAGCCGCAAACAGCAGATCGGCGGAGCCGCACTTGCTGGAAACTGAGCGGTTTCCATGCTTCGCAACGCGAACTCCGGCGGCGGCAGCGACTATGGCGGATGCTGTTGAGATGTTGAAACTATGAGATCCATCTCCTCCCGTCCCACAATTGTCGGCGATCGGGCGCAATTTGTCCTGCAGGGGGAAATTCCCTGCTGCCTCCCGCATGGCCGTGGCACCGGCGGACATGGTACTGGCGTTTTCGCCACGTAATCTAAGTGCGGTCAATATGGCTGCAATTTGTGCCGGTGAGCAGGCACCAGCCAGCATCGCTGAAAAAACATTTTCAGTTGCACTGGTGCTGGGAAGGCTGCCCGAAAAGAGCGTTTCGAGAAAATCCCGAACATGATGAATACCGGGGGCCGCGCTGGTCATGTGGGTTCCGTCTTGGGCAATTTTTGCCGGGTCAATCCCCGGCCCAACCATCTTAGCTGATCGGGCGCAAGTGTCTAAACTTTTTTCACCCGGCTCCGATGAGCTGGTAGCACCCGACAATGGATTGTCTTTGAGAGGTAGAGGTTATGCGTCAATTATTTAAAGTCATGTTGCTGGTCATTGCCACGTCAACTCCAGCTGCTTTTGCCGATCCGGGCGCCCGGGACCTGCTTGACGATGCTACCGTTCAGCAACACAAAGTGATGAGCTACCTGATGCTGCATGAAGACTCTAATCTTGTGGTCGTGAACGCCGGCAAACGTCAGGGCGTGGCCTCGGGAGCGACATTCAAGGCATACCGGCGGGCACTGGCCGCCAGCGGGGAGGTAACCGAAAAAATCATGGTGGAAATGGGAACGCTTAAGGCTCTTGAAATTCAAGAGAACAGAACCATTGCGGCGATTGTCGCCTCGGGGTCAGAGCTGGCTCAGGCGTTTTTTCCGAAATTCCCCCGGATCATGGCCGGCGATACTGTTATCATGCAGCGCCTTACTCTGGACCGCAATTTAGTTCTTACTCCGGCACTGAGCCTCAGTTATAGCGAACTTTTTGAGGATCCAGGTGCCAATCCCCATAATTTTGAGTTAAGTGAAGGCGGCAAAGAAAAATTGCGGCTTGCCGGCGAGCAGTTTGGGTCGGCGCGCATGATGCAGTTGTTTGTAGAAGGACATACGGACACCGATGGTCCAGCAGACGTTAACCAGGTTGAATCGCTCCAACGCGCTAAAACTGTTCGCCAGTTTCTGGTGGACGAGCAGAAGTTCGAAGGCGATCGGCTTATCGCACTCGGTTTTGGTGAGTCGGAGCCGGTTGAGCTCTCTGGTGTGCCGGGATCCGCTGCAAGTAACCGCCGCATCGTGCTTAAAGTCGTACCACAGCAACTCTAACCGAAGTGGGCCAAGCGTCCACAATAATTTTACTTGCTTCATTGCCGGCTATTCCTATGCCTGAATTGCCAGAAGTCGAATGTCTGACACGATCTGTGCGCAAATATCTCGATGGTTTCACTTGCGAGTCCGTCGAAGTCATGCAGCCACATCTTCGCGACGTGGTTGACATCGCTCATGTGCAGCGTGTTCTGAAGAAGCAAAAAATTATCGGAGTCACAAGACGCTCTAAATATCTTTTGATCGAATCCCCCAAAGGCACCTGTGTTATCCACCTGGGCATGAGCGGTCAGTTACTCGCGTCAAAACAACCGGAGATTCAACACAAGCATACCCACGCGCGATTCGCGTTCTCCAACGCCAAAGGCGTCGTCAAATGGCTGCATTTCGTCGACCCTCGTCGGTTCGGCATGATCGGCGCGGTGTCTACCCGTGACCTGCCCGAACACCAGTGGTTTAAGGATCTTGGCCCGGAGCCGCTGGCGACGCGAAATTTGTGGAGGCATCTTTTGCAAAGGGCCCGAGGCCGCAAACAACCGGTTAAAGTGTTCCTCATGGACGCTGGCCATGTTGTCGGAGTTGGAAATATCTACGCGAGCGAATCACTTTTTCGCGCGGGCATCTCACCACTCCGGGAAGTGGGGTCTTTGTCGGAGGCAGAATTCAAAACGTTAGACTCCTGCATCAAGGCAACGTTGCGCGCCGCAATTGCCGCTGGCGGGACCACGATCAGAGACTATCGGAATTCGACCGGGGAACGCGGGTACTTCGCCGTGCGACTCGCCGTGTACGACCGGGAGGACGAGCCTTGCGTTCAGTGCCAAAGGCCCGTTTCAGCGTGCCGCCAGGGGGGCAGGTCGACTTTTTATTGCGCGGCCTGTCAAAGTTAGGCGTGTATCTGAATTTCGCATCTAACCCGCGTGAATTGGAGCAGATGATTCGTGCTCATCAGCCCACACCCTTGTTTATTGATGAGATCCAGAGGATTCCCAGTCTTCTCAGCACCATCCAATCCATCGTCGATGACATGAGGGGAGCGCGAAAATTTTTCTATCCGGTTCAGGCGCGAGAAAACTTCGGCGTGGGCAGGCAAACGTATTTGAAAGAAGAAGTACAGGCCGAAGCTTTAACCAGAAACCTCGAAGGATTTGCCAGATTTTTGTTTGCCGCTGCCGCCGAAACGACGAGGTTTCTTGATATCGCGAAATTGGCTTCTCAAGCGAAGATTCAGCGTCACTCTGCCGTGCGGTGGTTCGAGATTCTTGAAGACACCCTACTCGTCCACCATGTGCCAGCTTTTGCAAAGAGTTCCCGAAAGCGCTTGGTTCAGCATCCGCGATATTTCTTTTTCGATAATGGTGTGCTGAACGCACTGTTGAAGGATTTTGTCCCTTCGGTGGATCGCAAGGGATTCCTGTTTGAAAACTTGTTTCATAGAAGTCATTTCATAGCCCCCAAGTCGCCATTAATTACACCGCGGAGGACGCGGAGATCGCGAAGAATTTTTAAAAGAATGCCTTTTGGGCCTACCAAAACCACTCCCTTAGCGAACTTCGAGATCTCAGCGGTTCAAAGGCTTCGTGCCTTTGCGGTTATGAAATGACTTCTAGTCAACTTAAGGCAAATCGGCCGATGATATTGCGTCTGTAAATATCGCCCGTTCCAAAGCTTTGAATCTGTCAATGGAAAGAAATTTGCGCCAGCTAATGCCTATTTGGGTGATCGCGAAAAGGAAATCTCAGGAATACCAGTAATCCCGTGGCAAAAACTTATTAAGCGGATGGGATTGTGAGTAGAGGATTGGCCTTTTCGACGAGGTGACGAGACTGTGGTAAAGTCCCGTCAAATCTCGTCGTCAAGGCATGGGCATCAAATTTGATTCATAGCACGTGGTTCATTCACCTATTTGCACTGCTGTCCGGACATGACTGCTGCGAGAGTCTGGCGTCGGCACAAATCGTTGGCGCTATTGTCGCCGCAGTTCCAGTCTCTTCTTGATACCGGCCCGATGCGCGGATAGAGAGGCTGTCGGTCTTTCCAGACAATGCAGAGTCTGTACGTTGAGTCCCAGCCGCAACGGCACGAAGATGCGCTGGTGCTGTCGGTGTTTCCGGTGTCAGTTCCACCGGTGTTCTGTGTGCCGGTGTCATTCTGTTTCGCCAGGTGCTGGGCACAGGTTTCGTTGCGGAGTTTGTAGACTGGCGTGCCGTTCGAGCAGCGGCAGGTTTTTTCAGCGTCAAGAGTTCCCCCAGCCGCGGCGCAGCCGTCCGTCTGAGGCGGCGCGGTGTTGCCGGATTTGCAAGCAGACAGTGCCGCACTGGCTTTTTGCAGGTCGGCCTGGATCTCTTCGATGGTTCGAGCGAGAAACATCCCTGCTGTGCCGCTAGTTTCGCCAGTTTCGCCCGTTAGTGAGGCGTTACCCACTGAAGACGAGCCAGAGCTGGAATTGCTTCCGGAAGTGCCACCGGCGGTGTCGCCCGGTACGCAGGGAATCCCTTTGTAGGAAGAATAAGCGGTCCCATCGGAGCAGGTACATTCACCGAGGCTTGCATTGAAAGAACCGGAATATTCACAGATGGGAGTGTTTTGTTTGCACTTCAAATGGGTCCGTATGCTCCATGCGTTAGCCTGGAAATTGGTGGGGTCGTTTACACATTCGCACCGGCCTATGGTTGTGTTCCATTGTGCCCCTGATACGGCCTTGCAGGCCGCTACGCCATCGGTATTGGCTTCGCATTTCAAATGGTTTTTGATGCTCCATGCGTTGGCCTGAAATTTTGTCGGGTCAGCCACGCATTCGCAGCGGCCGATTTCTGTATTCCACCGTGATCCCGCAACCTCTTTGCATGCTTTGAATCCGTCGGTGTTAGCCTCACATTTTAGAGTATTGCGGATACTCCAGGCATTGGCAGAGAATTTTGTCGGATCGGTCGTGCACTCGCAGCGACCGATGGCGGTGTTCCAGAAACTACCCGAGACTTTTTTGCAGGCTTCCTGACCGTCAGCATTCAAGCCAGGAGACGTCGCAACGGTCGCCGTCTGCAATTCCTTTTGCAAATCCATCACAAGCTTTTCTTCAGCAGCACATTTACCAGCCGCACCTTCGTTATACGCCCGTGATCCCTGGGTGCGTGGCTTGCAACCGGCGATGGCCGATGCGAGTACCAGAGCGGAGATGCTCGCCACACTGAAAAATGACTTTAAAACAGCAATGCGCATGGGCTGGTCCTTCCATTGATTTCGGGTGCAGCGGACATGAAGCAGGAGGTTTTGATACCGGGAAATTATAACACGCCGTGCCGGTGCGCGCCGGGGTTACCCGGCGAAGTGGCGCAATAACATTGAATTTATTGGAGGTTGGAACAGGAAAAAAAAAGAGCCAAATTGCTAAAGGATCCGGGGAATTCGGTCGATGGAGAGACGTCAGCAAGGGGTTTGGTAAGAAATATTCACGGCCGGAGGAGCAATGCTGAGCGGACATTTTCGAGGGATGACCATTTGCGAAACGGGGCTGGTATTCGCACTATTTTTTAGCGGCACCGCCATCGGCCAAAGTCTCGCTCTGGACGACCAGCCGGATGCTTTCTCCCGCTTCTTTGGATGCGATTAAGAAGCACAGCAAGAAGGTTAAGCCTAAAAACAGCTAAAATGGAAATTGGCGAAAAACACACAACTATAAAAAACGTTAGTTATCACGATAGTGTAAAATTTTGTTAAAAATATGTCATTAAAATATTCCTAAACTATTAAAATATACCACCGAATGCTCTGTTGTAATGTCGATCTGCTTTGAATTTCCCCAACAAGGGTCCACTTTTAGTCGAGTGGGCCTGGCAGGCGACGCACAGGGAGTGTTCGTATGGGATTGCGTATCCGAACCAATATCAGCTCGATCACGGCGCAGCGTAGCCTGTTAAACGCAACGAACGCGATGCGCGAAACTTCCGCGCAGCTCGCCAGCGGCTTTCGGATCAATAAAGCGGCTGATGATGCGGCGGGGTTAGCCATTTCGACGGCTTTGACGGCACGTACACGCAGTCTTGAGCAGGCCAACCGCAACGCCAACGACGGTGTTTCGCTGATTCAAGTCGCCGAAGGTGGCATGAACGAAATCACCAACATTTTGGTGCGACTGCGTGAACTCGCAACGCAGGCAGCCTCGGACACGATCGGAAACAAAGAGCGCTCCTTCACTAACCGCGAATACGTCGCTTTGGTGGACGAAATCGAACGGATCGCCAACACCACAGAATTCAACGGCATGAAGTTGTTTAAGGGCGCTGAAGGAAATGCTGATGTAAAAGATCTTTTCACGATTCACGTCGGAGCGGGAGACGGCTCGGTCCCCAATAAAGATCAGATCAAGATTGATGTCGAGCAGATGAAATTTAATCCCGTCTCTGACCTTGGGCTTGGCAAAGGGTCCGAGATCGGTCCGCTGGTCGAGGGTGGCGAGTTTGTACGCGAGACCGCTGCTGCTAAGCTGACGGTCCTTGATACCGCACTTTCGAAGATGGCCTCAAACCGGTCATACCTTGGGGCGCAGCAGAGTCGGATGGGGTCTGCCATCAATAATCTGGGAATTGAGGTCGAAAATCTTAAGTCTGCAAATAGTCGAATTCGTGACGTGGATTTTGCGTCGGCAACGGCTCAATTTACTCAAAATCGAATTCTGCAAAGCGCAGGAATCTCGGTTCTGTCACAAGCGAACTCTGAGCCTAATGCGGCTCTTGAGCTGTTGCGCTGAATTTTTTTGGAAAAATGGTGGGACTGGGGCGACTCGAACGCCCGACCTCGTGCTTATCAGGCACGTGCTCTAACCACCTGAGCTACAGTCCCGCGCTATGTACCGCCGAGTGTGGGGCTCAGCGCAAGAACACCTGTAATTTCAGACGGATACAAACACAGGGGTTCGAGAGCACCTCTTTTACCCTATTTTCGCCTGTTTGCAAACAGAATGTCAGCTTAAAGCAGAGAGATTTCCGCTCTCAAGGTTGTACTGCTTGAGTTTGCGCTGCAACGTGCGTATGCCGATTCCCAAAACCCGTGCGGCGCGTGTGCGGTTAAACCGCAGGTGGCGCAGTGTTTCAAGAATGACCAACTTTTCCACGTCAGCCAGAGCCATTCCCGGTGCGAAATGCACGCCCGATTGAACGGAGTTTAAGGCATTCGCAGAAAGCACCTTTGCGGATTCCTGGGTCGCTGTCGAGTACATGTGTTTCCTCCCCCTTTTGGGTCTCTGATGAGACTTCCTTTGAGCCCTCAGGAAGAAAAAGCAAGAGCTGGGCCAAATCGACAGGTCAGCCAATGCCGGGGTTTAACCCAATGATATCAGTTTCAATAGTCGCAGCTGCCCCAGCGCCACCCCAGCGCCACCATGGACGTGAGGCGCAGGATCTGGTCACAAAAAGATACCAAGACCATGGGGCAGTTAGGGGGGAAGTATCACCTTGGTACCACCAGGAATTTTTTCGTGAAATCGGCTGGCAAAATTGAGATGGGTACTCGACCGGTCGCTGTTCAACATCGTAACTACCCGAATAAACAAAGAGTTTATCTTTTACTAAAGTTCGTTCTAAACCCTCCGAACAACCATTCGACTGTCGGGGGCCCACCTGATTGAGCACAGAGTTCTGGTCCCCCCAAAGCCCGCATCTAGAGGAGTACAGGGCATGGTTTTGCGAGGAAAACAATTTCGCATCGTTACCGTCGGACTGGCTTGTTTCATCGTTTCTTGCGGTGAAGCCAGCTTCAACTCCGTTCCTGGAGTGGCCAGACCAGACAAGGTCACCAACAAATCCGGCGATGCGCTGCCTGACCCTGCTCCTGTTGACCCGGACCCGGTCCCCACGCCTACACCATCCCCCGAGCCGACTGGGGGAGCCTCCAGCACTAAATTTGATTCACTGCTGTGGTTCTTTCAGTGCGAATCATCACCCGCTGCTGTTCCTGCTCCGCGAACTCCTAAAGACGTGATCGCTGTGGGTACGGGAGACCACAAGTATAGCCGCGAAGAAGTGGACGGAATCCCCATTACAATTACCGGAAAAGTATGCCCGGCTGTTACAAAGCGGGATGTGGTCTTTGTCATCGATATTTCAGGATCGATGAACACTAACGACCGGCCTCGCCTGGATGGAACTTGCAGCCGTTACGATGCCGTCATGGCCGTCGTAAATTCAATCGCACCTGGCACCAGCATTCAATACAGCGGCGTTACGTTCAATAGTTCGACTGCCCAGCAATCTACGGCATTTGTAACCGACCCGGCCCTGATGTTTGGCTCGCAAAATCTGGCATCTGTTGTTTGTTCAGTCGGTGGCAATACCAACTACACCGCGGCACTGCAAACCGCCTACAATCTGCTGTTAACAGCACGAAGTGATGCATCGCAGGAGGTCTATTTCATCACGGACGGGCGCCCCGAAGATGGAAGTGGCAATGGCATTAGTAACCCTTCCGTCAACGGCGTCACCCAAGCTTCATCGATCAAGACCAAAGGGGCAACCATCGCGACAATCATGCTCGGTGCTGATCAGACGGGAAATGCACACCTGCGCGATAACATCGCGAGCGCAAAGAATGCGACTGGCGACAAGATGCATGAGAACGTGACCGAAGCCTCCAAACTTGCCGCATCCCTTAGAGAACTCGCGGCAAATGACGTCAAATCGGGAGAGATTATGTATCGCCCGGTAGGCGCAGCAGACTGGACAACCTTCGATATGACCAAGCATCGCACCGGTGACAGTTTCGCACTGCCGGCATTTCCGCTGAATATCTCCGAAATTCCTGATGGCATGGAGGTGAAATTCACCTACGAAGACCGTCGCGGCAAGTCCTTTTCAGGCCAGGGAGTCCTGACATTTGACATGTAGCTCCTGGCGCGCATGAGTTGAGAATCAGGCAGGGCTTTCAGCCCTGCTTTGCCCTTGCATCCGTTGCCAAACCCCGGATAAAACACACGGCAACGGGGTGACGGCGTGCAAGTTAGGGATTTCGAGCTAAACCAGCAGAATTTGAAGGCCATCATCGATGCTGTGCCGGGGGTGTTGCTCGTAACGGACGTTGGGGGCATGATCTGGGCCGTCAATGACCGAGTTACTGCTGCCACGGGCTATGATCGTGACCAATTACTTGGCAAAAACGTCGAAAGTCTTGTTCCCGGGATCTCGCGGACGTCCACGGACTTGAATTGCCTGATGAACAACGGTGGGATGTTTCCCGTCGAAGTTAGTTTCAACCCCATCCAGACTCCCAAGGGAACATTTTCAGTTTGCATATTGACCGATATTTCTAGTCACCGGAGACACGAGCGGGAGCTGCGCCGACAGGCCGAAGAGTTAGCCCGCTCGAATAAGGAACTGGAACAGTTCGCCTACATCGCTTCTCACGATCTTCAGGAGCCGTTGCGGATTGTTTCCGGGTACTGTCAGCTTCTCAAGCGTCGGTACTCCGGAAAACTGGACGCAGATGCTGATAAATTTATTAACTACGCATTGGAGGGGGCGGTAAGGCTGCAGGAGCTGATTACAGACTTGCTTGCCTATTCAAGAGTATCGACTAAGGCAAAGCCATTCGCCGCCGTTAAATTAAGCGAAGTTGCTGAACAGGCTGTCGCGAATCTTCAGATGGCTATCAATGATAGGGGCGCGGAGTTGTTCATAGACTCGTTGCCTGAAGTCATGGGTGATAGTCATCAGTTGTTACAACTGTTCCAGAATCTCATTGGAAATGCTGTTAAGTTTTGCAGTGAGACCAATCCGAAGGTCTGGGTCAAAGCGGCCCGGGACAAAAATTTTTGGACTGTGACAGTAAAAGACAATGGGATTGGAATAGATCCAAAACACTTTGAAAAAATATTTACCATTTTTCAGCGGCTGCATAGCCGGGAAAAGTATGATGGGACGGGTATTGGTCTGGCGATTTGCAAGAAAGTGGTGCAGCGCCATGGCGGCTCCATCCATGTTGAATCGGAGCCGGGCCGGGGGGCAGAGTTTATATTTACCCTGCCGGCGATGGAATCCTAAAGGAGTTTTTTATGGCGAAGACAAGCGGAAGACCGGTTGAGATATTGCTGGTTGAGGACAATCCGGCGCACGCTGATCTGACGCGGGAGGCCCTGCGCGAAGGAAAAGTGAACAACAACCTCCACGTTGCCGGTGACGGTGAAGAGGCGATGGATTTTCTATACAGGCGCGGGAAGTTCTCCGGGGCGTCTCGCCCGGACATTATACTTTTGGATCTTAATCTGCCGCGCAAAGATGGACGCGAGGTGTTGGCGGAGGTTAAATCCGATCCTTCTCTTCGTAACATTCCAGTGGTCATTATGACGACGTCGTCCGCGGAGGAAGATATTGCAAAAAGCTATCAGCTTAATGTGAACTGCTACATTACAAAGCCGGTAGATATGGAAAAATTTATCGATGTCGTCAAGGCGATTGACCACTTTTGGTTTTCGATTGTTTCCCTGCCTTCGGAAGATCATTGGGCTTAGCCGGCAGAGTGACCTGGAATCGAGCTTCAGTAAACGAAGTATTTTGACAGATCCATCGAAGAATCGGTGTCAGGCGCCGGACATGATTTCAATGTAAGTCGCGCTGAAGCTCCCAGTCCCGGACCGGCAGACGAAAGAGTTAACTTTCCGCCCATTGCTTCCGCCAGCTGCTGGCAAAGCCAGAGACCAAGACCCTGACCGCCGCGCAAATGTTTAGTCGATTCAAAAGCATTGAAAGTATCGCGCGAGCCGCCCTCTGAAAAGCCGATGCCGTTGTCGGTTACAACAACCGATACTTCCGATTTTTGGCACTCAAGTCCGATTGAGAGTGCCCCGTTTGCTTCGAGTCCCATTTCGTGGATCGCGTCGGCACCATTCAGGACGAGATTGATAAGAATTTGCATGATCGACGTGCGGTTACCGGCAACCCAGCAGGGTTGGGCGGCGTCGTGAGGTTCGGCGGAGAAAGCCGGGTTAATAAATTTAGTCGGGAGTAGCTTGAGGGTCATTGGCGCGACTTGTGGCTTCAAAATCAGAATCGCCTGGCTGCAGGCGTTAGTCATGTCCACGGGAGAGGTGGTGCCTTCGCGGGAGGTGACAAGATTGCCGATGTTGCGGCTGATATTGACCAATAACGAAGAAGACTCTTTCAGGGACTCAATGAGTTGGGACCGGAAGTCTGTTCGATTTGGATTGGTGGCATGTTCGATTTTTACAAGTTGATCAGTGCTGACCTTAATCAGTGTAGCCAGGTTTTTAATTTCATGATTGGAAGCTGCGAGCAGGCGGCCAGCAAGCGCGCGTTTTTCTGAACTTTCGAGAGAGCTTTTCAGTTGGGTCAAACGCCGGAAGTTCTCTATGGCATGCTCGACACGCAGCACAAGCTCGTCGATGTCCAGAGACCTGGAAACATAATCAACAGCACCCAGGGAAAGGCCCCGGATCCGATGCTCGGGTTCAGGTAGTTCGGACGTGATGAACAGTACAGGGACGTCAGAAATTCCTGCCTTCTGCCGCTTGGCCCAGGCGATCAGATCGAATCCTGATTCCTCTGGCATATTGACGTCTGACAGGATCAGATCAAACGGCGGTTGTTCCTTTTGCAGCAGTACTTTAGCTTCGGCGACGCTTTCGGCGGATTGCGGAGCAAAATGAGCCTCGCCTAAGAGGGTACACAGGAGTTCGCGGTGCCCGGGGTGATCGTCCACGATTAAAATGCGTGATTTTGGTTTGCTGTCGGGAGGAGTAAGCACCCTATTTTCCGGAATTTTTGACAAATCACCCATCCTGATCGCCTAACAAATAGGCAGTTTCCTGTCAATTCACCACTAAACGTCAAATGTCCCGTGTCGGAATGACGGATCTGCTTGAGCTTTCTCCGGGATCTTATATCATCTGCACTTCATGACGAACCTAATGACTTACTGTTTTAAATATAAAAGGTAGAAGGAGATCACCATTATGAAACGTACGTCTGTCATTCTTGCAGCTGTTATGGCAAGCGGTGTTGCTATTGCAGAAGAGACCACCACGACCACGACCACCAACGCGGCAGCAGCCACCAAGTCGACCTTCGACAACCACCTGAACAGTACGCTGATGGTTTCCCCAGCTCAGCTTTACCAGGTTGAGGCACTCCGCAATGATCTTCAGCTCGGATTCGCAAACAACAGCGGCGAAGCTAAAGCAGACGGTGGCAAGACCACGGATACCGTTAAAGGCAACGAATTCAACGTCGGTGCGATCTATAACGTGCAAGGCGCTGGTGCCCGTGTGGGTTTGACCCTCGACTACGGTACGGCAAAAATCGAGACCAAGACCACCGGTCAGGACGCTGTTAAGAGCGACGCGTCGATGATGAAGGTAAGTCCAGTAGGTTCCTTCACGATCGCTGATGCGGTTGTCGTTGGTGCTTCGGTCAATATGCTGCAGACCTCCTCGAAGGCTGCAGGCGGCAAGGAAATCAAGTTCACACACACCACGGTTCAGCCGGGTTTCCTCTACAAGAACAGCCAGTTGGAAGCAGGCTTGACTCTTGAAGGCGAAAGCAAAGCGAAGACTAAAATTGAAGGCGTGGAAGTCGAAGACGAAAATCCAGCATGGATGACCGCTCACGGCCGTTATGCTATCAATAACACCATGGCTGCCGGTGCAATCATCACGAACACGGGCGTCACCAAGTCGACTAAAGACGTTGCTGCTGCGACCAACAATGTAAAGGCGACCTTCGAGTACGGCATGGATGCGGTTAAAATTGAAGGCGACGTCGGCATGACCACCGCTGGCTACAAGAAAAAAGAAAACATCAGCACCGATAACGTTGCAACGATGGCCATTGGCGGCGCTGCTGACTACACGGTTAACCCCTCAACGGTTGTTGGCGGCGGATTGACCTACGAGTGGGGCTCTGAGAAGAATGCTGGCATCACCTACGCCAAGAGCGATCTTGGCATCGCGCTGCGCGGTAAGATGACCTTCTAGTTTTTTGGTGCATTTGAATCGTTTTGACTTTGAAATCCCCGGTGATCCTCAGTGGTCCCCGGGGATTTTCTTTTCTTTTCTCTTCAAAGCCCGGAAGGCAGCATCAAGTTGGTTAGTTGAGCTTGACCAGAGCATACCCAAGCGCATCAGGAGAGGTACATCCGTAGGAGCTCCAGAGGCTGCGAAGAGGCTCAGTGTTTGTTGTGGTCAGACGAAGCTCGTTATCCACCCGGTCTACGGCAAATTCCAGGTCGACGGCTGTGTCGGAGGAATCTTGAAAAACCTGGGCGAGGCTTTTTGAGGCTGGGAGCGTGACACCCCCTCCCGATGCTGCGAATTCGCAACTTTCTGGTGCAAACATCGCAATCTTTTCTTTTGTGTAAGCAAAAACACTGGACGAATTGGTACTGATGCGACGCTTCAGTGCCAACTGACAGTCACTGTCATTGATCGTAATAGTAAGGTCACCGCCGGAAATGACCCAACTGTGTCCGGTCAGAGTGTCGAAATCCAGGAGTGCGGCGGCGCGATCGGGCGCTGGATAAGGCGGCCTGAGGCCCGTCGAAATACAGCTTGGCCCTAAGACGGTGTAGGTACCGTCGCCAATTGACCGTGAAATTGACACGTCTTTTTTGGAGCCGCAGCCGGAGGTCGCCAGGCCAAGCAGAAAGAGAAAGGAGGACCTTGTCGCTATTGCCATGGAGATTGCGAATGGCTTCATTGGCGTACCAACAATATCGAACTGTCAAAGGTGTTGGGGCGAAACTCACTCCCGCCGCCGTGGCGTTGGGCGGTCATTTCCCCGGGGCGCAGTCCGCCGGGTTCAAAGCGAATGATGTTGTTGGGTCGTGGACCCCACGTCTGATCGGTTAGTTGGCAATCATTGATTGGTGCCAGTTTATAAGAGTTGATGGTGTGGCCACCGCCACAAAGAGCGAGGTTGTTTGCGGATTGAACGGCCTGATCATCAAACATCATTACGGCGACCTGTCCGAATGAAAAATCAACGCTGGTCGCCTGATCCTGCCCTACTTTCCAAAAGGGACCGAGTGCATAAGTTCCTGCATACACCGCCCGCAGGAGTGGCGTTTGGCACTTGTCATCTGAGTAGTATTCGTCGAATGCCCAACCATCATCAGTATTGAAACTGTATTGAATGACATGGGAACTGGCGTTGGAGACGATGGATTTACCACCGGTGTACGGCAGGCATGATGACTTCCATCGGCCCCGCATGAAATCTTTTATCGACCGCGATGGTGAGTCGTCCGCCTCTTTTGCGCAGGAACTCAGAACGGCATGCGCAAAAAAAGAGATAAACAGAGAAAAAAATAAACTCGTCAGCCGGGATCCGGGTGACTTTGGCAAGAACCACCCTGGCAGATGCATCAGTGAATACCGCGTGCCAACTGTGGATCGTTTAAGGCATCGCGAAAATAGGGAATAGACCGGCTCAGGCCTTCCCTCAATGGAACGGCCGGCCCCCAACCGAGCTTCGACCTCGCGAGCGTCAGGTCGGGCCTGCGGGTCCTGGGATCGTCCGGAGGGAGAGGTCTATATTCGATGGTCGACTTGCTGCCGGTCAACGCCAGGACCTCACGCGCCAACTCGATCATTGTAAACTCTCCGTCGTTGCCCAAATTGACCGGCCCGAACCAGGGAGATGGCAATGCGGCGTATTTTACGATGCCCTCGACCAGGTCGGATACGTAACAGAAGGAGCGAGTTTGAGAGCCATCGCCATAAATGGTCAGCGCTTCTCCGCGCAACGCCTGGGCAATGAAATTGCAAACAACCCGTCCGTCGTTAAGAGCCATTTGGGGACCGTAAGTGTTAAAGATGCGGATCATCCGGACGTCGAGCTTAAAAAGATTCTTGTAATCGTAGCAAAGTGTCTCGGCGACTCTTTTACCCTCGTCGTAACATGAACGTGGGCCGATGGTGTTGACGTTACCCCAGTAGGATTCCGGCTGGGGGTGTTGCAGCGGGTCGCCATAGACCTCGGATGTGCTGGCGTGCAAGAGGGTGGCTGAATGGCTGCGGGCGAGATCAAGGAGATTCATGGTCCCCAGGAAGCTGGTCTTAGCCGTAAAAATTGGATCTGCCTGGTAGTGGACCGGACTCGCCGGGCAGGCAAAGTTCAAAATCAGATTAAACTTAGCAGCTGGCTTTATCGGATTAATGATGTCGTGTTCGACGAATTGGAATTTCGCCTGATTTTTCTGCCTTGGCAATATTTTTAGGCGAGCCCGTTCGCAAATTGTCAAGGCAGACGACGTTCCAACCATCCAGAAGATAGCGTGCACAAAGGTGACTGCCGATAAAACCCGCACCACCAGCGATAAGGACTGTTTTTTCGGTATTTGAAGCGGCCAAGGGATCCGATCTCCTTCATTTACAGTGTCGGGCATGAATTGTATGATACCGCAAATCTTTGTGATAGGCCGAAATGAGCTAAAAAACGGAGCCCGAGAATGAATATTCATGAATTTCAGGCAAAAAAGCTATTTGCGGATAACGGTGTGCCCGTGCCGGAAGGTTACCTGGCAACTTCTGGCATCGAAGCAGAGTTCGCGATGCGGCGGCTGGGGTGTCCCGTCGCCGTTGTAAAAGCACAGGTGCATGCCGGCGGACGCGGCAAAGGTGGTGGCGTAAAGCTGGTGAAATCTCCGGATGAGTGCAGGACGGTTGCCGAAAAAATGATTGGTATGAACCTCGTAACTCCGCAGACGGGTGCTGAGGGCAAGCTTGTTCGTAAGGTCTATATCGAAGCGGGCAGCGACATCGACAAAGAATATTATATCGCCCTGGTGCTCGATCGTGAGACGGCCAGCGTCTGCGTGATGTTTTCCACACAGGGTGGCATGGACATTGAAGAGGTTGCCAGAACGTCGCCCGACAAAATAGTAAAAATATTTATTGATCCGACTATCGGTCTTCAAGGCTTCCAACTTCGCCAGCTGACGTTTGGGTTGAAACTCAACGCGACTGAGTCAAAAGAGCTGACCGGGTTTGTAAAGAAACTCTACGCAATGTTCATGAAATATGACTACTCGTTGCTCGAGATCAATCCATTGATTGTGACCAAACAAGGTAAAATGCTGGCGCTCGACGGCAAAATGAATTTCGACGACAACGCACTTTTCCGCCACAAAGACATCGAGGCGATGCGGGATTTTACGGAAGAGGATGAACGGGAGATTGAAGCTTCAAAATATGGGCTGAATTATATTGGTCTCTCCGGAAATATCGGATGTCTTGTTAATGGCGCTGGTCTGGCAATGGCCACGATGGACATTATTAAATCATCTGGTGGCGAACCCGCAAATTTCTTAGACGTTGGCGGCGGCGCCAGCGAGGAGATGGTTCGCAATGCATTTCGGATTCTGTTCTCAGATAAGCATGTGAAGGCTGTTTTCGTAAATATTTTCGGCGGCATCATGAAGTGCGACATTATTGCGGAAGGAATTGTGAATGCTGCGAAAGAACTTGGACTTAAAATTCCGCTGGTTGTGCGTTTAGAAGGAACCAACGTCGACAAGGGAAAGAAAATTCTCGAGACCTCAGGGCTCAAAATTATTCCCGCAGAAGATATGGGCGATGGTGCGCGCAAGGCAGTTGAAGCGGCAAAGAGCCATAAATAGCAACAATTAAGTAGCGAATTGGGGAATTACTCGTGGCTATTCTTGTAAACAAAAACACAAAAGTCATTACACAGGGGATTACCGGCAAGTCCGGTGAGTTTCATACACGCCTTTCACACGAACATGCCCCGCGATTTGTTGGTGGCGTCACGCCCGGAAAAGGTGGGACAAAATGCGCAGACCTGCCGGTATTTGATACGGTCGCGGAAGCTCGCGAGAAGACTGGTTGTAACGCATCGATGATTTTCGTTCCTCCTCCTTTCGCCGCGGACGCAATTCTGGAGGCTATATCAGCCGAGATTGAGTTGATCGTTTGTATTACCGAAGGCATCCCGGTTTTGGATATGGTCCCGGTCCGGAAAGCTCTGGATCGGTCCCCAAAGTCACGCCTCATAGGGCCGAACTGTCCGGGAATTATTACACCCGGCGACTGCAAGATCGGGATTATGCCTGGCCACATCCATAAGCGGGGCTCTGTGGGGATCGTTTCGAAGTCCGGAACATTAACATACGAATCAGTTGGGCAGACCACTCGAGCGGGACTTGGGCAGACCACGTGTGTTGGAATCGGCGGTGATCCCATCATTGGCACGACTTTTATTGATTTGCTGGGGATGTTCCAGGATGATCCCGAAACAGAATCAATCATCATGATCGGGGAAATTGGTGGCGACGCGGAGATCAAGGCCGCTCAGTTCATCAAAGAAAACGTGAAAAAGCCGGTTGCCGCATTTATCGCCGGACAAGCGGCTCCAAAAGGAAAACGGATGGGGCACGCCGGTGCAATTATCTCTGGCGGTGGGCATGGAACTGCTGCGGAGAAGATGGATGCACTGCGGGCGGCTGGAGTTGCGGTTTCGACATCACCGGCAGATATTGCGACGACTTTGATCGCTCATATGAAGAAGAAGCGTTAAGAGTCCTCTATTGAGGTTGGACGACATTTGCTGGGCATCCGCAAATTCATGGGAACGGCGATTGATCTCTGGCAGGGTGATATCGCCTGTTTTGTCTGCGACGCCGTAACCGTCATTCCCAAGAATGCCGATGACGCTGCCTGCGGCGCAGTCCTTTCCGAAGGGATGGCGTCTGCCGAGGAAAGCGGCTTGCGGCATGTTGCAGTGGTGATCGCTACTCCTGTCATGGCCCGGGCGACCATGGCGCTGACCCGACGTTTTCTGGAGCAGCGGGGATTGGCAGGGTCGGTGCGGCGGATCACTTTTGTTCTGGCAGATAGTGCGGGGTATGAAGCCTTTCAGGGTGAGATGTTCCGGGAATTTCCGGAGGGCTAAGATCAAGACGATGTCAAAGACAGCCACACCATTGCTACGTGAGCTCTCCTATTACAAAACGGGCGGTACTTGTGACGTCTTGTACGAGCCAGAGTCGATTGAAGATCTGGTGGAGGCGATGCGCGAAGTGCACGTGAAGCAGAGGCGCTGGTTTTTGCTCGGCGGTGGAACTAATTCATTGATTTCTGATGATCATTGGCCGGGGGCTGTGATTGCTTTCCGCAAAATGGCACAAATCGACGTGCGTGGCGATATCGTGTACGCACAAGCCGGGGCAGATAATTCAACCGTGGCCCGAATATGTCAGCAGAACTCTCTTGCCGGTGCTGCGTGGATGTATCGGCTTCCGGGACAACTGGGCGGGACACTTCGCATGAATGCCCGCTGTTACGGGGGCGAAATCAGCGAAATTGCAAAAAAGGTATTGTGCGTGTCGCCTTCGGGTGAATTGCGCGAGTATACGGACAAAGCGGTCTTTCGTGGGTACAAAAACACCCTGTTCATGGAGACAGGCGATGTCATCGCTGCGGCTGAGCTCCAGTTGGCAGCTGGCGACCGGGAAAAAATTCAGCAAAAAATGCTGGAGTGCGAGAATGACCGTGTCACGAAAGGCCAGTTCCTCTTTCCATCTTGTGGATGTGTCTTTAAAAATGACTATTCGGCGGGTGTCCCCAGCGGCATGCTGCTGGAGCGTGCAGGTGTGAAAGCATTGCATGCCGGAAAAGCCGAGGTAAGTCCTAAGCATGCTAATTTTGTTTTCAATAAGGGCTGTTCCAGCCGGGACATTCTCGACCTCAGCTTCAAAATGCGGGATGCCGTTTACAGTGTGTTTGGCGTATGGCTGGAATACGAAATGGAGATTCTTGGCGACATCGCCCCGGACCTGCAAGTGCGGCTTCTGGAGAAGAAGCCGCCTATGTACGGCACGGCCTTAGAAGAGGCACGGCGCGCTTTTCAATCGCGCCAATAGATTGCAGTCTCAGTCAATCCACTCACGCAGGTCGATCCCGGGATCTAAGCGCAGCGAATCTATTTTGAATCCTTTGTCAGGGCACGAGAACTTCGCGATCGTATCGTCGATTTTATTGTAGTTGGTGCTGTTGCAGTCGTGCTCGAATCCAACATGTACCGAGCTGTCGTTTTCCTGTTTGCCCACAAAGCATGAGGTGCTGGTAGGGACGTATGTCGAACCACGAAGGGTGGTTTTGATTTCTACGACGACATCTTTCTTGCTGTTGCAAACCCCTTCCAGCTTGACGGTGCCACCTTTGCGAGGCCACTGAACTTCGCCCCAGGAGCCATCACGTTTTTTGATGTGCAGCGTCAGGGGCATGTCGTTGGAGTCCGCCCGCAGGCCGACAACAGTGACCTCGCTCTGAGGTCCCGACACAGGGCCATTTTCCTCAGCAATGGGATTGTTTGGCGTGGTAGTCGAACCGTCTTCACTGGTAATGGGCGGCTTGCCACCAGGGTTCGTCGTTGTGGTGCCATCGGGGTTGGTACCCGGGGGCTTGCCATCGGGAGAAGTGGTTGATGAATCATCGGGGTTGATGGAGTTAGGGCCTTCGGGGTCTTCGCTGCCTGGCTTATCGCCTAAGGTGTCGTCGTCGTTTTTTTTCGGACCGCCTGTGCGGACGACATCGGTGGTCGATTTTTTTTGACTTGCGCCGGAAAATTCCACATCTTTGCAAGCGG
>Ga0138256_10002535_pt1 | contig 19598 bp, 19 predicted proteins | sample KNB2016incub_MG_FD_105486 | JGI IMG/M metagenome (GOLD analysis project Ga0138256, IMG submission 105486) | Active sludge microbial communities from wastewater in Klosterneuburg, Austria - KNB2014incub_MG | ecosystem: Engineered > WWTP > Activated sludge > Unclassified | place: Austria... | reverse complement strand
TCAGCACCAAGCAGGCTTGGTCCGCTTCACGCGGGACAAGCTCCCGGTCCAGTGTGTCGCGACGTTCGGTTTTGCCGATCGGCAGAAGGCCTTCGCGTTCGAGAAGTACCTGAAGACGGGTTCCGGACGGGCCTTCATGAACCGGCACCTGCGTTGATCCCTCGCCGAAGCCACGTTCCGCGCCTCGCGCAGGACGTGGCGGAAGCGGGGTTCCGTGCGCGTGGCCCAAGCCACGTTCATTGATCCAGTGCGGCAGCTCTCGCGACGGGCGTGGCTGGTCCTCCCTGGGACAGCGACCCGCACCGCGCTTCACCGCCCCCGCGCGCCCCGCAGCACCGCCCAGCTCACCAGCGTGCCCGCCAGCCCGGCCACCACGGCCAGCAGCACGGCGCCCAGCAGGTACTGCATCATGTTCCAATGGATGGCCTCCAGGGTGAGGTCGGCGAAGCGTTCGATGCGCACGCGGTCGTCGCCCACGAACGGCGCGCCCATGCGGTAGCTGCCGTACAGGATCAGCGGGATCATGGGCGGGATGCTGATGTTGGCCGCTGCTACGAAGAGCACGCGGTTCAGCTTCAACAGGAAGGCCAGCGGGATGCCCACCGCCAGCTGGAAGCCCCAGATCGGCACGATGCCCATGAAGAGCCCGAAGCCGATGCTGAGCGCCTTGTGCAACGAGCTCTCCTCCGGCCGCACCGCTTCCTCCTTCAGCCGCCGCCACAGCCGTCCGCCGGTGAGCAACTGCTTCGGCCAGTGCCACAGGAAGGCCAGCGTCACCAGCACCGAGTTCAGCAGGCTGATCCGCAGGAAGTCCTTGCCCGGCCTGAAGTGCGACACGCGCTCGGGGAAGTCGTAGCGCACGCTCACCGGCACCTGCACGAAGGGCACATCGCGCCACGCCAGCCGCACGATGGTCTCCACCTCGTACTCGAAGCGCGTGGTCCAGGCCCTGAACGAGCAGGTGGGCCCCAGCGGGTAGGCGCGGAAGCCCGTCTGGGTGTCGTCCAGCCTCCAGCCCGTCTCGATGCGGAACCAGAAGTTGCTGAAGCGGTTGCCGAAGCTGCTCTTGCCGGGCACGTCCGCACCGCTCATGTCGCGCGCGCCCATGATCATGGCCCCGGGGGTCGCCGCGATGGCCGCGCGCAGCTTGGCGATCTCGCCCGGGGCGTGCTGCCCGTCGCTGTCGATGGTGATGGCGTAGGTGAAGCCCCGCGCCAGCGCCGCCTCGAATCCCCGGCGGAGCGAGAAGCCCTTGCCGCGGTTGCGGTCGTTGGTGAGCACCGTGATGCCGTCGATGCGCGCCAGGATCGCCGACGTGCCGTCGGTGCTGCCGTCGTTCACCACCAGGATGTCGCGCTCGCCGGCCGCCTGGATCGCGCGCAGCACGCCCTCCACGGTGGCGGCGTTGTTGTAGGTGGGCACCAGGATGCAGGCGCGCACGCTGCTCATGCCGGCAGGGGGCCGAAGCCGCCCTTGATGCTGAAGACCGCGCGGTCGCCGCAGCTGCCGCTGACGTCGCACGACACGCTGTCGCCGTCCTCGCCGGTGATGCGCAGCGTGAGGTCGAGCACCGTGCCCGTGGCGGGCTCCAGCGGCGACAGGAACTTGATGACGCGGCTGCTGCGCAGGTGCACCGGACGCCCGAGCCCGCGGCTCAGCAGGGCGCCCGCCAGCTGCACCATGGCCACGCCGGGCATCACGGGGCGGCCGGGGAAATGGCCCTGGAGGATCGCGTGCTGCGGGTCCATCACCGCGCGGGCCTGCCAGCCGCGGCCTTCGGCGAGGGGTGCAAAGGACTCCACGTGGAAGAGGCTGCGGCAGGCGGCGTCCATGGCGTCAAAGATCGGTGAAGGCCCCGGAAGGCACGGGCCGGTCCACCTGCACATCGCTGTACCGCACCACGGTGCGGTCGCCATCGAGCTCCACGGTCTCCATCTCGCGCAGGCGGTAGGTGCGGCGGTCGAAGCGGAGGACCATGCGCTGCACGCGCCGCGCCATCGCGCCCACCGGGGTGAGGTGGGCCACCAGCACGTCGCCGCCCAGCTCGTAGCGCGGCTTCATCTCCGGGCTGTCCAGCAGGCGCCCGCTCACCAGGTCCAGCACCAGGGCGTTGATCGAGGCATACATGCGCTGCTCGGCGGGGCCGAGGCGCTTCTCCGCGCCGTTCTCTTTGACGCGCACCAGGGGGCCGGCGGTGAGGATGGTGAGCGGCGCGGCCCCGTCCACGCTCCAGCGGAAGCGGTCGGGCCGCTCGTACACGAAGCGGCCGGGTTCGCTCACCGGTTCCTTCAAGGCCCGCAGGTGCTTCTCCTGCACGAAGGTGGCCTGCACGGTGCGCATCGCCCGGGTGGCGGCCAGCAGCCCCTTCACCGCTTCATGGTCGGGGCCGATGGCGCTGAACTGGCCGTGCACCAAGGTGCACAGCGCCAGCAGCAGGAGGGTGGTCGTGTGGCGCATGGGCTCAGGACAGGCCGAGGGACCGGTCCACCCGCAGAAGGGGCACACCGGCGGTGCGGCAGCGTTCGATGATGGCGCGGGTGGTCTCCACCACGGGCCCCACGGTGTCGTGCAGCACCACCACGGTGCCCTTGGGCCGCTCGCCGAAGATCCAGGCGAGGCGTTTCTCCGTGGTGCGGAAGGTGGTGTCGAAGGGGCGCACGTCCCAGCCGATCACCCGCATCCCGGTGCGGCGCACGGCGGCGGCCACGTTGGGCGAGGTGACCCCGAAGGGCGGACGGAACCAGGGGGTGCGCATGCCGCAGGCCTGTTCGATGGCGGCCACGCCGCGCAAGATCTGTTCCACGCTGCGGGCGGTGCTGATGAAGCCCCAGCCCACGGGATGGTCCATGCTGTGGCAGCCCACCAGATGGCCTTCGTCCACCATGCGCTTCACCAGCGCGGGATGCCGCTCCACTTCCCGGCCGATGCAGAAGAAGGCGGCCTGCACACCCTCGGCCTTCAGCAGGTCGAGCAGGGCGGGGGTGTGCTGCGGGTGCGGACCATCGTCGTACGTGAGCGCGAGCGTGCCGGGCTTGCCGTGGCGGTGGGCGCGCAGGAAGAGGCCCAGCGCGTGGTCCATCGCCCCCCAGCCCAGCAGCAGCAGGTGGGCGGTGAGCAGCGCGATGAAGGGCCACCACGGCCAGGCACCCGTCCACGCCAGGGCCAGCAACAGCGCGTGCAGCGGCAGCAGGACGAAAAGCAGTTTGTGGTGGAGGCTCATCGCGCCACGTGGATCAGCCCGTGCTGTTCCCCCTCGCGGTCCATCAGTTGCACGCCTGGTCCGGCATCGGCGAGCGCCAGGGCCATGGCCACTGCCGGTGCGCTGTGGTGCAGCCCGGTGCGGTGCACGTAGGAGGCGCCGTTCGCCGCGGCGGGCACCAGGGCGCCGGTCCACACCGGGGCATCGTCGCGCACGGGGACCCGATCGGCAGGGCCCATGCGCACGTCCACCACACGGCCCTTCACCGGTCCGTCGGCACCGCCGAGCACGAAGAAGGCGGCGCCTTCCGCGGGCCGCGCGCCCGCCGGTACGTGCGCGGCGCCGTGCAGCGCATCGAAGAGGTGGTCGAGCAGGGGCAGGTGCTCATCGCTCGCGCCCACCAGCACGCGGTCGCCGGGGCGGCGCTCCAGGTGCATCAGGGCGGCGAGCAGCGCGGCGTGGAAGCTGGTGAAGCCCTGGCTGAAGGTGAGGTTCGGCCCCTGGGCCTTCAGCGCGAGCGCGATCAGCCCGGCCACGGTGTTGTGCGTGCTGCGCATGAAGCTTGTGGGCGCCAGCAGCGACCCGGCGTTGCGCTCGATCTCCAGCAGGAACTCCCGGGTGTCGGCCAGGCAGCCCAGTCCGGTGCCATAGCAGATCGCGTCGGGCCGTTCGATGCCGGCCTCCGCCAGCGCCGCGAGGGCGCAGGCCATCGTGCGGCGCACCGGGGCGATCATGCGGCGCGCCATCGGCTTGGGCAGCAGCTCCATGCCGGGCACCACGGCCTCCTCGCCCGAGCCCGGGCGCAGCGTGTAGTGGGCGGCGGCGCGGATGATCATGGTGTGGCGGTGAGGACCAGCGCGCTGTCGTTGCCGCCGAAGCCGAAGGAGGTGCTCAGCACGGTGGCCACCCGGGCCTCGCGCGGGGCGGTGTTGGGCGCACTGCGCGAACCCTCGATGGGCGCCGTGAAGCGCAGGTTGGCCGGCACCACGCCGTGGCGGATCGCCAGCACGCTGAACACGGCCTCGAGGGCGCCGGCGGCGGCGAGCGTGTGCCCCGTGGCGCTCTTGGTGCTCACGAAGGGCGGCACGGTGGCGAAGAGGCGCTCCATGGCCACCTGCTCGGTGCCGTCGTTGTTGTCGGTGCCCGTGCCGTGCGCGTTGATCAGGTCCACCGCCTCCGGCGCCCGGCCCGCATCCTCCAAGGCGGCGCGCATGGCCTGGTAGGGGCCTTCGCCATCGGGCGAGGTGGCCGTCTGGTGGTGCGCATCGTTGGTGTTGGCGGCCCCGGCGAGGTAGGCCAGCGGGGTGCGTCCGCGCGCCGCGGCCCGGTCAGCGCGCTCGAGCACCAGGTAGGCCGCGCCCTCGCCCAGGTTCATGCCACCGCGGTCGGCGCTGAACGGCCGGCACGGGGTGCCGTCCATGGCGCTGAGGGCCCGGAACCCTGCGGTGGTGAAGCGGCACAGGGCATCGGTGCCGCCGGCGAGCACCACCTCGGCCCGGCCCGAGCGGATCAGCCACGCGCCCAGCATCAGCGCGTTGGCGCTGCTGGAGCAGGCGGTGCTCAGGGTGGTCACCAGGCCGCGGAGACCCAGGTGGCGGGCCAGCTGGAGCGCGTGGTCGCCGACGGCATGCCCCGGGGCGCGATCGATGCCGTCCACGCCGCCGGTCATCCATCCCGTCGCGAAGGCCTCGCTGCGGTCCATGCCACCCACCGTGCTCGCGCTGAGCAGGTCGACGACCGTGTCCGCACCGATGCCCGCATCGCGCAGCGCCTCCTGTGCGGCTACGAGACCGAGCAGCACGGTGCGTGAACGGTCAGGGTCCACCCCGGCCAGGGCGGCGAGGTCGGTGTTCGTGGCCTTCACTTCACCGAACCAGAGCTCGGGGAAGGGCAGCTGCAGGTGGGTGAGGTGGCCGATGCCCGAACGGCCCGCGCGCAGGGCCTCGAGCTGGGCCGCGGTCCCGGTCCCCAGCGCAGAGATCGCGCCGATCCCCGTGATGGCGACCGGAGGATGGTTCACTTGCCGTGGCTCTGGATGAACTCCGCCATGGTGTTCACCGACCGGAACACCGTCTGCCCCTGCTTGGGATCGGTGATCTTGATGCCGTAGTGGCGTTCCAGCAGCACGATGAGCTCCAGCGCGTCGATGGAATCCAGCCCAAGGCCTTCACCGAACAGGACCTGATCGTCGCCGATGTCGTCCACCTTCACCTCCTCGAGGTTGAGCTGTTCGATGATCTGCGCTTTGAGCTGCTGTTTCAGGGCCTGTGCGTCCATGGTCAGGGAGTGCTGGGGAATAACGTCGTGGGGTCGGCTTGGTTCGTCGGGTCGTCGTCCGGACCGAAGAGCACGGCCTGGGCCTCGAAACGAGCGGCGAAGATATCGGACCACAGGCAGACCAGCCATCGCACCCGCGGGTCGCGCCGGAGCAGCCGGGCCGCCATCACGCTCTCCGCGCTGTGGGGCCCATCGGTCATCAGGCAGAGCGAAGGGCCGTGGATGCCGTGGCGGATGGTGAGCTCGCCCACGCCGATGTTGGGCAGGGTGTACACGAAGACCGCCGGGCTGGCGAGCCCCGTGTCCTGCCGCACCCGCCAGTGCTCCACATCGCTGCTGCCGCTGCCACTGCGGCTCAGGGCCAGCACGGCCGTGCCCTCGGCCAGGTCGGCGCCGCGGTCGCGGGCCACGCGCAGCACGGGTTCGGCCACCAGCACGGTCAGCTTCGCCGCCAGGTCCATCTTGTGGAACTTGGGGTAGTCCATCGCCAGGGCCTGGTACGCCGCGCGCAGCGCTTCAACGGGGGGGGCTGACGGCGCGGCGAGAAGCGTCCCGTTCAAGGTGAACACCCCGGGGGACAGGCGGCTGTGGGCGATGGGCGTCATGCGCGGAGCACGATGGCGGCGTTGCAGCCCCCGAAGCCCGAGGAGGTCTTCAGCAGCGTGCGGCCTTGGGTGTGGCGATGCTCATGGAGCACATCGATGCCGGGCAGCGTGACCGAGCGGGTGGCGCCGAGGCTGCGCAACATCACGCCCTGGCGCAGCGCGTGTGCGGCCACCAGGGCCTCCACCAGGCCCGCGGCGCCGAGCGTGTGGCCGAGGTAGCCCTTGTAGGAGTTCACCGGTGCGTGGCCCAGGCCCAGCCGGGTGAAGGCGATGTGCTCCATGCCGTCGTTGTACACGCTGCCCGTGCCGTGCGCGTTCACGTGGGTGATCGCGTCCACCGCAAGCCCCGCGTCGGCCAGCGCGCCATGCACGGCGCGCACCAGGCCTTCGCCGGTGCGCGAGGGGCCGGAGATGTGGTTGGCATCGTTGCCCATGCCGCCACCGAGATAGGTGGCCAGGGGGCCGTGGCGGAAGAGGCCGGGGTCGCGCGTGAGCACCACCGACGCAGCGGCCTCGCCCAGGGAGATGCCGTCACGGTCATCGTCGAAGGGGCGGCAGGGCCCGTTGGCGATGGCGTGCAGGCAGTGGAAGCCGGAAAGCACGAAGTCCGTGGCCTCATCAAGCCCCGTCACCAGCACGTGGTCCACATCGCCGCTGCGGATCAGTCCGGCGGCCAGATGCACCGCCAAGGTGCCGGAGACACACGCGTTGGACACCACGATGGGCGTGCCCGGCAGACCGAGGGCCACGCCCGTCCGCATGGCGAACAGCGGCAGCTCCGCGTCCTCGGGCCGACCTTCCTCCAAGGCCCGGATGTCGCCCTTGGTGGTGGCCAGGACCCAGGCGGTGCGGGGCAGGGTGCGCAGGCTGCGCGAGAGGCCGGACATGGTCTGTCGCACGGCGGCGCCCAGCAGGCGTTGGGCGCGGCGGCCCCCGCCGGTGAGCGCGGCCTCGTCACACCGGCCCACATGCACGGGCGCATCACTGCCGGGGAACGGTTCAGGCCGCAACCCGCACCGGCCCGCATGCATCGCGGCGAAGCTGTCCTCCAGGGTGGCGCCCAGCGGCGTCACACAACCGGGTGCGCCCAGCAGGATCGGGTCGGTCACCGGAGCCCGTGGCGCTGTTTCCATTCCTGATAGAAGGGTGGGGCGATCAACTGCAGCTTGCGCTCGCGGTCCAGGAACACCTGCGTGGTCTCGGCCATCGCTGCCACCGTTGTGCGGCCTTTGGCCCGGATGCGGTAGCGCAGCACCACCTTGGCCGCGGCCTGGGGTACGAAGGTCGTGGCGATCTCCACGATGTCGCCGTACTCCAGCATGGCCTTGTGGTCGATCACCGTGCGCACCACGGGCGTGGTGAAGCCGAGGGCGAAGATCTTCATGGCGTCCAGGCCATGCGCATGGCCGAAGGCCTCGCGGCCGCGCTCCATGAACTTCACGTAGTTGCCGTGCCACACGATGCCCATGGGGTCCAGGTCGCCGAAGGTGATGGGCACCTCGCAGGTGGTGGTCAGTTCAGGCTCCATCGGCTCCGGTCATCAGGAACACCTTCATCTCCATTTCGGCGATCACCGTGCCGGCCGCGCGCACGGTGCCCAGCAGCACCTGCACGTTGGCCAGGCGGTGCTGCATCGCCACGGTGGTCTCCAGTTGTTCGCCGATGCGGGGCAGCCGTTCGATGCGCAGGCGCGACACGGCCCCGATGAAACCCACCGGGGGTTCGCCCTCACCTGCGCCGGCCGCGGCGTAGCCCGTGCCCAGTGCGGTGCTCTGCGCCACATGCTCGATGAGGCCCGCCTCCAGCAGGTGGCCCTCTTCGGCGAAGACGTTGTCCGCCCTCACCACGAGCCGTGTGGTGTGCGTGTCCCCGTCGGAGGTGACAAGTTCATCGACCAGCACGATCGGCGGGCGGTGCGGCAGGAACCGCAGCACGGCCTCGCCCCGGGGCAGCGGCAGGGGCATCGCTCCAAAATTCATAAAAGTTGGACCATTGGAAAGGGTGGCGCTGAACGATCGCCTCCAGTGCGGCCACGAACCGGGCGAGCTGCACCTTGGCATCGCGGTCGTGGGGCAGGGGGTCGGTGGCGGTAAAGGTGTACTCACGGGGACCGGTGCGCACCACGAAGGCGAAGCAGACCGGCACATCGAAGGCGGCGGCGATGGCGAAAGGACCCAAGGGGAAGGGGGCCTCGGCGCCCAGGAAGGGCATGCGCGCAGTGCGGCCGCCGGCCAGGGACCGGTCGCCGTGGATGCACACCAGCCGCCCTTCGGCCAGGGCCCCGCGGATGCGGAACAGGTGCGACATGTCGTCCTTCAGGGCGATCACCTCGTAGCGCTTGTCCTGGGTGGCCTCCTCGTGCGCCTGCTTGATGGCCTGCTCCTCCGCATCGAGCATCACCACGCTCACCTGCCCCCGGTAGCGCTTCAGCATGTAGCTGGCCATCTGCCAGTTGCCCACATGGGCGCTGATGAGCAGCCCCCCCCGGCCTTCATCGAGGATGCGCTGAAGGGTGCCCGCCGCCTGATGCTCGGTCCGGAACCGGTCCTTCAGGCCCGCCATCACGGCCGCCTTGTCGATGATCAGCTTGCCGAAGGTGTGATAGCCGCGGAACAGGACCCACCAGCGGGGGCTGCGGTCGGTGGGACGCACGCGGGCGTAGTAGCGCAACCAGGCACGGCCGGGCTCGCGGGCGGCGATCACGAAGTAGAGGGATACGGGGACCAGCAGCGTGTACGCCGCCCACAGGCCCACGCGGCGGATGAGGAAGATGAAGATGCGGTGGCCGAGCGGAGTGCCCCGGCTGCGGCCCTGCCAGGCCGCAGGGCGGTCCTCAGGCGCGGGCGATGCGCTGCTCAATGTGCTCGTAGAAATCCTGGAAGGTCCCGATCCGCTGGAAATCCTCCGCGGTGAGCTTCACACCGAAGTTGTCCTGGATCACGACCACCAGGTCCACGTAGTCCAGGCTGTCGAGGGCCAGGGTCTCCTTCATGTCGGCGTCCGGCAGGATCAGGTCCTCCTGCACCTCGAACTCCTCCACCAGGAACACCTTGGTGCGGGCTTCGATCTCCTCCCGTTGCGCAACGGTGCTCATGTCAGCTGGCGTAGCGTTTGATGATCAATGATGAGTTCGTCCCCCCGAAGCCGAAGGAGTTGGAGAGCAGCACGTCCACTCTCCTGTCCATCGGACGGCTCACGAGGTTCAAACGCTCGGAAGCCTCATCGGGTTCTTCAAAATTAATGTTCGGGGCGAGGTAACCGCCCTGCATCATCAGCACGCTGTACACCACCTCGCTGGCGCCGGCCATCCAGCACTCGTGGCCGGTCATGCTCTTGGTGCTGCTCACCAGGGGGCGGTGGGCGCCGAACACGGCGTCGATGGCGCGGGCCTCCACCAGGTCGCCGATGGGAGTGGAGGTGGCGTGGGCGTTGATGTACTCGATGTCGGACGGGCCCATGCCGGCCATCTTCAGGGCCATGTTCAGCGCGCGTACCTGGCCATCGAGGTCGGGGTCGCTGATGTGCAGCCCGTTGGAGGAGAAGCCGTAGCCCATCACCTCAGCGAGGATCGGCGCGCCGCGCTCCAGCGCCGACGACAGGCTCTCCAGCACCAGGGCGGCACTGCCCCCGCTGGGCACCAGCCCGTCGCGGTCCTTGTCGAAGGGGCGCGAAGCGCGGGTGGGGTCCTGCTCGCGCACACTGAAGGCCGAGATGCCATCGAAGCTGCAGAAGGCGATGGGGTTCACCTCCTGCGCACCGCCGCAGAGCACGATGCGCTGCAGCCCCTGCTTGATCAGCAGGTAGCCCATGCCGATGGCGTGCGAACCGCTGGCACAGGCGCCGCTGACGGTGAAGTTGATGCCCCGCAGCCGGAAGATCGTGGCCAGGTTCATCGTCACGGTCGAGTTCATCGACTGGAAGATGGAGCCCGAGCCGATGAGGGTGGTGTCCTTCTTGCGCCGCAGGGCATCCACCCCTTCCACCACGGCCATCGCGCTGCTGTCGTTGCCGTACAGGATGCCCACCTCGTGGTCCAGGAAGGTCTGCTCGGCGATGCCGGCCTGCCGGAAGGCCTGGGCGGTGGCCGCATAGGCATAGAAGCACTCCTCGGCCATGCCCACACGCTGGCGGCGGCCCAGTTCGGCCTTCAGGTCGGGCATGTCCACCTTGCCGGTGAGGGCGCTGCGGAAGCCCATCTCCTTGCGCACCGGGTCGAACACGATGCCCGAACGGCCGATGCGCAGGCTCTCGGACACCTCCGCCAGGTCCTTGCCGAGGCAGGACCAGATCCCCATGCCGGTGATGACGACGCGCTCCACAGTGCGATCAGGAGTGGATGCCGCCGTTGACGTGGATCACCTCGCCGGTGATGTAGCTCGCGCGCGGCGAGGCCAGGAAGGACACCGCATGGGCCACCTCCTCGGGTTCGCCGAAGCGCTCCATGGGGATCATGCCCTTGAGCTGGTCCACCGGCAGGTCCTTGGTCATGTCCGTGCGGATGAAGCCCGGCGCCACCGCGTTGACGGTGATCTTCCGCTTGGCCACCTCCTGGGCCAGGCTGCGCGTGGCGCCGATGACGGCGGCCTTCGCTGCGCTGTAGTTGGTCTGCCCGGCCACGCCCTTGGCGCCCGAAACGCTCACCACATTGATGATGCGGCCCGACCGCTGTCGCACCATCTTCTGCATCACCGCGCTGGTGACGTTGAAGAAGCCGTGCAGGCTGGTGTCGATCACCGCGTGCCAGTCCTCGGGCTGCAGGAAGACGAACAGGTTGTCCTTGGTGATGCCGGCGTTGTTCACCAGCACCTCGATGCGGGCCTCGGGATGTGCTTCGGTCCAGGCGGTGATGGCCGCGTGCGTCGCTTCCCGGTCGGTGACATCGAAGCCGAGGGTCTCGGCCTTCACCCCGTGCTCACGCACCATCCGGGCGGTCTCCTCGGCCTGCTCGGCTCCCTTGGCGTAGTTCACAAGAATGTTCAAGCCATGGTCGGCGGCCAATGCGACGGCCACTGCGCGGCCGATGCCACGGGAGGCCCCGGTGACCAGGGCATAGCGTTCGGGGGTGGCGCTCATCCGGGGAACAGGTCGTTGATCAGCAGGCGGGAACGCAGGTCGTGCAGGGTGGCCGTGCTGGGCGCATCGGTGATCACCGGCGCGGCCACCGCGCGGATCTCCTCATAGAAGGCCCGGTTGGCGGGGGCCAGGGTGTCCTTCACCCCCGCGATGTCCACCGCCTGGGCCAGGGCCAGGCACTGGATGGCCATCACCTGCGCCGTGTTGTCGATCACCCGCGCCGCCATCCAGGCCGCGTTGGTGCCCATGCTCACGATGTCCTGGTTGTCGTTGTTGTTGGGGATCGAATGCACGTACAACGAGGTGCTGAGCGCCTGGCACTCGGCCGTGGTGCTCACGGCGGTGAACTGGATGCCCTGCAGCCCGTAGTCGATGCCGGGTCGGCCCATCACCAGGAACGGCGGGAACCGGCCGTTCACCTTGTCGTTCAGCAGGAAGTTCAACTGGCGCTCGGTGAGCATGCACAGCTTGGCCACCGCCAGCTTCAACTGGTCCATGGCCAGGGCCACCTGGTCGCCGTGGAAGTTGCCCCCGTGGTACACGCTGGCGGTGCGGTGGTCCACCACCGGGTTGTCGTCCACGCTCAGGAGCTCGTCGTGGATCGCGCGGGCGCTCTGCTCCACGGTGTCGTGGATGGGCCCGAGCACCTGCGGGATGCAGCGGATGCTGTAATGCTCCTGCACCTTGTGGTCGAACATGCTGCCGTTGGAGCGGTCGCGCTGCTTGTAGAGGTGCTCCTCGCGCTTCTTGGTCCAACAGGCGCCTTCCAGCCTGCCGCGCAGCCCCGCGGCCACCACGTTCTGGCCGGTGTGCCGCTTGGCGCCATTGAGCACGTCGCTCAAATGGTCGTCGTAGGCGCCCACCACCTCGCTGATCAGCGCGCCCATGGCGATGGCGCGGTCCACCAGCCGACGCGCGTGGTGCACGTTGATGGCGCCGAGACCGCTCATGCAGGCCGTGCCGTTCACGATGGCCAGGCCGTCGCGCATGCTCAACTTCAGCGGCGCGACGCCTGCTTCCTTGAGGATCTCGGCCATCGGCCGACGCACGCCTTGGTAGGTGCCCGTGCCTTCGCCGATCAGGCCCAGGCCGATGTGGGCCTGCTGCACCAGATCGCCGCTGGCCCCCACGCCCCCATGCTGCGGGATGGTGGGGTGGATGCCCCGTTCCAGATACGTGAGCAGCTGGTCGATCACGGCACGGCTCACGCCCGAATAGCCCAGCAGGAAGGTGATCGCCCGGCTCAGCATGCAGGCCCGCACCGCCACATCGGGCAGGGGGGCGCCCATGCCCGAGGCATGGCTCCGAAGCAGGTTGTACTGCAGCCGCTCGCTGTCCGCTTCGGGGATGTGGTACTGCACCAACGGGCCGAAGCCGGTGTTGATGCCGTAGATCACCTTGTCCCGTGCGAACTCCTGCAGGAAGGCGTAGGAACGGTCGGCCGCGTCCAGGTCCTCCACCGAGGGACGCAGGGTGCCTTCGCCCATCGCGATCGCCACGAAGGACTCAAGGTCAAGGTCACGCACAGTGCGGGGGCGGATGTCCACGGTCACGGGCAAGGGTTGGGAAAAGGCGGGCAAAGTTAACCTACCGGTCTAATTTCGCCGGGTCCGTGGCGACCGCGTGACGAACGAGCATGGGAGAAGGGTTCAGCGCGTTGTACCGGATGTTGCGGAGCCGCCGCTGGCTGCTGGTGGCCTTTCTGGCGGCCTGGGCGGTCTTCGTGGCGCTCTCCCTCCCGCGCCTGCGGCTGGTGAACGACCTGTTCCACGCGCTGCCGAGCGACCCGCAGGTGGAGCGTTTCCGGACCCTGCTGGGCACGGCGCCCGGCGCGGACCGGCTGCTGGTCGGCTTCACCGCGGAGGCGGGTGTTGCGCCCGACAGTGCCATCGCCGCCTCGGACCGCTTCACGCAGGCCGTTCGCTCCGGGGCCGCCGCCGATCGCTTCATCCAGATCGACAACACGCCGGACCCGCAGTGGTTCGATGCCGCGGTGGAGGTGGCCCTGCGCGACCTGCCCGCTTTCGCCGACACCAGCGCGCTGGCCCGCCTGCTGGCCCTCGACGACCACGGACTGGACAGCCTCATGGGCCGAGTGCGTGCCCGCCTGCTGGGACCTGGCGGCATGGTGCAGGAGCCGCTGATCCTGGGGGACCCGGCCCACCTGCTGGACGGTCATCTTCAGGTCATCCGCACACGTTCGGACCTCGGCGGGGTGGATGGCTCCTCGGGCGTACTGCTGGATCGCAGCGGGAGCACGGCGGTGGTGCTGCTCCGTCCACGGCCGGAACTGCCCGACACCGCCTTGGACCACCTGGTGGATGAACTGCGGCTGCACATGGCCGAGGCGTGCGGCACCGGCGTACAGGCCGAGGTCTTCGGCCCTGCCGCCATCGCCCGGGCCAACAACCTGCGCGTCGCCGCGGATTCGCGCCTCACCACCGGCATCTCCGTGGCGCTCTTCCTGCTGCTGCTGCTCGCTTACTACCGCAAATGGAGCATGCCCCTGCTGGTGCTGCTGCCCGCCGCCTTCGGTCTTTTGAACGCCTTGAGCATCCTCGCCTGGGCGGCCCCGACACTGTCCTCCATCGCCCTCGGGGTCTCCGCCACCCTCCTGGGCATCGCGCTGGACTATGCGCTCCATCATTTCACCCACCTGCGCCACAGCCGCGATGTGGAGCGCACCGTGAAGGATGTGGCCACCCCGCTGCTGCTGGGCAGTGCCACCACCATCCTCGCCTTCATGGCCCTGCGCACCCTCGGGGCGCCCCTGCTGCGCGACCTGGGCCTGATGGCCGCCCTGATGCTCGGCTCGGCCGCGCTGTTCACCCTGGTGGTGCTGCCCCATGTGCCGGTGCGCTGGCCCGCCCGGCCGGCACCGGAGCCTTTCCCGCGGCCGATCCCCGCGTGGCGTCGGCGTGCCGTGGCCTGGAGCCCGCTGGCGGTGCTGCTGATCACGCTGGCGCTCTGGCCCTTCACGGACCGGGTGCGTTTCGAGGATGATCCGGAGCGGCTGAGCTACATGCCCGCCCCCATGCGCGAGCTGCGTGAGCGGCTGTTCGGCGCATCGGGGGACCTGCGGACCGTGTTCATCGTCACCGAGGCCGACGATGAGGAAGGGGCCCGCCGCGCCACAGGCGAGGCCGTCCACCGTCTCCGCACCGCAGCGCCGGCATCGTTCGTCACCCTGGTGTCCCCCACGGACCTGCTCCCGGCGGACAGCGTGCGGGAGCGGTCGAGGTCGGCGTGGGTGAACGTCCTGCAGCGGCACGACAGCGCCGCCTTCCGCCTTCGGCTGCTGCGCGCCGCCGACCGGGCGGGCTTCGCGGCCGAGGCCTTCACGCCGCTGATGCGCGCCATCACAGGTGCCGCACCCCTTCCGCTGGACAGTGCCACCAAGGCCCTGCTCGAGGAAGGCACCGTGACACTGCTCCCCGATGGCCGTGTGCGCTGCATGGCCCTGGCGCGTGTGCGGCCCGGTGATGAGGCCCGGGTGCAGGCCCTGCTCACCGGTACGCCGAGCGAAGTGCTCCACCGCGGCCTGCTCGGCGACCGGCTCAAGGCACTGGTGGGCGATGAACTGCAGCGCGTCCTCTGGATCACCGCGCTGCTGGTGTTCGGCGTGCTTCTGATCACCTACGGGCGCATCGAACTGGCCGTCATCACCTTCCTGCCCATGCTGGTGAGCTGGGTGTGGATCCTGGGCATCTGCGGGTTGTTCGACATCCCCTTCAACATGGTGAACGTGTTGGTGTGCACCTTCATCTTCGGCCTCGGCGACGACTATTGCCTGTTCACGAGCAGCGGCATCCTCAACCGCTATCGCGATGGCAGCGACGACCTGCCGGCCATCCGCGCGGGGGTGGTGCTCTCCGTGGCCAGCACGGTGATCGGCACCGGCGTCCTGCTCCTGGCCGAGCATCCCGCCCTGCGCAGCATCGCGTTGCTCAGTGTGGTGGGCATGTTGTGCATCCTGGCGATCTCCCTCACGGTACAACCCGTGCTCTACCGCTGGCTGATCACCGGCCGCGCGGCCAAGGGCCGGATGCCCTTCACCCTGCGCTCGCTGCTGATCTCCCTCTTCGCCTTCGTCTACTTCCTGTCCGGATGCCTGGTGCAGCTCGCGGTGCTGCCCCTGGTGGCCGTGTCGCCCATCCCGCGTGAGACCAAACGCCGCGTGTTCGGCCGTTCGCTCATGATCTTCACCCGATCGCTGGTGTACGTGATGGCCAACGTGCGCAAGGACGTGCAGGACTTCCGCCCCGCGCTGCGCAACGGACCCGCCATCCTGATCGCCAACCACGCCTCCTTCGTCGACATCCTGGTGATGCTCATGGTACACCCCCGCACCATCATGATGACCAACCGCTGGGTGTGGAACTCCCCCTTCTTCGGGGCCTTCGTGCGCTTCACGGGGTTCGTGCGCAGCGAGGACGACATCACCACCAACACAGAGCGGGTGCGCGAGGCCGTGCAGCGCGGCTGGAGCCTGGTGGTGTTCCCCGAGGGCACGCGCAGCCGCGACGGACGCATCGGCCGCTTCCACAAGGGGGCCTTCCACATGGCGCAGGAGCTCAGGCTGCCGCTGGTGCCGGTGCTGCTGCATGGCGTGGGCTACGCCATGGCCAAGAGCGACGCCATGCTGAAGGACACCACCATCACCATGCGCACGCTGCCGCCGATCATGCCGGACGACCCGCGCTTTCCGGAACCGCTGCGCGAGCGCACCAAGGCCATCACCGCCTGGTTCCGGCAGGAGCATGGCGCGCTGCGTGAGGCCCGCGAGACCCCGGCCTTCTTCCGGGCACAGCTCGTGCGTGCCTTCACCTACAAGGGTCCCGTGCTCGAGTGGTACATCCGCATCAAGTCCCGCATCGACGCCCGGCTGGACGAACACATCCATGCGCTGCTGCCGCGCACGGGCGATATCGTGGACCTGGGTTGCGGCTACGGTCCGCTCACCTACCTGCTGCATTGGAGCGCTCCGGAACGCCGGTTGCTCGGCGTGGACCACGATGCGGACAAGGTGGCCGTGGCCGCGCACAGCCTGCTGCGCGGCGACAACCTGCGGTTCGAGCAGGCCGACCTGCTCACCTGGCGGCCACCGCCGGCGGATGCCTATCTTCTAAAGGACGTGCTGCACTACCTGCCGATGGCGCGGCAGGAGGAGCTGCTGCGTTCCTGTGCGGAGGCCCTGCGCCCGGGCGGCGTCATCGTGGTGCGCGACGGCTTCACGGGCGATGCGCTACGCCATGCGCGAACCCGTTGGACGGAGCGGTTCTCCACCGGCCTGGGCTTCAACAAGACGGCCGCGCCCCTCACGTTCATGGGCCGGAAGGACCTGGAGCGCATGGCGGCCATGAGCGGCCTGCGTCTGGAATGGGTGGACGAGGGCCGCATCACCTCCAACGCCCTGGCGGCCCTGACCAAGCCGGCATGAGCAGCGACCGCTCCTTCGATGTGCTGGTGATCGGCGCCGGGCTCGGCGGGCTTGAATGCGCCGTGATCCTGGCGCGCGAAGGCCTGAGCGTGTGCGTGCTGGAACAGAACAGCCAGCTCGGCGGCAGCCTGCAGGTCTTCAGCCGGGAGAAGCGGCTCTTCGACACCGGTGTGCACTACCTCGGCGGTCTGCTGCCCGGCCAGAACCTCGACCGCTATTTCCGCTACCTCGGCATCCGCGACGGCCTGAAGCTGCACCGCATGGACGTGGACGGCTTCGACCGCATCACCTTCGGCGACGATCCGCAGGAGCATCCCCTCGCGCAGGGCCATGCCCATTTCGTGGATCGGCTCACCGGGCTCTTTCCGCGTGAACGCGCCGCCATCCAACGCTTCAGTGATGATCTTCGCGCCACCTGCGAACGTTTCCCGCTCTACTACCTGCGCTATGCCGAGCACAACGAGTGGGAGGATCCGGCCCTGCAGGTGAACGCCCGCGACCACATCGCCTCGTTGACCCGCGATCCCGCTCTGCGCGCCGTGCTCGGTGCGCCCAACGTGCTGCACGCCGGCCGTGGCGACCGCACGCCCTTCTACATGCACGCGCTCGTGCTGAACACCTACATCGAGAGCGCCTGGCGGTGCGTGGACGGTGGATCGCAGCTCGCCAAGCTGCTCGCCCGCGAGGCCCGCGCCCACGGTGCGGTGATCCTGCCCCGCAAGCGCGTCACCCGCCTGGACACCGACGCGATGGGTGTCCGCGCCGTGCATACCGCGGATGGCGATCGCTTCACCGCCCGACGCGTGGTGGCCGACGTGCATCCGGCCGCGGTGCTGGACATTATAACCGGCGACGGTGTGCGCCCCGCGTACCGCAACCGCGTGAAGGCGATGGACAACACCATCGGCACCTTCTGCGTGCACCTGGCGCTGCGGCCCGGGTCGTTCCCGTACCACGACCACAACCACTACCACTTCGCCGATCACGACGTGTGGGCGCCCATGGACCCGGGCTCCAGCCGTCAGCGCGGCCAGTTCATGCTGTTCACACCGTTGATGCATGGCGACGACGGCACGGTGGACGCGGTGTCCATCATGACCTTCATGCCCTACGCGGAAGTGGCGCGCTGGGCGGGCACGCGCAACACCGTGGCCGAACCCGGCGGACGCGATGCCGACTACGAGGCGTTCAAGCACCGCGCCGCGGAGGAGGTGCTGGAGCACGTGCATCGGCGGTACCCCGCCTTGCGCGACGCGATCACCGGCCGCTGGACCACCACGCCGCTCACCTTCCGCGATTACATCGGCTGCCCGGAAGGCACCACCTACGGGATCCAAAAGGAGGCGAGCGCGCCGATGCGCACCTACCTCTCGCCCCGTACCAAGGTCCCCAACCTGTTCCTTACCGGGCAGAACATCAACCTGCACGGCATCCTGGGGGTCACCGTCAGCAGCGTGGTCACCTGCGCGGAACTGCTGGGCAAGCGCTATCTGGTGGAGAAGATCCAGCGCGAGACCGGCGGGGGGGAGGTGGTGGTGAAGGGGTAGCCGCAAGTACGGGTTGACCACATCTTCCCGATCCATCAGCCGCCTGTAGTAGAGCGAACAGGTTCGGGCGGTTAGGCTGTTGCATGCAAGAGTGTATGGCTGACCTTCCCATGCCACTGGAGTTCAGCGCTTCTCCCTACCTTCAACCCACTAACCCCCCCCCACCCATGGACACGCGGAGTTGGATGCTGCCGGTGGTGCTGACGACGGGGCTGCCGCTGAGCGGGCAGTACATGGTGAACCCCTACCAGGACCTGGACGGACAGGTCTTCCAGGTGCCGGTGCCCCTGAATTGCGGAGGCAATTGCAACAACTACGTGGGGGAGTATCAGATCTTTCTTTCGGACGGGCATTGGAACCTGGGCGAGCAGGATCGCTACGCCACCTACCGGATCGAGGTGGTGTCCTTCCCCTTCACCCCGCCGCCGGCACCGCTGGACACGGTGCTGAGGCCGATGGTGATGCCGGACCTGGCGAGCTATGGCTACACATCCGAAGGATATGGTTGCACGGGCTGGGCGTGGAACAGCACGAACCAGTATCTGACAGAACCGACCCGGACGCTGATGCGTGAGGTGCGCGGCGACTTCACCGGATCGGAAGGGGGCGGGTCGGCTTGGATGAGCGACTACCAAGTGCCGGCCTCGGAGCAGATGATCGCCGGTGGTGCACCTGGAACATGCGGGGACCTGGGGAACGAAGCTTGCTACCGCATACAGTGCTGAAACACACCGTGTACCTGCTTGGGGACAACGATGTGGCCCTGGACTCGGTGAGCTGGGTGTATGACCATACGCGCGGACGGATGCGGTACTATCCTTTCGTGGACGGACCTTCGAACGAGAAGCAGTATTACGACCTGTGCTTTCGGCCCTTTGTGCGCACGGACAGCGCCGGGCACACGTACGAAGCGACGACGAACGCGGGCTGGAGCGGGGTGGCGGGAGGAGGGACGGCCAACCACTTCCCGGTGCCCCTGGACTGGGAAGACCTGTTGCAGTTGTACCCGGACGACCTGAGCGATGCGTTCGACCCGGCCTCCACGGCCGACCGACCACCGCCCTACGCCCTGCTGGAGGCCCCCCTGTTGTCGAACAACGGAAGTTGCTACGCCGGGTATGCCGTGGACAGCATCACCGGCCAGATGGACGCGCTGTGGGGCGGCGCGCCGTGGAACGAGGTGCCCCACACCTACGTGATCGACAAGCCGATCGACCTGCGACTGATCAACGCCCAGGAGAAGGTGATCTACAACCCGAGCGACGTGACGATCGCCATGGACAGCGCTTACCAAGGTACGCCCGTGGTGTTCCCCGGAGGCACCACCTTCCGCACCGTGCACGGCACGCACCCCAGCCGGTCGGATGTGGAGGCGGTGGACCCGCTGGGGCTGCTGGACCCGCAGCTGGTGCCCGTGCCGAGCACCCTGGGCGATTCGGCCTCGTTCTACCGCATCG
>Ga0138256_10002533_pt1 | contig 19612 bp, 18 predicted proteins | sample KNB2016incub_MG_FD_105486 | JGI IMG/M metagenome (GOLD analysis project Ga0138256, IMG submission 105486) | Active sludge microbial communities from wastewater in Klosterneuburg, Austria - KNB2014incub_MG | ecosystem: Engineered > WWTP > Activated sludge > Unclassified | place: Austria... | reverse complement strand
GCACTGCTTCGACTTGCTCGAGCAGGGCACGAGCATCGGTGAGCGCTGGGGCGAGCGGCGCGGACAAGAGATCTTCTGCGTCGTCCTGAAGCGAACGAAATAGAAGCTGTACTTCTCACGGCCCGCGCCCGACGTGGTCAGGGTGCACGCGCTCTGGGGTGGCCAGCGGGGCCGAGAGCCGAAGCTGTGAGCCCCTTCTTTCCGTTGGTTGCCTCTCCGGAACGCAGTTTAGCTCGAAGAGTTGATGGCCCTCGGGGAACGCCGCCGTCGAAGCGTGATTGCGAAGCTCGTCGAGCTCGCGATCGCGCTCTTCGTGTTGCTGCTGCCGACCTCTGCGCTCGCCCCCACGCGCGCCAGCATGGCCGAGAACGCTTCGGCGCTCGCCGCGCTGCACGCGAAAACACGCGTGCGGGGTTTCGAGCTCGGGCCAGCGGAAATCGCGTCTGGCTTTCGAGCTCTCATCCGCGCGGAACGCGTCGGGAAAGCCTGCGCGCGGGCGTGGAGAAGGCGTCCGGGTCCACCATAGAAACCGGGTGTGGAGTCCGGAGCTGGGCGCTTTCTTGAGCCCGGATGTATTCCGCTACCTGTCGGGTACCGGCACGCTGTGGTCGTGGCCTAGCCAGAGCCCTCCCGGGGCAAGGAAGCTGCCCGCTATCGTGCCGATGGTCGTGAGTCACGCCGATGGCGGGTGGACGTCCCCGGTCACGCTGAGCGAGCTCATCGACCTCGACGCGGAGGTGCTTGCCGCCCAGAACGGCGTGGCTGCGCTCGGCGCCGTCTTGCGCTACGCTCTGGAGGCCAGTCCGCAAAGAAAACCGAGGCCCGTTCCGCCATGGCGCGCCGTGCTATAAGCGCGGCCGCCATGGACCTCTCGTTCAGCCCCGAAGAGCTCGCGTTTCGCGACGAAGTGCGCGCCTGGATCAAGAGCGCGCTGCCTCCGCACCTGGCCGCCAAGGCCGAAATGGACGCCGAGTTCACCCACGCCGAGGTGATGGAGTGGCACAAGATCCTGGCGGGCAAAGGCTGGGCCGCGCCGCACTGGCCGAAGGAAGTGGGCGGGACCGGCTGGGACGCCGCGCGCCGCTTCTTGTTCAGCGAAGAGCTGGAGCTGGCAGGCACGCCGCGGCTGTCGCCGTTCGGCCTGGCGATGGTCGGCCCGCTCATGATCCAGTTCGGCAACGACGCGCAGAAGAAGCGCTACCTGCCCAAGATCCTCAGCGGTGAAGAGGTCTGGTGCCAGGGCTACTCCGAGCCGAACGCCGGCAGCGATCTGGCTTCGCTGGCGCTCCGGGCCGAAGACCGTGGCGACCACTTCATCCTGAACGGGCAGAAGACCTGGACGACCTACGCGCAGTACGCGGACTGGATCTTCGTGCTCGCGCGGACCAACGCCGAGGCCAAGAAGAAGCAAGAAGGCATCAGCTTCATCTTGTGCGACATGAAGTCGCCGGGCGTGACCGCCAAACCCTTCTTGACCACCGGCGGCACACCGGCGTTCTGCGAAACCTGGTTCGAGAACGTGAGGGTTCCGAAAGAGAACCTTGTCGGGGAGCTGAACCAGGGCTGGACCTACGCCAAGGCGCTGCTCGGCCACGAGCGCACCCTGGTGGCGGGCATCGGCATCAGCGCCCGGGCGCTGCTGCGGGCCAAGCGCATCGCGCGGGACACCCTGGCCGGCGGTCGGCCGCTGCTCGACGATCCGGTGATCCGCACGCGCATCGCCACGCTGGAGGTCCGCCTCGACGCGCTGCGCATGGCGAACTACCGGGCGCTGGCCGGGGCCAAGCTCGGGCACGCCCCGGGGCCCGAGTCCAGCATCTTGAAGCTCCGCGGCACCGAGATCCAACAGGGCTGCATGGACCTGCTCATGTTCCTGATGGGCGACAACTCGCTGTCGTGGTTCAACGAGCCCGGCGTCGTCCCCCCGCGCGAGCAGTGGGTCGCGCCGGGGTTCAACTACCTGCGCGCCGCCACCATCTATGCCGGCTCGAACGAGATTCAGAAGAACATCATCGCCAAGATGATCCTGGGGCTGCCATGAACTTCGACCTCACCGAAGACCAAACCCTGCTCGTCGACACCGTCCGCGACTTCGTGAAGAAGGAATCGCCGGTCGAGCGCATGCGCAAGCTGCGCGACACCGAGCTCGGCTGGGACCGCGCCGTGTGGAAGAAGATGGGCGAGCTCGGCTGGCTGGGCGTGATGTTCCCCGAGGCCGTGGGCGGCGCCGGCATGACCTTCGTCGAGGCGGGCCTGATCGTGCAAGAGCTGGGCACCACCCTCGTGCCCGAGCCGATCATTCCGCTGTTCGTGGCCGGCAGCGCCCTGGCCGAGGCGGGCAGCGCCGAGCAGCAGCAGCGCTTCCTGGCGCCGGCCCTCGCCGGTGAGCAGAGCTTGGCCTTCGCCTTCTTGGAAGAGCAGAGCCGCCACGATCCGCACAGCGTGCGGACCCATGCCCACCCGGCCGGCGCGGGCTATCGCCTGCGCGGCAAGAAGCGCTGGGTGCTGAACGGCCACGCCGCCGACGTGATCGTGGTCTCGGCGCGCAGCGACGGCGGCGAGGCCAGCGCCGACGGCCTGTCGCTGTTCGTGATCGATCGCAGCCTGCCCGGCGTGCGTGTCCAGCCGGTCAGCACCATGGACGGCCAGAAGGCCGCCATGATCGAGCTCGCGGACGTCGAGGTCGGGGCAGATCGCGTGCTCGGCGGCGTGGGCAAGGCCGGACCGCTGCTCGCGGCGCTGATGGATCTGGGCGCCGCCGCCAGCGTGTGCGAGGCCAGCGGCATCTTGCAGACCGTGCTGTGGATGACGCGCAACTACCTGATGGAGCGCAAGCAGTTCAACGTGCCGATTGGCAGCTTTCAGGCCTTGCAGCACCGCACGGTGGACATGTTCGTCGAGGCCGAGCTGACCAAGAGCGTGGCCATGCTGGCCATGATCAAGGCCCAAGATCCCGATCCGAACGAGCGACAGCGCGCGATCAGCGCCGCCAAGGCCAGCGTGATCGAGAGCGGCGCGTTCGTCACGCGGCAGGGCATCCAGCTGCACGGCGGCATCGGCGTCACCGACGAGCACGACGTGGGGCTGTACTTCAAGCGGATGCACATCCTCGCGACCCTGTTCGGCGACGACGCCTTCCACCTCGCGCGCTACGCATCACTGCCGAGCTTCAGCGCAAACCTCTGAAGAACGGTGGCCCCCGCTCGGGCGTCGTCGACCCCGGCCAGCACGGCATCGGGGTCGAGGTTCTCGTCTCGCAAGATGGCCCTGCGCTCTTCCACGTAGGCGCGCATCACGGTGGCGTCGAACTCGGGGTGTGCCTGCACCCCGAAGGCGTGCTCGCCGAAGCGCACGAAGGCGTGGGGGTCGAGCGGCGTGCAGCCGAGCACCTGCGCGCCGGGTGGCAGCTCGACCACCACGTCACGGTGTGAGGTGTTCACGCGAAACGGACGGCGCGAGCGGTCGAGCAGCGGGTCGTCGCCGGTGAGCTCGGCTTCGACGGTGCCGATCTGACGGCCCCGGGGGTTCGGGGCCACGCGGCCGCCCAGCGCCTGCCCCAGCAGCTGGTGCCCGAAGCAGATGCCCAGCACCGGAGCGCCGGAGGCCACCCAGGCGGCGAGGCGCGCCTCGGTCTCGAGCATCCACGGCGCCCGCTCGGTCACGCTGGCGCTCGAGCCGGTGACGATCATCGCCGAAAGCGCCTGGCGCTCGGGCCAGGGGGCCGGGCTCCGAGCGTCGAGCTCGAGCCATGGGCCGGGAAAGGCATCGCCGACCGTCGCACGAATCATGTCCGCGAAGCTGCCCCGAGCCGACCGCGCCCTGGGAACGGGGTCCCCCGTGACCAAGATGGCAATCGGACGCATCGCTGCCCTACTCTAGTCGTCGTCCCGCATGCTCGCCATCACCCAGCTCCGTGCCGAGCCGCTCGACGTGGCCCTGACGACGCCCTTCGGCATCGCCGGGGGAACGCAAGCGACGGCCAAGAACGTGCTGGTGCGCGTGACGCTGGAAGGCGGGGCCTTGGGCTTGGGCGAGGCGGCGCCGTTCCCGGTGGTCAGCGGCGAGACGCAGGACCAGACCCTGGCCACGCTCGACAACCTGCGCGCGGTGCTGGTGGGGCAGGACGCACGCCGCTGGCGGCGAATCGCCGCCCAGCTGGCCGAAGCCGCGCCCGGCGCCCCCGCAGCGCGCTGCGCCGTGGAGACGGCCCTGCTCGACGCGCTCTGTCGCCGCGCCGGGCTCTCGCTCTGGACCTTCTTCGGCGGCGCCGAGACCAGCTTGACCACCGATCTCACGCTGGTCACCGGCACGGTCGACGCGGCCCGCGCGGCCGCCGCCCAGGCCGCGACCGACGGGTTTTCCACACTCAAGGTCAAGATCGGCGGCGGCAGCATCGCCGACGACGTGGCTCGCCTCGACGCGGTCCTCGACGCGGCGCCGCGCGCCAGGCTCATTCTGGACGCGAACGCCGCGCTGTCGGCCGACGACGCCCTCGCCGTGCTCGACGGGCTGGGCGCCCGGCGAACCCGGGTCGCCCTGTTCGAGCAGCCCACCGCAGCCGGCGACCTCGACGGCCTGCGCCGCGTGCGCGAGCAGGGGCGAGTGCCGGTGGCCGCCGACGAGAGCGCGAAGAACGCCCGCGCCGTGAGCGTGCTGGGGCGCGAGCGCGCCGCCGACGTGATCAACATCAAGCTGATGAAGTGCGGCATCGCCGAAGCGCTCGACATGGTGGGCGCCGCACGGGCCGCGGGCCTTGGGCTGATGGTGGGGGGCATGGTCGAGACCGAGCTCTGCATGACCACGTCGGCCTGCTTCGCCGCCGGGCTCGGCGGCTTCTCTTTCGTCGATCTGGATACTCCGCTCTTCATGGCCAGCCGGCCGCTGGTCGGCGGGTTCGAGCAGCGGGGCCCGCGGCTGGCGCTCGGCGGCATCGTCGCCGGCCACGGCGTGAGCCACACTTGAGCTAAGGTCGTAGCGTTGCCCCTGCACCCCAAACAGCTGCTCTTGCCCTTTCCCGGCATGCCCGCCGACGGTGGGCGGGGGCTCGGCATCGCGCGCGCCGATCGGGTGTCGGTGAACCGCAATCTGCGGCTCTCCGGCATCGAGTGGATCGGCTTCGACATGGACTACACGCTGGCCATCTACAACCAAGAGCAGATGGACGCGATCAGCATCGATCTGACCGCCGAGCGCATGGTCCGCCGGGGGTACCCCGCTTACTTGAAGCACTTGAGCTACGACGCGCGCTTCCCGATCCGCGGGCTCTTGGTCGACAAGAAGCTCGGGCACGTGCTGAAGATGGACCGCCACAAGGGCGTCTTGAAGGGCTATCACGGGCTGCGCCTGCTCGCGCAGGAAGAGCTGGACGAGCTCTATCACCACAAGCGCATCCGGCCGCACACGCCGCGCTATCACTGGATCGACACGCTCTTCGCCCTGTCGGAGGTCACGGCCTATTCCGCCATCGTGGACGTGCTCGAGCGTCGCGGCGAGCACGTCGACTACGCCAGCGTGTTCACCGACGTGCGCACCTCGATCGACGAGGCCCACCGCGACGGTTCGGTGTACGCCCACGTGACCGCCGACTTCCCACGCTACATCGAGCGCGACCCCGACCTGGCGCGCACGCTGCACAAGGTCCGGTCGGCGGGGAAGAAGCTCTTCCTGCTCACCAACTCGCCCACCAGCTACACCGACCAGGTGATGAAGTACCTGCTGGGTGGCGCGCTGGCCGAGTACCCGAGCTGGCAGCACTACTTCGACATCGTGATCTGCGCCGCGCAGAAGCCCAACTGGTTCATGGAAGGCAAACCGTTCCTGGAGCGCGAAGGCGACGGCACGCGCCCCGCGAAGGGCTGGCTCGAACGCGGGCGCATCTACGAGAACGGCAATCTCGCCGACTTCGAGCGGCTGGTGAACGTCCGGGGGTCGAGCGTGCTCTATGTGGGCGACCACATCTACGGCGACATCTTGCGCTCCAAGAAAGAGACGTCGTGGCGCACCGCCATGATCATCCAAGAGCTCGATGCCGAGATCGCCGCCCTCGAGACCTGCTCGGCCGAGCTGTCGCGGATCCGCGACCTGTACGACCAGCGCGAGAAGATCGAGGACGAGCTGCGCTTCTTCCAGACCCAGTTCAAAGAGCTGGGAAAGGCGAGCAACGGCGACGGGGTGGACCGGGTGGCGGACAAGGCCCGGGTGAAGCGCGCCATCGACCGGCTGCGAGCCGAGCTGCGTCGCATCGAGCACGAGCACACCGTGCTCCACGAGCGGGTCGATCGAACCTTCCACCCCTACTGGGGCTCGCTCTTGAAAGAAGAGAACGAGATGAGCGGCTTCGGTCTGCAAGTGGCCACCTATGCCGACATCTACATGCGGAGGGTCTCGAACCTGCTCGCCTATTCCCCCCAGCAGTTCTTCCGTTCACCCCACGATCTGATGCCGCACGAGCTGTGACGCCCCCACGCCCGCGCGATCTGGCATCAAAACGGCCGTTTTCACCTTTGGCTATGGCCCGAGCGGCGATCAGCACTAAAGATATCGCCTACTTCGCGCGTCGAACGCGCGTCCGAGGACAACCGTTATGAATCTCGTATCGTGGCTCCAGCGGCTGATGACCAACTTCGGAGCGGGTTGGGTCATGTGGCTCCTGATCGTCCTGAGTGTGCTCTCCGTCGCAGTGATGCTCGAACGCGCGTGGTTCTACTGGTCGCTGCGCGACGATCTGGCCAAGCTCGCCCACGACCTGCGGGACCGGCTCCGGGCGAACGACGTCGACGGCGCCCGCAAGCGCATGGAGTCGTCGCCCAGCGCCGAGGCCGCCGTGGTCACCGCCGGGCTCTTGGAAGCCGATCGGGGCAGCAAGGCCGCCGAGCAGGCCATGCAGGGCGCGCAAGCGCTGCAGCGCATCAAGCTCGAGCGACGCCTGGCCTTCCTGGGCACCTTGGGCAACAACGCCCCGTTCATCGGGCTGTTTGGCACGGTGATCGGCGTGGTTCAGGCCTTCGAGGCGCTGAGCCGTCAGAACCAGACGGCGCAGACCACCGGTGCCATGGCCCCGCAAGAGGTGATGTTCGCCATCGCCGAGGCGCTGGTGGCAACGGCGGTGGGCCTCGCGGTCGCGATCCCCGCGGTGGTCATGTACAACGTGTTCCAGCGTCAGGCGAAGGCCATCTTGGCCAACACCGACGCGCTGACCCGCGTCTTGCTCTCTCACCTGGCCGCGGTCGAGTCGGGCAACGCCCCGGCCGTGTCGGGCTCTGGCTCGCGCAAGGCCGACCGCGAGGAAGAGGAGTGAGGCATGGCGGCCAGCGGCGGTGAGGACGACGACGGACTGATCAGCGGCATCAACGTGACGCCGCTGGTGGACGTCACGCTGGTCTTGCTGATCATCTTCATGGTCACGGCGAAGATCATCGTCTCTCAAGGCATGCCGATGGATCTGCCGAAGGCGGCCAGCGGAGAAGACATCCAGACCGTGTTCAGCGTCGAGCTGGCGGCCGACGGCAAGACGGTGGTCGACTCGAAGGGCGTGGGCAGCGACGAAGACATCTCGAAGCTGGCCAAGGACGCCAAGGCCAAGAACAAGGACCTTCGTGCGGTGATCCGCGCCGACAAGAAAGTGGAGCACGGTCGAGTGATCCACGTGCTCGACTTGCTGAAGCGCGCCGGCGTGGCCAAGATTGCCTTCGCAGTGACGCCGTCCGGTGAGGGGGTTCCGGTCGACACGACCAAACCGAAGTGACCATGACCGCCCTCGCCGAACCTGGCTCCCCGGTGTACGCGGACCGCGATCGCGACCCGCTCGGCCCGGTGCTGGCGCTGGGGGAAAGCGGCTTGCCCATCGGGGTCGCCCTGGGCTTGATCGGCGCCCTGCTGGTCCACGGCTTGGCCGCATACAAGATGGCGTCGACGCTGTTCGAGGTCGCCACCTTCGCCCAGAACGTCCGCATGCTGGTGCTCGAGCGGCAGCAGGCGTCCATCGACATCGACGTCGCGAAAGAGCCCGAGCCGCCCGCCCCCCCGCTGCCCGCCGAGCCCGAAAAAGAGGCAGAGGTCGAGAAGCTGCCCGAGGCCAAGCCCGAGGCCGCCACCGATCAGAAGGCCGGCGAGCCGCCGCCCGCCGCCGCCGAGGCCGGCAAGGTCCTCACCCAAGAGCCGGATCCGAACGAGCCCGTCGACATGACCGGCGACGGCTTCGTGAGCGGGACCAGCGACCGCTTCGCCGGGGGCACCACCGCGGCCGCCGGCACGTCGAAGACCGCGGTGAAGGACCCGCGTGCAAAACCCGGCGGGGCCCCGGGCGGCAAGGGCGACAAGCCGGGTGCCGCGCCGCCACCGGCCGCGCCCGCCAAAGACGGCTCGCGCCCGGCCTCGCCCACCAGCCGCAGCTGGAACTGCGGCTTCCCTCCCGAGGCCGACTTCGAGCAGATCGACTACGCCACGGTGATGATCAGCGTGACGGTGGGCACGGACGGCCGAGCCAAGAGCGTGACCGTGCTCTCGGACCCGGGACACGGGTTCGGGCGTCTGGCGAAGAGCTGCGCGATGCGCATGCAGTACAACGTGGGCGTGGACAAAGACGGTCAGCCCCTGGTCAAGACCACGAGCCCGTTCCCGGTGCGCTTCACCCGCTGACGCCGCACGAGAGTCGCCCGCCCAGCGACCTTTGCGCTAGAGTCCGGGACCGGTGAGCGAGGACCGCGTCGAGCAACTGCGCAAAGTGGCGCTTTTTGCGGGCCTCAAGCCCCAGGCCCTGGAGCTGATCGCCAAGGTCGCCACCGAAGAGCGCCACACCACCGGGACCAAGATCTTTCAGCACGGCGACGCCGGGGACAAGCTGTACCTGATCCTCGAGGGCAAGGTGCGGATCAGCCGCGAGGTCCCGGGGATGGGCGAAGAAGCGCTCGCCGTCCTGGGGCCCGGAGAGGTCTTCGGCGAGATGGCCCTGCTCGACGAATCCCCCCGCTCGGCCGACGCCCGCGTCCACGAGCGCTGTCGCCTGCTCGCGATCGCGAAAGACGGCTTCGATGACCTGCTCTTCTTGCACAAGGACCTGGCCTACGAGGTCCTCTGGAGCGTGGTGCGGATGCTGGTCGGCCGGCTGCGTGAGACGACCGACAAGCTCACGTTCCTCTCGGTCAGCGGGAAGTTCTGAGCGCGCGCACAGCGACAGGCGTGGCTGCTGCGCGCCCGCAGCGTGCCGGGCGCGCAGCGCGGCCGCGGGCGGGCCGGGCCGCCGGCGGGTTCGCCCCGAGGAAAGGCCGGGTTTTTCCGGGTGCTGTGGGAAAACTGTGTAGGACATTTGACGCCCGCACGGCCGTTCAGTAGCCTACCCCCACCATGCAAGGACTCACGAAGCGCCAAGAGCAGACGTTGGCCTTCATTCGTCACTCGATCGAGGAACGCGGCTATCCGCCCACCCTGCGCGAAATCGGGGAGCACATGGGCATCAAGTCGACGAACGGGGTGAACGATCACCTCCGGGCCCTCGAGCGCAAGGGCTACCTGCGCCGCGAGGACATGAAGAGCCGCGCGCTCAAGCTCGTCGAAGACCCCAAGAACAAGCCGGCCGCCCCCAGCTCGGACGATCTGATGGACGTGCCCATTTTGGGGCGCGTGGCCGCGGGTGCACCGCTCTTGGCCGAAGAGAACGTGATCGACAACGTCCGCATCGACAAGATGCTGGTGCGGGGTGGAAAGGACGTTTTTGGCCTGAAAGTGACCGGCGACAGCATGATCGACGCCGGGATCTTCAGCGGCGACTACATCTTCGTGAAGAAGCAGGCCACGGCGGACCGTGGCGAGATCGTGGTGGCGCTGATCGGCGACGAAGCCACGGTGAAGTACTACTTCCCGGAGCGAGACTACGTCCGTTTCCAGCCGGCGAATGCGCAGATGGCACCGATCTTGGTCCGCGCCACGGACTTCAAGCCCACCATGCTGCTGGGCAAGGTCATCGGGGTCTTCCGGAAGATCTGAGGGCCACCACGGCCCCGTTCCCCCCTCGGTCTCTCCGCCCGGTGCTCCCAGCGCCCGGGCCCAGGCACGACCCGATGACGCCGATCTCCGCTCCAATCCGGACTCACCGTCCAGTGCTTATTGACGCCTCAATCCGTCGGTTGGTAGCGTCCCCGTAGCGAATTTCGGCTGTCCAGCCGAGGGCAACGGATGACCAGGGAACTGAGCTTCGGTCGGGGAAGTTTGCGAGCGATCGCATGCGCCGGGTTGGTGGGGCTTGGCGCGTCGCTCGGCGGCTGCGGGCACACGCTCTACGTGTTTCAGGCGAACTCGGCGGCAAGCCGCCTCGAAGAGGCGCGCGAGCTCGGTGCCGAGAAGCTGGCGCCGTACGAGTTCTTCTACGCGCAGCAGCACTTGGAGAAGGCGCAAGAAGAGGCGGCGTCGGCCGACTACAGCGACGCGTCCAATCTCGCCGAGGTCGCAGAGGAATACGCCGACAAGGCCATCCGCCTGTCGCGCGAAGCACATCGTGGAGGTGGGCGATGAGTCGGGCACTGGTTTGGGCGCTGGCGCTCGCGGTGCCCGCTGGCCTGATGGCAGCCTGTGCCGCGGGCCCCAAGCTGCGCGGTCAGATCGAGGGCCTGTCGAAGGTCGCCGAGCAGGCCGAGCGCAACGGCGCCGTGCGCTGCGCCCCGCGCGAGCTGGCCACCGCGCAGAGTCACCTGAAGTTCGCGGCGATGGAGCTCGACCAGGGCTTCATCTCGAAGGCCAAGCGCCACCTCTGGGTGGCTGAGCCGAACGCCCACGCGGCCGTCTTCCTCTCGCCTCCGCAGTATTGCGCCGAGCGTGGCTTCGTCGAAATGAAGCCGAAGCCCAAGCCCGCGCCGGGCGATCGCGACGGGGACGGCTTCCTCGACCCGGCCGACGCGTGCCCCGACGAGCCCGAGAATTTCAACGCTTTCAAGGACGAAGACGGCTGCCCCGACGACCCGGACACCGACGGCGACGGCATGGCCGATTCGGTCGATGCCTGCGTGCTCGAGCCCGAAGACAAAGATCAGTACCTGGACGAAGACGGCTGCCCCGAGGTGGACAACGACCTCGATGGCATCCTCGATCCGAAGGACAAGTGCATCAACGATCCGGAAGACCCGGACGGCTACGAAGACGAAGACGGCTGCCCCGATCCCGACAACGACAAGGACACCGTCCCCGACCTGAAGGATCAGTGTCCGAACGAGATCGGCTCGGCGACGCAAGAGCCGCTCGGTTGCCCGGCGAAGCCGGCGTTGGTCGTGGTCACGGACTGCGAGGTGAAGATCACCCAGCAGATCCACTTCGAGTACAACAAGGCGGTCATCCGGAAAGAGAGCCACCCCGTGCTCGACGCGGTGGTCGAAGTGCTCGCCAAGAACCCCGACATCAAGCTCGAGGTCCAGGGTCACACCGACAACCGCGGCGGCGCCAAGTACAACAAGACGTTGAGCGACAAGCGCGCCGGCGCCGTGATGAAGTACCTGGTGTCCCGCGGCACCAGCGCCAGCCGGCTCACCTCGCACGGCTACGGCTTCGAGCGGCCGCTGGTCCCGAACAACTCCGACCAGAACATGGCGCTGAACCGCCGCGTTCAGTTCGTGCGCACCGAGGGCACCAAAGAAGGCTGCCCGAAGACCCAGAATAACTGATGTCCTCGCCGCCCGGCCCCGGCCGCCCCTGAGCGGCTTCGATGGCGCCCCCGCCCGGGGGGACCGGGAGCACCGCCCCGGCGAAAGCCCAGCTTCGATCGACCCACGAACACCCTACGGAGAGAACAGCCCCGTGTATCGCCGACCGCTCCTGAAGCTCATCACCGCCGCCCTCGTGGCGCTCGCCGCAGCCACCGCCACCGCGGCCCCGCGGGACGCGGCCGCGACCAAGAAGATCGACGAGGCGATCAACGTCCACTACCTGGCCACGGACTTCGACAAGGCCGAGGCCACGCTCACCGGCACGATCAACGCCTGCGGCGACAAGTGCAGCGGCAGCGTGATTGCCAAGGCGTGGATGTACGTCGGCATCGTGCGCGGCAGCGGCAAGAACGACCTCAAGGGGGCGAAGGAAGCGTTCCAGAAGGCGGTCGCGGCCGACGCGAAGGTCGGGCTGGACGACGCGCTGGCGACCCCCGAGACCAAGAAGGTCTTCGCCGAGGTGCAGACGGGCGGCGCCAGCGGCGCCGGCGGCGAAGGCGGCAAGGGCGGCGAAGGCGGCAAGGGCGGGGAGGGCGGCGAGGGCGGCAAGAAGCCGCCGAAGTCCGACGCCTCGGGCGGCATGGAGTGCGAGCCCAAGGTGACCGAGGTCCAGACCCGGCGCCCGGTTCCGATCTCGTGCACGTCGGAAGAAGAGGCCACCAAGGCCGAGCTGAAATACAAAGAGTTCGGCGGCGAGCAGTGGAAGACGGTCAAGATGAGCAAGAAGGGGGACGCCTTCCAGGCCGAGATCCCCTGCTCGGCCACCCAGCTCGCGGGAACGCTGCGCTTCTACATCCGAGCCATGGACGCCTCGGGTGAGGCAGTCGACACCTTCGGCACCAAGAGCAAGCCGGTCGAGGTGGCCGTGGTCGCCCAGACCGACCAGGACGCGCCGGCCTTCCCCGACAAAGATCCGCCCGCGCGCTGCGCCGAGCAAGAAGAGTGTCCGCCCGACTTCCCCGGCTGCAAGAAGGGCGGCGGGGGCACCAAGGGCTGGGGCTCGAGCTGCGCTTCCACCGACGAGTGCCAGTCGGGCCTGTCGTGTAACAACGGCACCTGCGAGCAGGGGCAGACCTGCGACGTGGATGCCGACTGCCCCAGCGGCGCCAAGTGCTCTGGCGGCAAGTGCGACAGCAGCGGCCCCAGCGGTCCCTTCAAGAAGAACTGGCTCGGCATCCACGCGGCCTACGATCTGGCGATCGTCGGCGGTGACAACGTCTGCTCCAAAGACAGCCAGGACAACGAGGGCTTCGCCTGCTTCGCCACCGGCACCGAAGACCAGTACAATGGCCTGCCCCAACAGGGCATCGCCAACAAGATCTCGACCGGCGTCGCTCCGGCCACGGCGCGCATCATGCTGTCGTTCGACCGCGTGCTGGGCAGCAACATCACCGTCGGCGGCCGCCTCGGCTACGCGTTCAACGGCGGCCCCGCCGCAGGCGAGAAGAAGGACGTGAAGTTCCTGCCGTTCCACGCCGAGGCGCGGGTGAAGTACTGGCTCGGTAAAGACGTGTTCGCGAAGAAGGGCCTCCGGCCGTACGTCGGCGCCGGCGGCGGCGTGGCGCAGATCGACGCCAAGCTGCCGGTGACGGTCTGGGACTGCTCGGCCGCCGCCAATCCGCAGGCGTGTGCCACCACCCCCGCGCCGGCCAAGGGCGCCGGCGGCCGCGAGCTGAAGCTCGACGCCTACAAGAAGCTCGGCCAGAGCTTCATCGGCCTCAACGGCGGCGCGGTCTTCGCGCTGACCCCGAACAGCGGGCTGCAGCTCAATCTCAACCTGATGTACATGCTCCCGACCACCGGTCAGGTCGTCGAGCCGAGCCTCGGCTACGTGATGGGGCTCTAGCCTTCGGCTCGAGGGCTCATGGGCCCGAGGCACCTTCCGGAACTGCTCGAGCAACGCGTTGCCGCCAGCGGTGACGCCGTCGCGCTGCGCAGCAAGAAGTCCGGCCGGTGGAGCGCCGAGAGCTGGCGCGAGTGGCACGACGCCAGCCGCGCGCTATCCGTCGCGCTGATCGCGGCCGGGCTCGAAAAGGGCGACCGGGTGCTACTTCTGTCGAGCACCCGCGAAGAGTGGTGCCTCATCGACTTCGGCATCCTGGGTGCCGGGGCCGTCACCGTGCCGGTCTACCCTGCCGCAACCGCGGAACAGATCGGCGTGATCCTCGAGAACTCGGGGGCGCGCCGGGCCTTCGTCGAAACCGCGGCGCAGCTCGCCGAGCTCGGTCGCTCGGGTGCGGCGCTCGGCACCCTGGAAGACGTGGTGGTGATCGACCCCTCCGCGCCGCTCGACCCCATCCCGCGCGAGGGCGCGCCGCCCATCCCGGTGAGGCGCTGGCTGGAAGCTCTGCGCGAGGCAGGCGCCGCCGCCGCCGCCACAGAGGCCAGCGCCCAGCTCGACCGCCGCCGGGCGAGCCTTTGCCCCGACGATCTGGCCACCATCGTCTACACCTCGGGGACCACCGGCGTTCCCCGGGGCGCCATGCTCACGCACGGCGCGCTGCTCGCCGAGGTCGAAGCCCTGCTCGAGGCGATCCCGGTCGGCCCGGAAGACGAGCAGCTGCTGTTCCTGCCGCTGGCGCACATCTTGGCGCGGGTGGTGATGTTCGCGTGCGTCGCGGGCGGTGCACGGACCGCGTTCGCCGACGGCATGCATCGTGTGATCGAGAGCTTCCGGGAGGTTCGCCCGACCTTCTTCGCCTCGGTGCCCCGGCTCTTCGAGAAGGTGTTCAGCGTGGCCACCGAGAACGCCGGCGCCGAGGGTGCGGTGAAAGAACGGCTCTGGCGCTGGGCGGTGGGCATTGGGCTGTCCACCTCGCGTGTGCTCCAGCGCGGCGATTCGCCCTCGGGCCTCTTGGCTGCACGCCAGCGCTACGCCGACAAGATCGCGCTCTCGAAGGTCCGCGACCGCTTCGGCGGGCGCCTGCGCTTTGCGGTGAGCGGCGGGGCGCCGCTCTCGAAGGAGCTGGCCGAGTGGTTTCACGCCATGGGCATCTTGGTGCTCGAGGGCTATGGCCTGACGGAGATGTGCGGCTGCACCCACGTGAACCGCCGTGAGCATTACCGCTTCGGCAGCGTGGGCACGCCGCTCCGCGGCGTTCAGACCCGGATCGAGAAAGACGGCGAGATCCTGCTGCGCGGCCCCGGCCTGATGCGCGGCTTCTTCGGTCAGCCCGAGGCCTCGGCCGAGGTGATCGACGCCGAGGGCTGGCTGCACACCGGCGACGTCGGCCGGGTGGACGGCGACGGCTTCTTGACCATCGTCGACCGCAAGAAAGACCTGCTGGTCACCGCCGGCGGCTCGAACGTCGCTCCCCAGAACCTCGAGCGCCTCTTGAGCCGCTCACCCTGGCTCAGCCAGGCCGTGGTGCTCGGCGATCGCGAGCGGTACCTGGTGGCGCTGGTGACCTTGGACATGGCCACCGTGAAGCCCTGGGCCGTGGACCACCGCCGAGGCACGGATCCCGGCGGGCTGTCGCGCGACCCCGAGCTACGGGCCCTGATCCAGCTCGACATCGACGACGTGAACCGAAGGCTCTCGCGCTTCGAGCAGATCCGCCGGTTCACCATCTTGCCGCGCGAGCTCTGCGTGGCCGAAGGCGAGCTCACCGAGACGCTGAAGCCTCGGCGCGATCGCATCCGCGAGCGCTACGCCAGCGTGATCCGCGAGATGTACGACGTCTCGGCAGTCAACCACCCGAAGCCGTGACCGGCGGAGCGGGCTCGTCGCCCCGCGCCGCCAGCACCAGGGCCGCCCCCACGGGGTAAGAGAGCACCAGGCCCGTGGCCAGCCGCACCCAGCCGGAAGGCGGGCGCATCGCCAGCCCTTCGGTTGCCACGTCCAGGAGCATGGCAACCGCGCCGAACGCGACCCAGATTCGCAGCGGCCACACCTCGAGCCGAGGCCTGAGGATCAGCGCCCCCAGGCCCAGCCCCAGATAGATGCCGAAGCAGCGCGAGCAGACCGGCATCGCCTGCCCGAACAGCAAGAAGGTGCGCCCGACCTCGCGGTGGCACTGCCAGGCGAACCACGTCTCGAAGGGCCAGGCCAGGTGACGCAGAACGGGGACCCGACCGACGAAGGGCAGAACGATGGTCGAGAACCCCAAGGTGACCAGCAGCGTGCGCACCGCGCGCTCGAGCCGCTTCCCGGCAAGGCGTTCGAGCGACGGCGCCATCACTTCTTGGGTGGGGGCAGCGCCCGACCCATCTGTCGCAGCACTGCCTGCAGATCGGTCCACACCTCGCGCTTGGCGCTGGGCGTTCGCAGCAGGTAAGCGGGGTGGAAGGTCGGCATCACCGCGATGCGGCCCTTGTAGAGCTTCCACTTGCCGCGCAGCCGAGTGATGCCCTCGGTGGTGCCGAGCAGCCCCTGCACTGCCGTGGCGCCCAGCGCGACGATCACCTCGGGGTTCAAGATCGCCAGCTGTCGCTCGAGAAAGTGCACGCAGGCGGCCATCTCGTCGGGGGAAGGCTTGCGGTTGTTGGGCGGGCGACACTTCACGATGTTGGCGACGTAGACCTCGTCGCGAGTCAGCCCCATCGCCTCGATCATCTTGTCGAGCAGCTGGCCCGCCGCACCCACGAACGGCAGGCCCTGCGCGTCTTCTTCCGCGCCGGGGCCCTCGCCGACGAAACACAGCCCCGCGCCGCCCAACCCGCGCGCGAACACCGTCTGCGTGCGGGTCGAGTGCAAGCCGCACGCGACGCACTCGCTGACCTCTGCCGCGATCACCGCCAGCTGACGCGCGCGCTCGGCGGGCTCGATCACCGGACCCGGCAGCACTGCCGCCGGCTTCGGCGGCGCCGCCGGCCGGGTGGACACCGGCGCCGCGGCCGCAGGGGCCCCCGTCACCACCGGCGCCGAGACCTCCGCGCCCCGCCGCGACCGCGCCAGCTCGGCCGTGGCTGCGGGCAGGCCGCTGGCACCGGTGACCTGCTGCCACTCGGCGTGCGCGGCGAGCGCCGCCGCCAGCTCGCGCAGCTCGTCGTGCGGATCCGGCTCGGGGGGCAGGGTCATCAGTGGTCGTTCGCCTGAAGCCAGCGCTCGGCGTCCAGCGCCGCCATGCAACCGGTGCCCGCCGCGGTGACGGCCTGGCGATAAGTCCAGTCGGCGACGTCGCCCGCGGCGAATACCCCCGAGACGTTGGTCCGGGTGCTCCCCGGCTCGACCTTCAAGTAGCCGTTCGGCTGAAGCTCGAGCTGCCCCTTGAAAAGCTCGGTCATGGGGGTGTGCCCGATGGCGACGAACAGCGCGCCGATCTCGATGCTGCGAACCTCGCCGGTCTTGACGCTCTTCACCCGCACGGCGGTGACCTTGTCGGCCGACACGTCGAGCACGTCGTCCACCACGTGGCTGTAGAGGATCTCGATCTTCGGGTTCGCGGTCACGCGCTGCTGCATGGCCTTCGACGCCCGGAACTCGTCGCGGCGATGGATCAGCGTGACCTTCGAACACAGGCCGGCCAAGTAGCTCGCCTCTTCCATCGCCGTGTCACCGCCGCCCACCACGGCCACGGCCTGATTGCGGTAGAGCGCGCCGTCACACACGGCACAGGCACTGACGCCCTTGTTCTTCAGCTTCTCTTCGTTCGGGAGCCCCACATAGTTGGCGCGGGCGCCGGTCGCGATGATCACCGTCTTGGCCAGATGCAGCTCGTTCTCGTCCTCGCCCACCCAGATCTTGAAAGGGCGGGACGAGAAGTCGACCTTCTGAACGTCGGCCGTCACGATCTCGGTGCCCTGCCGCTCCGCCTGCTCGCGGAACTTCGCCATCATCTCTTGACCGGTCACCCCCTCGGGGAACCCGGGGTAGTTCTCGACGTCGGTGGTGAACATCAACTGCCCGCCAGGGATGAGCCCGCCGGCGTTGAAACCTTCGACGCAGAAGGGCTTCAGGTTGGCGCGCGCCGCGTAGATCGACGCGGTGAGCCCCGCCGGGCCAGAGCCGATGATGAGGACGTTGTGAAGTCGCGGTTCGGACATGGGTCCGAGTGTCCTAGCAAAGCGCAGCGCCGGCCCCAAGGCCTGCGTCAGGCATGCGCAAACAGCGTGATCTCGTCTCGATCGTGGTAGAGCTGCCGCGTTCGGACGTCCTTCCAGCCGCCACCCTGGACGATTCCGCAGGCCTCGGCCACGGCGGCAACGCGCTTCTTCATCGGCAGCTTGAGGTTGGACAGCACGAGCCGCGCCATGCCCTCGCGCCCCCAGCGCGCGAGCAGCTTCGCCACCTGGGCAGGCCGCTCGACCATGTCGCAGAGCAGCCAGTCCACGGGCTCGTCGGGCCGGTACTCGAAGGCGTTGCCGCGAACGTGACGCAGGCGTCGGTCCTTGGCGATGGCCGGGGCCATGGCGGCACGGTCCACGGCGATCACCCGCGCGCGCCGCGCGAGCAGCGCGAAGGTCCACCCGCCGGGGGCGGCGCCCAGATCGACGCACACCTCGCCGGGGCCCGGGCCGTGGCCCACCCAGGTCAGTGCTTCCAGAAGCTTGGCGGTGGCGCGTGACGGGGCGCCGGGCGGAAGCTTCATGCGTGCCCGCCCGCCGGGCCACGTCGACGCCACCTCGCTCACCGCCGAAGCGCCGATGAAGGCCTGGTCCTCCGCCGTGACGGCGATCTGCACCAGTGGCTCACCGGGTGCCAAACGGTCGGCGCGCCGCTCGCGAGCGGCGGCGTCTCCCAGGCCCGTGCGCAGCTCGCGCCCGATGCGATCGGCGAGGCCCGTCAGGGCGTTTCCGGCATCGCTGTCGGGGACCCACACGTGAAGCGCGAAGCTGCCGTCTCCGGCAAGCTCGCGCACCCGGGGCAGGCACTGCTCGACGCGGGCGCGGGTCTCGGCGAAAATCGGCAGCCCTTGTCGGCCAAAGGTCGGCAGCTTGCCCGGCTTTTCGCGGCCGCGGCACAGCGCCGGCGCGATCACCCGCCCGCCGTCCAGCTCTTCGGCCAGGTCCGGCTCGAACCCCGCGCGACACGTCCAGATCGAGTCGGTGGCCATCGCCCGGGCACGCTCAGAAGCGCAGCGTGGCCCCGGCCGAGAACACGTTCACGCTCTGGCGAAAGCGCCCGCTGTTGATGCCATACGGCGAGCGAAAGGGCGGGTTGGCGTTGGCGTCACCGCTGACCACCAGCAGCTTGCCGCGGTCCCCGTTGTCGATCTCGCTGAAGAACACGTGCATGTAGCCTGCTTCGATGTCGACCATCGACAGGCGATACGTTCCGCCCACCGACAGCCCGATGCGCTGGCTGGCCAAGAACGATACGTTGGCGTACTCGTCGTTCTGGACGTTGGGCTCCCAGAAGCCGCCAGCACGAACCGCCAGCCGCGCGGGCATGACCACGTAGTCGCCCCCCAGGCGGACGCCCACGCTGTCGCGCTTCACCCTGAACTCCATGTCGTTGTTCTCGGGGACGACCGCGCCGTTGGCGGTGCCCTTCACCGGTACGGCGGGTGACGCGGGAAAGCGCAGCTGGGCGCGGTCGTAGTCGCTGTTCTTGGTGTACGACACGTCCAGCTCGACGTCGAAGACGTCGTCCGCGAGGGGGTCGCGAACGCCCGTCGCGCTCTCGCGATGGCGGCGCGGCTGGTGGAAGCGCGCGCCGATGCGCGCCTCGAGGGGGTTGGCGACGCGAAAGTGCCCAAGGCCCTTCTCGACCTGGCTGGACTCGGTCAGATCCGGGTCATCGGCGGTGCCGTTGTTGGTCCAGTAGTTGGCCTTCAGGGTCAGATCGCCGTGGGCGTCGAATGCGTCTTGCATCAGCACGTTCACGCCCAGGTCCAGGTTGCGGCTCGGCGAGTACAGCATCCCGAATGTGGCGCCCGGGATGAACCAATCGGCGACGCTGAGCTCGGCGCGGACGTCCTCGGTCACCGGATCTTGGTAGACCCCATTCACCGCCGACGGCGACAGGCTCATGTTGGCGTTGG
>Ga0138256_10002532_pt1 | contig 19612 bp, 12 predicted proteins | sample KNB2016incub_MG_FD_105486 | JGI IMG/M metagenome (GOLD analysis project Ga0138256, IMG submission 105486) | Active sludge microbial communities from wastewater in Klosterneuburg, Austria - KNB2014incub_MG | ecosystem: Engineered > WWTP > Activated sludge > Unclassified | place: Austria... | reverse complement strand
TGGACACTTTTTTCCCAGGTATGGAGACTTGCACCTGTCCCGTGTATCAGGAACAATGGGACAGAATCATTTTTATTCCCTTCGTCTCTGAAATGTACGTTCATGTTCATCACCTTTACAAATGCTGATGTTGATGAAGTATATTTGGTTTTGAGTTGCTCCAGCGGAATGTCATTTTCCCAATAAAAAAAACAAATTCCAATCATCAGAACAAGTAAAGTTATTCCTATGTATTTCAGAAACTTAAACATTAAACTATATTTTACTTTGTTATTTAATATTGGAAATCTGAGTCCGCTCCGAAATGCCAAAAATTAAAAATACCACTAAGACTCAAAATCCGGAAGGTTCACAAAGAAATGATGATCAAATGTTTGAGACTAATGATTCTATGTGTTTTTGTGCCTTTGTGGCTTAATTGTACTTTTCGGAGATGACTGAAATCTGCGAATTTTATTTCTTTAATTGATTTACAATTTGCAATACTCCATCCACATCGCCGACCTTCAGTGCCACAAACCTTAAATGATCCAAATCCTTGTTTCCTGCCGGAACAAAAATATGTCTTTTGATCATCCATGGATTGGTTTCTGTTTTCATGGATGTTTCATCCAGAAATAGCCAGCTCGTATTTTTTTTGAAATGTGTGTCGATGCCCAATATGATTTTCCGCATTTGTACTATATCTGCAGCAGTGACTTTCTGATCATTATTGACATCAGCAGCTATATATTGAAGGGGATTGATGAATGGCTCCAAACCTAAAATATGTCTCTGAGTGAGTACCAAATCCAGCGTTGTCATGCCATATATAGTATTTTGATTTTGGTATGCTGTGAAAATATAATCTCTATCTACATTGTTTTTTGGTAATAAAAATGACCCGTCTGAAGCAGTGGTTGTGGTAATCTGTGTATTATTATATAGTCTTCTTATCTCTGCATCAGCAAGTTCGGGGTGCGGATTCATGACCTTCCCACTGATGATTCTGTTATTTATATCATGACACGAAAAAAACAGGGAGACATCATCAATATCCCATACACTCACCAAAGCTCCATTTCCTATCTGACAATAAGGAGTCAGTTCTATGCTGTATGTAGCTGAATCCGATGTAGAAAATATTTCGTCATCAAAGAAATTATATTTTTCTTCTGTCCAGTCATTTTGGGTCTCGATTTCAGCTTTTCTAAATATCTCCACATTGTCTTTAAAAATTTTTATACCATATTTAGTGGGATAGTTATTAGGACCATTTGGGCCTGCTATCCAACTGTATAGAACCGGGGCTTTTTGTTGGAAAATCAAATGGTTGAGTTGCATTTTATGACCAACATCCGGATACATCGTAAATTTAATCACGATTGGAGTCACATTGGTTTGATCGTAGTTACATAAAGGTGATGCACTCACACACATTGCGATGGAATTATTGAATCCTTGCGTACACGAATGTTTATTCTCCTGTGGATTATCTCTGTATATATTGGAAGCAGTTACTTTTCCACAACCCAGATTATTGAAATAAATCGGTACAAATTCATTATAGACCATACTATTGGCAGGCACCAGCGCATCACAGTTCTCAAGGTCATAGACCACATTTTGATCGCAGGGCAATATTACTAGATTCAATATACTATCACATCCTGTCATTGTTGTAAGCATGGAAATATATTTGCCGGCCTGGGTATATGATTGCCCGTTTACCACAACAGGATTTCGATCACAAAGTGAAAACGTTTGTTCTTCAAGAGAAGAAGTTCCTTTTTGTACAGAAATATAAATAATGCTATCACAACCATTGCTATTATTCAATACCTGGGTAAAATTTCCCGCCAGATTATAAACAATATCATTTACTATAGCTCTTTCTTCATCACACAGTTGGATATTGATATTTGATTCAGTTTTATCAAATTTATCAATTGTAATGGTAAGTGTACTGTCACATCCGAATTGATTTATAAAAAGTTGTGAATATATGCCGGACGTACTATAAATATTATCATTGATTGCGATCGACTCGTCATCACAAAGTTTGTAAAAGATTTGATTTTCACTTTTCTGTAATCCTGTGATATTTATTATTACTGTACTGTCACATCCTTTTTCATTCTGAAATGCCTGTGTGTAAGTACCGGGTTGATTGTAGGTCGTTTGATTCACATCAATCGAATCACCTGCACAAAGCTGATAATTTTTTGTTTCTGAAATTCCCTCACAGTTGACCACATTAAACTGAAATTCTCTTCGGATTCTTCCTATTTGTATATCATTTTTGAACTCATTGACACACACACCTACCACATATTGACCTTGCAGATTTGGAATACCTGAAATTATTCCGGTAACAGAATCAATCGATATTTGAGGACTTCCTCCCATAGGATTGAATGCAGAATAATTGGGACTATAAACAACCTCATCAAAAGGCGGAAAACAACTTTCCGGCGAGGGCGTAACACCAAAACACGAAAAAGGACTGCCCGGTGTTTGACCACCACCAACTGTACCACCAGCTTGCAATGGGGCACAAAATTCATATTCCAACCTGTTGCCTTCACCATCAGATGCGGAGTTGTCAAAATTCAATAACTTCTGGTTGCAAATAAGGATAGGAGGAAACTTTTTAAAAACGGGGCTATTGTTACATTCCTCCATAGCATTGCCAAAGATTTCAACATAAAACGCAGCTCCGGTTTCACCCGGATCGATGATGTTTGAAATAGTATTGTTTCTGCAACACCTTTGATAAGCGATTTGATAAACCTTAGCACTCCATGATAATTCGACATCAAATATGTAATTGGCTTTTTCTACTACTATATTGGGTGGCACGACAACACATTCATCTTCATAAGGTACTTTCTGAATATTTATTGGGTTAGAAATTATCATTTGCCTGTATTGCCAAGTATTATTTGTTTGATTATATTCATATATTCCAAAACGGGCACTATTATCAAAAGGTGCACCATTACCGATTGCGTCCCTAAATAAGGTAAATGTTATTTTAAATTTCGTCCTTCTGGTGAGTTCATTTGTTTCAATACATTGATAAGTAACATCACCACCAACGATATGAGCGCCTGTTAAGATATTATAACTACATACAATAGTTAAGATTAAAGTTTTTATTCGTAACACAGACATTTTTTTGTTGGCTACAAATGTATATTTAATTTCATATTTAGAAAAATAAATATATAAAATATTGACTCAAATATTTTTAGGTTATCTTAATTAGAAATAATGAATCTTTTGAGAAGATGAGTAAATGATGGCTAAGTTGCGGATTTATTGGGTTGTTCTGGGCTTAGGTAACCTTCCAGTCTACTGCTAAGTGGTCAGAGTGGTCGGTGATCTGCGATACAAACTTCAAAAAGAATCATGCAGTGAATTGAATTTAACTAATGTTGTACAAGTACATTTTAAACCGATAAGTGCTAAAACTAAAAGGCACCGAAATTTCTTTCAGCGCCTTTTAAAAATACTTTCTTATCCTACACAGATTATAGAAATCGGAAACCTACAGTAGCTTGCAGCCATGCGTTTTTGTATTGTGGTGTTTGAGAAGTTCCGTCACCGTTATTGGTAGAAACATCCCATGCTGCTCTTGCACCAAGCACTATTTTATCAAGATTTAAATTTACTCCAAAAGCAACTCCAAATATATTTTTCCTTATATTATCGTTGTCAAATTCGTCAATGACTTCAACGCTATTAACCGCATTTTCGAATACATCTTTTCTTTTCAAGAGATATGAAAACTGCGGACCAGCCAGAATAGTGAGTTGTTCGATAGGTTTTACCGCCAGTAATAAAGGTATATCTATAAAATCTGTGGTACGGGTTAGTCCATAATTATTGCCCAAAAGTGAACCGGTTGCCTTAAAACCTTTTTGTGAAAAAAGCACTTCAGGTTGAAAACCTATAGCAGATACTATTGGGATGGCCATAAATACGCCCCCAACAAACCCAATTTTTCCATCCGCTGTGAAATCATCGCCCTGCTCATCATATACATTCGCAAAGTTGATACCTGCTTTGATCCCAAACTGGAACTGCACCCTGTCATCTTCATCCTGTGAAAACAAATGGTTACTTAATAAAGTAACAATTGTGAAACATATTATTATTTTGTTCATAACTTTTTTTTTAAAGTCTTAATTAAAAATTATTTATTATTTCTGACTGTCAGGTTGGATAAAGCTGTGCCAAGCTGATCCATGTCTCTGTTGAATTCGGACTTAAATCTATCCCATTGATCCTGACTTTCTCCATTGTATTCATCCATTCTCTTTTTCATTTCCATGTTCTTCTTTTCCAATTCTGCAATCTGTTTGTTGTATTCTTCTTTAATTTGAGATTTCTCTTTTGAAATACCCAATTTAAATTCTTCAATACTCCTCATATTAGATTCATATTTTTCTGCAGATTGTCTTCTGTAATTTTCCATGTCTGCTGCATATTCTGCTTTTGCATCTTTCAGTTCATCTTTAGCTTCAGTAACGTTTTCTTCCGCATTTTCTACTTTTTTAGCTGCATTGTCACAACCAGTAAACACAAAACCAATGGCTATCGCAAAAATGACCATTAATAAAATTGATTTATTCATTTGTTAAGAATTAACCGCATATGGCGGGACATTTGTGATAAAATGATCACGTTGCAAAGGTCTTATTTCTGGCGGGGAAAATCGTTACATAATTTGGACAATATGTTACATTTTTATTACTATAAAAACCATTCTTCCTCTTGTATGCTTTTAATCGTACCCACTTTTGATCTCTTTTGAAATTATCCTAACCTTTCAGTCACCCTTATACAATTTTAGGGAGATTCTCCAGTTAAGATTTGATTCAATTATCCATTCATGAAAATTTCTGACTTACCATCAATTTCCAATTTTAAAGGTATCAAAAAGGGGAAGCATTTTCAGCCAAAGTATCACCTGAATCAAATGAGAATGCAGAATTTTTGCCAATATTTTTTTTGATAACAGTTTTATTGACCACAGAATGCAGTAGATATTTAATTATTTCAACTTGAATAAGAACTTCGGCTTTTTATGCATCCTGTAGTTCGATCTTAATATAACTAGATTGGATTTAAATCCTTCTCTTTCTAAAGCTTTAAAAACGATCTAAAATTATTACAATAAAGATAACAAAGTTAATTATGGTGCCACCAAATCATCATCCACAAACTTTGGTTTTGCCCCTATCATTTTTCCAAAAAGTTTTATGATAGTTCTACCCGCACTTTTAATTTGTTCCGGATGTTTTGTGACTATGTTGGTGATAGCAATCAAAACGAGTGTACCTGCTAGTTTTTTTATTGGATTGTGAGAAGATCCGATAACAACTTTTTTTGAAACATATCCCGCAACCAATCCAATGGTTGTAGCAATCAAACTCTCTTTTATGCCGACAGATTTAGATACACTCAACAATGTGCTTTTAACCAGGTTGCCTGGTTTCAATTTCTCCAAACCATCACTAAATTCATTTTTAATGATGGTGACTTCCTGAAGCTGTCTGTTTTCCAGAGCTTCTATAGACTTTTTCAATTCATTATAAGTGGTTATATTATCCATTTGATTCTGTTTTATTTTGCTGTAAAGCCTTATTAATAATAAATTCGCTGACAGAATTTTTGATCCATATGTGCAAGTAAAAATGTAAAAAAATGGCTGCTATCAGATAAAAAACAGCCACGATAAAGAAACCATATGATATCTGTCCTAAAATATCTCCCAATAAAAATGCTATCCCTATGTTTAAAATAAGTAAAAACAATAAGATTGAAATAATAACAGAAATCCTGGCAATCATAGAAGTAGTCACATTTGTGATTGTCTCCAGTGCTTTAAGTTTGGATAACTCCAATGTGGTTAATCCCAAATCTTCGACTTTATCCCACAGTGATTCGATGATATTTGCTTTTTCTTCCATTATATTCGTTTAAATTTTATACTCACAAAACAAATTTTATTTGAAATTTAATTTTGCTTTCGATATCTTATTTTTTAAAAAAAACTACCGAAACAGGAAAAATATCGCATATATTTATGGTACCTTTCTTTGTCCCGATAGTTTATTTCCTTACTTGATAGATGAAGAAAATCTTCCGTCCATCTCTTCTACCTTTGCTTTTCCTCTTGCAGCCATGTTATCGACATTATCTTTTGCATGGTCCACCTTTTTGGACATACCGTCAATAAAATCATCAAATTTTCCACTCAGATCATTAAGGTAATCATTACTTTTGTTGGAAATTTTTCCCCTTGTTGATGATCCTTTTTCAGGGGCAAATAAGATACCTAAAACTGCCCCAACAGATACACCTGCCAATAAACCCAACAGAACTTTTCCTGCGCTCATAACTTTTTATTTTTATCCGGTGATTGAAATATCATCAGAATGCAAAGGTCGTTCTATTCACCATATCGTGTATTACACAATTGAATGAATCAATTACATCATTCACACTTCACAATTTTGATTTAGTGATTTGTTTATTGGATTATCACTGAAGTTGATAAGCTTAATGAATGAATATTATTGAAGTTACATTTATATACGACCAGAAACGCATACTCAACTGTATTTCCAGTTAAATGAAACAAAGAATAGTTAAAATGTAACACTCTTAAGTTCAAGACTATAAAATAGGGAAGTGCTGTGTATGAGTCTGACGGTCAGTCTGATAGGATTTCTTTATTGTAACAAATGTATAAAATGAAAATGAACAGAATTAGTATTACCTTTTTCATTACTTTTTTAGCTAACTAGATTGGTTTAAGAAAATTTAAATAAAATTAGTCAAAATCCACATTGTTTTCAGGGTTTCATAGGCATTTGGTGTCTTAACAATGAATTAAGTATAGAATATCATATTATAAAATTTTATAATGTGTAATTTATTTTTAGTTTTGTCATTGGTTAAAAATCATACCATTCCCTTATGAGAAAATCAATAAACTTTTCAAACATTAAATATCATTGGCTATTTTTTGTTTTGTTGTTTTATATTGTACCATCCATTAAAGGACAGGTAACTGATGTAAAATACTTATTAAAATATAATCAACATGCGGATTTATTTGACTGCTATTTAATAATAGAAGCAGGTTCGGCTTCAACTGTAATACAAAGGATACAGTTTAATGCACAAATAACGATGGTGGTTCCCGCAGGTACAAGATTGCACGTCGGGCAAAATTATTGGCCAAAGGTTCAGAACCAGAATTATAACAGTACCCAACCAATAAATTGGAATCAATTTTTATTAGTGAAGGCTACAGCAGAATGTCCGGAATATGATTATTACAGTATAGTTCCTTCTCTCGCACCAACTTCTCATTATAACAATTTGGCAGCAGGCGACACTTTAAAACTTTTCAGTCTGGCAATAGACACCTTAAAGGGTTGTGCGTCAGATATACGTCTTTTTGAAAATGAAATCGACATTTCATCAGATCATCCCTGTGCGGGTACGATAGATTTGCGAAATGGATTTACAATGGGCGGAGTAGCACAATTATATAATGGAAATGTCATTCAAAGCAATGAAAATTATGCAGGTGAAGATGAAACAGTTTGTCGAAATACAAGCCTTATTTTGGACGGAAATACATTAGAAAATGCGACATGGCGTTTGCTTTCAGGACATCCGGGAGATGTAACCCTGGACTCTCTTACTCCGCTTCAATCTGAAGCAACTTTTCTCCAAAATTCAGCAGGAACTTATAGTTTCTCTTTTGGCAATGATCAGTTTTCAGATTTTAAATGTGTGACAGTAAATGTTCCTGCTGCCGGACCAACTGGGCCTGTAAAGATGTGCCAAAACTCCATTGCAAGTTTATTTCCAACATTGGGAGGAATGTGGTTCAGTTCAGATACCACGATTCTTAAAGTTACAAATAGTGGACTCATTACTGCAATCTCACCCGGGCAAGCTTTTGTAACCTATATAGAAAACAGTTCAGGATGCCCCTCAAATGCAATTTCAGTTACAGTACATGAAAAACCAGTTATTACTTTACAAGGTTCTAATAATATCTGTGAAGGCTACACAACTAATTTCATCCCATCTTCTGGTGGAACGTGGGCTTCAAATAACCCTTCAATTGCAACTATAACAAATGCAGGACTTGTTACAGGAATAAATCAAGGTACTACAACTTTCAGTTTTACATCTACGGCTACAGGTTGTGTATCTACTTTTTCATCACCAATAACTGTAAACTTCCCTCCAAATGTATCCATTGCAGGGGTAAATGAAATTTGTATTGGTCATACAACTAATCTTTTCCCAACATCAGGTGGCACGTGGTCATCTTCAAATGATGCAGTAGCAACTATTACTAATTCGGGGTTGGTAATTGGTGTCACACAAGGAACCGCCACTTTTACATTTACACCATCAAACGGAACTTGTGTCTCTTTACCAAGTCAACCAGTCACAGTACATCCTCCTCTAACAGTTCAATTTGTTGGCCCAAATACTATTTGCATAGGTGACACATCACAAGTTGCACCCGGAATGGCTGGTACGTGGCAGTCGTCAAATCCAGGTATTGCAACTATAACCAATAGAGGTAAAATCCAAGGATGGAAGGCTGGAACCGCCCAATTTGTTTTTACAGAAACAAGAACAGGATGTACCTCAAACCCATTAACGCTGACAGTCAGACCTTCACTAGTCGTGTCTGTATCAAAAGATATTGTGGAAATAAATAAATCTGTAACCTTATCGCCAAACATCGGGGGAAATTGGTACACTTCCGATACGGATATCATCAATATAATCGGTAATACATTCGCCAGAGGCATTGGTGCAGGGGAAGCAAATTTGTATTTCCAGGATAGTATTTCGGGTTGTACATCAAAAGCGATTAAAATAAATGTTGTAGAGCCTTTCTTCACTATTGTAGGATATACTTTTGTAGATACCAATGGAAACGGACTATTTGATTCACAAACAGACAGCCCACTGCCCAACTGTGCCATTTTTATTCCGGAATTGAATACTACATTTTATACAGACAAAACAGGGTATTACACTATTCCTGTAGACAAAGTCACATATACGGCCACTTTTACAGTACCTTTTGGTGAGTGGATACAAAACACTGTGTCAAAGTCTATAAACGTAAATAACAGCATTGAATATTTATTCGCTGGTTTTCAACCCACAAATCAGGTACCTGGTGGTCTGGTAACCATCAATTCATCATTTTTAAAATGCAATAGCCTGGTAGATCTTGATGTCACCGTATTCAATAATACAAGTCAGAAACAATCAGGGTATCTGGCTATAAGTATTGACAATAAATCTTATGTGAAATCTTCCGTCCCGTTTCCATCGGGATCTGCCGGTAATACTATTTTCTGGGAATATTTAAACCTGCTGCCCGGGCATACTTACACACCAAAAATCGTGGTAGATGTTCCCATGCCGGAGGCTGAACATGATAGTCTGACCTTTCATGGGTTTCTTTTGGATCAATCAGGAGATACACTGACACATTTTACCTATTCAGATATCTTAGACTGCAATACTATAAGCGGAAGTATATTGTCATGGCCTGATCGTGCGGGCACATCAAATGTGACGTACCGAAACGAAAATCTGGATTATCAGATCCGGTTTGAAAATACAACCGATTATGAAATAAACTTTGCCGAGGTGATTGTAAAGTTAGATCCAAATATAGATGTTTCCACTATTACCATCAAAGAAAGCAGTCATCCTGTCCGTACATTTCTCATCAATGACAGCCTCCACTTTCTGTTTGAAGACATTGTTTTGTCTGGTAAAGGCTTAAAACCATCCAAAAGTGGGTATTTATCATTTAATTGTGCATTTGATAAAAATGTCGTAGATGGAACTGTAATTAAAAATATTGCTTTAATCCGACTGGGCAACCAACCAGCATTTCAAACCACCGAGAGTATCAATACCATCATTTCAAATACACCATGTGTATCTGATGAAGTCAATGCAGTAATTTGTCCCGGAGAAAGCTATTTAAGTACTCAAAATATCTATAGTGAGCCAGGCGTTTATTTTGAATCCATCCAGGGAATCAATGGATGCGACACGTTGCGTAGCATTAACCTGACTTACCATGCGGTACTTGGTGACAGTCTTACGCAACAGGGAAATATGCTGCTCGCCACATCAGGTGGACAACAATATTATTGGTATGAATGTTCCTCAAATGAAATCGTATCCACTTCAATCCTACCATTTTTTACCCCTGAAGCTAATGGAAGTTATTATGCAGTAATTTATGGTGAATTTTGTAATTTTAGAACGGTCTGTGTCGATTTTATAACTTCATCGGCCAATGATCTATGGCAAAGTGATGTAAAGGTATTTCCCAATCCGGCTACGCATTCAATTTCGGTTCAATCGCCATATTCAATAGATTATATACATATCAGAAATATAATGGGTCAAGTCATTATCTCTCAAGAAGATATGCAAACGTCCGTTGAAATCAGTCTTCTTCCCAATGGTATTTACATACTCGAAATAAAAACAGAAAAAGGACTTTTTGTATCAAAATTGATTAAAAGGTAAATCACCCTTCCACCTCCACCTGCGGTGGTATCAATTTATAGAGCACCGGTGTCACCAGTCGACTAAGTAGGGTACTGCTGATGAGTCCGCCTATCAACACGATGGCCAACGGACTGATTAGCGGTGAGTTTTCCAGAACCAAAGGTGTCAATCCACCGATAGCGGTCATGGAAGTCAATAAAATAGGCAGAAATCTGGTTTCTGCACCATCCATCACAGCTTCGTAAAGTCCCATACCCTTCTCTCTTAGTCCATTGGTATAATCAACCATCAGTATCGAATTTTTAATTTCAATTCCTATCAATGCAATGATACCTACGCTAGCCACAAATGAAAGCGATTCCCCGGAAATATATAAAGACAATAAGGCTCCGATGATACCCATGGGTATCACACTCAATACGATGATGGTAGATTTGAAGGTACGGAACTCAAGGATCAGAATAGCCAGTAAACCAAAAGCAGTCAGAATGATGATCGTCCCCAAGCCGCCGAATGATTCTTCTCGCGATTCACGCTCCCCGGCTGCCACCACTCTGTATCCGGACGGCAATTTGATTTTTTCGTTGATCTCACTTATAATTTCTGTGGTAAGCTGGTCCACATTATATCCTTGCTCTGCATAGCTGCTGACCAAAGCGTATCTTTCTTTGTTGTAATGCAGGATAATGGATGCTGATGGCTTTAGTGTGATGTCAGCGATATTATGGAGCGGTACCAAGGCTCCACTCATGGATGTAACATTGATTTTACCAAAAGTTTCGAGGGCATTTTCAGTATTCCCAGACACACTTACATTGATTTTAAACTCATCCCCCTCATCATTTTTTATGGTTCCGGCATTCAGACCAACTATTGCCAGACGAACGGTTTTTGCAATCTCACCGCCGGTCAGTCCATACAATCCGGCTTTTTGTTTATCAACATCTACCACGATATCAGACCGCTGATACTTCAGATCATTGCGTACATACATGGTACCTGATTTCTCTTTAATCAGTGTTTCAATCCTGGTACTGAGCTGATCCAGGGTATCCAGATTGCTGCCGATCACCCGCATTTCTATGGGAGCTGTTATGGGCGGTCCCTGTTGAAATCTTTTGACTTCTATCTTTACACCCGGAAAATCCGAAAGTTCTTTTCTTGCCTTTTCTGCAAAAGCAATGACTTCCGGCACGTGCGCTTTATAATCAAGATAAACCATGATCTGCCCTACATTGGATGCGTTTTGCCTCTGAAACTCATTATAATAAATACGTGGGTTTCCCTTTCCGGCATTGGCACTGATGTGATCAATTTCGGGCATCTGAAGCAGGCGCTGTTCTATTTTACGCACTACTTTGTCTGTATGTTCGAGATTTGAACCAGGTTCAGTTTCAATGTCTATGGTGATGATGGGTTTTTCTGACTCAGGAAACAAGCTGAATCCAAGGGCAGGAACCAAAGTTAATGAGGCTAAAAAGATCAATGCCGCTACCAGCAACGTCCACACCGGATGTTTCATACACCAGACCAGTAGTCTTTGATATGGTGTATTGATGTAGGTCTTAAAAGCCCTGAAAAAAAAATTCCCCTGGCTATGGCTGTCGTTTTCATGTGCTTTGAGAAGTATTCCGGAAAGAAAAGGAATGATCGTGACCGAAACAAACAATGATGCTAAAACCGTCACCATAACGGCCATAGGCAAAGACCGGATGAAATCGCCTGAACCTTCCGGGAGATTGGCCAATGGAAGAAAAGCCAGCAATAAAGTCGCGGTACACCCAAGAATGGCCACCATAATGTGATTGGTAGCTGAGATCGCTGCTTCTTTTGCAGATATCCCTTTTCGCATATACCGTTCAATATTTTCAACGACCACAATACTGTCATCTACCAGCAAGCCCAGAGATATCACCATGCCCACTATACTCAGTTGGTTGAGTGTATAGCCCAACATATCCAGCATAAAAAGTCCTATGCTGAGTGACAACGGTATAGAAATCATAACAATAATCGACGCCCGGGTACCCAGTGGCAATAAAGTGAGTAATACCAGAAATATGGCTATAGCAAAATCACGTCCAAGTCCTGACAGTCTGTTTCTAACACCTATTTCCTGATCAAATGCCTGTTCCATTTTTATTCCTTTCGGTAATGTCTTTTCAAATTCATCCAATACTGTCTGAATTTGTTTCCGTACACTGATGATATTTTTTTTGTCTTTCATGGCTGTATTTACCCAGATGGATCTTTGTCCGTTGTGTCTGGCTATATGACTGAAATCTTCCTCCATGAAGTATATCTGAGATATCTGCCCCAATTGCACCGTTCTGCCTTCTTTGGTCACCTGTACAATAGTAGATTTTAAATCATCGATGTCAGCGTATTCTGAAGTGGTTTTAATGTTGTATTTTCTTTTACCCAGATCTATATCGCCACCCGGAATATTCATATTATTAGCCTGGATGAGTCCGAGTACCTGATTTAATCCGAGGCCCATGGTCGCCATTTTCTCCAGATCGATGTCTATTTTTATTTGTCTTTCAGGAGCGGCCTGAACCTCTGCCCATTTTACATCTTTTATCCTTTCGATATTTTTCTCCAACTGCTCACCCAAAGCTTTCATTGTTTTCATGGATGCTGTATCAGAAACAAGTGCCGTCTGCAAGATGGCCACATCACTACTTGCTGCCTTTTTTATATCCATCTGGACAATACCTTCCGGAAGATCGGGACGGATTTTGTTGATTTCGCGTATGACATCATTGTTTTTGACTTCAACGTCCACACCAAAATTAAACTCAGCCAGCATCACCATCAAACCATCTTTTATGACCGTATTTATTTTTTTGACATCAGTGAGCTGATATAATTCTTCTTCGATAGGATCTGCAATAAGCTTTTCCATATCCTTGGGATTGGTGCCCGGATAGACTACCACAATCGAAAATATCGGTGCTCCGAAAGGTGGATCTTCGCCTCTTGGCATATTGAGCAATGCGTTGATACCCAGAACCATGACAGCTATAAATATGACCAGAGTGAACTGCCAGTTTTTTACAAAAAATTTATTAAAACCCATGGATAAGGAAAAATTATGGTTTGACGAAATAAAAATTATTGGTTTTGTACAGGAATCTCCGCTTATTTAATCTTTACCTGATCTCCATCTTCCAGATACATCGATCCTGTGGTGACTACTTCTTTTACACCTTCCAAACCGCCACTGACAGCCACTTTGTCTCCCATCAGTTTCCCAATGGTGATGGTGATTTTTTTGGCTTTGCCATCAGCAATGGTAAAAATCTGCGCAGTATTTCCATTTGTTTTTACCAAAGCTTCAATGGGTATCATAGGGAAGGATTCTTTATTTTCTGTGCTGATAATCACATCGCTGGTAAGTCCTGCTGCAAGATTTGCCGGTGGATTTCTGAACTTCAATTCTACATCAAATGTCCCGCTGGCATTTCCTCCCACAGAAGTTTTATTGGAAATATAGGCTTCAAATGATTTCCCGGGATAAGCGTCCATTCTGACGGCAACTTTATCACTAATTTTTACCCGGGCCCAGTCTCTGTCTATCAATCCAACCTGGATTATCCAATCCTGACTTCCTATACCCATGATCGCATATACCGGAGTGCCGGGGCCGGTCACTTCGCCGGATCTCATGATTTGTTTAATAATCTTTCCATTTATTGGAGACCTGACTTCACTGTAATTTCGGTTGAATCTGGCTATTTCGGCTGTCCTTTTTGACACTTCATATCCTGTGGTTACATTTTGATATTGTTCAAGCGTAGCGACACTATCAGCATAGAGTTTTTTTACACGATTCATATCTCTTTCCGCTTTGATCAGACCTTCTTCTGCCTGCCTGACCTGAGCATCTATTTCATCCATGATCAGTGTAGCAAGAAGTTGACCTTTTTTGACCAAATCTCCTTCTTTTACATACGTTTTATAGATGACACCTCCGGTTTTAAAGGAAGGTCTGGCTTCAGATTCACTCATGATGATACCGGTAGCCTTGATATCTCCTGCTTCAGCGTAATTTCCGATCAGGGCCGTTTTTACATACATGGCTGAAATGTCCGTCATGTCTCTGACAGGGGTTTTTAATTCCTGATCTTTGCATGAAAAAAAGCAAATACCAGCAACAGCAATAAAGATGGATAAGAATTTCATTTTATAAATTTTGCTAAATTGTTTAATTTGTTTGATTTGCGGATTTGGTTAATTTCCAAAACTCCTTTTTAAAATTATCTATTAAATCATGTTTTGTACCTCCCGAACACAATAGTAAAGCAGGTAAAATAAACCACGTTCTTTTTATATTGATGTTATTTTAATACTTTAAATTTTTTCTAACGTAAAGTAAATATCAATCAATGGGAAATGCTGCCACAGCGTAAACATAATCCGCCCATTTCATCCAGGAATTTTGCCTTGCCAGAATGTATTGAATTTTCAATTGCGTAACCTGTGTCTGGGCATCCAAAAGCTCCAGATAGTTGGCTGTTCCTTCCTTATATTTTAAAAATACTTCCTTATAAATTTTATCGACAGCGGTCAGTCTTGGCTGGTAGGTTTTTGCTTGATCAATGGCCGATATAAGATTTTGTCTGGCTATATTTGCCTGCAAATCAATTTGTTCACTTACATATGTCTTCTGATAATCCGCAGCCTGGATTTCAGCTTTTGTCATACTTTTCCTGTAAAGGTGACGGTTGGAATCAAATAGGTTAACTTCCACATTTATACCTAAAATAGCATACGGTTCAAATCCAAAATCAAATGCCTGGGATCCCAGATCGAGTTGCAGACCAACCTTAGGCAAATAAAACTGATTTTCCTTTTTTACAGCAAGGTTCTGCATTTTAATTCCCTGATTGATTTGATCTATTTCTTCTCTTGGCTGAGCATTGACTTCGGTTCTGTCAGGTAAATCCGGCAAATCGATGTTAATATTCACCCCATCAGACCCAACAATAAATGTATAATATCGCATGGCATTCTCGTGATTGGCAGAGGCATCTATTTGTTGTGCGCGAACAGAAGCCATTTGGGTTTCTATCCTGGCTAAAGCTGAAGGAAGAGCTACTCCGTTGCGTACCAGACTCCGGGTAGTTCTTCCGGCTTCACTAAGCAAGGTATCGGCAGAAAGAAAAATATCAATGGCTTTTTTACTGGATTCCATCTGAAAGTAAGCCTGCATTACTTCTTTGCTGATTTGCCTTTTGAATGCCTTAAGTTCAAGATGTTTCATTTGGACTGCTTCCAGTTTAATCTGCTTATTAATAGCTAAATCCGGATAAAAAACAGGTTGTGTTATCCTGAATCTCGCATCATAAAAATTATCAGGCAAAAATTGCTCCTTTACATTGTCTATTTGTGGAAAAGCGCTGGTGGAAGTGATCTGATTGAGTGTGGAGTACACCGGATTGAGCAGATCGCCCACCGGAAACTGAATACTCCGACCACCGGCTGCCAGTGTATATTGGGTTCCAAATGAAACAGTGGGTCCGTAAAAAGATTTAGCTTCTTTGAGGGACCAGGAAGCGCTTTCGATCTGGAAATTTTTTGACTTCAACTGTTTGTTGTTTTCCCATGCCAAACGAACCAAGGGCTTGAAATCCTGCGCCTTCAGGTTTGTGATAAGTGTAACTAATGACAGGGGAAAAATCAAATAAAATAATATTTTGTTTTTCATGTTATTTTTATGAACAGTGTTTAGTTGTGGATAAAAAAATTATTTCTTAAAAATACTTATCAACATTGAGTCCAGCGTTTTGGAAATCAACTCTTTGGTTTGATTCCTTTCCACTATTTCTAATCTTTCAGATTGTGCCAGATTAACCAATCCATGTACACAACTCCAAAGCTGAAGTGCCAGAATTCTGTCTTCCAGGTCTTTAAGGTCCAGTTGTTGTATGGCTTCCCTGCAGGTTATGGCCAGAAAGTTGAACATAGCCATGCCTTCATCCCAGTCTTCCATACACTTTTCTATATGTTTCATTGGTTTGTCTGAATTGAACATCAAATCATACCAGTCTTTGTTTTCCAATCCAAACTTCACGTAAGCATTACCAATACTATGAATTCTTTTTACCGGATCCTTTTCTCCAAATGCCTGAACCATATATTTATTCATCAGCATAAAACCCATTTCCATCAGCTCATGCAATATCTCGTCTTTGTCTTTAAAATACAAATATATCGTCGCAGGACTGTATTCAATGGTAGTGGCAATCTTGCGAATAGATAAACCTTCCTGACCATTCTTCAGAAGAATTTTTTTTGCCGCATCCAGTATCAATTCTTTGAGTTCGGCTTTATCTCTCTCTTTTCTTTCTGCAAGTCCCACTTTTCTTCCTTTTATTAAAAATATAATAACGGTGCAAATATACTAAACAGTGTTCATTTTGTCAAGATTTATCACTAAATATATTTAATTTTTCGACGAAAGTTCAAATCTTCCGGATATAATGTAAGGAATTTTCACTTTGATTTAATAAAATGAAAAAGACCTTAAGAAAACTGTACACTTCCTAAGGTCTTGCAAAAATTGTCTGAGCGTTTTATTGACAATCCAAAAACAGGGTCAATATTTACAGCACTTCTGAGTTATATCTTAGTAAATTTATGTGCAAAAACACCTTCTTTTGTTCTTATGTTAAGGAAGTACATTCCTGCAGATAAATCTGATACATTAAGGACGTTTGTATTTTTACTAACTTTAGTAAATGAAGAACCCAAAATATCAGTAATGAATACTTCATATTCTGTACCACCCTTGATTATCATATTAATATTTAGTACATCAGATACCGGATTTGGATAAACACTTAATTGTTGTACAAAATCCTGCTCACCAAGAGAAGAAGTGATCTCAGCGGCTACATATGTTTCGGTTTTGGCTTCCAACCCGCCTTCGATAGTTCCAAAAAATAAATCATTATACATTACCGGCTTTATAAGTTCATTTTCACCATTATAAAATTTTACTCCGGGTACCGGATCACTATTATCAAAATATAACATACCATCTCCGTATGAATCTGTGGTAGTCAAAGTCATACAATTAATATCTGATTGTTGTATATCAATTTCATAAATAAATGTCTTATTAGCATCGGGCCCTCCACCTCCATCTGGGTCATTATTACCTTCTCTGTATTGTACTGTTTTCAAGACTCTGTTTTTGTCATCCTTGAGTTCCCAAGAAATCTCTCCCGGATAATAATCTGTTGTAAAATGAACAATAAGTTTGTTTTTCCTGATCAGAGGTCTGTAAAAAGTCGTTTCTATCAGTGTGGCATCTGATGCTGGTATAATAGTATCATCTACCTCATTCAGACTTATATTTATTTCTGTGGTTTCTGTGATGTTGGATCCATCCAAAGTTACATCCACAACTTCAAACATTTTGGCGGGAGCTGAAAGATTATATTTTTTGATGTTACTTATCCCATTTTTTTGTAAGTCCAATGTTACGCTCCCGATCGGATTACTTCCAATGTTTACAATACTAACATAGGGCAAATTATTGGAATTACAAAACACTCTCGGGCTGATATTAATGTCAGTAAAAACAGCGTTATCGGGTTTATCGCCATTTAATATAGACTGCCATATGGCTAAGTCTTCTTTCATAGTATATGGCACTTCCAGTAAAGTCCGGTCCGGTCTTATGAGATAAATGGTTGGGAATCCCGGTATTTTCAATAAATTATTAAAAGTATGATCATCTATTATACTGTATTCAACACCTTCGGTCCAGTCGCCAAAAGAATAATCTGTTTCATTTGTAAGATCTTCATAAGTGGTCTCGTCATCACCTTCAATTCCGTATATGCTTAATGTATTGGTGCCGGAAGGACCAAATTCTCTATACAAATCTTCCAGCACCTTACTCTCATAAAAACTCCAGCAAGGTCCACACCATGTAGCAAATACATCCAAAATTACAGTTCTTCCCGCATCAAGTTCAGCATAAATATTAACTGTTTTGCCATTTATATCAATAGTCTCAATATTTCCGGGCAACTTTGTACCCGAGAGGAGTTGTGTGTATGCTGATATACCACAAGTTAAGAAGAAAAATAAAAGTAAATGTTGTCTCATAAATTAATATTTTTAGGTAAATAAAATAAGTGCCAAATGTAGTTCAATTAAATAAAATACAAAAATTTAACACCTTGATTATCTTACTTATGACAACAATCATAATTCAGATTTATACTCACCTCGTGCAGTCGTTAGAATACATACGAAATTATGAAAGCAAATAAATTTTAATCATCAGTAGAAACTTTTCTATTCCTTAAGAAAACTCAAAGAAATCAAGAAATTGGTTAGGCGAGTTCGCGCATCTTCTGGTTTTATCAGGAAATATTTTTAGATGACTGATCTATAAAGATATATCTGGACACAATGTCTGTAATAATTACGCATTGAATTAGTTATCAAGAAATTTTATAATACATTTTCCTGAATTAAAATTTTTGTCATTTAAGTCCATAAAACATAAAAGCCATTACATTATCTCAGCAAAGAGAAATTATTGATATTGAGTTTTTCCTCCTGATTGCAGGTATATTTAATTTTGTACAGATACATACCAGTATTAAGTGGTTGTCCATTTAGTGTACCATCCCATAGTTCAGTGGGTTCCCTTGTTTCCCAAACCTTTGCTCCCCACCTGTCATAAATTTCAAAATACTGCATTGTCTCTATAAGAAAAGTATTGCTTATGCCATATCGGTCATTCAGTCCGTCATTATTTGGAGTAAATGCCTTTGGCAAAAGTAGATTATTACAATCTAATTTCTCCTTGTCGGCCACAAAAATTCTGATTGTATCTCTGCTTGTGCAATTACCATTATTAAATGTTGCAGTAAATGTTGTACTCACAGTCGGTGTTGCTGTTGGTGATGAGAGAGTCGGATTATCAAGCGATGCACCGGGAGACCAAATAATATCAGAAGCACATGAAGTACCCACCTCGAGTAATATAGATTCACCCTTA
>Ga0138256_10002531_pt1 | contig 19614 bp, 17 predicted proteins | sample KNB2016incub_MG_FD_105486 | JGI IMG/M metagenome (GOLD analysis project Ga0138256, IMG submission 105486) | Active sludge microbial communities from wastewater in Klosterneuburg, Austria - KNB2014incub_MG | ecosystem: Engineered > WWTP > Activated sludge > Unclassified | place: Austria... | reverse complement strand
GAACACCTGCATGGCCAGGCCGCCGTCGAGCGTCAGCACGCCGCCCTCGTAGCGCGCGGCCGGAATGCGGCCGCCCAGGCTGCCCGTGAACGGCAGCCAGCCCAATCGCTGTGACAGGCTGCCCAGGTCGAGTGCCGCCAGCGTGGCGCCCAGCTGGAAGCGCGTGCCGCGCTCGCCTTCGGGCGGCTGCCACCGCAGGTCGTCCAGGCTGAGGCTGCCCTCGAGCGCGGCGATGCGGCTGGGACGCACCAGCCTAAGCTCGCCGCCGTTGCTGGTGAACTCGAACTGCGCGGCGCCCAGGCCAATGCCGTAAAGCGCACCGCTGTTCCAGCCAAGACGGCTGGGCACGGGCTCGGCGCCCGCGCTCCAGCGCAGGCTGCCGTCCAGCCCGGCCAGCACGAAGCGCTGGCGCGGATCCACCGCGGTGGCCCGGTCCAGGTCCAGCGCCATGGACTGCAGCCGGCCCTCGCGCAGCGACAGTTGGGCCCGGGCCTGGCCCGACAGCACCAGGTCGCCGAAGCCGGCCGGCGCCAGGAAACCGCTCAGGTAGCGATCGCGCGCCACGGCCAGGTCGCCCAGGCCCAGGTCGAGCGCCAGCGACCGCACCTCGTCGGCAGCGCCGAACCCGACGCTGCCCGAGGCGTCCAGCACGTCGCCGTCGCGCCATGAGAACGCCGGAATGCGCCAGGGCTGGTCGCCGCGCTGCTCCGCGGTCACGCGCACCGTCACCGGCGTGGCCGGCAGCTGCGCGTACAGGCCCTGGGCGAGGAACTCGCCGCCGTGCGTGGTCAGGTCCACCTGCACGCGGGTGTCGGCGCCGTGCGCGCGGTAGTCCAGGTCCAGCCCGGCGGACAGGCCCGCGGCGGCCAGCCAGCCGTCGGGTGTTTCCAGGCCCACGTCGTCAAGCTTGAACCGCGCCTGCACCTGCAGCGGCCCGGCCTGCGGCGCCATCACGTCCAGCCGGCCGTCCACGGTGCCCTGCGTCCATTGGCCCTCCGCCCACAGCGAGGCCAGGTAGGCCCGGAGCCAGGCGACGGGAATCTGCTGCAGGCCGATGCGCGACAGGTCGGGCGATGCCGCCTGGGATTGGTAGGAAAGTCGCTGCTTGCCCACGGCGAGTTCGGCGCGCGTCTCGGTAGGAAGCCAGGCCAGCGCCAGCTGCGAAGGTGCCGCGCCCGCCGCCTGCAGCGGGCCGCTGCAGGTCCAGCCGCCGCCGTCGGCGCGCTGCACCGGGCAGCGCCAGGCGAGGTCGCGGGAGCGATGCGACAACATCGGCACGTCCAGCTGCGCGATGCGCATTTCAAGCATGCCGGCGCTGGCACCGTCGGGCCAGGAAAGCACCATCTCCACCTGCCGCAGCGTGCCCACGCCGGTGCCTACGGAGTCCACCTGCGCACGCAGCGTGCGGGCCTGCGCCGGCAGCACCGCCAGCATCAGCAGGCAGAAAAAGAGGATCTTGCCGAGCGTGGCGGGTCGCCGCATGCTGCCAGCATAAGTGGTTTTCGACAGCCCGATCAGACACCGACCACGATGAACGCACGCCTGCTGCTGCTCGAGGACGACCCGGTCAGCGCCGCCTTCCTGCGCACGGCCCTGCTGCCGCTGCCGGCCGAGGTCGTGCACGCCGGCACCCTGGCCGCGGCGCGTCAGCTGGCCGATCGCGGGCAGGCGCTGTGGCTTTTCGATGCCCATCTGCCCGACGGCCACGCCAGCGACCTGCTGCGCGAACTGCGCGGGCGCGGCCTGCACGTGCCGGCGCTGGCGCTGACCGCCGGCGACCAGCCGGACGCGCACGAACGGCTCCGCCAGTCGGGCTTTGCCCGCGTGCTGGCCAAGCCCTTGTCCAGCGGCGAACTGCTGCGCGCGGTGCGCGAATGGCTGCCGGCGACCTCCCCGGCCTGGGACGACGCGATGGCGCTGACGGCGCTGGGCGGCAGCCGCCAGGCGGTGGATGCGCTGCGCGAACTGTTCCTGGCCGAACTGCCCGGACAGGCCACCGACATTTCAGCCGCCCTGGCCCAGGGCGACCTGCCGCGCGCGCAGGCCCAGCTGCACCGGCTCAAGGCGAGCTGCGGCTTCGTGGGGGCGCAGGCGATGCTGCACGCGGTGCTGGCGCTGTCGCGCGCGCCTGACGACGACGCCCTGCGCGCTGCGTTCCTGGCCCAGGTGGATGCCTTCGCGGCGGTCAGCGCCGGTTGATGCGGGCCAGCTCGGACAGCAGGCCCCACGACTTGAGCTTCTGCGGGCCAAGGTGGCTCTGCAGCACGTCGCGCAGCGCCCCGCGCAGTTCGGCCAGTTGTTCGGGCGGCGGCAGGCGATCTTGCGACAGCGCCAGCAGGGCCGCGCCGCTGGTGGAGCCGGCTTCGTGCGCGCGGTCGCGCACCGGGCCGCGTTCGGGATCCAGCCGGTAGCGCCCGGCCGGGTCCAGCGGGGCGCCGTCCTCGCCCTGGTCGAGCGGCAGGCCGTAGCCCAACAGCTCCAGCAGGTCGCGCTCGAAGCGGCGCAGCGTCCAGGCCAGCGGGTCGCTGCCGGCCAGGGCCTGGCGGACCTCGGCGTAGCGCTCGAACAGCGCGGGCGCCGGGTCCTGGCGCGGCAGCAGGCGCAGCAGCAGTTCGTTGACGTAGAAGGCCGCCATCAGGGTTTCGCCCTGCAGCATCGGGGCCGCGTCCAGCGCCTCGGCCTGCACCAGCCGGCCCAGCTCGCCGCGCGGCAGGAAGTCCACGCGCAGCCACTGCAGCGGCTGCAGCGCCGCGCGCAGCGGGTGCCGCTTGGCACCCTGCACGCCGCGCGCAATCACCGCCACGCGGCCGTGGTCGCGCGTGAGCATCTCCACGATCAGGCTGGTTTCCCGCCAGGGCCGCGTATGCAGCACGAACGCCGGCTGGGCCTCGATCCGCACGGCGGGTCAGCCGGCGCAGGCCGGGCGCGACGTGCCCATGTCAGTCCGAATAGCCGAAGCGGCGCAGTGCGGCCTCGTCGTCCGACCAGCCTTCGCGCACGCGGCACCAGGTCTCCAGGAATACCTTTCGGCCGAACAGCTTTTCCATGCCGATGCGCGCCCCGGTGCTGATGGCCTTCAGGCGCTCGCCGCCCTTGCCGATGACGATCGGCTTCTGGCCTTCGCGCTCCACCCATACCACGGCGGCGATGCGCAGCATCTCGCCGTCGAGCTCGAACTTCTCGATCTCCACCGTGGCCGAATACGGCAGCTCCTCGCCCAGGCGCGTCATCAGCTGCTCGCGCACCAGTTCGCCGGCCAGGAAGCGTTCGCTGCGGTCGGTGATCTCGTCGTCGGGGTACATCGCCTCCGCTTCGGGCACCAGCTGCAGCAGCGTCTTCACCAGGCCATCGAGGCCGCGCTTCTTGAGCGCCGACAGCGGGTAAACCGAGCTGAACTCGCGGTCCTTGGTCACTTCGGCCATGAACGGCAGCAGGGCCGCCTTGTCGGGGAACTTGTCCACCTTGTTGATCACCAGCACGCAGGGCACGCCGGAGTCCTTCAGCGCCCGGTAGGCCAGTGCGTCGTCGTCGGTCCATCGCCCCGCCTCGATCACCAGCATGGCCGCGTCCACGCCTTCGATGGCGCCGCGCGCGGCGCGGTTCATCATGCGGTTCATGGCGCGCTTCTGCTGGCCGTGGATGCCGGGCGTGTCCACCAGCAGCAGCTGCCCTTCCGGGAAGCTGGCGATGCCCAGCAGGCGGTGGCGCGTGGTCTGCGGGCGCGGCGAAACGATGCTCACCTTGGCGCCCACCAGCGCGTTGATCAGGGTGGACTTGCCCACGTTCGGGCGGCCCAGCACGGCGATGGTGCCGGCGCGGAACGTGGGGTCGGTCGAGGCAGGGGTGTTCACTTCTTCTCCAGTTTCGCCAGCAGGCGTTCGGCCGCCATCTGTTCGGCGACGCGCAGCGAGGCGGCCTCGGCGAGTTCGGCGTGGGCGGGTTCGGTGGTTTCGCAGCTGACCAGGAAAATGCGGGCGTGGTCGTCGCCGCGGGTTTCCACCAGCCGGTAGTTCGGGCGCGGCAGCTGGCGGCCCTGCAGCCACTCCTGCAGCCGGGTCTTGGGGTCCTTGTCGGCCTTGCCCGTGGGCAGCTCGGCGATCATCGGTTCGAACCAGGGCAGCACCACGCGGCGGCACGCTTCGAATCCGGCGTCCAGGTGGATGGCGGCCACCACGGCTTCCAGCGCGTCGGCGAGGATGGAGTCGCGGCGGTGGCCGCCGCTCTTCATCTCGCCCGGGCCCAGTTCGATGCGGGGGCCCAGCTCGAGCTGGCGCGCCAGCTCGGCCAGGGCGGATTCGCGCACCAGGCTGGCGCGCGCGCGGGTCAGGGTGCCTTCGTCGGCCTTGGGCCAGCGGTCGTAAAGCGCCTCGGCGACGACGAGGTTCACCAGTGCGTCGCCGAGGAATTCCAGTCGCTCGTTGTTGGGCGTGCCGGCGCTGCGGTGCCTCAGGGCGATACGCAGCAGTTCAGGCGTCCCGAAACGGTGCGCGATCCTGTCAGCCACCCGATACCGCGCCGGTCAGGTCGACCGTGTAGTCGAACTTGCCCACGACGTCGAGGTTGGCGAGCAGCGGAGTGCGCACCTCGTAGGCGATGTTGAGCTGGCTGCCGCGGCCGGTGGAGCGGATCACCTTGACGTGCTCCTTCTTCACCGACGTCACGTAGGCGATGTTGAAGCGGCGCTCGAGGTCGGCCTGGATTTGCGCCGGCGTCATGCTGGCCGAATTGGGCTGCTCGGCCAGGCCGTGCATCACGCCCTTGAGGTTGTAGTACTCGCTGTACATCGGGAAGAGCTTCATGGCGACCAGGGCGAAGAACCCGACCACCACCAGCACCACCAGGAAGCTCATCAGCGTGATGCCTTTCTGCTTGCGTTCCATTGCCTTCCCCCAAGGTTGACCGTTCAGCGGATGGTATCGCCAATCCGGGTGTAGTCAAACGCCCCGCTGCAGAACCAACCCTCGCAGTTGAGCCAGACCAGGAAGGCCTTGCCCACCAGCGCATCCTCGGGCACGACGCCCCAGACGCGGCTGTCGGAGCTGTGGTCACGGTTGTCGCCCATGACGAAATAGCTGCCCGCCGGCACCGTCCAGTTGCCCTGCACCCGCATGTCGCCGTAGGGCGAGGCCTGCAGGATCTGGTGGGTCCTGCCCGGCAGCTGGTTTTCCAGCAGCGTGGCGCCGGTCATTTCCCTGCCCTTGCCGGTCCCGACGTAGGCACCCACCGGCCGCTTGGCCACGGCCTGGTCATTGATGTACAGCGTCTGGTTGGAGAACGAGATGCGGTCGCCCGGCAGGCCAACCACCCGCTTGATGTAGTCCATGCCCTTCTGTTCGTCGTCCTGGCCCAGGCCGGGGTAGCGGAACACCACCACGTCGCCGCGCTGGGGCGAACCCATCGGCACCACCCGGGTGTTGACCACCGGCAGGCGCAGGCCGTAGCTGAACTTGTTGACCAGGATGAAGTCGCCCACCAGCAGGGTCGGCATCATGGACGAGGACGGGATGCGGAACGGCTCGGCCACGAAGCTGCGCAGGCCCAGCACCAGGAAGATGATGGGGAAAAGCGACTTGGCGTATTCCACCGCCACCGGGTCGGCCACGTCGTCGCCCTCGCCCTGCATCAGCTTGCGCTTGCGTGCGAACAGCAGGCTGTCCACCAGCCAGATGAAACCGGTGAGCGCGGCCAGCGCGGTCAGGATGAGGGCAAGGTCGATTTTCACGCGTTCGTAGTCCTCGCGGCGGGGGCCGCTTACTTGTTGTCCACCTGGAGCACGGCGAGGAAGGCTTCCTGGGGGATATCCACCCGGCCGACCTGCTTCATGCGCTTCTTGCCTTCCTTCTGTTTCTCGAGCAGCTTCTTCTTGCGGGTGGCGTCGCCGCCGTAGCACTTGGCCAGCACGTTCTTGCGCATCGCCTTGACGGTGGAGCGCGAGATGATCTGCGAGCCAATGGCGGCCTGGATGGCGACGTCGAACATCTGCCGCGGAATCAGCTCGCGCATCTTCTCGCAGATGTCGCGGCCGCGGCGGTCGGCGTGGCTGCGGTGCACGATGCTGGAAAGCGCGTCCACCTTGTCGCCGTTGATCAGCGTGTCCACCAGCACGAACGGGCCGGCCTCGAAGCGCTCGAAGTGGTAGTCGAGCGAGGCATAGCCGCGCGACACCGACTTGAGGCGGTCGAAGAAGTCCAGCACCACTTCCGCCATGGGCAGCTCATAGCTGATCTGCACCTGCGAGGCCATGTAGGTGATCGAGACCTGGCGGCCGCGCTTTTCCTCGCACAGCTTGATCACGTTGCCGACGTAGTCGGGCGGCGTGAGGATGTTGGCGCGGATGATCGGTTCGCGGATCTCGCTCACCTTGGTCGGCGGCGGCAGCTTGGCCGGGTTGTCCAGCGCCATGGTGCTGCCGTCGTTCATCAGCACTTCGTACACCACGGTGGGCGCGGTGGTGATGAGGTTGAGGTCGTACTCGCGCTCCAGGCGCTCCTGCACGATCTCCATGTGCAGCATGCCCAGGAAGCCGCAGCGGAAGCCGAAGCCCATGGCTTCGGAGCTTTCGGGCTCGAAGCGCAGCGCGGCGTCGTTGAGCTTGAGCTTCTCCAGCGCCTCGCGCAGGGCCGGGTAGTCCTCGGCGTCCACCGGGAACAGGCCGGCGAACACGCGCGGCTGCATTTCCTGGAAGCCCGGCAGCGGTTCGGCCGCCGGGTCGCCGGCCAGGGTGAGCGTATCGCCCACCGGCGCGCCGTGCACGTCCTTGATGGAGGCGTTGATCCAGCCCACTTCGCCGGCGCCCAGCTTGGCCAGCTCCTTGCGCTTGGGCGTGAACACGCCAACCTTGTCCACCAGGTGGGTGCGGCCGGTGGACATCACCAGCATCTTGTCGCCGGGCTTGATCTCGCCCTGCATCACGCGCACCAGGGACACCACGCCCAGGTAATTGTCGAACCAGGAATCGATGATCAGCGCCTGCAGCTTGCTGCTGCCGCGGTCGGCCGGCGCCGGGATGCGCTGCACGATGGCCTCGAGCACCTCGACGACGTTCAGGCCGGTCTTGGCGCTGATGGCGACGGCGTCCTCGGCGTCGATGCCGATCACGGCCTCGATTTCCTTCTTCACCTTCTCGACGTCGGCCGTGGGCAGGTCGATCTTGTTGAGCACCGGCACCACTTCCAGGCCCTGCTCGACCGCGGTGTAGCAGTTGGCCACCGACTGCGCCTCGACGCCCTGGGCCGCGTCCACCACCAGCAGCGCGCCTTCGCACGCGGCCAGCGAACGGCTGACTTCGTAGCTGAAGTCGACGTGGCCGGGCGTGTCGATGAAGTTGAGCTGGTAGGTGATGCCGTCCCGGGCCGTGTACGGCAGGGACACCGACTGCGCCTTGATGGTGATGCCGCGCTCGCGCTCGATCGGGTTCGAGTCGAGCACCTGGGCTTCCATCTCGCGCGCCTGCAGGCCACCGCAAATCTGGATGATGCGGTCGGCCAGGGTGGACTTGCCGTGGTCCACGTGGGCGATGATGGAGAAGTTGCGGATGTGCTGCATGCGGGGGACTGGCTGCCGTTGCGTAGCTGTAAACCGTTGATTATCGCACAGCACCCACGGCTCCGGCCCGCCGGAAGCGGACCGGAGCCTTGCCGCGCCGCCCGCCGGGGCTCAGCGCAGCGTGAAGGTGACGAAACCGGTGCTGCGGGCGTTGCGCACCAGCAGCCGCACCTCGTCGCCGGGCTTGAAGGCCCTGGCGGCCGCCTCGAACTCGGCCACCGAACCCACGTCGGCACGCCCCACCTGCAGGATCACGTCGCCGGGCGCCAGGCCGGCCCGGCGGGCGGCCAGGCCGGTGACGCGGCTGACCAGCACGCCCTCGCCCGCCTGCAGGCCGCGCTCGCTGCGGTCGCCGGCGTCCAGCGGTTCCACCACCACGCCCAGCGGCTGGCCCGTGGCCGGGGCGGCCGGCGACGGAGCGGCCGGCCGGCTGGCCTGCAGCGAGGCCGCATCCAGCGCCGACAGGGTGACCACGAGGTCCATCGGCCTGCGGTCGCGGATGAGCCTGACCGTGGCGCGGCTGCCCGGCGGCATCACGCCCACCAGCGGCGGCAGCTCGGCCGAACGGCCGATTTCGCGGCCGTTGAAGCCCGTGATGACGTCGCCCGGGCGGATGCCGGCGCGCGCGGCGGCGCTGCCGTTCTCCACGGAGTCGACGAAGGCGCCGACCGGCCGCGTCAGGCCCAGCTCGGCCAGGCGCTCGCGGCGCACGTCCTGGATGCGCACGCCCAACTGGCCGCGCACCACCTTGCCGGTGTCGCGCAGCTGGCGCACCGCATTCATGGCCACTTCGATCGGTATGGCGAAGCTCACGCCCATGTAGCCGCCGGAGTTGGAGAAGATCTGCGAGTTCACGCCCACCACTTCGCCGCGGGTGTTGAGCAGCGGCCCGCCGGAGTTGCCCCGGTTGATCGCCACGTCGGTCTGGATGAAGGGCACGTACTGCTGGCTGGGGTCGAGGCTGCGGCGCCCGACGCCGCTCACCACGCCAGCCGTCACCGAGTGGTCGAATCCGAACGGCGAACCGATCGCCACCACCCATTGCCCCGGCTTGAGGCTGCGCGAGTCGCCGATGCGAAGCACCGGCAGGCCCTTGGCCTGGACCTTGAGCAGGGCGATGTCAGACAGCGGGTCGCTGCCGACCAGGGTGGCCTTGAGCTCGTTGTTGTCGTCCAGCCGCACCAGGATGTCGTCGGCGCCCTCCACCACGTGGTGGTTGGTGAGCACGTAACCGTCGGCGGAAATCAGGAAACCCGTGCCCTGCGACACACCGCCGCGCGGGTCGGGACCGCCGGGCTGCCCGGGCAGTCCGGGCTGGCCGAAGAAGCGGCGGAAGATTTCCGGCACTTCCTCGGGCATGGGCTGCGGGTCGCCGGAGGGGTCGGGTTCGACCTCCTGTCCGCCGCGGCTGGTGGCTTCGATGTTGACCACGGCCGGACCGGCCTGCGCCACCAGTTGGGTGAAATCAGGGAGGCTGACCAGTGGGGCGGCAGCCGGTGAGGGTGAAGGTGAAGGTGAAGGCGATGGCGACTGCGCCTGGACGGCGGGCACCAGCAGGGCGATGGCAAGGGCGATGGCGTGGAGGGATGTTGGTCTCATGGGCGATCACTCGAGCTTGGAACAAACGGAAGGGAGCTGTCCGGCAGCCGCAGCCGCGGCTCGGGCAAGTGGCGCTTGGATGCCTGCACGGCCGCGAAAGTTCCGGCCAGCAGCCCCAGCAGCGTGAGCAGGTCGACGTGCCGCCCCCACAGCTGGCCCAGGCCAAACCCCAGCCCCGCGCCCGCCATCAGCCCCAGCCAGGCGATGCCGTAGCCGCGCCAGGCGGCGCGCCGCAGGCTGGCATCGTCCAGGCAAAGCCGCAGGCGCTGGCCCACCGCCACGGGCAGACCGGCGGGCGCAGGCACGGCGAATTCGCCCGCGTCGTCGGTTGCGAACAGGTTGCAGCGACCAGCGCAGCCGCCGGCGCAACCCTCGCAGGCGCTGCCCAGCAGGCGAAGCCGCACGAGGCCAGCCTCGCTGCCGCGAACCTCGACGTCGCGCTCAGCCATGGCGGCCGCCGGCACGCACGGTGCGGGACTCCGCCTCTCCGTGGTTCATTCGTCCGCCGTCTCGGGCGCGGGTTCGTCCGCCGGCAGCGGCAACGGGCGGCCGCCGGCCACCGTCCCGCGCCAGGGCAGCTCGCCGCGCACCAGCAGGCCATCGCGCGCCCGCGGATCCGCCAGCAGCGGCGAACGCGGCCAGCCCTTGCCGCCGGTGTCCACCAGCGGGAAATCACGCACCGACGGCAGCGGCGACATGGCCGGCGGCTCAAGCGCGACCACGTCCGGCGTTGGCGATACCGGCGCTGGCGCCGGCACGGACGCCATCGGCACCGGCGCCACCGGCGACGCGGTGCGGCCCGGATCTTCGGCCAGCATGCGCGGCAGCAGCGCGAAGGCGAACACCGCGGCGGCCGCAGTGGCCAGCCAGCCCAGGGCCGGGCGCCGGGTTCGTTCGTCCGCCGGCCCGGCGATGCCGGCGGCGATGCGGGCCGGCAGGTCAGCGTCCATCGTCCGCACCGGCTGGCCGTGCAGGCAGGCGGACGCCAGCTGCCAGCGCTCCCACTGTTCGCGCAGCGCCACGTCGTTGCGCAGGCGGCGCTGCAGGAAACGCGCTTCGTCGGCCGGCAGTTCGCCGTCCATCCAGGCGCTGAGCTGTTCCAGGAGCTGGGGGTCGATGGCGGTCATGGTCGCACTCGCTCGTTGTCCATCAGGGGGCGCAGCTGCCGGTCGATGGCCTCGCGGGCGCGGAATATCCGCGACCGCACCGTGCCGATCGGGCACTGCATCAGCTGCGCGATCTCCTCGTAGCTGCGGCCGTCCACCTCGCGCAGGGTGATGGCCTGGCGCAGGTCCTCGGGCAGGCCGGCGACGGTGTCGCTGACGGAGCGTTCGATTTCCTGCCGGAGCAGCTGGTGTTCGGGCGTGTCGTGGTCATGCAGGCGGCCGGCGCCGGCGTGGTGTTCGGCATCGTCGGCGGCGATGTCGGCGGTGGGCGGGCGGCGCTTGGTGGCGACCAGGTGGTTCTTGGCGGTATTCACGGCAATGCGGTAGAGCCACGTATAGAACTGCGAATCCCCGCGGAAGTTGCCCATCGCACGGTAGGCGCGGATGAAAGCTTCCTGGGTGACGTCCTGGCTTTCGGCATGGTCGGGCACGAACCGGTACACCACCGCGCCGATCCGGTGCTGGTACTTGCGCACCAGCAGGTCGAACGCCGAGTTGTCGCCAGCCTGCACACGCTTGACCAGTTCCAGGTCCAGTTGATCGTCGCCCATCCGGGCCGCTGCTCCTGCGGCCATCCGGGCCGCTCCATGGACATCCGCCGCCGGGAAAAGTTCCATCGCGCGCCCTGTCCGGCGTTGACCCCCCGGGGTCCTGCCCCGATGATACGTCCTCCCTTCCCTACCCCAACGTATGGTGACCGCCATGTTCGACGGACTTCGCCTGGCCCACTGGCAGGCCGAACGCCGCCCCGACGGCATCCTGGTGCTCACCCTGGACCGCGCCGACCAGGGTGTGAACGCGCTCTCGCGCGCCGTGCTCGACGAGCTCGAGGCCATGGTCGAGCGCATCGCCCTGGAATTGCCCAAGGGCATCGTGATCCGCTCGGGCAAGGACGCCGGCTTCATCCCCGGCGCCGACATCAAGGGCTTCGAGGAAATCGCCGCCAAGGGCCTGGTGGAAGACTGGATCCGCCGCGGCCAACTGGCCTTCCAGAAGCTGGCCGAACTGCGCTGCCCCACCGTGGCCGCCATCCACGGCCACTGCATGGGCGGCGGCACCGAGATCGCCCTGGCCTGCCGCTACCGCATCGCCAGCCGCGACGAAAAGACCCGCATCGGCCTGCCCGAGATCAAGCTGGGCATCTATCCCGGCTGGGGTGGCAGCGTGCGCGCGCCGCGCCTGGTGGGCGCGCCGGCGGCGATGGACCTGATGCTGACCGGACGCAGCCTGTCGGCCTCGGCCGCCAAGGCCATGGGCCTGGTGGACCGCGTGGTGGACCGCGAGGCGCTGCTGGACGAGGCCGTCAAGCTGGCCCAGCGCGGCTTCAAGCGCCCCTTCAGGCAGCGCTTCCTGGCCTGGGCCAGCAACACCGGCCTGGCCCGCGCCGTGCTGGCGCCGCAGATGGCCAAGCAGGTGGCCCGCAAGGCGCGCAAGGAGCACTACCCCGCCCCGTTCGCGCTCATCGAGACCTGGCGCCGCAGCGGCGGCCTGCCCATCCACGCCGCGCTCAAGGCCGAAGCCAGGTCGGTGGTGAAACTGGCCGGCACGCCCACGGCGCACAACCTGGTGCGGGTGTTCTTCCTGATGGACCGGCTCAAGGGCCTGGGCGGCAAGGACCACGGCATCCGCAGGGTCCATGTCATCGGCGCCGGCGTGATGGGCGGCGACATCGCGGCGTGGTGCGCGCTGCGCGGCTTCGACGTCACGCTGCAGGACCGTGAGCTCAAGTACGTCCAGCCGGCACTGGACCGCGCCGCTGCGCTGTTCGCCAAGAAGGTGAAGGACGAGGCCAAGCGCGCCGCCACGTCGGCCCGGCTCAAGGCCGACGTCGAGGGCGCCGGCGTGGCCGATGCCGACCTGGTGATCGAAGCCATCTTCGAGAACCTGGAGGCCAAGCAGGCCCTGTTCGCCAGGGTTGAACAGACGCTCAAGCCCGGCGCCATCCTGGTGTCGAACACGTCGTCCATCCCGCTCACCGAGCTGCGCGCGGGCCGCAAGGACGCTTCGCGCTTCGCCGGCCTGCACTACTTCAACCCGGTGGCGCTGATGCCGCTGGTGGAAATCGTGCGCCACGACCAGCTGGACCCGGAGACCGAGCGCCGCCTGGCCGCGTTCTGCAAGGCCATCGACAAGCTGCCCGTGCCGGTGGCCGGCACGCCCGGCTTCCTGGTCAACCGCATCCTGGCGCCCTACATGCAGGAGGCCATCCTGGCGTTCTCGGAAGGCATCCCCGGCCCGGTCATCGACAGGGTGGCGCTGAAGTTCGGCATGCCGATGGGCCCGATCGAACTGGTGGACACCGTGGGCCTGGACGTCGCGGCCAGCGTGGGCAGGATCATGGCCGATTTCCACGGCCAGCCCCTGCCCGACGCGTTCAAGGTCGAAGAAGGCAAGCGCGGCAAGAAGGACGGCCAGGGCCTGTACAAGTGGGAGAACGGCCGCGCCATCAAGCCCGCGGTGCCCCAGGACTACCAGGCGCCCGAAGACCTCGAGGACCGGCTGGTGCTGCCCCTGCTCAACGAAGCGGTGTCCTGCCTGCACGACGGCGTGGTGGCCGACGCCGACCTGCTGGACGCCGGCGTGATCTTCGGCACCGGCTTCGCGCCGTTCCGCGGCGGCCCCATGCAGCACATCCAGGCGGTGGGCGCCGAGAAACTCAAGGCGCGGCTGGACACGCTGCACACGCGCTACGGCGCCCGCTTCAAGCCGCGCGCCGGCTGGGACGAACTGGTCAGCCGCAGCCGGCCAGCCTGATCTGCTGGCCGGTGCGCAGCACGTAGGGCGAACGCAGGCCGTTGCTGCGCGCCAGGGACTCGGCGCTGGTGCAGCGGTGGCGTCGCGCGATGGAGCTCAGCGTGTCGCCTGACTTCACCCGGTAGCTGCGCGCCGTCGCGGCGGGTGCATTCGAGGGCGCACGCGTCGCCGTGGCCGGCACGGTGGGCTTGCTGGCGGCCATCAGCGCCACGGCGAGTTCAGCCCGCGGGCCGGTGATGCACGAGGCCTGGTACAGCGGCGGCACCGCCACCGGCACGCGCAGTTCGGTGCCGGCGGCCAACAGGGTATGCGGCTCGTGGCGCGGGTTGAGGTTGCGCAGCGGGCGGAAGAAGCCCTCGCGCGGGCCGCCCAGGCAGATGGACAGCTGGTAGATGGACGCCGGGGCCGCCAGCTTCATCACCGTGGCTGCGCCGTTCACTGCGGGGAACTCCAGGCCATACTCCTCCGGGTGCAGGAACAGCCAGGCCGCGGCCAGCACGTAGGGCACGTAGTCGCGCGTTTCCGGCGGCAGCTGCGAGTACACGGCCGGGTCCCAGAAGTCCTTCCCGCCCGAGGCCTGCTTGAGCCGCAGCGCGCGGCCTTCGCCGCCGTTGTAGGCGGCCACGGCGAAGGCCAGGTCATTGTTGAGTTCGGCAAAGCGCTCGTTGAAGTACAGCACGCTGGCGCGCGCCGCCAGCTGCGGGTCGTAGCGGGTGTCGAAGCCGTCGCGCCAGCCCAGGCCGAAGCGCGCACCGGTGGCGGGCATGAACTGCATCGGTCCGGCGGCGCCGGCGCGCGACACTGCGTGCACGCGGCCGTTGGATTCCTTGGCCAGGATGCCGAACAGCAGCGCTTCGGGCAGGCCCGCCTTCTCGTACTCGGGCCACATCAGGAAGCGCATCTGCTGGTAGTTTTCCCAGCTGGTGATCAGGCTGGGGCGCATCCAGGTGAGCCACTCGGCCATGGCCGCCTTCACCGGCTCGTTGAGCTCGATGATTTCGCGCAGGTCGCGCCCCTTGAGCAGGGTGATGGACCGGCCGGCCTCGGGCATCACGCCCAGCACGCCCGAGCGGTCGCCGGCGCCGGCCACGCCCGCTTCGCCGGCACCGAAGCCTTCGCCGCCGGCGGCCAGGTCGGCGCCCTGCTGCACCAGCACGTCGTAGGCGGCCAGGAAGCGCGACGTGTCGCAGCCCCGCGTGTCGCCGCAGCGGCGGGCCGCGTCCAGCAGCTCGGCCGACGCCTTGCGGATCGCCTCGCGGCCCGGGCCGGTTTCGCCCTGGCGCAGCTGGGCCAGGCCGGCGCGGTACTGGTCGCTGGCCTGGGCCAGGGTGTCGTACAGCTTCTGGGCATTGGCCGTCACGCGGCGCGCCTGCAGGCCGGGACTGGAAACCAGCGCGCAGGCGCCAAGGAGTAGGACCAACAGGGACGACGCGCGCATGGGCAGGTTCCGGACGACAGGCGCGCAGCCTAGCGGCCGCGCCGCCACCGCGGCAAGGCGCGGGCTAGAATCGGGCCGGACAATTCCGACGGAGCGACCCCCTGATGAGCGACATCCTGATCGGCAAGGGCGACCTGCCCGTGCGCCTGCTGGGCAAGTACGGCAACCGCCACGGCCTGGTCGCCGGCGCCACGGGCACCGGCAAGTCGGTGACCCTGATGGTGATGGCCGAAGGATTCTCGCGCCTGGGCGTGCCGGTGTTCATGGCCGACGTGAAGGGCGACATCGCGGGCCTGGCCGTGGCCGGCACGCCCAGCGAAAAGCTGGCCGCGCGTGTGCAGCAGATCGGCGTTGAGGGCTACACGCAGGAAGCCAGCCCGGTGGTGTTCTGGGACCTGTACGGCAAGCTGGGCCACCCGGTGCGCACCACGGTGTCGGAGGTGGGGCCGGCCCTGATGTCGCGCATGCTTGAACTCAACGACGTGCAGGCCGGCGTGATGGACATCGCCTTCAAGCTGGCCGACGACCAGGGCCTGCTGCTGCTGGACCTGGAAGACCTGCGCGCCCTGCTCAACTTCACCAGCGAGAACAAGGCCGAGATCGGCAAGCAGTACGGCCTGGTCAGCCCGCAGTCGGTGGCCGCGATTCAGCGCGCGCTGCTGCGGCTGGAGCAGGACGGCGGCGAACAGTTCTTCGGCGAACCCGCGCTGCAGCTCGAAGACCTGATGCGCCAGGACATGTCCGGCCGCGGCGTGATCAACCTGCTGGCGGCCGACCAGCTGATCCTCAAGCCGCGGCTGTATTCGAGCTTCCTGCTGTGGCTGCTGTCGGAACTGTTCGAGACGCTGCCTGAAGTGGGCGACCTGGACGTGCCCAAGCTGGTGTTCTTCTTCGACGAGGCGCACCTGCTGTTCGACGACTGCCCGCCTTCGCTGCAGCAGCGGGTGGAACAGGTGGTGCGCCTGATCCGCTCCAAGGGCGTGGGCGTGTACTTCTGCTCGCAGAACCCCGACGACATCCCCGACACCGTGCTGGGCCAGCTGGGCAACCGCGTGCAGCACGCCCTGCGCGCCTACACGCCTCGCGACCAGAAGGCCGTGCGCACCGCCGCCGAGACCTTCGTGCAGAACCCGAAGTTGGACGTGGCCAAGGTGATCGGCGAGCTGGGCGTGGGCGAGGCGCTGGTGTCCATGCTGCTGGACAAGGGCATCCCGATGCCGGTGGAGCGCGCGCTGATATCGCCGCCGCGCTGCCGGATGGGCGCCATCACGCCCGAGGAGCGCGCCACCGTGCGCGGCCGCAGCCCGGTGGGCGGCAAGTACGACACCTCGGTCAATCGCGAATCCGCCTTCGAGATGCTGGCCAAGCGCGCCGAACAGGCCGCGGCGCCGGCGCCCGAAGCCGGCCAGCCCGCGCCAGCGCCCGCTCCCGGCAAGGCCGCCGAGCCCGCGCCGTCCAAGCTCGATGAGTTCCTGTGGGGCACCAAGCGCCGCCAGGGCGCCGTCGAAGCCGCGGCGAAGTCGGCCACCCGCACCGTGGCCACCGGCCTGGGCCGGCAGCTGCTGCGCGGCATCCTGGGCAGCCTGCTGGGCGGCAAGAAGCGCTGAGGCCGGGGCGCGCGGCCTCAGCGGCCGCCGCCACCGCCGCCGCCACCGCCGCCACCGGACGAACCGCCACCCCCGCCACCCGAACTCGACCCCGGCGGCGTGGACGACGAGGAAATCTCGCGGGTCAGCGCGCTGCCCAGCGACGAACCCATGCTGGCCAGCCCCATCGTGCCGACCGGGCTGCGGCCGTGGTACCACGACGGCGAGCCTTCGCGCGCCGCCGATTCACCCACCGCGCGAACGAACTTGCCGGTCCACGCCTGCTCCACCTCCAGCGCCATCGCGTAGGGCAACAGGGCCTCGTAGCGCCCGGCGTCGAGCGCCGGCTCGGTGTCCGCGCCCGCAGGCCCCTTGAGCGACCTGAGTTCGTCGCGCTCGGCCACCCCCAGGTACAGGCGCAGCCCTTCGATCTCGTCCATCCGCCTGCGGCCTTCGGGCGTGGGCGCCTTGAGCAGGAAAGCGAAGACACCGTGCGCCACCAGCGCAAGGCCACCCAGCGCCACCAGAACCACCATGCCCGCGCCGCCCGCGACGATGAGCGCGGCCACGCCCACGACCACGGAGAACACGAAGCCCGCCAACAGGCTGCCGCCGTTGCCGATGTAATAGCGCGGCTTGAGCTTTTTAATCATCGCCGCCATGTGCGCCATGATCGCGCCGCTGACGCGCGAGGCCTGCGTGTTCTTGAGCACGATCTCGTCGCCGCCCGCGAACAGCTTCTCCAGCAGCGCACGCTGGCTTTCGGCGGGCGCCGGCTTCGGTTCGCCCTGCGCGGCCGGGGCCACTTGGCGCACGCGCACCAGGCGCCAGCCGTCGGCCTTGCCGCTGCCGCCCTCGTGGATTTGCAGATGGCCCTGCACCGCCAGGTCCACCACGTCCGAGGCGAAGCACAGGTGGTCATGGCTCATGCGCCGCAGCATGCGCATCTCGCCCGGGGTGAACCCCTCGGGCGGGGCATACCGCGGGAAGATGGGGCCGGGTTGGGGGTCGCGGCCGTACCGGTGCCAGCGCCAGGCGTAGAAGCCCACCAGCATCAACAGCCCGGCCAGCGCCACCAGCACGCCGCCGTTGTCGCGCAGGAACCAAAGCCAGCGCTGCGCCCGCGTGGGTTCGGCCACCAGCCCCTTGGGGAAGCCCACCACCACCGTCAGGCCCTGCTGCGGTGCCAGTGGGGCGGTGGTGCGGAACGTGGCTACGCCATCGGACGGCGCGGCGGACTCGAAGGCCTTGCCCTTTTCGCCGTCGTAACCGGTGTAGCCATCCAGCCGCAGCTGCACCTTCGGCACGCGGCCGGGCAGTTGCACGCGCGCCGAGGCCTGATCAATCGGGAAGGACCAGCCCAGGCCGGTGACGTTCCAGTAGATCTCGTCGTGCGTGCCGAAGAAACCCAGCTGCCGCGTGGTGCGGTAGCGCAGGGTGTAATCAATGTCGGACGGCACCGGGAGGAAGTCGTCGCTGCCGGTGTTGATGCGCACGCCGTTGGGCATGGCTTCGGTGAAGTGGGGCTCGGGCTTGCCGTCGCGCTCGACGCCCAGCAGTTCGAAGTCCACCACCATCCGGTTGCCGTAACGGTCCTTGTAGCGCGTGGGGAAGTCGCGGTAGATGCCGCGCCGGATCTGGTTGCCCTCGGCGCGCACGCGGATGGTTTCCACCACGTCCAGGCTGCCGTCGGCGTTGACGGTGACGTCGCTGTCGTAGGAGAGGATGCGTTCCTCGGCCGACACCGGCGTCAGCCAGGCCAGGCACAGGACAAGCGCCAGCCACAGGCGCGCGGTCACGGTCCCAGCTCCAGCTTCGGCACCGCGGCCGCCTCTTCGCCGGCCTTGAAGAACTCGGCCCCGGCGAACCCCAGCGTGCGCGCCACCAGCAGGTCGGGGAAGCGCTGCACGCCGTCGTTGAGTTCGCGCACCGCGCCGTTGTAGAAGCGGCGCGCATACTGCAGGTGGTCTTCCACGTCCACCAGGTCGCGCTGAAGGGCCAGGAAATTCTCGCTGGCCTGGAGCTCGGGGTAGGCTTCTTTGATCACCAGCAGGCGGGCCACGTCGCTTTCGATGGCCTGCTCCAGGCTGGCCAGGCGGGCCGGCGACGTCGTGGCCATGGCCTGCGCCCGCAGTTCGGTGACGCGCTCGAGCACTGCCTTCTCGTGGCCGGCGTAAGCGCGCACGGCTTCCACCAGGCTGGGCACCAGGTCGTGCCGGCGCATCAGCTGCACGTCAATGTCGCTCCAGCCCGCCTTCACCTGGTTGCGCAGGCGCACGAGCCTGTTGAAGGCGAAGATCGACCAGGCCAACAGGCCCCCGACGAAAAAACTGAGCAACCAGAGCATGATCCCTCCCCCCCCCTGCCCGACCGCGCCGATGACCGTGGGATTATCGGCACAGGACGCCGGCCGCGGCCAGCGCCAGGGGTCATGCGGGTCTAGAATCGGGGCCCCGCAACCGGCAGCCCATCCGATGTCACGCTGGCGACCGCCTTCCGAAGCCTCCACCGCCATCATCACCCGCGCCGGATTCGAGCGCCTGCGCGCCGAACTCGACGAGCTGTGGCGCCTTCGCCGGCCCGAAGTGGTGAAAGCCCTGGCCGCCGCCGCCGCAGAAGGCGACCGCAGCGAGAACGCCGAATACACCTACCGCAAGAAGCAGCTGGGCGAAATTGACCGCCGCGTGCGCTACCTCACCAGGCGCATCGAACAACTCAAGGTGGCCGAGGGCGCCCCCACCGACCGCGGCGCCATCTTCTTCGGCGCCGTGTTCGAGATCGAAGATACGGACACCGGCGACAGCGCCCGCTACCGCATCGTCGGCCCCGACGAAACCGACGCCAGGGCCGGCTGGATCAGCATTGACTCGCCGCTGGCGCGCGCCGCGTTGCGCAAGCGCGTGGACGATGAGTTCGAGGTGGCGCTGCCGGCGGGGCCGGCGCGATATGTGGTGGTCTTGGTGAAGTACTAACCTTCGCTGCCCTGCGCCTGTCATTGACCGATTGGGCGGACTGTACTGTGCACTTATTCCGCCGCCGACGCCCCCCGACACGGACCGACTCGGGGGTTGCGCGGCATACGCCTCGGATCGACCTTTGCGGCACACGCCTCGACCGGGCCTGTCCGATTTTTTGTGTGTGAGGCGGTTTAGCGGGTCGGCTGTTATGACCGGGCCAGCGTGAATCGGTCTTGGTAGATTATCGCGAACTGGTTCATGGCGGACTTCCATTCTCGGGTGGCCCGTTTCCACTGGGCGGTGATGTTGCGCAGGGCCAGCCAGATCAGCTTGGTGGCCGCTTCGTCGCTCGGGAATGCCCCCTTGTCTTGATGATCTTGCGCAGCCGGGCGTGCACGCTCTCGATGGCGTTGGTGGTGTAGATGATTCTGCGCACGTCCGGCGGGAAGGCGAAGAACGGCACCACGCGCGTCCATGCGCGCCGCCACGAGGCCATCACGGTTGTGAAGCGGATGCCCCAGGGCTCGGTCTCGAACGCGTCCAGCGCGGCTACTGCGGCCTCGGCCGTG
>Ga0138256_10002529_pt1 | contig 19617 bp, 18 predicted proteins | sample KNB2016incub_MG_FD_105486 | JGI IMG/M metagenome (GOLD analysis project Ga0138256, IMG submission 105486) | Active sludge microbial communities from wastewater in Klosterneuburg, Austria - KNB2014incub_MG | ecosystem: Engineered > WWTP > Activated sludge > Unclassified | place: Austria... | reverse complement strand
GCAGCCACCGCACGGCGAGGGTGCGAGAGGTCTCGTGCGATCTCTTTCGGCAGCACCGGTCGGCAACTTGAACCGTCGGGCGCTGCGCCTCGTGCGCTGCGCAGTTCATCACGCCGGCAGCGGCGCCTTCGGCCCCGGCCAGGCTTGTCGCAGAATGGCTGTCGGCAGCTTCGCCGATAACTCCCTACAGCCATGACCCCGCATGCTTTCATCTGCGACGCCCAGCGCACACCCTTCGGTCGTTACGGTGGCGCCCTGTCTTCGGTGCGCACCGACGACCTGGCCGCCATTCCGATCAAGGCGCTGATGGCGCGCAACCCCGCGGTTGACTGGCAGGCCGTGGGTGACGTGATCTACGGCTGCGCCAACCAGGCCGGCGAAGACAACCGCAACGTGGCGCGCATGGCCGCGCTGCTGGCCGGCCTGCCGATGGACGTGCCGGGTGCCACCGTGAACCGGCTGTGCGGGTCGGGCCTGGACGCCCTGGGCACGGTGGCGCGCGCCATCCGTGCCGGTGAGCTGCAGCTGGGCATCGCCGGCGGCGTGGAAAGCATGAGCCGGGCGCCCTTCGTGATGCCGAAGGCGGAAAGTGCCTTCTCGCGCAGCAATGCGGTCTTCGACACCACCATCGGCTGGCGCTTCGTCAACAAGCTGATGAAGACGCAGTACGGCATCGACTCGATGCCCGAGACGGCCGAGAACGTGGCCACCGAGTACCGCATCGAACGCGAGGCGCAGGACCGCATGGCGCTGGCCAGCCAGCTCAAGGCCGTGACGGCGCAGAAGAGCGGCTTCTTCGCCGCCGAGATCTGTCCGGTCAGCGTGGCGCAGAAGAAGGGCGATCCGGTGCTGGTCAACCAGGACGAACACCCGCGCGAGACCAGCCTCGAATCGCTGGCGCGGCTGAAGGGCGTGGTGCGGCCCGACGGCACGGTGACCGCGGGCAACGCCAGCGGCGTCAACGACGGCAGCTGTGCGCTGCTGCTGGCCGGAGAGGCGGCCGCGGCGCGCCACGGGCTGACGCCGCGTGCCCGCGTCGTCGGCATGGCCACGGCGGGCGTGCCGCCGCGCATCATGGGCATGGGCCCGGCACCGGCCACGCGCAAGGTGCTCGAACTGACCGGCCTGAGCCTGGCGCAGATCGACGTCATCGAACTCAACGAGGCCTTTGCCGCCCAGGGCCTGGCGGTGTTGCGCGACCTGGGGCTGGCCGACGACGACGCGCGTGTCAATGCCAACGGCGGTGCGATCGCACTCGGCCACCCACTTGGCGCCAGCGGCGCCCGCCTGGCCACCACCGCGATCAATCAGCTTCACAAGGTGAAAGGCCGCTACGCGCTGTGCACGATGTGCATCGGCGTCGGGCAGGGCATCGCACTGGTGCTGGAAAGAGTCTGAACCCGACCCCTGTGCACATGTCGTGACCATGCACAGGCGCGTTTGCCTGGTTGGCGCCGGCCTCTGAGCGACGAGCTGTTGCGAGCCTCAAGGCCGGCCTCGGCCGGCCGTCCCCCGCGGGGATCAAGGAAAGTGGCAAAGCCACATTTCCTTGAGAGACCGGCGAGCTCTGCACACAGTTGCAACGTTTGCAGGAACCGCAGGAGCGAGTCCGGCGCCTTGTAGCGGCCCGGGCGGCGGCAGGCCGGCATGACGTGCCCAGGCCTCCATCTCGAAGGGGGCGCAGTCCCAGTCGCGGCCATAAAGCCGCAGGCCGTGCCGGCACATCGTCAGAGCCAACCGGGCCGAGTCGGGGTGCCCGGCATTGGCCAGCCCCATGATGCGACCGTAGGCTTCCGCAGGGCGGCCGTCGTGCAGCAGCTGCACCGCCTGCGCGTAAGCCCGGTTGGCCCAGCTGGCGTCCGTCACCGCGCCAGGCGCCGCGGCTGCAGCTCCGGCGGCCAGGGCCAGAGCCCCGCCGCTCCGTACGAGCAGCCGCTTCACACCCTGTACCCAACGATCAACGCCACCGCTGCCAGGCACATCGAGGCATTGCCGATGCTCACGAATACCGCGCGGTCGAATCGGCGCTCGCGTTCATACAACCAGGCCGCCATCGTCAGGTTCGCGCCGAACCAGCTGCACCAGGTCCAAAGCGAGTGCTGGCTTGAGTCGCCGGTGCTGTGGATGGCCCACAGTGTCGGCAGGTAGGCCACCAATCGCAGCGAGCTGAACAGCGTGAAGGCCCAGGTCAGCAGCCACAGGTAGGTGCTGCGGGGCGTCCACGACGGCGCGGCGCAGGGCGGCGTGACGGCGGATTGCGGGTGGGCAGTCATGGGGCGGGCTCCGGGTTGCGCTGGCATGCGCCACTGTCGCGCAGCTGCGGCGGCGGAGTCCTTAGCCAGCGGCTAAAACTTTCTAAAACCGAGCCGTGGCACGATGGCGCATGACCAACGGTTCTCTCGTCGCCTTCGGCCGGTTCGAGTGGCGGCCGGCGCAGCGCCAGTTGCTGGCCGACGGCGCTCCGACCTCGCTGAAGGGGCGCGCACTCGACGTGTTGCAGGTGCTGGTGACGCACCGCGACCGGGTCGTCACGAAGAGCGAACTGCTCGACCTGGTCTGGCGCGACACCTTCGTTGAGGAAGCCAACCTGCATGTGCAAGTGAGCGCGCTGCGCAAGGTGCTGGGGCCGAGTGCGATCGCGACGATTCCCGGCAGCGGTTACCGCTTCACGGCGGCCGTGGCAGGCGACGAGGCCCTGCCCAAGCAGGCGGCGACTTTCGCGGCGTACGTGGCGCCTGCCGACTTCCAGCCCGGCAGCGTATTGCCGCAACAGCCGCTGCTGATCGGCCGCGACGACGAGCTGAGAGCCCTGGCCACACTGCTGGCCGCGGAACGGCTGGTGACACTTGCCGGCCCGGGCGGAGTCGGCAAGACCCGCCTCGCCCTCGCCGCCGCAGCGCAGCAGGCTGCGCTGCGCGACGCCTGGCCCGACGGTGTGTGGTGGGTGGATGTCGCGGCGGTGCACGACCCGCTGCAGATGGTTCCCGCGGTGGCGCAGGTGCTGCACATGCCGATGCACGCCGGTCGCGGTTCGGCTGGCCTGGCCGAGGCGCTGCACGGCCGCCGACTGCTGCTGGTGATGGACAACTGCGAGCATCTGATCGACGCCGCCGCCGCGCTGGCCAACGCGCTGCGGTCCGCACCGCAGGTGCACCTGCTGGTGACGAGCCAGGAACTGCTGAACGTGCCCGGCGAGCGGCTGCTGCGCCTGCAGCCGCTGAGCCTGCCCGGCCCTGGCGAGTCGGCCGACGAACGCTTCGGGGCGGTCCAGCTGTTCGTCGAACGCGCTCGCGCAGTCGACCGCGGTTTTGCGCTGGACCCTGGCAGTGCAATGGCAGTGGCCGACATCTGCCGGCAGCTCGACGGGCTGCCGCTGGCCATCGAGCTGGCCGCCGCGCGCGTGCGCCAGCTGGGTGTGCAGGCGCTTCGCCAGCGGCTGGGCGACAGCCTGCGGCTGCTGAGCGGCGGCTCGCGCACGGCGATGCCGCGCCAGCGCACGCTGCGCGCGGCGCTCGAATGGAGCCACGCGCTGCTGGTGCCGGCCGAGCAGGTGGTGCTGCGCCGGCTGGGCGTGTTCGTCGGCGGTTTCACGCTCGAACTGGCGCAGCAGGTCGCGGCCGACAAGGCGACCGACGATAGCCCTGGGGCGCTGGACGACTGGGCGGTGCTGGACGCGCTGGGCGGGCTGGTCGATCGCTCGCTGGTCGCGCTGGAAGCGGGCGAAAAGGCGCGCTACCGGCTGCTGGAGACGATGCGCCTGTTTGCACTGGAGCAGCTGGCGCAGCACGGCGAGCTGCAATGCCAGCGTGAACGATACGCGCGTGCGATCGCCGCCTTCTACGCCAGCCACGACGACGCGCGCTGGGGCGACGGCGAACAGTCCGCGGGCGGAGACTCCATGCCGGCGGCGATCGCCGAGCTGGACAACGCGCGCGCCGCGTTGGACTGGGCGCGCTCGGCAGGTGACCACGGATTGACGATCCAGCTGGCGGCCTTCACGGCGGCGGTGTTTCACCAGGTCGGCGCGGCCGCCGAGGTGGTGCCGACGCTGTCGGCGCTGAGACCGCACCTGGATGACGCTCCGCCCGCTGCGCAAGTCGCGCTGCTGCTGCGCCTGGGCAGTCTGGGGCGCAGCATCGGGATCAGCGCCGACGAACTGCGGCGCCTGAAACACGAGGCGGTGGATCTGGCGCGCGCCAACGGCATGCGGCGGCGCCTGCACTCGGCGCTGGCGGCGCTGGGCTGGTCCGTGGCGACTGACGGCGACCCGCTGGCCGCGCGCGCAGCACTGGCCGAAGCGCTGGCGCTCGAACGGCCGCACGATCCGCCTACGATGCGCGTGCCGCGGCTCGGGCTGGAGCTGAAACTGGCGGAGCAGTCGGGTGATCTCGAAGCGACCATAACGGCCGCTTATGCGGCCCATGCGGCGTTCGAACAGGTTGCCGGTGTTGCCTCGGCACAGGCTGCCAGCGCCAGCAACCTGCGTTACTTCCTGTCGGCGGCAGGCCGTTTCGACGAGAGTGCAGCGCTTGCACGGCGCACGCTGGCGCACGCGGGGCAGCGGCAGCTGGCACTGCACGAAATCCTGTCGGCAGTGATGCCGTTGGCCGCCACCGGTTGCGCCGACGAGGCGGTGGCGGCGCTGCGCGCACACCGTCAGTCGCTGCGGAACCACCCGCCCGCGGTCTGGATGCAACACGGCATCGAGGGACTGGCGATGTTGGCCGTGGTGCGCGGCCGTGCCGACGATGCGCTGCAGATCCTGGCTGAGCAGCAGCGCCGCTGCGACGCCGACGGCAAGGTGCTCGATCCGATCACGCGCAGCCTGCGCGAGCAGGTGCTGGCCCGCTGCCGTGCCGCCGGCCACGACGAGGCCACGCCCGCGACGTGGCGGATGGCCGCGCCGCTGCGCAACGACCAGGGGTCGCTGTTGCTGGGTCTGGGGGACGAGATCGAAGCCGTGACGGCCATTTAGTCTTGGTCTTGCAGACGGCTGCATCTGCCGTTGCATCAGCCCAGCAGCAGTGGCCAACTTTGCCCACTGTCGAAGGGTGCCGAACCGCGATTGACCCGGCCGAAGTTCCTGCCCGCACTGCGGGCAGCAGAGCGCCCCTTGCAGCACCGGCGTGCCACACGCCGGGCAGAAGCGCATTCCCGCACGCGGTGCCGCTCCGGCCGCGGTGGCCGTGGGCGCGCTCCGCGCCGGATTGAACGCCGGCGCGTGCGACCGATCTTCGGCCGAATCACTGTCGTCGTCGGCGATTTCGGTCCGGCCCTGCTCTTCGACAAGCACCCCTCGCGGGTGAGCAGCTTCATCAACCGGCTGAGGATCTTGTGCAACACCGAGTGGAATCGGCAGCGCCAGTACCCACTGGCGCATGGTCGACCAGGTAGGCAGCCGTCTGGGCTATGTGTCTGGCCCCGCACGACGGGCAAAAGCCTCGACGCTTGGAGCTGAAGTCAAGCAGCTTGTCGTGGCCGCAGTCGCCGCAGCGCAGCCGCGGGAAGCCGTAGGCCAGGATGCCGCATTCGAGAATGACGTCGAACTCGTCCTTGCCGAACTGCGGCAGGTTGGCAGCCGGCTGCGGACTCAGTCTGCTCGAAGAAGGTTGCGGCGTGCGCCTGCACCAGGCGGTACAGCGTGGCTTGTTCGTGTCGGTGTCGCTCGTCGTGGACCGACGCGCCATGCGGCGCCCGCTGGGGCTGCATATGCGACCGGCCGCTTCAGGGCGACGAGTTCACGGCAGCGTATGTCGCTGATGGGTTGCTTTGCAGAGCTCTCCATAGCGACCCAAAGGCGCTTCGGGGGTGGGTCAGCTATCGACCAAAAAGCCCAAGTCGTTGTGCTTCCAGCGCCGCCTCGGCACGCGAGCTCACGTTGAGCTTGCGGTAGATCTGCTTGACGTAGTCGGCGATGGTGTGCCGGCTCAGGCCCAGCTGCACGCCGATCTCGGGCAGCGTGTAACCCTTGGCCACGCGCAGCAGCACCTCGCTCTCGCGGTCGGTCAGCGACACGTTGATCAGCGTGGTGTTGACATGGGGTTTCTTCATCGCGCTGAAGTAGGCCATCACGCGGCGCGCGATCGACGGCGACAGCGGTGGCTCACCCTGGCTGATGCGCTGCAGCTGCTCGGTGATCAGCTCGCGCGCCTGCTCTTTCAGGATGTAGCCGAAGGCGCCGGCCTGCAGCGCCGGGAACAGGTGTTCGTCGTCATCGTGGATGGTCACCACCACGCTCTGCGTTTCGGGCTGCACGTCGCGCAGCTTGGTCACCACGTCGACACCCGACCCGTCGGGCAGGCCAAGGTCGATCAGCGCGAGGTCGAACTTCACCGCCGTCACCAGCGCCAGCGCGTCGGCGACGCGGGCACTTTCGGAGATCTGCGAGTCGGGAAACACCTGCAGCACGAGCTTGCGCAACCAGACCCGGATCTCGGGCAGGTCTTCGAGCAGGAGGATGTTTTTCATGGTTTGGCGCAGCCCAAGCGATTCATGCTATCGACATATCGGCAAGGCTTCAGGCGCCCTCAAGGGCGTGGTCGAGCGGAAGCGTGAGGCGTATCACGGTTCCGAAGCCGGGGCCCGACTCGACCAGGCACTGCCCCTGCATCTGCTTGGCGCGCTGCTTCATGGTGGCCATGCCATGGCCGCGGTCGAGTCGCGCGTCGGCCTCGGTGCTGATGCCCTCGCCGTTGTCCTGCACGATGAGCTGGAAGTCGCCGTCGGCGACCTGGCAACGCAGCGCGCAATACGAGGCGCCGCTGTGCTTGATGATGTTGCTCGTGGCTTCGCGCAGGATGCGTGTGGTCTGCACATAGGCGCGCGCCGACAAGGTCTGCGTCAGGTCGTCGGGGGCCGACCAGTCGGCCTCGATGCCGGCCTGGGCCAGGCGCGACACCACCTCGGCGCGCCAGTCACCCAGCGCGTCGGCCAGCCGCACCGCGCGACCCGTCAGCCCGCGCACCGACAACCGCATCTCTTCCAGCGCCTCGCGCGCCAAGGTCGAGATGCGGTCGCTCTCGCTGGTGTGCACGATGGTCAGCAGCTTGGCGCCCAGGTCGTCGTGCAGGTCGGCGGCGATGCGCTTGCGTTCGCGTGCGGTGACCTGCTCGACCTTCAGGTCCGACAGCGCGCGAAAGTTGCGTTCGATCTCGGCCGTGGCTTCGCGCACACGCTGCTCCAGCTGTGCCTTGCCGGCTTCGGCCTGCCGCAACGCATGGCCATGCTGCTGCACCAGACGCAGCCCGACCAGCACCAGCATCAGCGGCATCACCAGGTGCGCCAGCTGGGCCGACAGCGGCGGCGTGCCCAGCCGCTGGGCGGCGATCTCGATCAGGCCCGACACGGCCACCACCGCGAGCAGCGCGCCCATCAGCCAGAACTCGTCACGGCGCTCGCGCCACTGTCGGTGCAGGTAGAACAGGGCCGCCGCCAGCACCTGCAGCGACAGCAGCGCGGTCCAGGCCAGTGTCAGACGGTACAGCTGGTCGGGCGCCGCGGCCATCAGGCTCAGCGGCAGCAGCAGCACCTGCAGCGGCAGCGCAAGGTCGATCGCCCGGTGGCGCCAGCGTGCATAACGAAGCAGGAACTGCACCGCCGCCTGCGCCACCAGCGGCAGCAGCACGCCCAGCAGCAGCTCGACCGTGCGTTGCGGCAGCGGCCATTCACGCAGCCACAGTCGGGCATCGAGCAGCGCCCAGCCGATCGACAGCGCCCCGAAGTAGGCCAGGTGGCTTTCGCGGCGGTTGACGAAACCCAGCACGAACATGAAGCCACCCATCAGCAGCAGCGTGGCGTCCAGCGCCTGCGGCAGCGTGACCTTGATCGTCGTCTGCAGGCGCTGGCTGGCCTGCAGCTCGTGCAGCGGGCCGATCATCAGCGCCGACAGGCCGGCCGCGCGATGGCGCGAGCCCACCGTCTCGAGCGCGTGGCCCATCACCTTCAGGTCGACGACATTCGGCCCCGGCCGCAACAAGGCCGTGGGCAGCACGATCAGCTGCGGGTGGCTGCAATCCTGCGAGTAGGGCTCGCCGAGGCGGCCGCCATGGTGCACCAGCTGGCCATTGAGCTGCACCGACAGCGTGGCGCAGACGTGCGTGATTTGCAGCGCCAGCAGTTCTTCGTCGGCGCCACGGCCCGGTGCGGCGCTGAAGCTCACGCGGTACCACACCGGCCCCTGTGAACCCGGTCTCGAGCGTGACCAGTCGTCGGGCAGTGCCACGCGCAACGCAGCCGCGGCTGCGGGGAACCGTGCGCCGTCGGCCTCGACGCTGAGCGCCTGATCGATCAGCAGCTGCTGCGCGCGCGCCGCCGGCATCGGGCCCAGGACCAGGGCCAGTGCCAGCGCCAGCAGCAACAGCCAGGGCAGGCCGCCGACGCCGACGGTGCGCGGCACGCGGGGTTGCGTTGGTGCGGGGTACAGCATGGCCGGCGCGATTGTCGCGCGCCCTTTGTGGTGGCCTGCGCTGCCACAATGCGCACTTGTTCCGCCCCCACGGCCCTGGTGCCGTCGCCAACCTGCCGTGATCCGCCGCCATGCGCTCCCGGGCGCCGACAACCGCCGCCTGGCCCACCTGTGTGGCCCGCTCGATGACCACCTGCGCCGCATCGAGGCCGCGCTCGGCGTGGTGCTGACGCGCCGCGAGCACCACTTCCGCATCGAAGGCCCGCGCGCCGCGGTGGACCGCGCGGCGCGGCTGCTCGACGATCTGTACGCGATGGCGCAGGCGCCGATTGCCGACGGCGCGCTCGACGACCTGCTCAAGCCGCCGCCGGCGCGCGTGCCGGCCGCCGAGGTCGACGACCGTGCACCCATCGTGCTGCACACCCGGCATGCCGAGTTGAGCGGACGCACGCCCAACCAGGTCAAGTATTTGCGGCAGATGCTGGCGCACGACATCACGTTCGGCATCGGCCCGGCGGGCACCGGCAAGACCTTCCTGGCGGTGGCCTGCGCGGTCGACGCACTGGAACGCCAGAGCGTGCAGCGCATCGTGCTCACGCGGCCGGCGGTGGAGGCCGGTGAACGCCTGGGCTTTCTGCCCGGTGACCTGGCACAGAAGGTCGACCCCTACCTGCGACCGCTGTACGACGCGCTGTACGACCTGATGGGCTTCGACCGCGTCGGCCGCGCCTTCGAGAAAGGCCTGATCGAGATCGCACCGCTGGCCTTCATGCGCGGACGCACGCTCAACCACGCCTTCGTCATCCTGGACGAAGCGCAGAACACCACGCGTGAGCAGATGAAGATGTTCCTCACGCGCATCGGCTTCGGCAGCAAGTGTGTCGTCACCGGCGACACCAGCCAGATCGACCTGCCACAAGGTGTGCCCAGTGGCCTGGTCGACGCCGAGCAGGTGCTGGTCCGCGTGACGGGCATCGGCTTCACGCACTTCACGGCAGCCGACGTGGTGCGCCACCCGCTGGTGGCGCGCATCGTCGAGGCCTACGACCGCGATCGCAAGCTGGACCGCACTCGCGACAAGGCGCCGCCGGCATGATGCCGGTGCTGCAACTGTCGTTGCAGTTCGCCGACGCCCGGCACCGCGCCGAACTGCCGCGCCACCGCGTGCAACGCTGGATGCGCGCGGCGCTGGCGGCGCCGGCGCAGATCGCGGTACGCATCGTCGGCGAAGCCGAGGGCCGTACGCTGAACCGCGACTGGCGCGGCCAGGACCATGCGACCAACGTGCTCACGTTCGACTACGCGCGCGAACCCGTGATCAGCGCCGACCTGGTGTTGTGCGCACCGGTGATCGAGGCCGAGGCACGCACCGCCGGCAAGGCGCTGGCCGCCCACTATGCCCATTTGCTGGTGCATGGGGTGCTGCATGCGCAGGGCTGGGACCATCAGCGCGCGGCCCAGGCGCGGCGCATGGAGGCCCGTGAGACCGCCATCCTGCAGGCACTGGGGTTCGACGACCCCTATGCGGCGGGCTGATCCACCGGACCCCGGGTTTGCAGAACCCCGTACCCTTGGCCATGCTCAAGCGCGCCGCCCTGTTCCCGCTGAAGCGCCTGCCCGGCGCGCTGCTGCTCGCGCTGTTCCTGATGACGGCCGCGGCCGCAGCACCAACGGCCGTGCAGCAGGCCGCGCTCGAGCGCGCGGTGATCGACCACGACCAGGGCCGGCTCTTGCGGGCCCGGCGCAGCTTCGAGGCGCTGGCGCGGCAGAAGGTGCCGGCAGCGGCCTACAACCTGGGCGTGATGCACCTCGAAGGCGAGTTTGCCGGGGCCAGCCCGGCGCAGGCACGGCGCTGGATCGAGCGCGCCGCGAAGCAGGGTTTCGTCACCGCGCAGTTCGCGATGGGTCAGCTGTTCGAAACCGGCCGCGCCGGCCCGCGCGACCTGGTGGCGGCCCACAGCTGGTACGAACGGGCGGCGGCCGCCGGCAGTGTCGACGCCCAGGTGGCGGCCGGCACGGCGTACTACCTGGGCCGCGGCGCGCCCAAGTCACCGGCCGACGCCATGCGCTGGTACCGCGAAGCCGCCAAGGGTGGTGATGTCGGCGCGCAGTACCTGCTGGCGTCGATGTACGAGCAAGGCGACGGCGCCGAGCGCGACCTGCGTCTGGCGCGCTACTGGTACGACATCGCGGCGCGCAACGGTGACCCGGCGGCCGCGATCAAGGCCAGGGAGCTCGACCCGCGCGAGCCGTAGCGGCGCCCGCCGACGGGGCTACAGCACCACCTTGACCATCGGGTGCGTGCTCAGCGTGCGGTACAGCTCGTCGAGCTGCTCGCGGCTGGTGGCGGTGACGGTCAGGGTCAGACCCAGGTAGTTGCCGGCCCTGCTGGGCCGACGCTCGATGCTGGCGGTGTCGAAGGCCGGGTCGAACTGCAGCGCGATGTTGACCATGGCCTCGACGAAGCCGTCGACATGCTGGCCCATTACCTTGATCGGAAAGGCGCTGGGGTAGTCGATCAGACTCTGTTCGGGCGGGATGTCGCGCATGGCCGCACTCAGCCCCTCAGATCGACATCGTCTTCTTGGCCGCCTGGTAGGCCTCATACAGACGCGCGTACACCGGCCCGGGCTTGCCGCGCAGCGCGCCGTGGCCCACGCTCTGGCCGTCGATGCGCGTGACCGCCAGCACCTCCTTGGTGGCCGAGCTCAGCAGCACCTCGTCGGCGCCCAGCACGTCGGCTTCGGCGATCGGGCGCAGGTTGTAGGCGATGCCGCAGTCCTCGCACAACTCATGCAGCAGCTCGATGCGGATGCCTTCGAGCACATGCTCGCTCTTGGGCGGGCCCAGCAGCGCGCCTTCATGCACGATCCAGACGTTGGAGCTGGCCGCCTCGGTCAGGAAGCCGTCGCGGAACATGATGGTTTCCAGCGCACCCTGGTCGGCCGACATCTGGCGTGCCAGCACGTTGCCCAGCAGGCTGATGCTCTTGATGTCGCCGCGCTCCCAGCGGAAGTCGCGCGCCGTGGTGCAGGCCACGCCCTGGTGGCGCTGTTCGGCGCTGGGCGGCTTCATCGGGTTGCTCATCATGAAGACCGTGGGCGTCACGCCCTCGGGCATCACGTGGTCGCGCGGTGCCACGCCGCGCGTGACCTGGATGTAGACCACCTGATCCTCGGCGCCGCTGCTTTCGGCCACGGCGGCCACCAGGGTGCGGCAGCGCTCGAGCCATTCATCGCGCGTGTGCGGGTTGGTGATGCGGATCTTGGCCAGGCCACGTTCAAGCCGCGCCATGTGTTCGCCGAAACGGAACAGCCGCCGACCGTAGGCCGGGGCCACGTCGTAGATGCCGTCGCCGAAGATGAAGCCGCGGTCGAGCACGCTGACCTTGGCTTGCGACAGCGGTAGGTATTCGCCGTTCAGGTAACACAGGGAATCGTTCATCACCGACTTTCAAGGACGTCGTTTCATTGTGGCATGCAGCCTTGTTCAGACGGCAACCCGGCGCAGCACCTGGCCCGCGCGGTCGTCGATCGACTGGCCCTGCAGCAGCGCCACACGGCCATTGACCAGCACCGCGTGGATGCCCGCCGGCGCGGCCACCGGGTTGTCGAAGCTGGCACCGTCGAGCACCTGGTCGGCGTCGAACAGCGTCACGTCGGCGGCCGCGCCCGGGCGCAGTTCACCGCGCCCGGTCAGGCTGAAGCGGCGTGCCGGCAGGCCGGTCATCTTGTGCACCGCGGTCTCCAGTGCCAGCAGCCGGCGCTGGCGCACGTAGTGGCCCAGCACACGCGGAAACGTGCCCCACAGGCGCGGGTGCGGCACCTGGTCGTGCGGCAGCCCGTCCGAGCCGATCATCGCCAGCGGGTGCGTCAGGATGCGGTCGACATCCTCGTCGCTCATGGCAAAGTAGATGGCGCCACCCGGCTGCAGCCGGCGTGCCAGCTCGGTCGGATCGATGCCGCGTTCGGCGGCCATCGCCAGCAGCGACCGGCCGGCGGCGGCGGGCTCGGCGCGTGACCAGGTGATGCGCACGTCGCTCGACTGTGCCACGCGCGCCGGCAGCAGCATGGTCGACGAGGCGAGGTAGGGATAACAGTCGAAGCAGACGGCCTGAGCACGCGCCGCGGCTTCGATCAGCGCCAGCGTCTGGCTGGACCGGCCGTGATTGGCGCGGCCCATCAGCTTGTGGTGCGACAGCACCAGCGGGGCATTCACCGCGCGGCCCACGGCCAGCGCCTCGCGCAGGGCGTCGTCGATGGCATCGGCCTCGTCACGGATGTGCATCGTGATCACGCCGGCGCCGTCGCGCAGCGGTTCGGCCACCTGGATCAGCTCTTGTGTGGTGGCCGCGCGTGCCTGTGGGTAGTAGACGCCGGTCGACAGCCCGATCGCACCCGCGGCCAGCGCTTCGCGCAGCGCGGCCTGCATGTGCGCGACCTCGCGGGCATCGGCGGCGCGGTCGAGATCGGCCATGGCGCTGATGCGCAAGGTGGTGTGGCCGACCAGCAAGGCGGCGTTGAGCGCCGGTTGCGCGGCGTGCAGATCGGCCATGTAGTCGGCAAAGCGCGCGTGGTGGTGGTCGCTGTGGCCCAGCACGTCCAGCGGCGACGGCGCGCTGGTGCTGGCGCGTGGTGCCAGGCTGATGCCGCAGTTGCCGGCAATCACGGTGGTCACGCCTTGTTGCAGCTTGGGATGCGCCGCCGGGTGTTGCAGCAGCAGCAGGTCGTCGTGCGTGTGGCAGTCGATGAAGCCGGGCGCGACGATCAACCCGCCGGCGTCGATGCGGCGGTGGGCGGGCATGCCGGCCAGATCACCCACGGCGACGATGGTGCCGCCCTCGATGCCGACATCGGCACGGCAGCGCGGCGCCGCGCTGCCGTCGATCAGCTCACCGCCGTGGATCAGGATGTCGAACATGCGTTGCTCGTGACGCCGGGCGCTACTTGATCCACAGCCGAACCGCGTCCCAGGCGCGGCCAAGGATGCCGGCCAGCTCGACCGGCTCGAGCACCGTCAGCGGCACTTCGGTCACCAGGGTGCCGCCGCTGCTGGCGATCTTCAGGGTGCCCACGCGCTGGCCCGCGGTCAGCGGCGCTACCAGCGGGTCGGTGTGCTCGATCGTGGTCTTGATCTTGTCGCCTTCGCCCTTGGGCACGGTGACGTAGATCGCGTCGGGTGTGCCCAGCCGGGCGCTGGCGGACTTGCCTTTCCACACCGGCACCGTGGCCACCGCCTTGCCGGCCTCGAACAAACGCAGCGTGTCCCAGGCCTGCCAGCCCCAGTTCAGCAGCTTCTGGCTTTCTGCGGCACGCGCTTCGCGCGACGCCGTGCCCATCACCACCGACAGCAGCCGGCGCTTGCCGGCGGGCGTGTCGCGCACCGCGCTGGTCACCAGGCAGTAGCCGGCAGCTTCGGTGTAGCCGGTCTTCATGCCGTCGACCGTGGGGTCACGCCCGAGCAGCAGGTTGCGGTTGTGCTGCTTGATGTTGTTGTACGCGTACTGGCGCATCGAATACAGCGGATAGAAGTCAGGGTGGTCGCTGATGATGTGGCTGGCCATCAGTGCCACGTCGCGCGCGCTGCTGTGGTGGCCGGCCTCGGTGAGGCCGGTGACGTTCTTGAACTGGGTGTTCTTCAGTCCCCAGGCCTGGGCCTGGCGGTTCATCATGTCGACGAAGCCGGTCAATGATCCGCCCACCACTTCGGCCAGCGCCACCGATGCGTCGTTGCCGCTCTGCACGATCACGCCCTTGAGCAGCTCGTCCACCGTGGGCCGCATGGTGGTGTCGATGAACATCAGCGAACCGCCGCCCTTGCGCTCGGCCCAGGCGCGCTGCGACACCGCGATCGGCTGGTCCAGCGTCAGCTTCTTGTCGCGGATGGCGTTGAACGCCAGGTAGGCCGTCATCAGCTTGGTCAGCGATGCCGGGTCGGCCTGCACGTCGGCGTCACGCATGGCCAGCACCTGGTGGCTGTTGAGGTCGAGCAGGATGTACTGGCGCGCCGCGATCTCGGGCGGCTGCGGCAGCTGGGCCTGTGCCGGCAGGGCCAGCAGCAGGGCGAGGGTACAGAAGGCGCTCAGAAGGCTTCGCATCGGATCTCAGGTGTGGGATCGGAACGTCAACGCCAGGCGCCGACGATCAAGGTCTTGAGCAGCGACAGCTGCCCGTGAAAGAAATGGCCGCTGCCGGGTACCACGGTGATGGGCAGCACCTGCGGCCGCGCCCAGTCGAACAGGGCCGACAGCGGCACCACGTCATCGGCTTCGCCGTGGATGACGATCGTGTCCTGCGACACCGGCGCGGCGCGGAAGTTCAACACCGCCGGCGCCACCAGCACCAGCCGCAGCGCCTTGGCATCGTCGGGCAGCTGCGCCGCAGCCTGCGTGGCCATGGCGCCGCCGAAAGAAAAACCGCCCAGCGCCAGCGGCAGCGCCGCATCGCGCAGCTGCGCGATCACGGCCAGCACGTCGTCGACCTCGCCGACACCGTGGTCCCATTGGCCGGCCGACATGCCGATGCCGCGGAAGTTGAAGCGCACGGCGCGCCAGCCCAGCTGCACGAAGGCACGCGCCATCGTCTGCACGACCTTGTTGTCCATCGTGCCGCCATGCTGCGGGTGCGGGTGGCACAGCACGGCCACGCCCCGCGGCGCAAGATCGGGGTCGTCGATCGCACACTCGATGTCGCCCGCCGGGCCGGCGATTGAGCGTCGCAGCGTCGAAGCCTTCATCGGCCGATGTTCGGCGGCAACAGCAGGCGCTCGACCACCTGACCGTTCTTCAGATGCGATTCGACGATTTCGTCGATGTCCTGCTGGTCGACGAAGCTGTACCAGGTCTCGTCGGGATACACCACGACCACCGGACCACCGGCACAGCGGTCCAGGCAGCCGGCCTTGTTCACGCGAACGCCGCCTGGCCCCGCCAGCCCTGCGGCCTTGATGCTCGCCTTGCAATGGTCGAAGGCCGCCTGCGCATCGTGCCGCGCGCAACAGGCCTCGCCGTTCTTGCGTTCATTCAGACAGAAGAAGATGTGGTGCTTGTAGTAGCTCATGCCTGCATTCTAGGAAGCGGCGCCGCGCCGCGACAGGCGCGCCAGCAGCCAGACGATCGCCGCGAAGGGCCAGACCCAGCCGACCCACTGCGCCAGGCCGTAGAAATGCACCCAGCGGCCCAGCTCCCAGGCCTGCAGGTTGTGCGCGAAGTAGGGGTCGGTCGGCGCCTGCGACACCAGGGCCGCGCCGACCGCCAGCGACATCAGCGCCAGGCCATTCACCACGGGCTGCGACAACGGCATTGCCAGCAGCGCAATCAGCGCGGCGGCCGCGGCGCCGACCATCGCAGCCGGTGTCAGCCAGGCCAACGCGTGCAGCGGGCCGAAGTTGAGCAAGGTCGACACGGTCATGGCGACAAACCCCATCAGCAAGGCGCCGGCGGCCATTGCCAGGCGACCGGCGCCGACCCGCGTGACCGCGTAGGCCAGCAGCACCGGCGACAGCAGGCCCAGCGTCGACGCCAGCCGCTCGGCCAGCGGGCCCAGCGGCGCCGGCGTGGCGGTAGCGGTCAGGGCCTGGGTCAGGCCGTCGGCCCAGTTGACATCGTCCAGCAGGCTCAGCATCAGCAGTCGCAGCCGTTCTCCGACCTGACCCAGGCCCCAGGGCACGGGCGTGGGAAACAGCATCGCCACCGGCCACAGCGTGAGCAGGGCCAGGGCACCGGCGCTGTGGCGCAGGAACCAGCGCTGGCGCAGGCGGTGCCAGCGCTGCAGCAGGCCCAGCGCATGCAAGCCGGCGCCCAACAGCGCACCGGCCAGCGCGCCCAGCGAGTTCATCAGCCAGTCCTTCAGCGACGGGTGGCGGCCGGGCAGCAGGTGCTGCACGACCTCCATCGCATACGACAGCGCCGACGGCGCCAGCAGCGCCAGCGCAAACGCTGGGCCGGCGCGCAGGCCGCTGCGCGCCGCGGCGATGAAGATCAGCAGACCCAGCGGCAGGTAGCCCATGAAGTTGAGCGCCTCGTCCAGCGCCGTCTGCCAGGGTGGCCAGGGCAGTTTCAGCAGGGCCGCCGCGCCGCTGCCGGCCGGCCAGCGCCAGCCGACGAAGGGGTACAGGCTGGCATAGAGCACCAGCGCGGCCAGTGCCAGCGCCAGCGGCGTGGCCGAACTGCGGTGGCGCGAGCTCACATCGGTTTGACCACCACCAGCACCACGATGGCCGTGAACAGCAGCACCGACATCTCGTTGAACACGCGGTACCACTTCTCGCTGCGCTGGTTGGCCAGTTGCTCGAAGTCGCGCAGCTGGCGTCGGCACATGTGCTGGTAGCCGAGCACCACCAGCACCAGCGCCAGCTTGGCGTGCATCCAGCCGTTGCCGCGCCCCAGGCCGACACCGTAGCCCAGCCAGAGCACCAGGCCCAACGCCAGCGCGACCACCATCAACAGGTTGGCGAAGCGGTACAGCTTGCGTGCCATCAGCAGCAGCCGCTCGCGCTCGGCGTGGCTGTCGGGGGCCACCATGGTCAGGTTGACGAAGATGCGGGGCAGGTAGAACAGCCCGGCAAACCAGCTGGCGACGAAGACGATGTGCATCGCCTTCACCCACAGATACAAGGTGCCCATCGGCGAATTATGTGCGCCGCCAAAAAAAAGCCCCGGCACAGGGCCGGGGCCGGCAAGCCTTATCGCTGTCATCACGCTAAGGCACCTGCTCAGGGAGGAAAAGCAGGGAACGACAGCCTCGCGACTATCATTCAGCGGTCACTCTAGCAGAGGCCAAACGGCCGCGCCATGGGGCTGACGCGCATCGCCGATCGCTTGTACTGCCCTTCCCTACACCTCGTGCGGGGGCGGGTCGAAGGGTCGGCGCACAGGAGATCCCAACGTGCATGTCCCGGCCCCCTATCCCGTCAATCGCCCGCGCCGCCTGCGCCGCGACGCCTTCACGCGCGACCTGGTGCGTGAACACGGTCTGGCGCCATCGGACCTGATCCTGCCGGTGTTCCTGCTCGACGGCACCGGGCAGCAGCAGGACGTGGCCAGCATGCCCGGCGTGCAGCGCCGCAGCATCGATGGCCTGTTCGCGGTGGCCGAGGAATGTGTGTCGCTGGGCATCCCGGTGATGGCGCTGTTCCCGGTGCTCGAGGCGTCGCTGAAGACGCCCGACGGTCGCGAGGCGACCAACCCCGATGGCCTGGTGCCGCGCGCGGCACAGGCGCTCAAGAAGCGCTTTCCGGGTCTCGGCCTGCTGACCGACGTGGCGCTCGACCCCTACACCACGCATGGCCAGGACGGGCTGCTCGACGACAACGGCTATGTGCTGAACGACGAGACGGTGGCCGTGCTGCGCCAGCAGGCGCTGGTGCAGTCGCAGGCCGGGGTCGACATCGTGGCCCCGAGCGACATGATGGACGGCCGCATCGGCGCCATCCGCAGCACGCTGGAAGGCCACCGCCAGATCCACACGCGCATCATGGCCTACAGCGCCAAGTACGCCAGTGCCTTCTACGGCCCGTTCCGCGACGCGGTGGGCTCGGCCAGGAACCTCGGCAAGAGCGACAAGAAGGTCTACCAGATGGACCCCGGCAACAGCGATGAGGCGCTGCGCGAAGTGGCACTCGACCTGGCCGAAGGCGCCGACATGGTGATGGTCAAGCCCGGCATGCCCTACCTGGACATCGTGCGGCGCGTGAAGGACGAGTTCCGCGTGCCGACCTTCGCCTATCAGGTCAGCGGCGAGTACGCGATGCTCAAGGCCGCAGCCGCCAACGGCTGGCTGGACCACGACGCCGTGATGATGGAAGCCCTGCTGGCCTTCAAGCGTGCCGGGGCCGACGGCGTGCTGAGCTACTTCGCACTCGACGTCGCGCGGCTGCTTCGCGCGCGCTGATGCGCATCTTTCACATCAGCAGCGCCGACTCGTTCGTCGAGCTCGACATGCTGCCAGCGGTGCTGCCGCCGGCGGGTTTTTTGTGGGTGGGCTGCGCACGCCAGGTGTTCGAGTCCAGCGTGGCCGAGTTGCAGTCCGCGCTGCAGCGCTGGACCGGGGGCCAACTGGTCGACCTGCATGTCTCGGACCTGCTCAACGTGCAGCTGCCCAGCCACTTCGACGACACCTCGTGGTACGACGTGCTGGTGTTCCGTCGTCTGGCCGCCGCCGTGGGCAGCGAACGCTTGTTCGCCGACGAAGCCCACGGTGCGCTGACTTCAGCGCGCAAGGCACTGGAGTCGATCGACACCAGCGCGGTGGGCTTTGCCGTCTTCGACCGCGTGCTGCTCACCGTGCACCCGCCCGACTGCGCGGTGCGCGATTTCTATGCCCAGCGGCTGCAGGCCCTGGCTGCTGGCCATGATCAGCGTGGCACCGCCCGTCTGCCAGCCGGCCCGGCGGACCTGATGCTGCGCATGGTCAACCACATGGTCGACGGTTACCTCGACCTGCGGCGACTGCTGACGCGCCACCTGGACACGCTGCAAAGCGAACTGCTCGACTCCAAGGGCCGCTTCCACGACTGGCGGGTTCTGCTCGAGGCGCGCAACACCCTGCACCTGTTGGACGATTTGTGCGAGGACCAGCGCAGCGCGGTGCAGGAGTGGATCGACGCCCTCGACGAATGGCCGCTCGAAGACGAAGAGTCCAAGCGCCGTGAGCGTGAGCTGCTGCGCGTGCGTTCGCGCGACGTGCTCGAACATGTCGAGCGGGTGCTGACGCATGTGCGCCGGCTCGAGCAATCGGCCGAGACAGCGGTACAGATGCACTTCTCGGCGCTCGGACATCGCACCAACGACATCATGCGCACGTTGACCGTGCTGACTGCGGTGTTCCTGCCGCTGAACCTGATCACCGGCTTCTTCGGCATGAACTTCGATGCCTTGCCGCTGATCCATTCGGCCACCGGCATCTGGGTCGCGGTGGCGCTGATGGCGGCGGTGTTCATCAGCTTGTTCGCGTTCTTCTGGCGCAAGCGCTACCTCGGCACGCTGCCGCGACGATGACGGTCTGGGTCGACCTGGGGCTGGCCGCGGCGGCGCTGGCGCTGGCGCTGGTCTTGCGCCCCTGGCGTGCCCTGGTGCCGGATGGCCCGCCCTGGCCCTGGCCCTGGCTGGCCTGGGCCGCGCTGCTGCCGTTGTTTTGGACCGTTGACCGCGTGCTGGCCATGCCGGTCATGCAGCCGCTGTCGGGCGCGTGTCTGCTGGTGCTGCTGATGGGCTG
>Ga0138256_10002527_pt1 | contig 19619 bp, 21 predicted proteins | sample KNB2016incub_MG_FD_105486 | JGI IMG/M metagenome (GOLD analysis project Ga0138256, IMG submission 105486) | Active sludge microbial communities from wastewater in Klosterneuburg, Austria - KNB2014incub_MG | ecosystem: Engineered > WWTP > Activated sludge > Unclassified | place: Austria... | reverse complement strand
TTGAGACAAAGCCAAATGACAACAGATGAGTTTATCGAACTCATGAAATAATCAAATCATCCCGCCCTCCTCAGGCGGGACTTTTTATTGTGTACAATAAGACATGCAAGATATTTCCCTCGTCTTCATTGAACTTGGCATTGCCATCATCGGTTTGGCGCTCCTCACGCGGCTGGCGAGCAAGTGGGGCTTCTCAGCCATCCCGTTGTATCTGCTGGCGGGTCTCGCGTTTGGCAACGGCGGAATTCTTCCACTTCAATTCAGCGAAGACTTTGTCCACATTGGCGCGGAGATCGGCGTTATTCTTTTATTATTCATGCTTGGGCTGGAATATACAGGCGAAGAACTCAGCGCGAACCTGAAAACAGGTTTGCCCGCAGGCATCGTTGACTTCCTCCTCAACTTTCCACCAGGCTTGATCACGGGGCTGTTGCTCGGATGGAGTCCGCTCGCGGCGGTGTTGTTGGGCGGCGTCACGTACATTTCATCCTCGGGTCTTATCGCAAAAGTATTATCCGAACTGGGGCGGCTGAACAATCAAGAAACGCCAACGGTGATTTCAATTCTCGTCATTGAAGATTTAGTGATGGCATTGTATCTTCCGCTCGTTGCCGTGCTCCTCATCGGGCTTAGTTTCACAGATGCGGTCATCTCGATTCTCATCGCGTTGGCAACGGTGAGCATCGTGCTGTTCATCGCCCTGCGTTACGGCAAACGAGTGAGTCAATTCATCGCGCATCAATCCGACGAAGTGATTCTCTTCACCACCTTCGGTCTCGTCCTCCTCGTGGCGGGCATCGCGCAACGATTGCAAGTCTCTGCGGCGATCGGCGCGTTTCTCGTCGGCATTGCCATCTCTGGCTCCATCGCCGAGCGGACTCAAAAGCTTCTCGCTCCCTCGCGCGACTTGTTCGCCGCCATCTTCTTTTTATTCTTTGGACTCCAGATAAACCCCGCTTCTCTTCCGCCCGTCTTGCTGGTCGCAGTTTCCCTCGGCATTTTCACAGCCCTGACGAAACTCTTCACGGGCTGGTGGTCTGCCCGACGCGCAAAGATTGACTCGCTCGGATCATTCCGCGCAGGCGCGGCGTTGGTTGCGCGCGGCGAATTCTCCATTGTGATCGCGGGACTCGGTGTCAGCGCGGGACTCGAGCCGCAACTCGGGGCATTGTCCGCCGCGTATGTGTTGTTCATGGCGATCCTCGGTCCCATCCTTGCGCGGTTTATCGAATCGCTGGTGCCGCGCAATCCAGATTACAATTCGCCCCATGAAACTTGAAACCCTGCGCGGACTCACCCTTCCCAAGATCGGATTCGGCACCGCACAATTGGGCGGCTTGCCAAATTTTCCCAAGCGCGCAAAGTCCGATTTTTATCTCGCTGCCCTTCGCTCAGCATTTGAGATTGGGTATACACATTTCGATACCGCCGAACGTTACGTGCGCGGGTTCGCCGAAGAGCTGATCGGGCGAAGCATACGCGAGAACAACATTCCGCGCGAGAAACTTTTCATCACCTCCAAAGTATTACCCACACCGTGGAGTTACTCGAGGGTCATGCAAGCCTGCGAGGGAAGCCTGCGGAGGCTCGGTACAGAGTATCTCGACCTGTATCTAGTGCACTATCCCAACCCGCTCGCTTCCATGAAAGAGACATTTCGCGCGTTGAATCAACTCGTGCGCGAAGGGAAAGTCCGCAACATCGGCGTCAGCAATTTTAATTTAAAGCAACTTCAAAACGCGCAAAGACTCTCCGATGCGCCGATCCTCACCAATCAGATTGGCTACAATATCTTTTTTCGTTATTATTCGCGAGGCGTGCTTGAATACTGCCAGCAAAACAATGTCCTTCTCACTGCCTACATGCCCGTGAAAATCAACAGCAAAGGCATTCGGACAAATAGTGTCATTCAATCCATCGCGCAGGCGCACGGAGCGACTCCGTTCCAGATCGCGCTTGCGTGGTTGGTTGCACAACCCCGCGTGGTCACGATTCCAATGTCGTTCAATCCGCAACATCAAAAAGAGAACCTCGAAGCGGCAGATATTGAACTAACTCAACATGAAATGGATCGGTTGAACAAATTGGCATGAAACACGAAACCATCAACAGTATTACTCTCCCCAAGATCGGATTCGGCGCGTGGCGCATCGGCGGGAATTCATCGCCAGATCACGCGCTTGACTCAAAATCGTTGACAGCGCTTCGCTCCGCGCTTGAGGTTGGTTACGCCCACTTCGACACCGCCGAAAAATATGCGGATGGTCATAGCGAAGAATTGGTCGGCGAGGCAGTTCGAGTGTCCGCGAAGAAGCGGGAGGAATTGTTCATCACGACCAAAGTCACACCGAGTCATCTCAAATACGATGATGTGTTGAAAGCCTGCGAAAATTCCCTGCGCCGACTCAAAATGGATTACGTTGACTTGTATCTCATCCATTGGCCTGGCACGGGCGTGAAATATGAAGAGACCTTTCGCGCGTTGAACAAACTCGCGCGCGATGGAAAAGTAAAACATCTCGGCGTGAGCAATTTCAATTTAAAACTACTCAAACAAGCGCGAGAATTATCTGAAACGCCGATCTTCACCAACCAAGTCCCGTTCAGCGTCTCTGATCGTTCGTATGTGGACAACGGCGTGCTTGAATATTGTCAGCAGAACGATATTCTTTTCACCGCCTACTCGCCCGTTGATGAAGGCAAACTGAGCTCGAACAAAACATTGGAGACAATCGCCAAAGCGCACAATGCAAGCATCTTTCAGATCGCGCTTGCGTGGGTCATCTCGCATCCGCGCGTCATCACGATTCCGATGTCGTTCAATCTGCAACACATCAAAGAAAATTATGAAGCAGCAGAGATCGAATTGACTTTTCAAGAAATCGAACTGCTCAACGGGCAATGAATGAAAGAGGAAAGAGGAAAGAATTTATTTCTCTCCTTTGTGCCCCTTCGTGACCTTTGTGTTTAAAAAATGAACCTCCAAATCTTCCCCGAAATCGAAATCATCGAAGAATCCGAAACCGCCCTCGAACCGCTCTACAAAGTCATCATCCACAACGACAATGTCACGCCGATGGACTTCGTGGTGCATATTCTCAAAACGATCTTCTACCTCGGTGTTGACCGCGCTTCTGAAATCATGATGACCGCGCACATCAACGGCAACGCGTATGTACAAACGCTGGCACAGTCCGAAGCGGAGAAGCGGATTGACAAGGCGTATTTTGAATCCAACAACGCGGGCTATCCCCTGAAATTCACAACGGAACGGGAATGAGATGATAGACGATAGACGATAGGCGATAGACGATAGACGATAGACGACAACCGATTACTGCTCAGTGATAACTTGTAACTCTTCCGCCATGTCTTCCCAACTCGACATCCTCACACAAATCAATCTCGATGATGTCGTCTCTTCTTTCGGTTTGCGAAACGACTCTTTGACAGCACGCATCTTGCAAAAAATTTTCTTCAACCATGCGCAGACCTTCGCGCGCCAAATGGTGGAATTTGACTCCGTCACAGGCAACAGCGGATTAGCGGAAGGCGCGCGCGCCGTATTGAGACATCACTACGACGATGTGCGCGTCCATGGCGCGGACCTCATCCCCGCTTCGGGATTTCTAGCCTTGTCCAACCATCCAGGCTTGGCAGACTCAGCCGCAACCTTCGCCGCGTTGAACCGACCCGATCTGAAAATCATCGCCTTGCAACGTCCGTTTCTCGAAGCGTTGACCAACCTTTCAAAACAACTTTTTTATGTGACCGACGACGCGTCATCAAGAATGACGCTTGTGCGGCAAGTCAGTGGGTTTCTGCGAAACGGAGGCGCGGTGTTGACGTATCCCGCAGGGCATATTGAACCTGATCCCGATCTATATACCGATGCGGCAGACTCGCTTGAAAAATGGACAGACAGCGTTGGCGTGTTTTTACGCATGAGTCCCGAAACGCCGATCCTGCCCATCCTCGTGCGCGGCGTGATATGGAAGAAAGCGATAACGCATCCGCTCACGCGAATCAGAAAAGCACGGCTAGATCGCGAGGCGCTCGCTGCGGCATTTCAGGTGTTCATTATGATGCGCGGCAAGATCAAAGATGTGCACGTTCGCGTGCAAATTGGAAATCCCATTTACACCAAACAACTCGGCACATCTGAAACGACAATCATTCATCAAGCCGTGCTGGCAGAAATGAAACGGCTGATTCAGAATCCACCCACAGACCATGGCAAATCTATCCTCTAGCAATTCTTCCTTGCCGATTCAAAAAAAATCTTGGCAGGTAACAATTGCGATCTATGCCGTCCTCAGCGCACTTCTTTATTTCGCGCTTCGCAACGCTCCTTTCGCTGAAATCTGGAACGCGCTTGCGAATCTCAAACTCTGGCAGATCGTTCTGATTCTGCTCATCAACGCGTTCGTCATCGTCTGCATGACCGCTCGCTGGTGGATCATCGTCCGCGCGGAGAATCCGTCTGTGCCGTTCCTGCCATTGATCGGGTATCGCCTGTCTGTCTTTGCTGTGAGTTACTTTACATTCGGTCCGCAAGTGGGAGGCGAACCACTGCAAGCGCTTTACCTCCAACGCAGGCATGGATTAACGTTCGCGCGCGCCACCTCCGCGGTCATCATGGATAAACTGATCGAATTCCTCGTCAACTTTGTGCTGATCGGCATCGGCGCGTGGGCAATCGTCCGCGTGGGATTGTTTTCAGAAAACGGAAGCAGGCTGACCCTGAGTCTGATCGGGTTGGGGGCGCTGCTGATATTGCCGCTTGTGTACATCATCCTGTTATATAACGGAATCCGTCCGATCGCGAAGATTCTAAATCGCCTGTCTTTCATCAAGAAAAAAAGTAAGGCGACGCGGCTGATCGTGGTTGCCGAACGAATGGCATCGAGCTTTTGTCGAAAACATGTGCAAGCGATATTTCTTGCAATTTTTGTTTCGTTCGCGGCAATCGCGGGCATTGCGATCGAATATTATTTGATGGTCTCATTTCTTGGAATGCAGATCAATCTGCTACAAATTTTTGCCGCGCTGACCGCCATGCAAATCGCATTCCTCATGCCGTTGCCTGGCGGCTTGGGCGCCTTGGAAGCGAGTCAAGTGTTCGCGCTTGGCGCGTTTGGTCAGCCCGCCTCCGCCGCGATCAGCCTCACACTGCTCATGCGCGCGCGTGACATTTTGAACGGCGGCATTGGGTTGCTTCTGGCGGGGCGCGGTATTGCGAAGTAAAATTCAGTTGACCCAACGCATCTTTGAAACAGACTACAAAAGGAGTTGACCATGAACCTCGACTGGAAAAAGATCGGCATCATTCTCACGAACCTTGCCACTGCCTTTCTACATTTATCGTTGTACCCGCAAATGGGAGCCGACCCCATCGTGATGAACGGCGCTGGCTATCTCGGTTTGCTCGCCGCGTATTTTGTGCCGATGGACATGCTTCAAAAGAATCACAAAATGGTTTGGTGGGGCATGTTTGGCTATACCGCGCTCACACTTGTGTTATGGATCATCATGGGCGATAAGAATTTTGTTGCAGGCACGATGAGCGCCACAGGCTATTACGCCAAAGCCGCCGAAATTCTTTTGATGGCGTTCCTCTGGGCAGATAAATCAAAATCCTGAAACCACCCTTGCGAAGGTTCTTAACCATCGCAAGGATTAAACTTCAGCCATGATGTAAAATTGGGGGATGAAGCGAAAGACCGTCTACTTCACCGCGCCGCGACAGGTGGAACTCCGCGAAGAGTCTCTACCTGCCCTCGGCGCGGATGACGTCTTAGTCGAGACGATCTGCTCCTCGATCAGCGCGGGAACCGAGATGCTGGTCTATCGCGGGCAATTTCCGCATCTCGCCGATTCACACGATGCTTTCAGCAGTGATTTGTATTATCCACTCGCGTTTGGATATGCGTGCGTTGGCATCATCAAAGACACAGGCAAACGCGCTGATAAATCTTTACGCGAAAAACTTGTTTTTGGATTTCAACCCCACGCCTCAGCATTTATCTGCAATCCCTCATCGTTGATCTTCGCCCCCGTCTCACTCCCAGCCGAAGCCTGCTCCTTCCTCCCCAACATGGAAACCGCTGTCAACTTGATTCAAGACGCGGCTCCGATTCTCGGTGAGCGCGTTTTAGTTTTAGGGCAAGGAGTTGTAGGATTGTTGGTTGCCTCATTGCTCAAAGAATTTCCGCTTGAGCAACTAGTCACCTCCGATTGTTATGAGTTGCGGAGGAAAGCCTCGAACGAGATCGGCGTAGATGATACATTCGATTCTATTTCACAAACAGACGATCACTCTAATTCGACAGAAAATAAAAATTCTAGAAGCGATGTAGAACCCCAATCAAAACCCCAGTCAGGCTACGCGCAGAACTTCGACTTAACTTTTGAACTCACTGGCTCCCCTTCCGCTCTTGATGACGCTATCGCGATGACAGCCTTCAGCGGACGAATCGTCATTGGCTCATGGTACGGAGAAAAACGCGCGGCGGTTGATCTCGGCGGCGCGTTCCATCGGTCGCGCATCAAATTGATCTCCTCGCAAGTCAGCACGATCGCTCCAGAGTTGAGCGGACGCTGGGATAAGGCGCGCAGGTTCAATGTCGCGTGGGAGGCGTTGAGGCGAATCCAACCGCAGAAGTGGATCACGCATCGCTTTCCGATTGACAAAGCCGAGGAGGCATATCGCCTGTTGGATGAAAATCCACAAGAGACGATTCAAGTGATGTTTGAGTACCAATGAGAGGCGCATAAATGTATATTCTGGGCGTTCGTCGTGATTTCATCGCAAGGCATTTTCTCATCGGCGGAGATTGGGGACCTGAGAACTTCCCGAATTCGCATCATTATGTCCTTGAATTGCAACTTGAGGGCAAGGAATTGGACCAACATGGTTTTCTGGTTAACATCGTAGACGTGGAGAAGCATCTCGATGAAGTCGTCGGTCAATACAAAGAACAGACGCTGAATGACTGTCCCTCTTTTGAGGGATTGAACCCGTCCATTGAGCATTTCGCGCGGATATTGGCAACTTCGTTGAGCGAACGAATCCAAGCAAAGAACATCTCTGCGGTGAAGGTTGTGTTGTGGGAGAATGAGTCGGCGTGGGCGGCGTATTCGGTGGAAAGGTTTACAAGTTGAAGGTTGCAGGTTGAACTTGTAACCTTCAATCTTCAACATGAAACTTGGTCTGGTCATCTACGGCTCGTTGGATACGGTCAGTGGCGGCTATTTGTATGATCGAAAGTTGGCTGAATATCTTCGAGCGCAAGGGGATGAAGTTGAGATTATCAGTTTGCCGTGGAGGAATTACGCCGCGCATTTGACGGATAATCTTTTTGATGTCGTTGCGAGGAGGAGCACATTCGTTTCACTCAGTGTAAACTCCGCGACGACGAAGCAATCTCCGCGCAATCAAGGGTTTGACGTTTTGATTCAAGATGAACTCAATCATCCATCATTAATCGCGTCGAACGCAGGGAAACATCCCTACCCCATCGTCAGCCTTGTCCATCACCTGCGATGCTCAGAGTTGAGACCAGCATGGCAGAATTGGTTTTATCGAATCATTGAAAAGAAATACCTGCAAAGCGTGGATGGATTCATTTTCAATTCAAAGACAACAAAGAGAGTAGTGAGTAGTTTAGTAGAGAGTAGTAAACCGTCGGTCGTTGCCTATCCACCCACACATAGATTTGGGGATGGGATTTCCGAGAAAGAAATTATCGAACGAGCGCGAAGCGATGAGCTGCGAATCCTGTTTCTTGGAAATGTTATTTATCGAAAAGGACTTCACACATTGTTAGAAGCAGTCAAAAGTCTAACGTCGAAGGTCAGATTGGATGTGATTGGCTCGTTGAGTTCCGAACCGAAATATGCGGACGAAATGCGGCGACAAGTCGCGGTCAATAGTCTAGCGTCCACCGTCACATTTCACGGCGCGCTGGATGATGAACCACTCAGAGAGAAACTCAAGCAGGCGCATATCCTTGTCGTGCCATCGAGTTATGAGGGATTTGGAATCGTCTATCTCGAGGGGATGTGTTTTGGTCTACCCGCGATAGGGACGACGGCTGGCGCGGCGGAAGAAATTATCACGCATGGGGAGAATGGGTATTTGATCGAGCCGAATGACGCGGAATCGCTTGCCAACCGCCTCAGAGAATTGGAGAGAAATAGAGAATTATTGGTGAGGTTGTCTTTGAACGCAGTAGAGAGATTCAAGTCACAGCCGAGGTGGGAAGAAACGGCGAAGAGCGTTAGGGAGTTTCTATACACCATAGCGAGAGGTGAACGCCCGGGAGTAATCTCAACACAAGGACAGGAGATTGCTTCGTCGGCAAAGGACGCCTCCTCGCAATGACATGAGCAAAAATATGGAACCATCCTTCCCCAACTACCTTCTCTCTAAACAAAGCGTGGATGACCGCGCGCTCAACAAGGATGTGTTGAACGCGCTGAAGGCAAATCTGCCGTCGGAACCTTTCCGCATCATTGAAGTCGGCGCGGGGATTGGGACGATGCTCAAGCGATTGATCTGCTGGGATGTGATCCGCAACGTGGAGTACGTGCTGGTAGATGAAATGCGCGAGAACATCGAATACGCGCGGGCATGGATTCCGCAATTCGGAGGCGAGGCAGGTTTGAGGGTGGAGGGAAGCGGACGGGACCGTTTGCGATTGTCTGATAATGAACGGGATATTCGAATCCAGTTGGCGCAGGCGGATGTGTTTGATTTCGTCAAAACAAAACCGCCTCCAGCCGACGTGTTGATCGCGCACGCGTTTTTGGATCTATTGCCATTACCCGAGTCATTGCCAAATTTGTTTTCATTGACAAAGCGGCTGGCGTGGCTGACGATCAATTTCGACGGGGTGACAACGTTCAAACCGACAATTGACGCGACGCTGGATGAAACGATCGAACGGTTGTATCACCAGACAATGGATACGCGCGCTACTGGCGGCGATAGCAAAAGCGGACGGCATCTCTTCGGGTATCTGCACAACGCGGGCGCGGAGATTCTCGCGGCAGGCGCGTCGGATTGGGTGGTGTATCCGTTGAATGGGAAATATCCGCACGATGAGGCGTTCTTTTTGAATTTCATTTTGACCTTTCTCGAAAAGTCGCTTGAGAAGCATCCTGAATTAAGCGGCGATGATTTGAGGCATTGGCTGCGCAAACGCCGCGCGCAGATTGAACGCGGCGAGCTGGTGTACATCGCTCATCAGATGGATTTTTTAGCGCGTGTGTGACGAGAAGGCGCTTGCCACAGATTGCACGGATTTCCACTAATTTCTAAATAACAATCCGCGAGAATTCGTGAAATCCGTGGCTGAGATTTTGATGAAGCAGTGTATAATCTTCGCATCAATACTTTTACATCAGCAGTCCACCGCTGTTTTTGACTGAGGGAAATCTCATTCGCTACACGTGCAAGGCTTCTGAAGAACAGGAAACAATTTTGAACTTCACACAATTTAATTTAGATCCCCGCCTCATGCAGGGAATCAACGTCGCGGGGTATGAAACTGCCACGCCGATCCAAGAGGCGGCGATCCCCGCCGCGTTACGCGGGCGCGACATCATCGGCACCGCGCAAACGGGCACGGGCAAGACTGCCGCGTTCGTCCTCCCCATTCTCAACAAACTGCTCGACGGACCGAAGGGGATGCCGCGCGCGCTGATCGTCACGCCGACGCGCGAGCTTGCCGAGCAGATCAATCAGGTTGTGCGCGCGCTGTCAGCGGGGACAGGGCTGAGGAGCGCGACCATCTATGGGGGCGTCGGAGCCGACCGTCAGATCAAGGCATTGCGTCAGGGTGTGGAAATCCTGGTGGCGTGCCCGGGTCGTTTGCTTGACCTCATCCAGCAGAGACATGCGAAAATGAATCGCATCGAAATTTTGGTTCTGGATGAAGCCGACCGCATGTTCGACATGGGTTTTCTGCCTGATGTAAAACGAGTCATCAAAGCCGTGCCTGAACAACGGCAAACGATGCTGTTCTCCGCGACCTTCCCCGCCGAAGTGGAACAACTCGCGGGGCAGTCGCTCATAGAGCCGCAAAAAATTGCGATGGGCATCAGCAAGCCCGCCGTGACAGTGAGCCATGCGTTGTATCCTGTGCCGCAACATTTGAAAACTGGGTTATTGTTGCGCCTGCTCAAACAAACCGATTCGGATTCGGTGCTGGTTTTCGTGCGCACAAAACATCGCGCCGATAAAGTGGCAAAGCAGATCGCGCACGCGGGTCATCGCGTCACGAGTCTGCATGGCAACCGCACACAGGGGCAACGCGAACACGCGCTACACGGTTTCAAAACGGGACACTTTCACATCATGGTCGCCACCGACATCGCGGCGCGTGGTCTCGATATTGACAGCATCACGCACGTCATCAACTACGATATGCCCGACACTGCCGACGCGTACATCCACCGCATCGGGCGCACGGGACGCGCGCATCGCACAGGTGACGCGTTCACGCTGGTCACCGATGAAGACAAGGACATGATTCGGATTCTCGAACGCATCATGGGACAGCCGCTGGAGAAAAAGACACTGCCCGACTTCGACTACTCGCCTCCTGCGCCGCCGAGGTCTGGTCACCAACGCCGTGAAGGGACTCGCCCCCCGCGCCCCGCCCCCACGCCGACGAGGTTTTCGAAGAATCGACTCGCGCCGAGGAGAAGGTAAGTCAGTTATCAGTGAGCAGTTATCAGTCCCGTCTCAATCTGAGCATTTGCTACCGTACATCGCGCCAAATTATGTCGTTGCGAGCCGCCGCTTGGTTGTCGAGCGTGTCGAGACACTTGGTTTTGGCGGCGAAGCAATCTCCTTTTCAACGGAAACACCCATAAAAACAGGAGATTGCTTCGTCGGAAAGAGAAAGACCCCTCCTCGCAACGACATTTGTACGGTAGAGAATGACAAACAAAAAGAAAATTAACCCAATTCCCGAAGAGTTTAACAGTTACGAAGTAGCCGCTGAGTTTTGGGACAAGCACGATACTACGAAGTATCTGCAAAGTTCACGTTCTGTAAAGGTTATCAGCGAGTTGCGCGAGCGTCGCTATGAAATCGCGATTGACGAAAACCTCGCTCAAGTGCTTCGGAAAGCGGCGAGGAAAAAAGGTGTTACACCCAGCCGCCTTGCCAGCGACTTGTTACGTCAACGGCTTGTCACAAGAGTATGACAAATTCGACCCCTGAACCCGCTGACGACATGCTAAAAGAATATGATTTCAGCAAGGGTGTTCGCGGTAAATACGTTAACCGCTTCAAGGAGGGAAGTAACATCGTCGTCCTTTCACCTGATGTGGCTGAGGTGTTCACCGACTCAGATTCTGTGAACGAAGCCCTGCGAACACTCATCAAAATCACGCGTGAAAGAAAAAGATGCCTGCCTAAAAAGTAAACGGGTCTTTAGGAGTTGCCGTGATGAACCGCCAGTTCCGGCGGCAGTTGCACTGCCGCCCGCCAGCAGTGCAACTGCTGGCGTAACAATCACGGCAATTCCCAGAGAGCCAAGTAACCTTGTCTCTCAATGAGAGACAAGGTTTGAATCAAAAAACAGCCCCGCGAAACGCGGGGCTGTTTTTTTGTCAACTAGTTCGCCATGGTGACGTTGCTAGCCTGCGGTCCTTTGGGTCCTTGTTCGACTGTGAACTCGACCTTCTGACCTTCCTGCAAGTTGCGGAAACCATCGCCTTGAATGGCGGAGAAATGGACAAAAACGTCCTTGCCGCCTTCGCGCTCGATGAAGCCGAAGCCCTTCGTTCCATTGAACCACTTGACTGTACCGGTAATTCTTTCAGACATTGTATTTGCCTCCTTTGGCAAAAGAAAAGATTTTTAGGCGTCCTGTCCGTTCCATCGGAGGATAAAACAAAACAGCCCACGGAGTCAAACCGTGAGCTGTGGCTGTTCTTCAAACCAACGTAACTTACTGTTATCCTACAACGACATGGTAACAGACTAGCCGATATAAGTCAATCAATTTTGGGGGCAATTCAAAACCCTATTATGCAACTACAACTGGAACCATGACAAAGTTTATAGTCAACCCAGCGATCAGGGCAATTAACCCTAATAAGGCGAAAAAACCGCGTAGTTTGCTTTCAGTGTGAAGCTGCGCGGGCTTTGCGAAAGCCGTGATTTGGTTATAGCAAAGTCAAAACCTTTCAACGCGAATTCCGCGAAAAGAGCGAAAAACGCAAGTTTTTTGCGAAATTCGTCTGATTCGCGCTTTTCGCGTTAAGCCTTTGTACTTGTGCTCTATCGCGGACAACGACTTTGCTACAGCCATAAAAGCCGTGACACACAGCCTTGATTGGCGCCATGTCAGGTGATATAATCCCGCCGCTTCCTATGGAGCCTGTAGCTCAACGGCAGAGCGCCACACTGTGGCTGTGGATGTTGTGGGTTCGAAACCCATCAGGCTCCCAACAAAAAGACTTCCGAAGTCTCAGACACTTCGGAAGTCTGTGTTTAAAACATGAAAATTCATGAGCTTTGCGGCTACTTTTCTCTGAGCACGGACACCACGTCTTTTAAAAACGGTTACAATAGCCCACATGCCCCAAACTATCAACGTTCTCTTTCTTGCGGCGGAGGCGGAACCTTTTGTCAAAGTTGGCGGGCTGGGCGATGTGGCAGGCACACTGCCGCGTGAACTGCGCGCCCTTTCAGGGGAGGAATTCAAGATCGATGTGCGTCTTGTGTTGCCGCTCCACCCGGTGATCAAAACCGAAACCCTGAAACCCCTGGCGATCTATTCCCTATCGAGAGGCAGGTCTGAGGTCCAGGTGGAGGCGTTTGAGGGGACGCTGGGCGGCGTCCCCGTGTACTTCATCAACGGGGAGCCGATCAAGGCAAGCGGCTCGGTGTATTCATCCAACAACAAACTGGATGCTGAAAAGTATGCCTTTTTCTCTCTTGCCGCGCTGGAATTGCCGCGTCAAATCGATTGGACGCCGAACATCCTGCACTGCAACGACTGGCACACCGCCCTTGCGGCATATGGCAACCTGGTCAAACGCTGGGAGGATAAAAAGAACCGTATCGCTTCAGTGATCTCGATCCACAACCTGCCTTTCCTCGGACCTGACGTTCGCGAAATCCTCGAGGACTATGGATTGCCACTTGCTAACACAGATTTGCCGGACTGGGCGCGCGTGTTACCGATGCCGCTCGGCTTATGGGCGTCGGATGCGATGATCGCTGTTTCGCCCACCTATGCCGATGAAATTCTGCATGAAGAGTTTGGCTCCGGCTTGCAGGATTTCTTCAAGAACCGCACCGATACCCTGAGCGGCATCCTCAATGGATTGGATGTCGTTTCATTCGACCCCCAAACTGATTCAGTCCTTTCGGCCAATTTCAACGCCGACACGCTTCCCCTTCGCGCCAAAAACAAGATCGCCCTCCAGCGCCGGGTTGGCTTGCCTGAAGCGCCGGACACTCCCCTGCTGGGAATGGTCACGCGCATGGATATGCAAAAAGGAGTGGATATTGCCCTCAAAGGCCTGCGTATGTTGAAGAAGCAAAACTGGCAATTCGTTTTGCTCGGCGCAGGCGACCCCAAACTCGAAGCGATGGCTAAAAAATTACAGGAGGAAATGCCAGCGCGCGCGCGCGTGGAAACCCGCTACGATGCCAATCTCGCCCGCCAGATCTACGCCGGGGCAGACCTGTTCCTCATGCCCTCGCGCTACGAGCCATGCGGCACTTCGCAAATGATCGCCATGCGCTACGGATGCGCCCCCCTCGTGCGCGCCGTTGGCGGACTGCACGACACAGTCACCGACGGCGAAAGCGGGTTCGTATTCGTGGATACAAAGGTCAAATCGTTCAACGATGCGGTACGACGCGCGTTGCAGTTCTTTCCGGATCAATCTCGTTGGGCGGCGTTGCAAAAAGCAGGCATGGCAAAAGACTTTAGCTGGCGCGCCTCCGCGGAAAAATATGTCAACGCGTATAAAAAACTGATCGCCGAATCAGCTGTCCCGGCGCGTGACGCGTATCCCCCCTCCGCAGAAAAGCCGCGCAGGCGCATCCGTGAAGAGCAAGCCGCAAACTCAATCGTCCATGGCGAGGCAACATGAAAACACGAGCAGTTATTTTAGCGGGCGGCGAAGGGTCGCGGCTGGGCGCACTCACCGTCAAACGGACAAAACCCGCCGTCCCATTCGCGGGCAAATATCGCATCATCGACTTTGCCCTCTCGAACTGCGTCAATTCAGGGATATTCGACTTGATGGTGTTGGCGCAGTATCGCCCGCAGTCCCTGATCGAGCATATCGGCGTTGGAGCGCCCTGGGATTTGAACCGCGACTTCACGGGCGGCATCAAAATCCTCACGCCGTACAAAGCCCGCAACGAATCGGATTGGTACGCCGGCACTGCCGATGCCGTGCAACAAAATTTCGGTTTCATCAAACAAGGCGCGCCAGACCTTGTGTTGATCCTCTCCGGCGACCACATCTACACCATGGATTACGAGCCGATGATCTCGTTCCACCTCGACCATGAGGCAGACCTCACCATGGGCGTGATCACTGTCCCAAAGGCTGAAGCGTCGCGGTTTGGCATCCTTGCCACCGACGACAAATATCGCGTTACCTCGTTTGTCGAAAAGCCGACTGAGCCGCCCTCCAACCTAGCCAACATGGGCGTATATCTTTTCAGGCGCGAAGTGCTGGATAAAGCGCTTTGGGAAGACCGCCAGCGGAAAGGCTCGTCGCACGACTTCGGCAAGGATATATTGCCGCGCTTGATCAAATCAAAAACGCGCGTGTTCGCCTATCCCTACAGCGGTTACTGGATGGATGTCGGAACCCTGGCATCGTATTGGCAGGCGCACATGGATTTGCTCGCGCCCTCGCCTCACTTGAAACTGTACAACCGAAGTTGGATCATTCACACACGCACAGCAGAACGCCCACCGGCGCGTTTCCCTGCCAAGGGCAAGGTGTATGCCAGCATGATCTGCGACGGCTGTTTCATCGAAGAGGGCGCAACGGTCGAAAGTAGCGTGCTTTCACCGGGCGTGATCGTGCGGTCTGGCGCGGTTGTGCGAGAATCGATCGTGCTGACCGATGCCGAGATCAGATCCGGCGCGGTTGTGGAACGCTCCGTGCTGGACAAACAAGCGCGCGTGGAAGAACACGCTCGCGTGGGCTGGGGCGTGACCGATCAAAACATCCGTATCGCGCTGGTGGGCAAGGGTAGCGTTGTGCCATCGGGCTACGTGGTCGAACCCGAAGCCGAGATCGGCACCGACGTAATCCAAAGCGACTATCCCGATCCGACCATTCGCGCGGGTCAAGTTATTCAAACAAAAAGACAACCAAATGAAATTTGAGCGCGCGGGCGGAATCTTAATGCACCCCACCAGTTTGCCGGGCGGGTATGGCATTGGCGATCTCGGCGAGCAGGCATACGCCTTTGTGGATTGGCTCGCCGGCACGGGTTGCAAACTCTGGCAAATCCTTCCGCTCGGTCCGACAGGCTATGGCGATTCGCCCTATCAATGTTTCTCCGCGTTCGCAGGCAACCCTTATCTGATCAGCCCCGATGTTTTGATTCAAGATGGGTTATTGACTCAAGAAGACTTAAGCGACGCGCCAACGTTCCCCGCTTCTCGTGTGGACTTCGGCCTGCTCATCCCGTGGAAACTGAATCTACTCTCGAAGGCTTTCTCTCGTTATGTCACCCTGAGCGCCAGCGAAGGGTCTTCCCTCCGCGATGGGTTCGATTACTTCTGCGCCCAACATGCCGCCTGGCTGAATGATTACGCCCTCTTCATGGCGTTGAAAGATTCTCACGATAGCCAGGCATGGAACACGTGGGAGGAAAGCCTCCGCGCGCGCGAACCAGCCGCAATGGAGGCGGCGAAGCGCGAGTTGTCGGATGACATCCATCGCCATTCGTTCTATCAGTTTTTATTTTTCCGTCAGTGGGAAAACATCCGAAAGTATGCCAACGAAAAGGGACTAAAAATTATCGGGGATATGCCGATCTTCGTCGCCTACGACAGCGCGGACGTGTGGTCGCAGCCTGAATTATTTTTTCTCGATGAAGCGGGCAATCCAACAGTGGTCGCAGGCGTCCCACCTGACCTGTTCTCCCCCACCGGGCAACTATGGGGCAATCCGTTATATCGCTGGGATGTTCATAAAGAAAGCAGATACGCGTGGTGGTTGGAGAGAATCAAATTCGCGCTGAAAACGTTAGACATCCTGCGGCTCGATCACTTCCGGGGGTTTGCCGGTTATTACGAGATCGCCGCAAATGAGAAGACCGCCGAGCATGGACATTGGGTTCCGGGACCCGGCTCGGATTTCTTCCGCGCGGTTGATTCCAAATTAAGCGACGGGGTCGCCACTTCCGAACTTCAACTTCCGATCATCGCCGAAGATCTGGGGCTGATTACTCCCGACGTTATTGCCTTGCTGGAGGAATTTCAACTGCCGGGCATGAAAGTTTTGCAATTTGGTTTCTCCGATCCAAAGAATCCCTTCCTCCCCCACAACTACGTGGAAAACTGCGTTGCATATACCGGCACACACGATAACGATACCGCGCGCGGCTGGTACGAATCAACGACAGACGAAGAACGCGAGTTTGCGCTGAAATATTTGAATATTAATCCTTGCGAAGGTTCAGAACCTTCGCAAGGATTTGCATGGGATCTGATCCGCGCAGTATGGTCATCCGTCGCGTCAATTGCCATGTCGCCGATGCAAGACGTGTTGAATTTAGGCGGCGAGGCGCGGATGAATTTCCCCTCGAAATTGGGCGGCAACTGGGAGTGGCGAATGGTTGAAGGGGATTTGACCGATTCATTGGCTGATCGCTTGAAAGAATTGAATTGGTTGTATTTGAGATAAACAAAAAGACCTCACAGGTCTGTGAGACCTGTGAGGTCTGAACTCATCTTATTTCGTAAACAACGAAGCGTACTCCCCGTATCCTTCCTCTTCCAATTGCTCCACCGGGATAAACTTCATCGAAGCCGAGTTCATGCAGTAACGCAGACCCGTCGGCGCGGGACCGTCGTCGAAGACGTGACCGAGGTGTGAATCCGCCTGCTTCGAGCGGACTTCGGTGCGCGGTATGAACAGCTTAGTGTCCACGCGCTCGACGATGTTGCCCGAATCCAATGGCTGAGTGAACGAGGGCCAGCCGCAGCCAGAGTCATATTTATCGAGCGAACTGAAGAGCGGTTCGCCAGAGACCACGTCCACATAAATCCCAGCCTGCTTGTTGTTCCAATAAGTATTCGAAAACGGACGCTCCGTCGCTTCATGTTGGGTCACTTCGTATTGAAGCGCAGATAATTGCTTGCGAAGTTCAGCGTCCGTTGGTTTCTTGAAGTCTTTCATTTGTTTTTTCCTCTCGATTTGTTCTACTCTGAAGACGAGGATGGATTGTTCAGTGTTACTTGTAAACACATTAAGCGAATATTACAAATTTTTCTCTACCGCACATCGCGCCAAATTATGTCGTTGCGAGCCGCCGCTCTTGGTTTTCGGCGGCGAAGCAATCTCCTTTTCAACGGAAACACCCCTAAAAACAGGAGATTGCTTCGTCGGGAAGAGCAAAACCCCTCCTCGCAACGACATTTGTACGGTAGAGAGACAAATTTTCCAATGCCTGTCCCATTTCTCGGATTGTCTCAAATCGTTGACTCGGTTTCCTTTGGGTTGCTTTCAGCACAATCGCTTCCATCCCCTTTGAAACGGCGGGATTGAGTGACCGCACGGGATAATTTTGAAACGTGAATGGTTTTTCCTTGCGCGGATCGCGCCGTGTCAGCAGATGATGCAATGTTGCGCCGAGCGCGTACACGTCGCTGCGCGGCGTGACAATACCTCGATATTGCTCGGGCGGAGAGTATCCCTTCGTGCCGATGGGGAATCCCTTTTTGAAATGCTTCATATCATTTTGCTTTTCATGAAAGTAACGCGGCGGGAATACGCGCGCAAGTTCAAAGTCAACCAATGAAACACGATTCGCCGAATCCACCATGATGTTATTCGGTTTCAAATCACGGAAGACCATCGGGTGAACTGGATGAGTATGCAGAACTTCCAACGCGCCGCACATTTGAATCGCCGAATGGATGACAACCTTCTCTTTCAAGAATCCTTTATGGCTATCGAGAATTTCCTCAAGGTTCGACCCTCGAACCAACTCACGCACAAGATAGGAATGTGTTTCGGTGGCAAAGTAATCAAAGATGCGTGGAATGGACGAATGGATCAGCGTAGCGCGTAAGTCTGCCTGCCGCTCGCAATCCACGATCATTTGCATGGGCATCTGTTTGATAGCGACAAAGCGAGGTGTGTTCGCCGCTTTTTGGTCGCGCGCTTGATAGACCGTGCCGAAATCCCCGGCGCCCAATACTTTTATTATTTCATAGCGCTTGTGGAGGAGGATTCCTTTTTGGAGTGATGAGATCATTATGAATTCATTTTACGTGTAGGGGACGTTCTCTAACGTCCCCGTTGGCGTAAGAGAACGCCAACTACACTACTGAATACCAATCCAACACTCGCAACGCGCGGAGTGTGTTCCAGCGACTCGGCTTGCCCTCGCCATCGTCAATCTCAATCGGCATCACGCCTGGATATTGGACATCGAGGAGCCAGCGTCCATCGCCGCCGCGTTTGGATTCGACCAGGTCAATCGCATCAGCGACGCGTTCATCGGGCGTCACACTGGCGCGGCGCAGGTAGTCGAGTCCGCGCAAGACATCGTAATGCCACCATGTTGGGAAGGCGAAGTTTGTAAACATGAAATCGCCCTTGCGATCCTGCTGAATGGGCGCGCCAGTTGACAGTCGGCGGAAGAGGCGGCGTTCGAGGAGGTAATCCTGCCCGCGCAGGCGAGACTCCGTCACAGCCGAATCATATCCGAAGCGCAATTCATATTCAAGCAATGCTTCAAGCGCGCAGATCGTCGTGTTGAACGATGACCGCGTCGAGCCGTTTTCCGCCTCGCAATTCCAGCCGCCATCGGACAGTTGCTCGCCGAGCAAACGATCAACGATGCCGCGCGCGTTCTGACCAAAATACGCGCCAGCCGCGCCGACTTGCCCATTGATGCACGGTTCGATCTCGCCCGTGAAGAATGGATTATTTTCGCACTCTTCGGGTCCGCATCCTTTCCAAGTTACGTTAGCGCGGATGAGTTCCATCGCGCTCCGCGACTCGTCGCTCGCGGGATCAAGCCCCATTTCGCGCAACAACGTCAGCGCGTGCATTGTGGAGTTCCATCCATGAGTCCACGCCGCGCCGCCCCAATTGCCGTCACGCGCTTGGAGGGCAAGCAATTGCGCGCCCCAGCCTTCTTTCGCAACCTTCGCTCGTTCAACCGCAATTTCATCTGCGGACGCATTCGTCAGATCTCGCATCACTTGCCAGCGGATAGAAGGGTCGGAATCAAGCAACCACTGCATGACCGATTCGTTTGGCTTTTGGGATTGTGGTTTTAGTGGAGGTGTAAGCATTGCTTGGTTTTTCTTAATTAAGAGGGCTTAGGCAAGCGAATGCCTCGGTTATTTGAAAAGAGGAGTAACGCTATTTTA
>Ga0138256_10002523_pt1 | contig 19633 bp, 14 predicted proteins | sample KNB2016incub_MG_FD_105486 | JGI IMG/M metagenome (GOLD analysis project Ga0138256, IMG submission 105486) | Active sludge microbial communities from wastewater in Klosterneuburg, Austria - KNB2014incub_MG | ecosystem: Engineered > WWTP > Activated sludge > Unclassified | place: Austria... | reverse complement strand
GTGGTGGGCATGCCGTGCGGATCGAACCGTCGCCGACGGGTGGACCGCTTGTTGCAACGCTCGAACGAGTGCAAACCACCCGAGACCTATTCAGTGTTGCGGCGGACTTCCGCTCCGGTGCAGTGTGGGCAGCGGGCGCGGATGCGCGGCTTCTTCAGCGTCGTGACGACGCTTGGGTCCGCGTGCCTTTGGACCCGTCCCATGCGAGCAATCTCTTGCGCGTTCACCTGCGAGCGCCACGCGTCGTCGTCGTTGCCGAGGACGGATCCGCGTTCGTCCATGAGGCTTCTGTCTAGCGGCTTGACCGAGCCGATCCACCTGACTACGTAAGCGCCGCATTCAACACTTTTTCCGAGGAGTCTCTTCGATGACAACGAAGATCGCCATCAATGGGTTCGGCCGGATTGGTCGCTGCATCGTGCGTGCTTTGTTCGAGCGCGGCGAGAAGGATCTCGAGATTGTTGCAATCAACGATCTCACGGACGCGGGCACGCTTGCGCACCTCTTGCGGTACGACTCCGTTCACCGTGAATTTCGTGCAGCGCGAGTGAGTCACGGCGACGGATTCATCCAGATCGGCGATCGCAAGATCGACATCCTGGCCAAGAAGGATCCTGCCGAGTTGCCTTGGAAAAACCTTGGTGTCGACATCGTCCTCGAGTGCACCGGGCTCTTCACCGATCGTGCCAAAGCGGCGCTACATCAGACGGCGGGTGCCAAGCGCGTGATCATCAGCGCGCCGGCCAAAGGCCCCGATCTCACGCTCGTTCTCGGCGTCAACGATGCCTCGTACAATCCTGACAAACACTCCATCATTTCGTGCGGTTCCTGCACGACCAACTGTCTTGCTCCCGTCGCTCGCGTCATGCTCGATCACTTCGGCATCGTTCGCGGCCTCATGACCACCGTTCATTCGTACACCAACGATCAGCACATCCTCGACTTGCCGCATCGCAAGGGTGATCTGCGGAGGGCGCGCGCTGCTGCCGTCAACATGGTTCCTTCGAGCACGGGTGCTGCAAAGGCTCTTTCCGAAGTCATTCCGGAGCTCAAGGGCAAGTTCGATGGCCAGGCCATTCGTGTTCCAACGGTCGACGTGTCCCTCGTCGACCTCACGCTCGAAACCGAAAAGCCAGTCACCAAGGACTCGATCCACGCCGCGATGAAGCGTGCTGCGGAAGGCCCGATGAAGGGCATTCTCGAATACGTCGACACACCTCTCGTCTCGGGTGACTTCATTGGCAACCCGCACTCCAGCATCTTCGACTCCACGCTCACGCAGAGCATCGGGGACAACTTCGTCAAGATCTGCTCTTGGTACGACAACGAGTGGGGTTTTTCCAACCGCATGATCGACCTCGCTCTGCTCATGACGCAGAAGGGTGTTTGACCCGTGAAACTCACTGGAATTCGGTCCATCGAGGACCTGGCCAAAGACGAAGGTCTTGCCAACCAACGCGTCTTCATCCGCGTCGACTACAACGTCCCGCTCGACAAGAAGACCGGTGTGATCACGGATGACGCACGCATTCGCGAGTCGATTCCGACGATCAAGGTTGCTGTCGATGCGGGTGCCAAGGTCATCCTCGCTTCGCACCTTGGAAGGCCCAAGCCGGGCAAGCACGAGGGGTTGAGCCTGGAACCTTGCGGCACGCGTTTGGCCGAGCTTACGGGTTACGAAGTGCACTTGCCCGACGACTGCATTGGGGATGCACCGAAGAAGGTCATCCACGATCTTCGCGGCGGCCAGGTCTGCCTGCTCGAGAATCTTCGCTTCCACGAGGAAGAGGAAAAGGACGACGACGGTTTCGCGCGCGAGCTTGCCGAACTTTGCGATGTCTACGTCGACGATGCGTTTGGCGCGGCGCATCGCGCGCATGCCTCCGTGAACGCGCTGCCGCGTTTGGTGCGTCCTCGGGCAGCGGGGCTCCTGATGTTGAAAGAGCTACGGTCGCTCGCTCGCCTGCTCGATCGCCCAGAAAAACCTTACGTCGCCATTCTTGGTGGCGCGAAAGTGTCGGACAAGATCGACGTCGTCGAATCGCTGCTCAACGTCGTCGACGTGCTCTGCATCGGAGGCGCCATGGCCAACACGTTCCTGGCGGCTTCGGGCAACAAGACCGCCGAAAGCAAGATCGAAGACGACAAACTTCCACTTGCTCGCACCATTTTGCAGAAGGCGCGTGACCGCAACGTCGAGCTGCTCTTGCCCGTCGATGTCGTCATCGCCAACTCGCTCGACTCACCCGTCGGCAGGGAGGTCGACGCGTCTGCGATTGCGGACGGTACGATGGCGCTCGACATTGGTTCCAAGACCATCGCGCTTTTTGGCGAGCGGGTTCGGAGCGCCAAAACGATCTTTTGGAACGGCCCGATGGGGCTTTTCGAATCGGCACCGTTCTCGCGCGGCACGTTCGAGATCGCGCGCATCATGAGCGTGGCTTCGGGATTCACCGTCGTAGGTGGTGGCGACAGTGCCGCTGCCGTGCGCAAAGCGGGTGACGACGTAGCCAACGGGATCGATCACATCTCGACGGGAGGTGGTGCGTCACTCGAGCTCATCGAGGGGCGCAAGCTTCCGGGTGTCGAGGCTTTGCGCATGCCCGAGGACGCGTCGTGAACCCTCTTCGTCGGCCCTTGATTGCGGGCAATTGGAAGATGAACGCAGGTGGTCGCGATGCGTGTGCCCTCGCGGTCGCCGTTGCCGATGCTGCGCGCAAAGCGACGCACGTCGACGTCGTGGTTTGTCCTCCATGCACAGCACTTGCCGCAGCGGCGCACGAGCTTTTCGAGGCCAAGAGTGCCGCGATGCTTGGAGCTCAAAACATGCACCCCGAGCCCGCGGGTGCCTTCACGGGCGAGGTCAGCGCGTCCATGCTCATCGATGCAGGTGCCACGTGGGTCATCCTTGGGCACAGCGAGCGGCGTCAGCACTTCGGCGAAACGGACGACTTCATCGCTCGCAAGGTGGCGGCTGCGATCCGAGCCGAACTGCGACCCATCGCGTGTGTTGGCGAAACGCTGGAAGAACGCGACGCGGGCAAGACGTTGGAGGTTGTCGAGCGTCAGGTGCGCGCGCTTCTCGATGACCTTGCCAAGCGTCCTGGATTCGGCGTCATTGCGTACGAGCCGATTTGGGCCATTGGTACGGGCAAGGTTGCTCGTCCGGAAGATGCGGAAGAAGTGCACGCGATGATTCGCGGACTCTTGGCGAGCGTTGGTGACGAATTCGCCCAATCGACGCGGATCCTCTACGGTGGCAGCGTCAAGGCGGACAATGCCGACGGCCTGCTCGCTCAGCCCAATGTCGACGGTGCGCTCGTCGGTGGCGCATCGCTCGATGCTGCTGGCTTTGGCAAGATCATCGATTGTGCCGAGCGGCTGGCAGAGTCGGCGGAGCGAGGGTAGAACCCAGGCCGTGCGATCCAAGGAAGAGCGTCCATGCTGATCAACATTCTCAACGTCGTTCACGTCTTCGTTTGTCTCTTCCTGATCCTCGTCGTGCTCTTGCAGCAGGGTCGTGGTGGAGGTCTTGCGGGGCTCGGTGGCGGCAGCGCACAGGTTTTCGGTGGACGCGGCGCGGGCAACTTCATGACGCGCCTGACGGCCATTTTTGCCGCGATCTTCATGCTCACGAGTCTCTCGCTTGCGTACCTGTCCTCGGCGGGAGACCGTGAGCTCGGCGATGGCGGCTACGAGTCTTCTCAAAGCAAGTAGTCTGCGTTCACTTGGTTTTGCATCCTGCTGATCTGTCGTTTGGCGCGAAGAACGACGCAGGCGGTTCGAAGTGCCAAACGTTTCACCTGGGGTCTGGGACGAAGGGCGCCGTGGGCGGCCCGCAGCCCCAAACGTTTCACCTGGGCGTCGTCGTTCTTGTCAAAGCGCTCGCTTGTGCCCTCGCGCTGGTGCTGGGGTTTCGCGCGGTCAGTGACGATGACTTTGCGCGCGTCACGATTGCCCAAGAGTTTGCGCGTTTGCCCGTCTTCGACGCCTCCGGCACGAGTTGGCTTCCCCTTCCTTTTTGGCTGACGGGCTCTGCGATGCTCGCCTTTGGCCGTTCGCTCTTCGTGGCGCGCGTGGTTGCCTTTGCGCTGGGGCTCGCGAGCGCGGCGCTCGTAGGATTTGCCGCGTATCGACTGACGGATCATCGCAAGGGCGCCTTCGTCGGAGCGGTGCTCGCTGCGGTGTTTCCGTGGAGTGTTCGTCTTGGCGTCGCGACCGTACCCGAGCTGCTCACGGCAGCGTTGGGCGTGTTTGCCCTCGCGTCGCTCGCGGGTTTTTCTGTGGGCCTACGTCTGCTCGGCGGTGCGGCACTTTTTTGCGCCACGCTGTCGCGTTACGACGTGTGGCCCATCGCGGCTGCATTTGCCGGTTTCACGCTCGTCGATGCACTTCGCTGGGACAATCTTTCCGTGCGCGAAAAGTTTTTCCTTGGAGCTGCAATCTTTTTGGCTCTCGCCGGACCCACGATTTGGATCGCTTGGAATCACGTCGCGCGAGGGAATGCGTTCGATTTTCTGGACCGCGTCGCGGCCTACCGGCGAGCGCTTGCAGCGCCTGACGATGCGCCCATGGCTCGTCTGTTCGCGTATCCGCTTGCCATGGTTCGTCACGAGCCAGAGATTTTCGGCGCCCTCGCGATTCTGCTCGTCATCGGACAAACCTCGTACCTGCGGTCACACACGCTCGAAGCAATTCGTCCCTATCGTCGACCGCTGCTCGTCGCATTGTTTCAGATGGCGATTCTTTCGACGGCCATGATCAAAGACGGGGCGCCGACGCATCATCCCGAGCGAGCGCTTCTCGTCGTGCTTCTTTTGTGCGCGCTGCTTGCTGGAAACCTCGCAGCGATCCTTCTGCCTCGTATGAATCGGGGGATGCGTGTCGTTGCGGCTGCGACGGGTTTGGCTGTGCTCCTCGTCAGTCTCGTCATCGTGCGCCGTTGGTTTCGTGGAGAGGACTTTGCGGTACGTCAGGACGAAGTTGCCGCGGGCAGTTTTGCAAAAGAGGCGCTCGGTTCAGGTGACCGAATTCTCGTGGACGTCGTGGATTACGGCTACTTTGCGTTCGTCGCAGCATTCGGCCGTCCCGAAGACGCCGTGCTCGATCGAGATCTCGACCCTCGCACTCCAAAGCGTGTGTCGAGTTTCGACAAACGCGACGCGCTGCTTCGCAAGATTGACGAAGCCCGCGTTCGCTGGGTCATGGCGCACGTGGCGAGCCCTGCGGCCAAGACGTTTGGACCTCCTGAGTTTGTTCATGGCAACTTCGGCGTGTGGCACGAGCGGTCTTGGAGGTAGTGCTTGGAGAAACTCGTCGCGTGTCTCTCCGATCTCGCACCACGGGTCGATCCACCGTTGTTCGTCCATCCATCTGCGATTGTGGACGACGGGGCGACGATCGGTGCTGGTACGCGCATTCATCACTTCTGCCATGTTGCTCGTGGTGCGCGCATCGGCCGGCGCTGCGTCCTTGGGCAAAACGTTTTCGTCGCGGCGACCGTCGTCGTTGGTGACGACGTACGCGTTCAAAACAACGTATCGCTCTACGACGGGGTCATCCTCGAGGACTTCGTTTTTCTCGGGCCATCTGCGGTGTTCACGAACGTGACGAATCCGCGAGCGGAGATCGATCGACGCGGCACGTTCGAACCGACGCGAGTTTGTCGCGGTGCGACCATCGGGGCCAACGCCACGATCCTGTGCGGCGTCGTGATCGGGCCGTACGCGTTTGTCGGAGCGGGTGCCGTCGTGACACGTGACGTGCCCGCTCATGCGCTCGTCGTGGGCGTACCTGCGCGAAGAACGGGTTGGATGAGCCGGCATGGGCAGAAGCTCGGGCCCCCTTTGGACGATGGAATGTTGGTTTGTCCAGAAAGCGGCCTTCGGTATCGAGTCGAACGCGGTCGTCTTCGGTGCCTCGATGCAAATGACGACGTGCCCTTGGCGCAACAGGGCCGCGTCAAGGGTCGTCAATACATTCGTCCAGACAGTCGGCGCACGTAGTCAAGAAGGGTGCACCGCGACCTTGGACTTTCTCGTTGCGAGCCCTTCCGATCTGGTCGCTTGCCGCTACACTCTGCGCCTCGCACGTGCCCGAATCACAAGTCATCGATGATCACGCCCCGCGACGTGGTCGGCGTCGGCGTGACCGTATGGAGGCGCAACGCTCGACCAGAACGGGTTCGCGCATGGCGGGCGATCTGGGGGTCCAGATCGTCGTGGTACTCGTTGCCCTGGTCGTGGTTTCGTCGGCGCTTGCGATTGGCACGGTACATGTCCAGACGCTCGTCGTGATCGCTCCGATTGCGTTTGCCGCGGCAGCTCTCGGCCTTTGGCACGACTTCAAGCGTCGTGGAGGCACGTCGATCGCGCTGCCTGCGGTCATTGCGACGATTTTGGCATTCATCACGTTGATCCAAGCGATTCCGCTACCCATTTCGTGGCTCGAGAGGATCGCTCCGGCAAACGCCGACATCTGGGCACGATCGCTCATGCCGTTTGGCGAGGCGGGGCCACGATTCGTCAGCATTTCACTCGATCCCGGTGCATCGGTTGTCGAGGCACTCAAGTGGAGCTCGTACGCGGCGCTTTTCACGGCAGCGGCCACGGTATCGGCGCGATATGGCGCCACGGTTGGCGTTGGCGTGGTATTCGTCTCGGCCATACTCGTTGCAACAGCAACCGTTGCGCATGGTCTTCTTGGTCTGAAGGACGTGTACGGATTCTACAAGCCATCGGTCGAGCTGCCTCCGTGGCATGTCGGCCCGCTCATCAATACCAACACGCTGGCAGGATATCTCAACCTCGGCACCCTTTCGGGAATGGCGCTCGTGCTCACGCGTAGCCGCCACATGCCTCGTTGGATCATTGCGGCGGGCATTGCGTTTCTCATTGGTGTGACCGTCACGAGTGCGTCTCGCGGCGGATTGATTACGCTGCTCGTGGGCATTTTCATTCTCGCGGCACTCTTGCACCTGAAATCCTCGCGAACCACCGATGACGATGCATCTGAATCCAAGACATCTGCGCGTTGGCTGCTGGGTGGAGCGTTGGCTGCAGGTGCGCTCATGGCAGTATTGGGCGGCACGCGCGATACATGGGCCGAGCTTTACGACAAGAATCTCGGCAAGCTCGAGATGGTGTTTTGGGCCAAACCACTTCTGGATAGTCATTTCTTCTTGGGAATCGGCCGAGGAGCATTCGAGAGTGTTTTTCCTGCTCATCGCACGGTACCCGGACACGTGGTATACGCGTACCTCGAGAACTTTCCTGCCCAGTGGCTCGTCGAATGGGGCGTCCCCATCGGCACGCTCGCTCTCCTCGGGTTCGCCTATGCCCTTCGCCCCTCGCGACTCGGCGCGCGGCACAGTGGCCTTTCCGCCGCCGCCTTCACGGGTCTCATCGTCGTCTTGCTCCACAATCTCATCGACTTGTCTCTCGAGATTCCGGCCGTTTGTTATGGCCTCATGCTGACGATTGGATCGCTTTGGGGCGACAATCTGAGGTCGCGCGTGGGCGTCGAATATGCCCAGAATCGTTCAATGCACGTGGGGCAACTGGGGCCGGCATTCGTTATTTCGAGTGGGCTTCTGATTGCGGGTGCCGCATTCCGGTTTGGACATCCAGACGTCGGCACCGAGCGCAATTGGATACGATATGCGCATGAAGAGCGGGATTTTACCAATCCAGCCGTTCGTGCGGACCTTCGAGCGTCACTGCACATGGCGATGTCGAGGCATCCTGCCGAGCCTTATTTTCCGCTCGTCGGTGCACTCGCCGCAACTCGAACGAAAAGCGAGCCCGCAATGCCTTGGCTGCAGCGGTCGCTCGAACGAAGTCCGGTGAATCCGCGAGCGCACATCCTTCTCGCCGAAGTGCTCGGGACGCACGGAGCGCCCAAGCAAGCGTTGCTCGAATGTCGACTTGCTATCGAACAGGATGTGGCGCTCATCGACGTTGCGGCGCGCCTGGCTCTTCGATTCAGCACGAAATTCGACGAACTCAGCCTCATCGTTCCCGAAGGGCCCCGTGGAGCCATGACGCTCGATGCCCTCGCGCGATATGCCGAGGCTGCGAAACTGCAAGAATTGCGCATGCTCTTCGACGTCGAAGCCATTCGCCGTGATGCTCGCATCCTTGCGCCGCGCGTTCGGGAAGCGGAAACGCGACTTCGGGCGATGAGCGGCAAGGAACCCAAGAGTGCAATATGTGATGATCGCGAAAAATGTACGCGCGAAATTCTCGAGCACACCAAAGCATTGGAGCAATCGCATCCGCTCGAATCGGTAGCGACGCGGATTTTGGCGCGTCTAAGAGTGCTCGAGGGCAAACCCGAGGAGGCGGACGCGCTGCTCGCGGAGCGTTGTGTGCACGTACGTGACCGTGCCGAATGCATGCGAACGCGCGTGGAGGCGGCTTCGAAAATCAATGGGACGGAACGGATCGATCTTGCAATGCGTGAATTTCTCGGAGCGAGTTGCTTGTCGTCCACGGCGTGCGCAGATGCTGCCACCTATGTCGCCGCGATTCGAGAACAGCGCGGCGATGTGGCATCTGCGATTGCGCTCTATGCGCGTGCGGCGCGTGAAGAACCGACCGAAGCGCGTTGGCTAGCGCTCGCCGATGCAGCGAGTCGCGGAGGTGCACATGCCCAATGCGTCGATGCGCTCGAACGCCTGGCTGCAAGACGAGGCGGCATGGATGAAGCCATTCGCAATCGAATCGTCGAAGAGCGCGTTCGGGCGCTGAGCAAATCTGCGCATTGACAATCTTGATCAATCAAATAAGGGAGCAACGACGCCGTGTGCGGAATTTTTGGATATGTCACTGTCGTGCCGCAAAAGGGTGGTCGCGCTGTTCTCGAAACAGCCTTAGAGGCATTGCGTCACCGAGGTCCGGACGATTCTGCATGGCTCGAGCTTCGTGACGAGCAGCTCGAATGCGGTCTTGCGCATACGCGCTTGTCGATCATCGACTTGTCGCCAAACGGCAGACAACCGATGTCCACATCGAATGGCCGCTATACGATCGTATACAACGGGGAAGTTTACAATTTTCGCGAGCTTCGTGCCGAACTCGAAACATTCGGCGTGAAATTCCGCGGCTTCAGCGATTCCGAAGTGATTCTCGAAGCGTATGCGCGATGGGGAAGGAATGCCTTCGAGCGGTTTCGTGGCATGTTTGCCCTGGGCATTTGGGACAGGCTCGAGCGCAAGCTCGTGCTTGCACGGGACCACTTTGGAATCAAGCCGCTGTATTTCACGTCGGGTCCGGGGTATTTGGCGTTTGCATCCGAAATTCGAGCGCTTCTTCGAACTGGTTTTTCGTCCAAAACCATTTCTCGCCGCGCCATTGCTTCGTATTTGTCCACAGGTTCCGTATCCGAACCCGATACGATCGTCTCCGATATCGCGCCGCTCCCGCCAGGTACCATTTTGGAGTATTCGAACGGCAGCGTACGCACCTTTACGTATTGGAGCATGCCCGTCGGGCCATCGACCCATACGAGCATGGCGGCGGCGGTCGACGATCTGCGTTCCGTCTTGTCCGACGCGATTCGCCTGCGCCTCATTGCCGACGTACCGCTCGGGATATTTCTTTCGAGCGGCATCGATAGCACGACGATCGCGTCTTTTGCTGCCCGGACGTCGACCACTCCCATCCGCACGTTCACGGTCACCTTCGAAGAGGAATCGTTCAGTGAAGGGCGCATCGCGGCTGAAACGGCGCGTCGCCTTGGCTCGAACCACTGCGAAGTGCGGCTCGCCGGTCGCGATACATTGAACAGGATCGACGACGTCGTGCGGTCGCTCGACCAACCATCGCACGACGGATTCAACACATACATCGTCTCCAAGGCCGCGCGAGAATCCGGACTTTCCGTCGCGCTTTCGGGCCTCGGTGGCGACGAGGTTTTTGCTGGTTATCGCGGTTTTCGGCAATTTGGTTTGGCGCTCGCGATTGGTCGTCGCACGCGCAGGATTTCAAAGTACCTCGGTCGTGTTGCGTCCCTCGTTTCACAAATTGGCCGTGTCCCTCACCGCATTCAAAAATTCGCCGACATCCTTCGCAGTGGCGGTTCTCCAAGTAAAACCTATACCACGATGCGCTCGATGTTCGGCCTCGCGCAAATAAAACAGCTCGTTCATCCGGAGTTTGCCGAAGATGCACCCTTCTTGCCCATCACCATTCCTCCCGGATTCGACGCGCTGCTCGAGCGAGGAGATCTCGAACCGGAAAATGCCTATTCGGCATTGGAATTGTCCAATTACCTTCGAGATACGCTCTTGCGAGATGCCGATGTCATGAGCATGCGGCATGCTTTGGAAGTTCGAGTCCCGTTCGTCGACCACGTGCTCATCGAACATGTCCTGCGCCTGCCTGCCCGCATCAAGCTCGATTCCAACGTCAATAAGCCGCTGCTTACCCAAGCGGTCGGCGATTTGCCCAACAATGTCTTGCGCAAGGCAAAAATGGGATTTTGTTTACCTTTTGGAGATTGGTTGAGGGGGCCACTACGCCCATGGGCGGAGGAAATGCTTCTGGGTAATCCGATTCGCCGTTTGCCGTTCATGAATGCAGATGTGGCGGCGGACATTTGGCAAGCATTTCTTCAAGGACGGGTTGCATTCTCGCGCGTGTTTTGCTTGACTGTGTTGATTGCGTACTTCGACAGCCACGCGCTGTCCGTGGATTGATTTTCGGCGATCGGCTCTTCGATGAAGTTTACTCTGCTCTGTCCGGATCTTGTCGACACGCCCCTCGGAGGCATACCCACGGTCACGCGGCAGGCACTGCGTCAAATCGAGCGCATTGCAGACGAGCGCCAAATTCCCGTCGAATTCGATATCTGGGCGCTTCATGACAAGCCATCCTCGGTCGAAGACGTGGCCCGCGCCGCGGGGCTGCGCAGATCTCCTGCTCGTTTCCGTGGTTTTGGTGGATCTCGTTTGGCGATGCTTCTAGCGGCCGCGCGCGAACGCGACGGGCACGAATTCGTGTTCACGACGCATATTGGTGTCGGTCCCGTCGCTCGACTTCTCCGCGCCCGTCGAGGAAAGCTCGTACAATTCATTCATGGTGTGGAATGCTGGCGCCACCTGTCGCTGCCTCAACGCACGGGGCTCGAAGCAACCGATGGCATTCTTTCGAATAGCCGGTTCACGTTGAACCGATTTTTTGAATTCAATCCTGAGTGGCGTGGCATTCCCGGCACCGTTTGCTGGCTCGGCCTCAATCACGACTTGGATTCGAATCTCGATGGAGCGAGCGCCCCCTCGGACTCCGTACCGTCCGTATTGATCGTCGGCCGAATGCTCGGCGCCGAGCGTTACAAGGGCCATGAGGAGCTCATTTCGGTGTGGACCGATGTGCGCCGGTTTTTCCCGACAGCGCGTCTCGACATCGTCGGCAGCGGGGATGCCCGGTCGGAGATCGAAGCGCGAGCCGAACGGCTTGGACACATTCGCAGTGGAGCGATTCGATTTCTCGGCAGGGTTTCATACCGCGAGCTACGGGATTGTTATCGGCGTACAGACCTTTTTGCCATGCCGAGTCGTGGTGAAGGGTTCGGTCTTGTCTACCTCGAAGCCATGGCCGAAGAAAAACCATGCATTGCTTCGACCGACGATGCAGCGTGTGAAGTCGTGCTTGGCGGCGAAACCGGGCTGCTCGTGCGTTATGGGGATCGCCCTGGCCTTGCGCGCGCGGTCGTCGAATTGCTGGGTGACGTGGACAAACGCCGTCGGTTTGGCCAGCGGGGACGCCAGCGCTTGCTCGAGCACTTTACCGAGGAACATTTTGGTTACAGGCTCTGGAATGCCCTTTCGCCATTCGCCCCGGATCTGCGCGCCTTGGAGTGAGAATCTTTCCGTTTCCTTGTCCCCTTGTCTCTCCATGTGTCACAATCCGGCCGTACGATGCAGGGCTCATTGTCCGATACGCCGCTGCACGATGCTCCTCTTGGTCGTCGTGTCGGCGCTCGCTCAGCCACGGCCAAGGCGTCGCCACCCGTTGTAGCGGAAAGATATCAACGCTACGCACCGCTCGTACTTCATGTCGCATTCTTGCTAATCGTCATTCTTGTGTGGCTTCTCAGCGAACAGCCCGCCGTCACGCTCTATGTGTCGGGCATCGTAGGTATGGCGGTATATGGGCTGCTGGCGGTCGTCGAGCTTCGCAGGGCGCCGCTTTTCGTCAGTCCGCTCAGCGCGCTTTTCGTCTGGTTTTTCCCGCCCGTAGGACCGTCTGCGATTCACTATGCCAACAAGATTGTCGATGGCGAACCGATGCCATTTTCCTTGAAGATGCTGCAACCGGACGATGTGGCAATGGGTTACATCATGATGGTTGTGGGAAATGTAGCATTGCACGCGGGTCTTCAACTGTCGCGTCCTTTCGCATCGAAAGCCTCTTTGCCAAGCGTCATGGGAAGTTCGCCCCCCGTTGCGCTATTCATTCTTTGGGCTGCGGGAATAGGTACTCGAATTGCCGCCAAGTTTGTCGAGTCCTTCGGGGCGATCGCCGGCGTCATGCACTTCGCTTCAACCGCGGCGCTCGCAGCGTATTTGCTCAGCCAAGATTCGCGGCAGCGGCGGTTGCTCTTTTGGTCCATCGTTTGTTGTGGCACGCTCATCGAATTCGTCACGAACCTGAATTCCGGTTCCAAAGCATACCTGATGTTCAGCTTCTTGCCCGCATTGTGGCTTTTCTTGCGTGACTCGTGGCTCCGCAAGTTCATCCCGTTCGTCGCCGTCGGCATGGTTGCGTTTTACATGGGCATCATTGCGCCGGTGGTCATGACTGCGCGCACGAAAAAATTCGATGCACAAGCCTCCCAATTCGACCGCATCGTGCATGTATACACGGCGGGCGATTATGAAAAGGACGTCGGGATGGACAAGCAACTCCCGAAATATCTCGAACGCGCGTTCGACGCCACGGCGATGGCTTGCATCTACGGAGAAGTCCAGAAAACGGGGTTCATGAACGGTGAGGGGCTGGACTACCTCGTTTATGCATTCATTCCGCGGCTTGTGTGGCCAGACAAACCAACCGTCACACGTGGTGCATGGTTCACGGTGTACCTCGGTCAAGCTCGCTCGGAAGCGAAAGCCACGACGTCACTCGGGCTGACTGCGCCTGGCGAACTGTATTGGAATTTCGGTTGGCCTGGAGTCATCCTGGGGATGACTCTCCTTGGGATCATGTGCAGTAAGCTTTGGAAACTCGCAACTCCCTTTGCCGAAAGGGATCCATTGCGCTTGCTCCTTTATTTTGGCGTTACCTTCTCGATTACCCACATGGCCGAGGCGGGCAGCATGTTTGTCGCGCTGATTTATCGAACGGCCACGATCGGTGTCGCCATCATCCTATTCGATCACATTCGCACCATGCCTGAGCTGCGTCGAGCCACCATTTTGGATACCAAGTAACCGGACCATACCATGCGCATTCTCGTCCTCGGACCCCGCTACGAAGATAGTTTCGTCGACAACGTTGCTTCGACCCTCACGGAAATGGGGCACGAAGTGATTGGAAGTGAAGAAGTGCGGCATGCCGCATATTGGTCGCTCCCGAATCGGCTCGCACGAGCGTTGAAGGAACGCATCTTTGGTGATTCGCCGCTTCCCGCCGACCGAAAGCTGATCGATCTGGCGCGCCAAACTCGTCCCGATGTATTGCTTGCCCTCACATGGGACGTTCATCCGCAAATCCTGGAAGAGCTCGGAAAAACTCTGCGCGGTCGAAGGATCCTTTGGTGGGGAGATTGTCCGGCCAATAGTCAACGGTGGGGCTTGGTAAATCCGCATTGGGATACGGTGTACGTCAAGGATCCGGACGCCGCACAAAAACTTCGACTCGTCGGACAAAACGCGCACATCATGCACGAAGCCATGAATCCGAAATGGCATCGTCCGGTGGCGACCCGCAAGAACGATTCCATCATTATTGCGGGCAATTATTATGGCTTTCGGCAGGCGCTTCTCGTGCGCCTCGCGCGCGACCGCGTCGACCTCGCGCTGTACGGATCTCCTTTGCCGCATTGGGCAGCACCGGAAGTGCGCAATCGTTTTTCAGGGAAATACATCACGCGCACCGAAAAAAGTCGCGTTTTTGGCGAAGGAATGGCATGCCTCAACTCGTTTGCTCTTGCCGAGGGCAATTCGATCAATTGCCGCGCGTTCGAGATCGCTGGTGCGGCAGGTCTGCAAATCGTCGAGCGGCGTCCAACACTGTCGCAGTGCTTCGAACCCGGCCGCGAAGTGATGGATTTCGGAACCTACGAAGAACTTCTCGCCCATATCGACAAGGCCAAGCGTTTTCCCGCGGAAGTGCTGCCCATTCGCGAAGCTGGCAATAAACGCGCCCTCGCCGAACACACCTATCGTCATCGGCTTGAAAAAATGTTCGCGAACTTGTGACTCGAAACCCCGGTTTTCCGCGTCGTACAACCTGTTCCATACGCGAACCTCGATTCATCGCGCATGCGATCATTTCTTCCGAATCCACCGCGTGATGTCCCCGAGGTGCAGCAGCCATGCAAGCGGGATCGAAAATGCAAAAGTGATTGCAAGAACGCGGAGCGAATCGACGATGGGAAACGCAGAACATTCAATGAGGACGCAGGGATACATCGCAGCACCCGCGAGCGCCATGCTGGCAAAGGTACCGCGCCGATAGAGCGCCGTGACGATTCCAAGCGCAATACCAAAAACAAGAGCGGTGATGAACAAACCTTCAATGCCACCAAAAATGATCCCCTCCGTCGTTGCCGTGCATGGCAGATCGGTCCTGAGTCCCAGCGACACATACGCATGTTCGCACAGAATCTTCGGCGTATCGTACTTTTCGGGCATCAGAAGCGCCGGAGTCGCTCGAATGATCGTCGACGTCGCTACTTCATAAAGGTTGAATCTGCCCGACAGAGCGTCGTAATGCTCGATGCTGGCAGCGTCGATCCACAGATACGTGAGGCGATCGGAGAAACTTTTCGATAGCTCGTCGACATCGACCGAGCTATCCGAAATGACGCGCAAATGCTCCATGGCGCTTCTTGCGGGACCTGCAAGTCGCCAGAGATAACTGCCGATCACCAAAATGCCACCCAGGCCCGCGAGCGCCGCAGCGGTAAAACCCGCGCGAATAATGGAAATACGCGAGGACCCAAACCAGGCACTCGCAAGCGTGAGAATCAAAGCGCCAAGCATGATTCGTCTCGATTGCGCGATGAACAGGAGCGTGATCGTGAAAAACCATATCGCAGACGCTGCAATGGCGCGCTTCGTGTTCACTTGCTGACTGATGGCCTCTTTGATGGCCGTTCGTCCAAGTGCCGTGGAAAAACCAAAAAGAAGCGGAAAGTACAGCAGTTCCAGACGAACGCCTCCGGCTTCCGCCTTGACCAAACGACCATAGTGACTCCACAATCCGCTACGAAAACCGAACACGGTTGAAACCACCACCAAAATCGCGATGACGACCGCACCAATTCCCGGCCGGCCGGCCGACGCAAGGTATTCGATGGCCCCCGCAGGACGAGCGAACCAATCCGCGCTCACGCGCGAAACGCCCACCGCAACCGCGATGAATACGACGAGCCCGAGCAATGCGAGGACGACCGCATCACCCGAAGCAAAAATGGGATACACAAACCCTTTTTCGATCGCCTGCCAGGCGCCAGGGCAATACGCTGAAGCGAGCACCAGAGTCGCCGTGAATGCGGGTATATGGTCACGTTGAAACGTATGACGCAACAAGACCGTAATGGGTGCAGCGACAAGCAGCACGATACCAAAGCCCGTCACGGTCGCACCACCGCCGCCCCACGCCATGAGCACCACGACCCCTGCAAAGATGCCCCAAAGCACCACGCATGCAATCTAGACCCCCCAGACAATTTTGCAACGACGAAGTAAACATGGTTGCAGAGCAGGGGATGATTTTACCCTTGCCCATCTCTCCGTGTCTCTCGCATCTCGAGGGACTACCACGATGCGCACGACACGATGGACGATATTCTTCGCTTTGACGGGCATTCACTTCGCAGGCTGCGGCGGCGATGGCAACTCCACGGTCTCGAATTCTTCGAGCAGCAGCGGTGGAGGGAGCGGAGGCAATGGCGGCAGCGGCGGCGGATCCGCTGCCAGGTGCTCCGTGGAATCTGCAAACGAGCCGGGGGTCGTGGCGATCGACAGTGGACTTGCACGAGGCACGAAAGAAAGCGGCTCCTGGGTATTTCGAGGGATTCCTTATGCGGCGCCGCCCATTGACGAGAAACGATGGAAGGCGCCCGAAGTGGCGGCGTGTTGGGATGGTGTGCGCGACGCGAACGCGTTTGGCGCGGTATGTCCTCAGATCGATGCCAAAACCAAACAACCCATCGGGAACGAAGATTGTCTGACGCTCAATGTCTGGGCACCCGATGCCGCAGCGGCTGGGAATGGCCCCTTTCCGGTATTGTTTTTTCTGCACGGCGGAGGAAATATTCAGGGGTCGAGCAGCGAAATACTCGCGGGAACCGCACCGATTTACAATGGCATTCATTTGAGCGAGGCGAGCAAGGCGATCGTCGTCACCATCAATTATCGATTGGGACCGCTCGGATTTCTTGCGTTGCCCGAGCTCAGTGCGGAATCGACTTGGGGAGCTTCGGGCAATTACGGCCTGCTCGATCAAATCGCGGCACTCGAGTGGGTGCAGAAGAACATCGCCGCATTCGGCGGTGATCCGTCCAAAGTCTTGTTGTTTGGGGAATCTGCGGGAGCGCTCGATACGATGACGCTCGTCGCCTCGCCCCTGACGAAGGGCCTCTTTTCCGCGGCGCTTTCGCAAAGCGGCGGCGCGACGTCGACGCCACAAAAGGACGCCGAAGCCGCCATGAGCGCTCGTGTGGGTATGTCATCGTGTGCGAATGCGGCCGATCGTCTCGAGTGTTTGCGTGGAAAAACGGCGAGCGAATTGCTCGCGGAAATTCCCGGATTCGTCAACATTGGCGGAGCGACGCTCGGCAATGCCGCGGGCAGTTATGGTCCCATTGTCGACGGACACGTGCTACTGAAATCCACATTCGATATATTCGCGGCGGGCGAGCATCAACACGTTCCAATCGTCATTGGGACGAATGCCGAAGAGCTTGCAGCATTGCTCGTCGCACAAGCGAACACGGAAGCCGAGTTCCAAGCGATCATCAATCAAAACTTCGGAAATTGGGCGCCCGACATCTTGGCGGCGTATCCCGTTGCCGATTATGTATCGCCGCAAGATGCGCTCGTCGCCGTCTATTCGGACATGCGCTTCAACTGCCCGGCGCGCATCATCGCCAGGAGCATTGCCAAGACACAAAGCGAGCCGGTGTATCGATATTTTTTCACGCGCCGAGCGAAGACCGCGCAGGGAGACAAACCTGCACAGCACGCAATCGAACTTCTGTACGTATTCGGCACGTTGACGGATATTCCGCTTTACACCCCCGTTGCGGAAGACGTGGCGTTATCGGATGCGGTGATGGGATATTGGAGCCGTTTGGGTTTTACGAAAAATCCGAATGGCGCAGGCGCCGTCGAATGGCCAACGTACGATGTCGCCAAGGACTCGCATATCGTGCTCGACAGTCCCATCACGACCGGGGAGGGTGTGCGCGCGGCGCAATGCGACGCCTGGGAGGTGATTTTCACCAAAGCGCCTTGAAGACGTCCCTGCGGAGGATGAATCTCCAGGGCCAAAGCGGCGAGCCAATCAAGGGCCGGCGCTTGGGGTGGGCCTATCGCAAACAGCGTCGTTTTTGCACATCGCCCTTGACCGCGATTGAGCCGTAGGCAAAATCCCTGTCGTGCATGTCTTGAAAACAATTGGAATGGCCCTCGTTCTTCACGGAATTTTCACGGTCACCATTCCTTACCTCCTGCTCGAAGCGTCACGCCCGCATCCTTTTCTTTGGTTCGATATTGGTCCGCTCGAGCCCGGTGGGTTGGTCTTGTTGCTTGGAGGAATCGCTCTCTACGTCTGGCCATTGGCAAGGCTCCTGAGGCGTCGGACTTCCGCTTTGCCTGGGCAAACTCCGACGACGCTCGATACCGGGGGCCCATATCGATTCGTGAGGCATCCGCTTTTGTTGGGGGTCATTTTGATTATGTTTGGAGAAGCGATGTATTTCGAGTCCACGAGCTTGATCGTGTATGCGGCAAGCTATTGGTCGTGGTTGAATTATTTTGTTTGGTCGCGCGAGGAACCGGAATTGCACCGCTTTTTCGGTGGTTCATACGCGAATTATTGTAGAAAAACTCCTCGATGGCTCCCGAGATTTCCGCCGTCGTGAACCGAAGTGCCATGAGCGCCGTTCACGTCGCGCAGCGTGCGAGGATTGAGCAGCAACAGCGTGACAACCATGAACGGGACACGTTCAGCATTCGTCGACGTGTCATCGAGGCGACCTTCGGTCATTCCACCCGTAGGCACCAACATCTCGACCACATTCGGTCAACCCCTTCGGACGTTGAGCGTGCTCAACACACGCCCCGGTCTTCGATTATTCTTGCCAAGCGGGTTGACAAGACAGACTTCGCAAGACAAACGTTCGTCCGCTTCGCGCCTTGTGGCTACCCCCGCGTCATCGTGTTACCATGCCTGTGATGTCGTCTCGTTCGTCTTCGTCCGCCGCTCTGGCCATCCCGAAGCCGCCGTCTTCGGGCACGCGCAGACGCCGTCAGGCTTTGCAACACGATGCGCCACTTCCCGCTGTCGATGACCGTCTCGTCAAACCCGAGACGCGCGCGGAGATCATCGACGGCAAGGTGTACTTCGTGGCTCCCGCAGGTGAACCTCACGCCACTTCGCATCTCGATCTTGGCGCTGTCCTTCGCGCGCACCTCGCGCGGGGATACTCCGGTGCCATCGACATGCTCACCCGCACCAGCACAGACGACGACTTCGCTCCCGACGGCAGCGTTTTTCCAACCGAACGCGATCCTGTCACGGGAGGTCGCAAGCTCGAAGAGATCGCCTTCGAGATTGCGTCCAAGCAGTCGCTCACGGTGCCTACGCGCAAAGCCCGAAAGCTCGTCAAGCGCGGCGTTCGGCGTGTGTTCTGCATCGTTCTCAAGAAGCGACGCGTGCTCGAATGGTCACGTGAAACCGATGCGTTTCAACCACTGGCGAACGACTATCGCATCGACGATCGGTGTTTCGTGTGTGCACTCCCCGTGCGCGCGTTGCTCGACGGCGCTCAGTCCGATCGAGCGATCATGGAGGCGCTCCGCGCGCGCGAGGACGCAACGCTCATGACGATGCTCGACGAGGCGCACGATGCAGGCTTCGACAAGGGGCTCAACGCGGGCTTCGACAAGGGGCTCAACGCGGGCTTCGAGAAAGGTCGGCTGGTGGAACGGCGACAAACGCTCTATCTGGTGCTGCGCGAAAAACGCCACATCGTCGACGACGCCACGCGACAAGAGATCGATCAGTGCACCGATCTCGCAACGCTCGAGCGATGGCTCATGACGGCGATCCGCAGCGCGCCTCGCGAGTCAACGACGGGCGATTGTCCCTGAACGTTTGTACTCAAACGACTTGCTTCAATCTCGCAGCCACACGACGGTCACGCCATCTCCGCCCTCGCGCGGCTCTCCCGGACG
>Ga0138256_10002521_pt1 | contig 19641 bp, 20 predicted proteins | sample KNB2016incub_MG_FD_105486 | JGI IMG/M metagenome (GOLD analysis project Ga0138256, IMG submission 105486) | Active sludge microbial communities from wastewater in Klosterneuburg, Austria - KNB2014incub_MG | ecosystem: Engineered > WWTP > Activated sludge > Unclassified | place: Austria... | reverse complement strand
GCCCAGCTGCTCCTGTACCAGCACCGCTACGACGAAGCCCTCCGCACGCTCGACAGCATCAACACGGACTTCCCGCTCAACAGCCTCGGCGATGAGATCCTGTACGAACGGTATCGCGTGGCGTACGCCCGCCACCAGTGGGACAGCGCCGCGCACTTCCTGGAAAAGGTGCTGGAGCTGTACCCCACCGATATCCTCGTGGACAACGCGCTGCTCGACCTCGGCAAGCTGTACGAGGACAAGCTGAGGGACCCTGAAAAGGCGAAGACCTTTTACGAAAAGCTCCTCTTCGAGCAGAGCGGCAGCATCTTCGTTCCCGAGGCACGTGAGCGCTTCCGCCGTCTGCGTGGCGACCACGATAACCTGGACACGCCCGAGCAGAAGTTCCTCAACGGACCACAATGAGGGTGCGAGGGGGTCATGCGTTGGAAGGTGCGAGGGTGCTAGGGAGCGAAGGTGCGGGAGAGGCCCTGTACCCTTGCACGCTCGCACTCTAGCACCCTCGCACCTAGTACGCTTGGTATAATTCGACACACTTTCCCGCATGATCATCTACAACGTCACCATGAACGTCGATGCGGACATCGCGGAGGAGTGGCTGCATTGGATGAGGACCGTCCACATCCCCGATGTGATGGCCACGGGTCTCTTCCTGGACAACCGCGTCTGCCGGGTGCTGAACGTGGAGGACGAGGGCCGCACCTTCGCCATCCAGTACACCTGCGCGGACATGGCCACCTACGAGCGGTACGCCGCCGAGCATGCACCCCGCCTGCAGAACGAAACACGCAAGCGGTACGAAGGGCGTTTCGTGGCGTTCAGGACATTGTTGGAGGTGGTGCATACGGCGTGAGCGCCAGGACCGGACCCAGGGGACGGTCGCACATACGCGCTTTGTGCATTCGCGCCAATGCCTGCATCCTCTTCCCGAGCGGCCAACCAACGGCCGAATAACGATGGGAACACGGATCGGGATGATGATGGCGGCCTTGGCGCTCAGCGCGGCCGCCATGGGGCAGGGGCTCGGCAGCATCGAAGGCCGCCTGCTGGAAGAGAGTGGGGGAGCACTGCCATTCACCAGCGTGAGCGCAATGCAGGGTGCCAAGGTGTACACGGCCACCAGCGATGAGGAGGGATGGTTCGTGCTGAAGCCATTGCAACCGGGCGAATACTCGGTGCGCGTGGCGGCCATGAACATGGACCTCACCAAGAACGGCATCGGCGTGCTGCCGGACAACATCACCCGCATGGGCGACCTCGTGCTGAAGAACGCGAAGGACCTGCCCACCGTGTTCGTGGTGAAGGAGCGCTGGATAGCACCATTGATCGACCACGACAATACGGGTGTCACCAAAGTCTCACACAAGCTCTTCACGAACAATCCCAACAAGGTGGACCCCGTGAAGCTCATCGTGAGTTTCGCACCCGGCGTGGTGAAGGCGCCCAACGGCGACGGCCTCTTCTTCCGGGGTGCGCGGGCGGAGAACATGTGTTACTACGTGGACGGAATGAAACTCGGCGCCATGCTCAGCGGCGTGCCCAACGAGGCCATCAACAGCTTCAGCGTGTACACCGGCGGGGTGCCCGCCAAGTACGGCGATGTCACCGGCGGCATCGTGGCGATCGAAACGAAGAGTTACTTCGACCTGTGGCAGCAGCGCAATGCTGACGTGAGATGATGGTGTGGGCGGCAAGCAGCGGGCAGTCAGCAGTAGGCAGCAGAGCCTTGGAGGGTCCGCTGCCTACTGCTGACTGCCTGCTGCCGACCGCCAGATGACACGTATCCCAACCATGTTCCTCCGCCGGAAGACCATCGGAACGCTCAGCGACGAGGATCTCGTGGCGCGGATGAAGAGCGGGCAACAGGAAGCACTCGCCGCGTTGTGGGACCGGTACGCGCAACTCTTGTACGGTACGGGGATGAAGTACCTGCGCGATGCCGAACGCGCGAAGGACACGGTGGTGGAACTGTTCGCGGAACTGCCGGAACTGCTGGCCAGGCACGAGGTGAAGGCTTTCCGCCCCTGGGCGCACACGGTGATGCGCAACCGTTGCCTGATGCTCCTGCGCAAGAAGGATCCGGCCGCGCTTGCGGAAGAGGCGCTCCTGCACGCGCCCGACGCTGCGGACGACGATGCCGTGCTCCGCGAGGCGACGCTCCAGCGCCTGGAGGCCGCTGTGGGCGAACTGAAGGACGCGCAGCGCGACTGCATCCGCTTATTCTACTTGGAGCGCAACAGCTACAGGCGGACCGCCGAGCGCACCGGCCTCACCGTGGAGCAGGTGCGCAGCCACGTACAGAACGGGCGCCGCAACCTGCGCCTCATCCTCCAACGCCATGCCCACCGGAACGAACAATAACCCCTTCACTCCGCGCGGCCCGCTCACGCAGGAACAGCTGCTGCGATACCTGCGCGGCGAGTTGGCGCCCGGCGAGGCGCATGAGGTGGAACTGCACCTGGAGAACGATCCGCTGTTGCGCGATGCTGCCGAAGGGCTGGCCCTGCCCGATGCGATGGAGGGCCTGGCGCGTCTTGATGCGCACCGTCCGCGCGGGCGCATGGGCGTGGGCGCGTGGGCCATCGGCGGCCTTGTAGTGCTGGCCACCGGCGCGGTGCTATGGATGATGACCGGCGACGATCCCGATAGACCGGGAAAGAATACGGCCGCTGCCCGGCAGGTCGGCCGCGACAGCGTGCTCGTTCCTGCCACACTGGAGCAGCAGGTCGTTTTCACGACAGAACTGGAGCAGGCCACCGCCCTGCCCGAATCGTTGCGCTCGGCCTACCGGGGCGGCGACCGCTTCGTGCGGCCGGGGGAGGATGCCTTGCTTCGTGACACGGCGATCGTGCCCGAGGACCCGCCCGCGCCGGTGCAGGTGCTCCCGCCCGCGCCGCTGGATCCCGCACCGGAGGTAGAGGAGGGGCCCAAGGGCCCGCCCCGGCCGTCCGCGTCGCGCAAGCTGATGTTCGTACACGACCTGAAGCTGGTGCAGCCGGATGAGTTGTATCCGGTGGACCCTGTTCTTCAACTGGCCGGCGGCTCCGTGGAGGCGCGCTACGGCGATGCGCGGGCGCAGGCCGACGCCCGGCCCGAGGACCGGCGTGAGCCCTACGAGCGTTTCTTCCGCACCGCCATGGGCAAGTTCGCGCGCGGCGACCGGCAAGGCTGCCTGACGGACCTGTTCACCGTTCTGGAACAATACCCGGACGACGTGAACGCGCACTTCTACGCGGGGCTCTGCTGCTACGATCTGGGGCTCTTTCCGCGCGCCGCGCGCCTGTTGGACCGGGCCCGAACGCACCAGGTGGACACCTTCGCCGAGGAGGCCGAATGGTACCGTGCGCTCAGTGTGGAGCGAGCCTCGGGGCGCGAAGCGGCGCTGCCGTTGCTGAACGCGGTAGTGGCACGTGGAGGCTTCTACGCCGAGCGGGCGCGGAAGCACGTGGCAGTGGAGGCCACGGCCCCTTGAAAGCAGAAGCCCTCCCCGTCGCGAGGACGGGAAGGGCTTCCAGCGAAAAGACGATCAGTTCTTGGCCGCCTCGGCGGGGACCACGCTCACGTAGCTCTTGTCGTCGCGCTTGCGGCGGAACTCCACCGTGCCATCGACCAGCGCGTACAGCGTGTGGTCCACACCGATGCCCACGTTGCGGCCGGGGTGGTGCTGCGTGCCGCGCTGGCGCACGATGATGTTGCCGGCCACGGCCTGGCTGCCGCCGTAGATCTTCACGCCGAGGCGCTTCGAGTGCGACTCGCGGCCGTTCTGGGTACTGCCTTCACCTTTCTTGTGTGCCATGGCTTTGGGGCTTCTTTCGTCTGGATATCGCTACGCGCGTAGCGGTGGGATCACTTCTTGGGGGCGGCTTTCTTTTTCGGGGCGGCCTTTTTGGCGGGCGCCTTCTTGGCCGGAGCCTTCTTCTCGGCGGCCGGTTTGGCCACCTTCCGGGTCTTGGGCTCGGCGGGCTTCACCTCCTTGGGCTTGGGCGCGGTGCTCTTGCTGGCATCGAACTTCTCTCCTTTGCCGAGGATGCTCTCGATCCAGAGTTCGGTGATGTACTGCCGGTGGCCGTTCAGCTTCTGGTACCCCTTGCGGCGTTTCTTCTTGAAAACGAGCACCTTGTCGCCCTTGCCGTGGTTGAGGACCTTGGCGGCGATGCGAGCCCCGTCGACCGTGGGGGTGCCCACACTCACCGAGGATCCGGTGCTTACGAGCAGCACATTGCCGAGTTCAACATGCTTGCCTTCCTCGGCCTCCAGGCGATGCACTTTCAGCTTCTGGCCGGCCTTTACTTTGAACTGCTGGCCGGCGATATCCACGATGGCGTACATAGGGTCTGCGAAATGGGCTGCGAATGTAGTTCGTTCCACCGACCCGGCAAGCGGATTTTTTCTCCGCCCGCCCCTGGTCGGCCCAAGCGCCGGTCCCGGCAGGCCAAGGACGCCATTCCTCGTTCCAGGACAGCTGTTAAGCAAAAGGTGCATAACAAGGCAGGTCAGGTGCCGTTATGGGAGGCAACCGGGTCCACTTTGCGCCGTCTCCCAACATGGATCGGCAAGGATCCCGCAACGAGTCCGGTAACCAAACTCTTCGGCCATGGAACTGATCACCCATTTCTTCAACGACCTGCAGGCCCAGTTGGGAACGGCCTTGTGGTATACGCTCGGCTTCATCGTCATCGTGGGCGTGGTGGCCCAATGGCGCCTGTTCGACAAAGCGGGTCTGCCGGGCTGGACTTGCGTGGTGCCCATCCTTGGGCAGATCAACTACCTGAAGATGGTAGGCCGCCCGGCGTGGCACCTGTTGCTGTTCTTCATCCCGGTGTTCAACATCTACCTGCTGTTCAAGGTCTGGATCGAAACGGCTCAGAGCTTCGGCAAACGCAGCATCGTTGATTACGTGCTGGTGATCCTGCTGAACGGGCTGTACATCTTCAACCTTGGGATGAGCTACGAGACCAGGTATCTGGGCCCGGCGTATGGTAAGCACATCGGTACGCAGCCCGGCGGGGCCGCACCGAGCCTGGCCTGAGCGGTTCTCCTGTACAAGCACCGGCCCGGTCCCTTCTGTGCAGAAGGGACCGGGCCGGTCGCTTTCGGGGCCTCAGCCCAGCAGTTCCTCCGCCATCTTGAGCGCGCCCGCCATGCCGTTGGGCTCCTTGCCGCCCGCCGTGGCGAAATCGGGTTGTCCACCGCCGCCGCCTTTGATCTCGGGGCTGATGCGTTTGATGATGTCCACGGCCTTGAGCCCGGTGGCATCGGCGAAGCTCTTGCCCAACGACACGGCGATCAGCGGTTTGCCATCGAGCACGGAACCGGCCACCAAGGCCAGATCGCTGTGCTGCTCACGCAGGGCGTGGCCCAGATCTTTCAGGCCTTGGGCGTCCAGGTCGATGCGTTCCACCAGCACCTTCACACCCTTGGAATTGGCTTTGGCTTTGGCGGGCAGTGAGGCCGCGTAGCCGCGCACGCGCTCCTTGGCGGCCTTCTCCACCTCCTTGCCCAGCGCGGCGTTCTGCTCCACGAGCTTTTCCACGGCGGCCACCACGTCGGCGGGGTTCTTCAGCAGGGCGCTGATGGCGTCGAGCCTGGCCAGCTTCTCGTTGATCACGCGCTCGGCCTCCACGCTGGTGATGGCCTCGATGCGCCGCACGCCCGCTGCCAGCGCGCTCTCGCTCACGATGCGGAAGGGCCCGATGATGCCGGTGCGTGGCACGTGGGTGCCGCCGCAGAGTTCGATGCTGGGGCCGAACTTCACCACGCGCACCTTGTCGCCGTACTTCTCGCCGAAGAGCGCCATGGCACCCATGCTCTTGGCCTGCTCGATGGGCACGTTGCGCAGGTCCTCAAAGGCGATGTCGTCGGCGACCATCGCGTTCACCTCGCGCTCGATGGTGACGAGTTCCTCGGGCGTCACCTTGGCGAAGTGGCTGATGTCGAAGCGCAGGCGGTCGGGCGCCACGAGCGAGCCCTTCTGCTCCACGTGCGTGCCCAGGTGCTTGCGCAGCGCGTGGTGCAGCAGGTGAGTGGCCGTGTGGTTGCGCGCGGTGAGGCCGCGCCGATGGGCATCCACCTGCGCGGTGAAGCTGGCCTCCACGTTCTTCGGCAGTGTTTTGGTGAAGTGGACGATGACGCCGTTCTCGCGCTTGGTGTCCAGCACCTGCACGCGGTCGTCACCCGCCGTGAGGGAGCCTTGGTCGCCCACCTGTCCGCCGCCTTCAGCATAGAAGGGCGTGCGGTCCAGCACGATCTGGAATTGATCCCCGCCTTTGCCACTGACCTTGCGGTAGCGCAGGATGCGCGCGGTGGTGCCCAGTTCATCGTAGCCCGTGAAGGTCGTTTCGCCCTTGGCGAGTTCGGTCCAGTCGCCAGTGGTGACGGTGCCGGCCGCACGGCTGCGTTCCTTCTGCTTCTGCAACTCGGCCTCGAAACCGGGCATGTCCACTTCGCGGCCCTGCTCGCGCGCCATCAGCTGCGTAAGGTCGATGGGGAAGCCGTAGGTATCGAACAGCTCGAAGGCGCGGTCGCCAGGCAACGTTCCCTTCGTTGCGCCAAGCGCCTGTTCAAGCCGTTTGGTACCTTGTTCCAAGGTGCGCAGGAAGGCCTTCTCCTCCTCGCCGATCACGCTTTCGATGATGCCCTGTTGCTTCTTCAACTCGGGGAATTGCCCGCCCATCTCCTTCACCAGCACGGGCACCAGCTCGTTGATGAAGGGCTCGTTGAGGCCGAGGAACGACCCGTAGCGGACCGCGCGGCGCAGGATGCGGCGGATCACGTAGCCCGCGCCCGTGTTGCTGGGCAGTTGCCCGTCGGCGATGGCGAAGCTGATGGCGCGCAGGTGGTCGGCGATCACACGCATGGCTATGTCGGCCTTGCCTAGCGCGCTGCCTTCATACGCCTTGCCGCTCTTCTTGGCGATGGCCTGGATCAGCGGCTGGAAGACGTCGGTATCGTAGTTGCTCCGCTTGCCTTGCAGCACCATGCACAGGCGCTCGAAGCCCATGCCGGTGTCCACGTGCTGGGCGGGCAGTTCCACGAGCGAGCCGTCGGCCTTGCGCTCGAACTGCATGAAGACGTTGTTCCAGATCTCGATCACCTGCGGGTGGTCGTTGTTCACCAGCTCACGGCCGGGATTCGCATTCTTCTCCTCGGCGCTGCGCACGTCCACGTGGATCTCGGTGCAGGGGCCGCAGGGGCCGGTATCGCCCATCTCCCAGAAGTTGTCCTTGCGCGAGAAGGGCAGGATGCGCTCTTCGGGCATGTACTTCCTCCACAGGCCGCGCGTCTCCTCGTCGGCGGGCAGCTTGTCGGCGGCATCGCCACCGAAGTAGGTGACGTAGATGTCGTCCTTGTTTATTTTGTACTCGTCCACCAGAAGTTCCCACGCCCACTGGACGGCTTCGGCCTTGAAGTAGTCGCCGAAGCTCCAGTTACCGAGCATCTCGAACATGGTGTGGTGATAGGTATCGATACCCACCTCTTCCAGGTCGTTGTGCTTGCCCGAAACGCGCAGGCATTTCTGCGTGTCGGCGATGCGTTTGTGCTTCACCGGGGCGTTGCCGAGGAAGAGGTCCTTGAACTGGTTCATGCCCGCGTTGGTGAACATGAGCGTTGGGTCGTCCTTGATCACCATGGGCGCGCTGGGCACGATGGTGTGGCCGCGCCGGGCGAAGTGGTCGAGGAATTTCTGGCGGATCTCCTGGGAGGTCATCGACGAGGGGCGTTGAAAAGGCGCGCGAAGGTAGAACGGGCTATGGGCTACATTCGCCGTTCGCACCGCGACCAGCCCCGCATGGCCGAGCACAAGTACCGCTTCAACCCGAGCACGCTCAACTTCGAGCGCATCCGCCTCACGCTTTGGCAGCGGGTGAAGCGCGCGGGGTTGGCGTTGCTACCGGGGCTTTTGTTCGGGATCATCGGCATCATCGTCACCTTCCAGATCGTGGACTCGCCCAAGGAGGCGCGGCTGAAGCGCGAGAATGAGCAGCTCGCCGTGCAGTACGAATTGGTGAACAAGCGGCTGGCCGAGATCGAGGATGTGCTGTACGACGTGCAGCGGCGCGATGACAACGTGTACCGGGTGATCTTCGAGGCGGACCCGATCCCCGGCACCATGCGACAGGCGGGCACGGGCGGCACGCAGCGGTACAAGGACCTGGAGGGCTACGCCAGCAGCGGCCTGGTGATGGCCACGCGCGAGCGGCTGGACCGGATCACCAAGCAATTGTACGTGCAGAGCGTATCGCTCGACGAGGTGGCCGGCCTGGCCATTCGCAAGCAGGAGTTGCTGGCGGGCATCCCCAGCATACAGCCCATCCCCAACGAGCGTACACAGGTGAGCTCCGGCTTCGGTGAACGCATGCACCCCATCCTAAAGATCAACAAGATGCACGCGGGGCTGGATTTCACCTCGCCAGTGGGTACCGAGGTGTACGCCTCGGGCGATGGCCGCGTGACCTGGTCCGACTATGGCACCAACGGCTACGGCATCCACGTGATCATCGACCACGGCTTCGGTTACGAGACGCTGTACGCGCACCTGAGCCGGACCAAGGTGCGCAATGGGCAGCGCGTGAAGCGCGGCGACCTCATCGGGCTGTCGGGCAACACGGGCCTGAGCAGCGGGCCGCACCTGCATTACGAGGTACACAAGTCCGGCACACCCGTGGACCCTGTGAACTACATGTTCAACAGCCTCACACCCGACGAGTACGCGCGCATGATCGAGCTCTCGCGCAACGCCACGCAATCATTCGACTGAGGACCGTCCGTATACTTGTTCGCGATTCCCGCCGGGCGGTACCGGCATCGGAAAGGGAGAGGTATCTTGCGCACCGAAGAGGAGAAAGATCATGCCGCTGAAGGATAGAACGATCGAACGCATCTACTGGACCATCGGCGAAACGGCCGATCAGCTCGGGGTGAACACATCGCTTCTGCGATACTGGGAGAAGGAGTTCGGCACGCTGCGGCCCAAGCGCACCACCAAGGGCGACCGGCTGTACACCAAGGAGGACATCGCGCGGATCCGGGAGATCCGGTCGCTGTTGAAGGAGCGGGGCTTCACCATACAGGGCGCCAAGGACCAGTTGAAGCGTACGCGCCGGGGCGGACCGGAACCGGAGACCGAGGCCGTTGAGGAGTTGCCACCGGCAGCCCCCGTACCTGTGGTGCAAGGTGTTCCCGAGGCGTCCGTGCGCGAAGCGATCGACCGCCTGCAGCGTGTGCGGCAGGAGTTGCTGGCCATGCGCGAGCGTATCGGGCACGCCGAGTACGCGGCCTGAATTATCGTTTACAGCCGCGCGCCCTTGGCCAGGTAGTTCATCACGTAGTCGGCCACACCCTCCTCCAGCGGGGTGAACGGCGCGCTGTACCCGATGGAGCGGAGTTTTTCCATCTTCGCCTCGGTGAAGTACTGGTACTTGTCACGGATATCGGCGGGCGTGTCGATGAAGGCGATGTTCTCGGGACGGCCCATGGCGGCGAAGGTGGCGCGGGCCAGGTGGAGGAAGGTGCGGGCCTGGCCGCTGCCGAGGTTGTAGAGGCCGCTGTTCTTCCGGTGTTCCATCAGGAAGAGGCACACGGCGCAGAGGTCCTTCACGTACACGAAATCGCGCAGCTGCCCGCCGTCGGTATACTCGGGCCGGTGGCTGCGGAAAAGCTTCATGCTGCCGGTGGCCGTGATCTGGTTGAACGCATGGAACACCACGCTGGCCATGCGGCCCTTGTGGTATTCGTTCGGGCCGTACACATTGAAGAACTTGAGACCGGCCCAGAAGTAGGGTTTCCGCTCCTGTCGCAGCGCCCACTTGTCAAAGTCGTTCTTGCTGTCGCCGTAAGGGTTCAGGGGCATCAGGCGAAAGGGCAGCGTGTCGTCGGTATCGCCATAGCCGAGGGTGCCATCGCCGTAGGTGGCCGCGCTGCTGGCGTACACCAGCGGGATGCCGTAGCGCACACAACGTTCCCACACGGCCTTGCTGTAGTTCAGGTTCAACTCGTCGAAGATGGCCTTGTCGAACTCAGTGGTGTCGGTACGCGCACCGAGATGGAAGATGAACTGGACCTGGTTCTCGTTCGCGTCCAGCCAGGAGGGGAAGTCCTTGCGGTCCACCCGGGCGGTGAGGGTCTTGCCCTCCAGGTTGGAGAACTTGTCGGGGCGGGAGAAGTCATCCACCGCTACGATGTCCGCCCAACCCTGGCGCAGCAGTTCGCCCACAAGGGCGCTACCGATGAAGCCCGCTGCTCCGGTAACGATGATCATGCGGCGGCAAAGGTAGGCGCGCGAAATTCCACGCCCCTACCTTTGCCGCCCGATGCCCCTGGTCCACATCACCCGCCGCGAGCGCTTCAGCGCCGCGCACAAGCTGAACCGGCCCGACTGGAGCCCTGAACGCAACGCGGCGGTCTTCGGCAAATGCGCCAACCCCAACTGGCACGGCCACAATTATGAGCTGTGGGTCACGGTGAAGGGCGAGCCGACCGTAGATACCGGTTTCGTGGTGGACCTTTCAGCACTGAGCCGCGTCATCAACGAGCACGTGGTCCGCTTCGTGGACCACAAGAACATCGACCTCGACGTGCCTTTCATGAAAGGCCGGCTCAGCAGCACCGAGAACCTGGCCATCGCGATCTGGGAGCAGCTCGCCGGGCCCATCGCGGAGCTCGGCTGCACGTTGCACGGTGTGAAGCTGAAGGAGACCGAGAACAACCACGTGGAGTATTTCGGGCCATGAGCAAGAAGAAGCCCCGGTTGCCCGGCACAATGAAGAAGGAGTCCGCCGTACGGCGGAGCGCGCCCAACATCGGGCCCGAGGACGAGGTGGACGGCTATACGCGCGTGGATGTCTACGACGACAAGACCATCGCGCGAATCGGCACGCACTACGGCGACATCCTCAGGAGCATCGGCGAGGACCCCGCGCGCGAGGGCCTGCAGAAGACACCCGAGCGCGTGGCCAAGGCGTTGCAATACCTGACGCACGGTTACGACCTCGACCCTGCCGCGATACTCAAGAGCGCGCTCTTCCACGAGAACTACAGCCAGATGGTCGTGGTGAAGGACATCGAGGTGTACAGTTTGTGTGAGCACCACATGCTGCCCTTCTTCGGCAAGGCGCACGTGGCATACATCCCGGACGGGCGCATCACCGGGCTGAGCAAGATCCCGCGTGTGGTGGATGCGTTCGCGCGGCGGCTGCAGGTGCAGGAGCGGCTCACCAACGAGATCCGCGATTGCTTGCAGGACACCCTGCGCCCGCTGGGCGTGGCCGTGGTGCTCGAATGCGACCACCTGTGCATGCGCATGCGTGGGGTGCAGAAGCAGAACAGCGTTACCACCACCAGCGCCTTCACCGGCATCTTCCTCAGTGATCACCGCTCGCGCGAGGAGTTCATCAAGCTCATCAGCGCCAAGCTGCACTGACCGGGGGCGCCGGTGCCCGATGCCCGCTGTTCGGGCGCAGCGCTCGATATTCGTCCGGTAGAAAGAGCATCCGGACAACGAATCCCGACCACCAATGACCGCATACGTCTTCCCCGGCCAAGGCAGCCAGTTCCCCGGCATGGGCAAGGATCTTTACGATGGCGACAGCAACGCGCGCATCTGGTTCGAGCACGCCAACGACCTGCTCGGCTTCAAGATCACCGACGTGATGTTCAATGGCACGGCCGACGACCTGAAGCAGACGCGCGTGACGCAGCCCGCGATCTTCCTGCACAGCGTGATCAAGGCCAAGGTGCTGGGCGAGGCCTTCAAGCCGGCGATGGTGGCGGGCCACTCGCTGGGCGAGTTCAGCGCCCTGGTGGCGGCGGGGGCCATGGAGTTCAGCGACGGGCTCAAGCTGGTGGCCGCGCGCGCCAATGCGATGCAACGGGCCTGCGAGCTGCGGCCCGGCACCATGGCGGCGATCCTTGGTCTGGAGGATGAAAAGGTGGAGGAGGTCTGTGCCACGGTCCCCGGCACGGTGGTGGCCGCCAACTACAACTGTCCCGGCCAGCTCGTCATCAGCGGCACATTGGAAAGCGTGACCGCCGCGTGCGAAGCGTTGAAAGCGGCCGGAGCGAAGCGGGCGCTGGTGCTGCCTGTCGGCGGCGCCTTCCACAGCCCGCTCATGGAACCCGCCCGCATGGAGCTGGAAACGGCCATCGCCTACACGCCCATCGTGGATCCGCGTTGCCCGGTATACCAGAATGTGGACGCCCGGCCGCACAAGGACCCCGCGCGCATCAAAGCGAACCTGATCGCGCAGCTCACCGCGCCCGTGCGCTGGACGCGCATCATGACGAACATGCTCGCCGACGGCGCCACCAAGGTGGTGGAAGTGGGCCCCGGAAATGTGCTGCAGGGATTGTTCAAGAAGGTCAACAAGGAGTTGGAGACGGTGGGGGCGTGAGTCACTTTGGGTTTCTTCTCGGGGGGCTCATCTTTCTGACCTTGTTGCTGCTCGCATTGGTCGGCGCAATACTGTCCATTGTTCGCTGGAAACGTGGGCCCCAGCGCTGGCTATGGCTATCCCTTTTCGTTCTTGGCTCCATGTTGCTTTTGCCAATAGTCATCTATGACCCGAACGATAGCACGGCGGCCCAAGAATGGGTTGGAGAATATGGCCTGTCCTGTTACCCCAATGGTAGGCTGGTTCTATACGAGAATTCTCGTTTCGAACTTGTCACAATCGATATGTCCCGGCCGGAGAAGGGCACTTGGGAATATTCCTATGACGACGAGTATTTCATCGCACTGGAAACGGATGGCGACAAGAGGATCCGGGTCCGACTGGCGGGTAGTAGTAGTCCGGGATTCGATTTCGTCACAAGTAAATATGGTTTCGACCATGTACGATGTGAACTCAATCGCAGATGATCTTCTCAAGTCTTTGAGGGTCTCCCTTCTTGAGGGCTTTACACCCCGACGTATCACCCCTTCATCCTCTTCGGATCGCGGCGAGAGTCGAAGATGTCGGTGACCACGATGGTGTCATCAATGACGCGGTACACGGTCTTGAACGGTGCCGCGACATGGCGCCGATGCCCTTGGCCGAGGTGCTCCAGTTGTTCCTCGTATTGGCTACCGGCCGGGTGTGTCTTCAACCGAACGAGTTTCTGCTTCACCTTGCGCCGCAGCGAATGCAGATAGGTCTTGGACTAGTACTTGGCCAAGTACCGCAAGGAGCGGCTGAAACTGTCGTTCGCCTGTTGAGGAACGACAAGTTTCACGCCCGGCGCCCGGTTTTCGGTTTCGCGGGGTAGAGGCTGTCAATGAAAGCGCCGATCTCCTTGTCGAACGCTTCCAAGGTCTGGTAGCGCCCGGCCGTGTGGTCCTCTTCGGCGCGCAGTGCGCGTTCAACAATACTCCCGCCAACGTTCTTTTCGCGGGCAGCGTTGTCGAGGACCCGGTTCACCTGGTCGAGCACCGCCGGGTCGCTCTCGGCCTCGATCCGTTTCTTCAACCGGGCCTTCTTCTGGAGAATGGTCATGGCAACGGCGGCTTTGGGCAAAAGTAGACGATCCAGTACCTCTTGACGACCCGCGGCGATTGGGCAGTGCGTTGCGAAGGGTCGGGCCCCAAGCATCCCGCGTCCATGGGTTCCTATGGAAGCGGTCCAAGCGGCAGTTCGTCTGATCCTGAAAACGGAGCGGCGTCCCGATACATTTGTCCCGCCTCATGGATGCGTATCCGTCGTTGGCCCCGGGCTCCCAGAACACCGTCAAGCACATCGCCGACCGGATGGCCTTCCCGGTCCTCTTCGCGATCGCTTTTTCGCACCTGCTGAACGACACCATCCAGTCGTTGATCCCGGCGATCTACCCGCTGGTGAAGGAGTCGTACGCGTTGTCGTTCGCGGAGGTGGGGCTGATCACGCTCGCGTTCCAACTGACGGCCTCTATCCTGCAACCGTTGGTAGGGCATTGGACGGATCGGCGGCCGCGGCCCTTCGCGCTGGTGGGCGGCATGGTGTTCACGTTGACGGGGCTGCTGCTGCTGGCCTGGGCGGGGTCGTTCAGGTCGCTGCTGTTCGCCGTGGCGCTGGTGGGCATCGGCTCGTCCATTTTCCACCCCGAGGCGTCGCGCATGGCGTACGTGGCTTCGGGCGGGAAACGCGCGCTGGCGCAATCGGTCTTCCAACTCGGCGGCAATGCGGGCGCGGCCTTGGGCCCATTGCTCGCGGCGGCGATCATTGTTCCGCTTGGGCAGAGTCGGACCTCATTGTTCTCACTGCTACCGCTGATCGCGATGGTGGTGCTGTGGCGTGTGGGCCGATGGTACCTGCGTGTGATGGCCCTGCGCGCGCATCGGCAGGCGCGCCAGCCGAAGGTGGAACATGTGCGTATTCCACGTGCGCGGGTGATCGGCGTGGTGGCGATCCTGCTCCTGTTGGTCTTTTCCAAGCAGTTCTACCTCGCCAGCATGTCCAGCTACTTCACGTTCTACCTGATCGGCAAGTTCGGTATCTCCGTTCAGGGAGCACAGATCCAGCTGTTCCTCTTCCTTTTCGCGGCGGCGGTGGGCACGCTGGCCGGAGGTCTGCTCGGCGACCGCGTGGGCTACCGCACCATCATCTGGATCTCGATCCTCGGTGCGGCCCCCTTCACGTTGCTCATGCCGTACGCGGGGGTGGGCTGGACCATCGCGTTGTCGATGATGGCGGGGCTCGTTCTGGCCTCGGCGTTCTCGGCGATACTCGTTTATGCGCAGTTGCTCATTCCGGGACGGGTCGGTCTGGTGTCGGGCCTTTTCTTCGGCTTCGCGTTCGGCATGGCGGGCCTGGGGTCCGCCGTGCTCGGTCGTCTGGCTGATGCGACTGACATGGACACGGTCTTCAACGTGTGCTCCTACCTACCGTTGATCGGCCTGCTGTGCGTCTTCCTGCCGAATGAGCGGAAGGCCCTGGCCGCTGCGCGCCACTGAAGGGTTCAGAGGTCATGGGTGATCGGGCTGATGGCTGCGAAGCCGAGAGGCGCTGCCCCTACCTTGCTGCGACCAGGCAACGATCACAGCCCTTCGGTGGTCTACAGAACATGGCAAAATGCGACCTCTGTGTGCTGCTGATGGCGTCTGGCCTGAGCGGCGTGTCCATGGCGCAGCAACCTTTCCCGACCTACGCTGATAACGGGACGTGGAACGTTCTGAGTTGCATTTATGGGATCGGGGTCTGGTGCGGGACCCAGAGCATCGCGTATGCCGGATCCGACTCCGTATGTGGTGAGGTCTGGTCGACCTATTCATGGCCGAGTTGGGGTATGGATCCCGGGATCGCGTATGTCCGGAACGAGGGCCAACGCACGCTGCTGCGGCGCACCACCAATTGCGCGGACAAGCAGTATGTCCTGTACGACTTCGGCATGGAGGCCGGTGATTCGGTGTACGCACCGATGAATATGGACCTCATGGAACAGGATACCACCCTGTTCATCCTGCAGGACATCGATACGGTCGAGATCCTTGGGGTGGAGCGCCGCCGGTTCTCGCTCTTGTTCGACCGATGCAATGAGACACTGGTGAATACACCCATGCAGTGGATCGAGGGGATCGGCTCCACCATGCATCCGCTCTATCCGGTGGATTGCCTGTGCGACTTCTGTGAGCGGTCGCTCACGCTCCTGTGCTACGACAGCTCAGGTGTCCAGCTCTACGTCGACCCGGTGTATCAGACATGCGACACCCTCATTACGGCCATCGATGAGCGGACCGGCGGGCATGTGGACGGGCTCCATGTCACGAATGATACCGGCGGCGGCGCGCTGATCGTGTCCGTGGGTCAATGCGTGCTGGAGCGGAGAAGGTCAGCGCTTTCGATAGTGCTCTTGAGTAGCGACGGCCGCTTGATCCGGCAGCAGCGCGTCCAGGCGGAGGCATCCAGCGGCATCCGGATGGATGTCCGCTCGGTCACGGCCGGTGCTTATGTCCTGTTGCTTACCGACGGTGCCGGTCGGCTGGCCGGGCAGCGGGTGGTGATCCCGTGAACGCGCCTACAGCTTCGCGTTCAACAGCTTCCCGCTGCTGATCACCTTGTGCAGGTAGGGCTCGTTCAGCGCCGCCCGAATGGCGTTCACATGGTCCATCCGGTGGCAGTCACTGCCGATCAGCTCGTACCAGCCGTTGTCCGCGATGCGCTCGGCGGCCTTCCGCACAGCGGGGCCGTAGGCGCCCATGAGGGCGATGGTGTTCAGCTGGAAGAGCACGCCGCGGTCCTTGAGCTTCTCCATGGTGCCCGGCTCGTTGTGCCAGAACGGGTAGCGTTCCGGATGCGCGAGCACGGGGCGATAGCCGGCGGACTGCATCTCGAAGACCACGTTCAGCAGCACCATCGGTTCGCTCAGGAAGGGCAGCTCGAACAGCAGCAGGTTGTCCCCGAAGGTGAGCACGCTCTTCTCCTTCACGCGCTTCTCCAGCTCGTGGTCCAGGTAGTATTCCGCCGCCGCGCCGATCTCCACCGGTATGCCCTTCACGAGCAGCTCACGGCGCACGGTCTCCAGCCCGCCGAGGATGGTCTCCGGTGTGTTGCGGTAACCATCGGCCATCACGTGCGGTGTGGTGATCACCTTGGTGTAGCCCAGCTCGTGCATGGCACTGATGAGCTCGATGCTCTGCTCCAGCGTCTGCGCCCCGTCATCGATGCCGGGGATGAAGTGGCTGTGGACGTCGCACCGGAGCACGCCCAGGTCGGCCGGGCCGAGGTCCGGGCGGCGCTCACCGAAGAATCTGCTCAGAAGGCCCATGGTTCGTGCCGCAAAGGACGCCCGGAAACCGGGGCGCGCCGGCCGTATTCAGCATTTTTCAGCGTCCGGCGTAATGCGCGGCATAGTAATGCTGGTAATCGCCGCTGGTCACATGGTCCAGCCAGGCCTGGTTGGCCAAGTACCAGTCCACAGTGCGGTCCAGGCCCTCCTCGAAGGTGATGCTCGGCTTCCACCCCAGCTCACGTTCGATCTTGCTGGCGTCGATGGCGTAGCGCAGGTCGTGCCCGGCGCGGTCGGTGACGTAGGTGATCAGCTTGGCGCTGTCTCCTTCCACGCGACCGAGTTTGCGGTCCATGATGCCGCAGAGCAGGTGGACCAGGTCGATGTTCGTCCACTCGTTGTGCCCGCCGATGTTGTACGTCGCGCCGTTGGTGCCAGTGTGGAAGATGACATCGATGGCCGCCGCATGGTCCTCCACCCACAACCAGTCGCGCACGTTCTCCCCCTTGCCGTACACGGGCAGGGGTTTGTTCTGGCGGATGTTGTTGATCATGAGCGGGATCAATTTCTCCGGGAAGTGGTGGCTGCCGTAGTTGTTGCTGCAGTTGCTCACCACGAAGGGCAGCTTGTAGGTGTTGCCGTAAGCGCGCACGAAGTGGTCGCTGCTGGCCTTGCTGGCGCTGTACGGGCTCTGCGGGTCGTACGCGGTCTCCTCGGTGAAGAAGTCGTCGGGGCTGTGCAGCGAGCCGTACACCTCATCGGTGCTCACATGGTAGAAGCGTTTCCCGTCGAACGCCCCTTTCCAAGCATCTTTCACCGCGTTCAGCAGCGTTACCGTGCCGAACACATTGGTGCGCACGAAGGCCAGCGGGTCGCTGATGCTGCGGTCCACATGGCTTTCGGCGGCGAGGTGGACCACACCGTCGATGGCGTGATCCTCGAACACCTTGGCCACGGCCGCGGTGTCGCAGATGTCGACCTTCACAAAGGTGTAGTTCGGCGCATTCTCCACGTCGCGCAGGTTCTCCAGGTTGCCCGCGTAGGTGAGCGCATCGAGATTGACGATGCGGTACTGCGGGTACCTGGTGACGAAGCGGCGCACGACGTGGCTGCCGATGAAACCGGCACCGCCGGTGATGAGGATCGTCCGTGGATTGCTCACAGGCTCCAGTAGTTCACGCTCGTCACTTTCTTCCTGAACACGCCCTTGAGGTCCACGAGCACGCCCTTGGTGGTGAGCATGCTCTTGAACCACGCTTCATCCTTGCTGGCGTACTCGGTGTGGTTCACGGCTACGATGATGGCGTCATACGGCCCCTTCATCTCCTTCACCAGTTCGTAGCCGTATTCGTGGTTCACCTCGTCACTCTCGGCGTGCGGGTCGGCCACGTCCACGGTGCAGCTGAAGCTCTTCAGTTCGCGCACCACGTCGGCCACTTTGCTGTTGCGGATGTCGGTGACGTTCTCCTTGAAGGTGGCGCCCATCACCAGGACGCGCGCTTCGGCGGGATTCTTCCCGGCGGCGATGATCTTTTTCACCGTCTGCTTGGCCACGTAACCGCCCATGCTGTCGTTCACATAGCGGCCGGCATCGATGATCTGCGCGTGGTAGCCGAGTTCCTTGGCTTTGTACACGAGGTAGTAGGGGTCCACGCCGATGCAGTGGCCGCCCACCAGGCCCGGCTGGAACTTGAGGAAGTTCCACTTGGTACCCGCCGCCTCGAGCACATCGTAGGTATTGATGCCCATGCGGTTGAAGATGATCGAGAGCTCGTTGGTGAGGGCGATGTTCACGTCGCGCTGCGTGTTCTCGATGATCTTGGCCGCTTCGGCCACCTTGATGCTGGGGGCGCGGTGTACGCCGGCCTTCACTACCAGTTCGTAGGTCTTCGCGATGGTCTCGGCGCTCTCCGCATCACAGCCGCTGCTCACCTTCACGATGCTGGCGAGGGTGTGGTCCTTGTCGCCCGGATTGATCCGTTCAGGTGAGTAGCCGACCTTGAAGTCCGTGATGAACCTCAAGCCGCTCAGTTCCTCCAGCAGGGGCACGCAGTCCTCCTCGGTGCAGCCGGGGTACACGGTGCTCTCGTACACCACGTGGTCACCCTTCTTCAGCACCTGGCCCACGGTGCGCGTGGCGCCCAGCAGGGGCTTGAGGTCGGGGATGTTCTGGTCGTCGATGGGCGTGGGCACGGCCACGATGAAGAACTCCACGTCCTTCAGGTCGTTGATGTCGGCGGTGAAATGGATGTGGGCGCCCCGGAAGGCCTCGGCGGGCAGCTCATTGCTGGGGTCCACACCACGGCGCATCATGTCCACGCGCTTCTGGTTGATGTCGAAGCCCACCACCTTGATGCGGCGCGCGAATTGCAGCGCGATGGGCAGGCCCACGTAGCCGAGGCCGATCACGGCCAGCTTCGCCTCCTTCTTGACGAGTCGTTCGTACAGGTCGTTCATTTCGTTCACTTCTCGGGTCGTCAGCCGCATGGTTGACGACGGTGCCTTTTCCGTTATCCTTTCTTCAGCGCGTAGATGCGCTCGATGATCTCCACCACTTTGAGCCCTTCCAGGGCGTTGGTGGTGAGGGTGCTGCGGCCCCGCAGCGTGTCCACCACGTTCTCGATGATGAAGCTGTGGTTGTTGGCGCTGCCCTTGTACGCGCCGTAGTCGTTGGCGGGGTTGGTAGGGGGGAGCTCGGGCATGGAGTAGCCATCGATGTGGCAGTATTCCACCTTGTCCATGTACTGGCCACCGATCTTCACGCTGCCCTTGCTGCCGATGATGGTGAGGCTGCTCTCCAGGTTCCTGTCCCACACGCTGGTGCTGTAGTTCAGGCAGCCCAGGCCGCCGTTCACGAAGCGGAAGTTCACCAGGCCGCTGTCCTCGAAATCGGTGAGGCCATCGTGGTTGAAGTCGGCGAACTTGGCCTGGATGTCGGTGATATCACCGAAGAGCCAGTACATGATG
>Ga0138256_10002520_pt1 | contig 19643 bp, 21 predicted proteins | sample KNB2016incub_MG_FD_105486 | JGI IMG/M metagenome (GOLD analysis project Ga0138256, IMG submission 105486) | Active sludge microbial communities from wastewater in Klosterneuburg, Austria - KNB2014incub_MG | ecosystem: Engineered > WWTP > Activated sludge > Unclassified | place: Austria... | reverse complement strand
GCGCGGGCGGCGACGCGGAAGCGCCGCCGCCAGCAGCGGCGGCTGCCAGCCTCGAACGCCTCGCCGACGCGGCCGACTCGACGCGGCCGGGCGTGCGACCGGCATTGCCGGTCAGGCGCTCGACGTAACTGGCGAAATCACCGTCAGGGGGGCCGTCGCGGTCGATCGTGTTCATCGCTGCGGGTGAGTCAGCCGCGTCGTGGCGGTAGTCGCTTCGCGATCTCGGCGACCAGCGCCTGCGCGAGGCTCGCCTTGTCGGCGCGCGGCAGGCGCCAGCTGCCGTGTTCGTCGATCATCAGCAGTTCGTTGTCGTCGCGGCCGAAGGTCGCGTGGCCGATGTTGGCGACCATCAGCGGTACGCCCTTGGCCACACGCTTGGCCGCGGCGTTGGCTTCGAGGTCCTCGCTCTCGGCGGCGAAGCCGACGCACCACGGTGCATCGGGCCGGCGCGCGACGCTCGCCAGGATGTCGGGGTTCTGCGCGAACTCCAGCTTCGGCAGGTCCTGCGGTCCGCGCTTCTTGAGCTTGCGGTCGCTGGCGTTGGCCACCCGCCAGTCGGCGACGGCTGCGACGGCGACGAACACGTCGGGTCGCGGCGGCGGCGCCGCGTCGAGCGCGGCGATCACGGCGTCGTGCATCTGCTGCGCGGTTCGCACGTCGATGCGCTGCACGCCCCGCGGCGTCGCCAGCGCGGTCGGGCCCGCCACCAGCGTGACCTGCGCGCCGGCCGCGCGGCACGCGCGCGCGATCGCGAAACCCATCTTGCCCGACGACAGGTTGGTGATGCCGCGCACCGGGTCGATCGGCTCGTAGGTCGGGCCGGCGGTGAGCAGCACGTGCCGGCCGGCCAGCGACTTGGGGACGAAGAACGCGGCGAGCTCGTCGACCAGGTCCACCGGCTCGAGCATCCGGCCCAGGCCGGTCTCGCCGCAGGCCTGGTCACCGCTGTCGGGGCCGAGGATCGCGACGCCGTCGGCGGCCAGCTGCGCGACGCTGCGCTGCGTCGCGGGGTGCTGCCACATCTGCCGGTTCATCGCGGGCGCTACCAGCAGCGGGCACTCGCGCGCCAGGCACAGCGTGCTGAGCAGGTCGTCGGCCAGCCCGTGCGCCGCCTTCGCGAGGAAGTCCGCGGTGGCCGGCGCCACCAGGATCGCGTCGGCGGCGCGCGACAGCTCGATGTGCGCCATGTTGTTGCCGATTCGCGCGTCCCATTGGTCGGTGAACACCGGCTCGCCGGTCAGCGCCTGGAAGGTGGCCGGCGTCACGAAGCGGGTCGCCGCGTCGGTCATCACGACCTGCACGCGCGCGCCGGCGCGCTGCAGCTCGCGCGCCAGCTCGGCAGCCTTGTACGCGGCTACGCCGCCGGTCACGCCGAGCAGGATCCGCTTGCCTTCGAGCATCATGGGCGCTGTATATCACACCTCGCCGACGGCGCGCCGTGCGGCAATGCCGGAGGCGGCGTCAGCGCCCGCGCCGCACGCGCCGGATCTCGTCGACGATCAGCAGCACCGCCCCGACGGTGATCGCGCTGTCGGCGACGTTGAACGCGGGCCAGTGGAAACGCTGCCAGTAGACCAGCAGGAAGTCGACGACCTGGCCACGCACGATGCGATCGATCACGTTGCCGATCGCGCCGCCCAGGATCAGCGCCAGCGCGAACGCGAACAGCCGCTGCGAGCCGTGGCGCGCGAGCAGCCAGACGATGAACGCTCCGGCGCCGAGGCCCAGCACCGTGAAGAACCAGCGCTGCCAGCCGGCGGCGTTCGCCAGGAAGCTGAACGCCGCGCCGCGGTTGTAGACCAGCGTCAGGTCGAACAGGCCCGGAACGATCGCCAGTCGCTCGCCGAATGCGAAGCTTCGCTCGATGGCGAACTTGCTGAGCTGGTCGGCGACGAGCACCGCCGCGGCCAGCCACAGCCAGGGTCTCATCGCAGCGGCGCCACCTTTGGCCATCGTGCGTCCTCGTTGCAGCGTTCGGTGTTCGACGATCGGTCGTCGATCAGGCGGCGCTGCGCGGCTCGCCGCTGCCGTGCAGGTTGTCGACACAGCGCCCGCAGATCGTCGGATGCGCGGCATCCGCGCCGACGTCGGCGCGGTAGTGCCAGCAGCGCTCGCACTTCTCGTGGGAGCTCGGTGCGACCGAGACCGCAACCGGCTCGCCGTCGGCGGCGCGCGACAGGTGGGCGCGCGACGTGATGAGCACGAAGCGCAGGTCGTTGCCGAGCGACGCGAGCGCGTCCCAGGTCTCGCCGGACGCGCGCACGTCGACTTCGGCCTGCAGCGACGAACCGATCGCACCGGCGCTGCGCGCCTCCTCCAGCTTCTTCAGCACCTCGCCGCGCGCGGCGCGGATCGCCTCCCACTTCAGCCGCAACAGCGCCGTCGACTGCGCGTCCTCGGACGCCAGCTCCCCCATGCCGGGGAAGCGATGCCAGGTCTGCGTGAAGATCGTCTCGCCGCCGTCCTTCCATGCGGCGGGCGCGAGCAGCGGCCACGCCTCCTCGGCCGTAAACGACAGGATCGGCGCCATGATCCGCACCAGCGACTGCGCGACGTGGTGCAGCGCGGTCTGCGCCGAGCGCCGCGCGCGCGAGTCGGGCGGGGTCGTGTACAGCCGGTCCTTCAGGATGTCGAGCCAGAACGCGCCGAGGTCCTCGGAACAGAACGTCTGCAGCTTCGCGACAGCCGGGTGGAACTCGAAGCGCTCGTAGTCCCGCTCGACGTCGCGCTGCCAGGCGGCGGTCATCGCGATTGCATAGCGGTCGATCTCGAGCATCTCGTCGGGCGGCAGCGCGTGCCGCGGCGGATCGAAGTCCGAGACGTTTGCCAGCAGGAAGCGCAGCGTGTTGCGAATGCGCCGGTACGACTCGACGACGCGCGCGAGGATCTCCTTCGACAGGGCCATCTCGCCCGAGTAGTCGGTGCTGGCGATCCACAGCCGCAGGATCTCGGCGCCATACTGGTCCCAGATCTCCTGCGGATCGATGCCGTTGCCGGCCGACTTGCTCATCTTGTAGCCGCGCTCGTCGACGGTGAAGCCGTGCGTGAGCAGCGCCTTGTACGGCGGCACGCCGTTGAGCATCGACGAGGTCAGCAGCGACGAGTGGAACCAGCCGCGGTGCTGGTCGCTGCCCTCGAGGTACATGTCGGCCGGGAACGTCGACTGGGCCGCGTGCGAGCGGCGCAGCACGGTCTCGTGCGTGGTGCCCGAATCGAACCAGACGTCGAGCGTGTCGCGGTTCTTCACGTACCGGTCGGCCTCGTCGCCGAGCAGTTCGCGCGGATCGAGCCGCTGCCAGGCCTCGATGCCGTCGCGTTCGATGCGCCGGGCGACCTGCTCGAGGAGCTCGTCGGTGCGCGGATGCAGAGCGCCGGTCTCCTTGTGCACGAAGAACGCCATCGGCACGCCCCATTGCCGCTGGCGCGACAGCGTCCAGTCCGGCCGGTTGGCGATCATGCCGTGCAATCGCGCCTTGCCCCAGGCCGGGTAGAAGCGGGTCGCCTCGATGCCGGCCAGCGCCGTCTCGCGCAGCGTCGCACCGCCGTCGTGCGGCGCGATGTCCATGCCGGCGAACCACTGGCTCGACGCCCGGTAGATGATCGGCGTCTTGTGGCGCCAGCAGTGCATGTAGCTGTGCGGGTACTCCTCGACGCCGAACAGGCAGCCGTGCGCGCGGAGGTGCTCGACGATCTTCGGGTTGGCGTCCCAGATCGACAGGCCGGCGAAGTCGGGCAGCCAGCTCGCGTAGGTGCCGTCGCCGAGCACCGGCTGCAGGATGTCCGCATCGGCCATGCCGTGCTGCTTGCACGACGCGAAGTCCTCGATGCCGTAGGCCGGCGCCGAGTGCACGAGTCCGGTGCCCGAGTCGAGCGTCACGTAGTCGCCGAGGTAGACCGGCGCGAAACGGTCGGCGAACGGATGCCTGAAGCGGATCAGCTCGAGCGCCTTGCCCTTGCAGGTGGCCACGACCTCGCCGTCGAGCTTCCAGCGCTTCAGGCACGCCTCGACCAGGTCGCTGGCCAGGACCAGCAGTGCCGGCGCGCCGTTCCATGGCACCTTCACCAGCGAGTAGTCGAACTCGGGGTTCAGGTTCAGCGCCTGGTTGGCCGGGATCGTCCACGGCGTGGTGGTCCAGATCACCGCGTAGCCGCGATCGAGCGGCAGTTTCGGCAGGCCGAAGGCCTGCGCCAGCTTCGGCAGCTCCTCGGCCACGAAGGGGAAGCCGACGTCGATCGACGGATCGACCCGGTCGGCGTACTCGACCTCGGCCTCGGCCAGCGCCGAGCCGCAATCGAAGCACCAGTTCACCGGCTTCAGGCCGCGATAGACGTAGCCCTTGCGCAGGATCTTGCCGAGCGCGCGCAACTCGTCGGCTTCGTTGTGCGGCGCCATCGTCAGGTACGGGTCGTCCCAGTCGCCCAGGACGCCGAGGCGGATGAAGTCCTTCTTCTGCCGCTCGATCTGCTCGGCGGCGTAGGCGCGCGACTTCGCCTGCACCTCGTCGGCCGGCAGGTTCTTGCCGTACTGCTTCTCGATCTGGATCTCGATCGGCATGCCGTGGCAGTCCCAGCCCGGCACGTAGCGGGCGTCGAAGCCGGCCATGTTGCGGCTCTTGACGATGACGTCCTTGAGGATCTTGTTGACCGCGTGCCCGAGGTGGATGTCGCCGTTGGCGTATGGCGGGCCGTCGTGCAGCACCCAGACCGGCCGGCCCTTCGAGGCGTCCCGGATCCGCCGATAGACGCCTTTCTGCTGCCACTGCCGCGTCCACTGCGGCTCGCGCTTCGCGAGGTCGCCGCGCATCGGGAACGGCGTGTCCGGCAGGTTCAGCGTGTCGCGGTACGACTTCTCGCCTTGCACGGATCGGTCGGGCTTGCCTTCGGCCATTGCGGTCTCTCGGATCAGTCGGGTCGGTCGCCGGCCGCGCCGGTACGCGCGGCGCGGAACCAGTCGCGCGCGGCGTGCGCGTCGCGCTCGATCTGCGCGGTGAGCAGCGCGATCGAATCGTAGTGCGCCTCGTCGCGCAGCTTGTGCAGGAACTCGACGCGTACCAGCCTGCCGTAGATCTGGGCGTCGAAATCGAACAGGTGGACTTCGAGCAGCGGCCGGCCGTCGCGCTCGACCGCCGGGCGCGTGCCGAGGCTCGCGACGCCCGGGATCGGGCGCTCGTCGAGCCCGTGCACGCGCACCACGAACACGCCCGTGACGGCGGGCCGCTCGAACGGAATCGGCACGTTCAGCGTCGGGAAGCCGATCGTGCGACCGAGCTTGCGCCCGTGCACGACGTGCCCGGAGATGTAGTAGGGCCGCCCCAGCAGCTCGCGGGCGCCGGCGAAGTCGCCGTTGGCCAGGGCGTCGCGCACCGCCGAACTCGAGATTCGCCGGCCGTCGCGGCTGACGGTGTCCACGCGCGCCAGTTCGAAGCCGTGCCGCGACGCGGCCTGTTCGAGCATCGCGAAGTCGCCGCGACGTTTCGCTCCGAAGCGGAAGTCGTCGCCGATCAGCAGATGGCGTGCGTGCAGGCCCTCGACGATGATCTCGTCGATGAAGCGCTCGGCCTGCAGCGTCGCGACCGACGCGTTGAAGTGCGCGATGCATACCCGGTCGACCCCGCACTCGGCCAGCGCGTCGAGCTTGTCGCGCTCGGTGCTGATGCGAGCCGGCGCCGGCGGCGCGCCGGCGGCCAGCGAGGCGAAGTATTCGCGCGGATGCGGCTCGAAGGTCAGCACGCAGGTCGGCAGCTCGAGTTCGTCGGCGCGCCGCCGCAACTGCGCGAGCACCGCGCGGTGGCCGATGTGCACGCCGTCGAAATTGCCGATCGTCAACGCGCACGGATCGCGTCGATCGGGGGGCGGCAGGCGGCGGAAGACTTCCATCGGGGATGGGTGCGACAAAACCTTGAATTATAAGGCGATGATACGATTGACCGATGAAAACGATGGTCGTGATGCTGTCGGGACGGGGTTCCAACATGGCGGCCATCGCGCAGGCCATGCGCGCCGAGCGCTGGCCCGCATCGATCGCCTGCGTGATCGCCGACCGGCCGCAGGCGGCGGGCCTGCAGCGGGCCGCCGAGTTCGGCTTGCCGACCCGCGTCGTCGACCACCGCGGCTTCGAGCGCCGCGAGGACTTCGAGCGCGCGCTGCGCGACGCGATCGACGCGCACCGGCCCGACCTGGTCGTCCTGGCCGGTTTCATGCGCGTGCTCGGCGCGCCGTTCGTCGAGCACTATCGCGGGCGCCTGCTCAACATCCATCCGTCGCTGCTGCCGGCGTTTCCGGGGCTTGCGACGCACCGCCGTGCGCTGCAGTCCGGTGTCGCAGTGCACGGGGCGACGGTCCACTTCGTCGGCACCGGGGTCGACGACGGCCCGATCGTCGCTCAGGCGGCCGTGCCGGTGCTCGCCGGCGACGACGAGCCGGCCCTCGCGGCGCGGGTGCTGGCGGCCGAGCACCGGCTGTATCCGATGGCGGTGCGCTGGTTCGTCGACGGGCGCTTGCGCATCGACGGCAGGCTGGTGCGGCTGGCCGATCCCGAGCCCGGCGAGACCCGGCTGCTGTGGGGCGCAGCGCGGTGAAGCCGGCGCGCGGGGCCGCGCGCGGCGCACGCGGCGCACGCGGTCGTGGCGCGGCGCCGACCTCGGATGCGCTGCGCTGCGAGGCACTCGCTCGCGCGCTGCGTTTCGAGGCGCCTGCCGATGCGGTGCTGCGCGCGTTCTTCCGCGCGCACCCGGCGCTCGGCCGGCGCGACCGCGGCGCGATCGCCGAGGCTGTGTTCGACGTGCTGCGCAACCGCCGTCTCTACGCGCACCTCGCGCAAGGCGCGAGCGGCCCCATCGAGGAACGGCTGCTTGCGTTGTCCCGGCGGCGAAGTGACGGCCAGCTCGAGGTCCCGCCGCTCCCGTTCGCGGTGCGCTACAGCCTGCCCGACTGGCTCGCCGATGCGCTGGTCGCCTGCCATGGCCCCGAGCGGGCCGAGTCGCTCGCGGCGGCGATGCTCGAGAGCGCTCCGCTCGACCTGCGCGTGAACACGCTGAAGTCCGATGCTGCGGCGGTGCTGGCGTCGCTGGCGTCGGCTGGCATCGCGGCGCGCGCGCTGCCGCAGGTGCCGAACGCGCTGCGCGTGGCCGGCAAGCCTGCGCTCGAGCGCAGCGAGGCATTCGAGTCGGGTTGGTGCGAGGTCCAGGACGCTGGCAGCCAGTTGCTGGCGATGCTGGTGGCGCCGCGCCGGGGCCAGACCGTCGTCGACCTGTGCGCTGGCGCGGGCGGCAAGACGCTGGCGCTGGCCGCGGCGATGCGGTCGACCGGCCAGGTCTACGCGTGCGACGTGTCCGCGCCGCGCCTGCTGCGGATGCGGCGCCGGCTCGAGCGCTGCGGCGCGACCAACGTGCAGCCGATGGCGCTGGCCGGCGAGGACGACGCGCGCCTGCAGCGGCTGCACGGGCGCGCCGACGCGGTGCTGGTCGACGCGCCGTGCACCGGCACCGGCACGCTGAGGCGCAATCCGGACCTCAAGTGGCGCACCGGGCCCGCCGACGTCGCGCGTCTGGTCGTGGCGCAGCGAGCGATCCTCGCCGCCGCCGTGCCGCTGTTGCGCCCGGGCGGAGCGCTCGTCTACGCGACCTGCAGCCTGCTGGCGCAGGAGAACGACGAGCAGGTCGACTGGTTCGAGGCACAACATCCGCAGTGGCTGCGCAGGCCCGCGGCGCAGGTGCTGCACGCGCAGGGCGCGCGGCTCGATCCGCAGTCGACCGCCGACGGACTGTTGCGCCTGATGCCCGATCGCGACGACTGCGACGGTTTCTTCGCGGTGCGCTGGGAGCGCCCGAAGTAGCGAGTGCCGGCACCTTCGGCGGCGCGGCCGGCGGCGTTCGGTCCCGGGGGGTAGAATCGGGCCGCTATTCGAGGAGGTTCCTTCGTTGCTGGAGTCCGCCCTGTTTTTCCTCGACCGGGGCTTGCTCGACGCGGCGTGGTGGCAGGTCGTCGCCTACACGCTGGTCGTCACGCACGTCACGATCGTGGGCGTCACCGTGTTCCTGCACCGTTGCCAGGCGCATCGCGCGCTCGACCTGCATCCGGCGGTCGCGCACGTCTTGCGCTTCTGGCTCTGGCTGACCACCGGCATGGTCACGCGCGAGTGGGCCGCGGTGCACCGCAAGCACCACGCGAAGTGCGAAAGCGGCGACGACCCGCACAGCCCGGCGCGCTGGGGGCTGCGCAAGGTGCTGCTCGAGGGCGCCGAGCTGTACCGCGCCGAGGCGGCCAATGCCGAAACCGTGCGCCGGTACGGCCATGGCACCCCCGACGACTGGATCGAGCGCCGCCTCTACTCGCGCCACACGATGCTGGGTGTGTCGATCACGCTGGTCGCCAGCGTGCTGATGTTCGGCGCGATCGGCCTGACCGTGTTCGCGGTTCAGATGCTGTGGATCCCGGTCCTGGCGGCAGGCGTCATCAACGGGCTGGGCCACGCTCGCGGCTACCGGAACTTCGACAGCCCCGACGCGAGCACCAACATCGTGCCGTGGGGGATCCTGATCGGCGGCGAGGAGCTGCACAACAACCACCACACCTACGCCAGTTCGGCGAAGCTGTCGGTCAAGTGGTACGAGTTCGACATCGGATGGCTGTACATCCGGTTGCTGTCGCTGCTGGGGCTGGCGACGGTGCATCGCGTCGCGCCGAAGCCGAAGTTCGCCGCCGCGAAGGCGGCAGTGGATCTCGACACGGTGCAGGCGGTCATCGCCCACCGCTACGACGTGATGGCGCAGTACGCGCGCTCGCTCAGGCGCGCCTGCGCCGAGGAAGCGCGCCGGCTCGCGAAGCTCCAGCGCCCGGAAGGCAAGCTGGTCAGGTCGGCGCGGCGCTGGCTGCACCGTGACGCGGCACGCTGGCCCGAGCACCAGCGCGAGCGACTCGCCGAGATCTTCGCCGCCAGCGAGCGCCTGAAGTACCTGGTCGAGATGCGCCGCGAGCTCGCCGCGCTGTGGGAGCGCTCGACGCTGAGCCGCGAGCAGCTGGTCACGCACCTGCAGCAGTGGTGCCTGCGTGCCGAGTCGAGCGGCATACGCGCGCTGCAGGAGCTGTCGAATCGCCTGCGCTCCTACGCGACCTGAGAAGGTGTGATGAGCACGCATCCCGTCGAGCCGTCCGGTGGCGCCGCGCCGCGCAAGGCGGTGACGCAGCCGCGTCTCGCCGAGTTGCGCGCGCGCGGCGAGCCGATCGCCATGCTCACCTGCTACGACGCGAGCTGGGCCGCGCTGCTCGACGACGTCGGCGTCGAGTGCCTGCTGGTCGGCGATTCGCTCGGCATGGTCGTGCAGGGCCACGATTCGACGCTGCCCGTGACGCTCGACGACGTCGCGTATCACGTCCGCTGCGTGGCGCGCGGCAACCGGTACGCGTGGATCGTCGCCGACATGCCGTTCGCGACCTACCAGACGGGTGCCGAGCAGGCGTTCGCGAACGCCGCGCGGCTGATGCAGGCCGGCGCCCGGATGGTCAAGCTCGAAGGCGGCGCGTGGCTGGCGCCGACGGTGGCCGTGCTGACGCGCGCCGGCATCCCCGTGTGCGCGCACCTGGGCCTCACGCCGCAGTCGGTCCACGCGCTCGGCGGCTACCGCGTGCAGGGCGGCACGCCCGAGGCTTCCCAGCGCCTCGTCGCCGACGCCCTGGCGTTGCAGGATGCGGGCGCGACGATGCTCGTGCTCGAGATGGTGCCGGCGGCGCTGGCCGAATCGGTGACCCGGCAACTGGCGATCCCGACCATTGGAATCGGCGCGGGCGCCGCGTGCTCGGGCCAGGTGCTGGTGCTGCACGACATGCTCGACGTGTACCCCGGGCGCAAGCCGCGCTTCGTGCGCAACTTCATGGCGGGCGCCGGTAGCGTGCGCGCCGCGATCGACGCGTATCGCGACGCGGTCAAGGCGCGTCGCTTCCCCGGGTCCGAACACACCTATTGACCCTGCTGACCCGATGCGAGGCAAGTGATGGAGTTCGTCGTCCTGACCGGGGCGTCACGCGGCCTGGGTGCCGCAATGGCCGAGTGCCTGCTGTCGCCGGCGCGGCAGCTCGTCTGCATCGCGCGCACGCCCAACGACGCGCTGTCGGCGAAGGCGCGCGCCAGCGGGGCGCGCCTGGACTACCACCTGCACGACCTTGCCGACGCCGACGCGACCGGGCGACTGGCACGATCGCTCGGCGAGACGCTGAGCACCGCGGCCGGCGTGTCACGGTTCGTGCTGGTCAACAACGCCGGCGTGATCGAACCGATCGGGCGCGTCGAGTCGCTGCAGCCGGCGCCACTGGCGCGCGCGCTGCAGGTGAACCTGGGTTCGGCGATGCTGCTGAGTGCGGTATTCCTCGCGGCGACCGAAGCCTCGGGCGCCGAGCGGCGCATCCTGAACATCTCGTCCGGGGCGGCCCGCTACCCGGTGGCCGGCTGGTCGGCCTATTGCAGTGCCAAGGCGGCGCTCGACATGTTCACGCGCTGCATCGCGGCCGAGCACGCCGGGCACCCGAACGCGCCGCGCGTCTGCTCGCTCGCGCCCGGCGTCGTCGACACCGACATGCAGGTGACGATCCGCGCCGCCGACCGGGCGGATTTCCCGCCGGTGGAGCGCTTCCGCAAGCTCAAGGACGACGGTGCGCTCGGTGCACCCGCAGAAGTGGCCGCGCGCATCGTCGCGTACCTCGGCCGCGACGATTTCGGCGAGCGCGAGATCGACGACATCCGCGATCGATGAAGCGCCGGCCAGGCGCCAGGGCCACGCCGCCGCCGCGGGCGCCGGAAGGCTTGCGCGGGCCCCGTCAATAGCCGGTGGCGGTTCCCGTCGAACCGGGGCCGCGCTGCGCCTCAGGGGCCGGTTCGGGCGAGAACCCGCGCAGCAGCGCGCGCGCCCCGCGCATCAGCAGCGACACGTCGGTGCCGATCGCGATGAAGCGGCAGCCCGCCGAGATCATCCTGCGAGCGAAGTGCTCATCGGCGGCAAGGATGCCGCCCGCCTTGCCGCTGGCGACGATGCGCCGCATCGCGTCGTCGATCGCCGACTGGACTGCCTCGTGCGCCGGATTGCCGAGGTGTCCCATCGACGCGGCGAGGTCGGAGGGCCCGATGAACACGCCGTCGACGCCTTCGACCGCCGCGATCGCGTCGAGGTTCTGGAGGCCGCGCACCGTCTCGACCTGCACCAGCAGGCAGATCTCGGCATCGGCGCGCGCCGGGTAGTCCGGCACGAGGTTGAAGCGCGACGCGCGCGCCAGCGCGCTGCCGACGCCGCGGATCCCCGCCGGCGGATAACGGGTCGCGCGCACGAGCTGCTTCGCCTGCTCGGCGGTTTCGACCATCGGCACCAGCAGCGTCAGCGCGCCGATGTCGAGAAGCTGCTTGATCAGGTGCGGATCGCCCGACGGCGGACGCACGATCGGGTGCGAGCGGTACGCGGCCACCGCCTGCAGTTGCGCGAGCAGCGTGCGCAGGTCGTTCGGCGCGTGCTCGCCGTCGAGCAGCAGCCAGTCGTAGCCGGCGCCAGCGCAGAGTTCGGCCGGATACGGGTCGGCCAGTGCGATCCAGAGGCCGAACAGCGGCTGTGCCTCGCGCAGCCGGCGCTTGAAGGGGTTGGTCGGCAGTTCCATCGGCGGCGTTCCCGAAGCGGCGAAGCAGGTCGGACGAAGGGGTCGAAAAACGAAAGCCCCTCGGTCGAGGGGCTTCGCTGTCGCGCGGCGCGGCGCGCCGCAGCCGGGGGGCCTACTTGATCTTGGTTTCCTTGTAGGCCACGTGCTTGCGGGCGACGGGATCGAACTTCTTGATCTCCATCTTCTCGGGCATCGTCCGCTTGTTCTTCGTCGTCGTGTAGAAATGGCCGGTGCCGGCCGACGATTCGAGCTTGATCTTGTCGCGCATGATCGCTGTCCCTCCGGGTTATGCCGCTTCGCCGCGGGCGCGCAGGTCGGCCAGCACCGCGTCGATGCCCTTCTTGTCGATCAGGCGCAAGGCCGCGTTGGTGATGCGCAGGCGGATCCAGCGGTTCTCGCTCTCGACCCAGAAGCGGCGATATTGCAGGTTCGGCAGGAAGCGGCGCTTGGTCTTGTTGTTCGCGTGCGAGACGTTGTTGCCGACCATCGGCGCTTTTCCGGTGACTTGGCAGACTCGGGCCATGACGGGCTCCTCGGACTCGAGCCTGAGGCTCGATATTGCAGCAAAGCCTTGAATTTTAGCGCGATTCGCGCCGAGCCCGCAAGCCGGACCCGGGCGTCATCCGCAACGACCGGGTCGGCGGGCCGGGGTTCCGGCGCGTTATGGGGCAGACTCGCGCAGCAAAGGAGCCCATCAGCATGAAACGATTCCTGTTCGCCGCCGCGCTCGCCGCCGCCCCCGCCTTGGCCGCCGAGGTCGGCGTCTCGATCGGCATCGGCCAGCCCGGCTTCTACGGGCGCATCGACATCGGCCAGTTCCCGCACCCGGCGGTGATCTACGCCGAGCCCCTCGTCATCCAGCCGGCGCCCATCGGCTTCGTTCGGCGCCCGATCTACCTGCGCGTGCCGCCCGGACACGCGAAGGACTGGCGCAAGCACTGTCACAGGTACAACGCCTGCGGACAGCCGGTCTTTTTCGTCCAGGAGAACTGGTACCGCGACGTCTACGCGCCGCGGCACCGCGAGGGTTACCGGCAGGACCAACGCCGTCGCGAGCCGCAACGCTACGAGCGCGAGGACGATCGCCGCAAGGACGGCAAGGACAACCGGGGCGAAAGAGGCGAAAGAGGCGACAGGGGAAAGGGCGGCGACAGGGGCAGGGGTCGCCAGGGGGGCTGAGCGGCGGCCGTGGCCGGCTAGCTAGAGCAGTCCGGCCTCGGCGAACGAGAAGCAGCGGTTGCCGGCCACGATCAGGTGGTCCAGCACCGGCACGTCGAGCTGCGCCAGCGACGCCTTCAGCGCCTGCGTAAGCATCCGGTCGGCCGCGCTCGGCTCGGCGACCCCCGAGGGGTGGTTGTGCGCGAGGATCAGCGCGGCGCTGTTGAGCTCGAGGGCGCGGCGCGCGACTTCGCGCGGGTAGACCGCGGTCTGCGTCAGCGTGCCGCGGAACAGCTCCTCGGCCGCGATCAGCCGGTTCTGCGCGTCCAGGAACAGGCCGGCGAAGATCTCGTGGCCGCGATCGCGCAGCCACAGCGCCAGGAACTCCCGCACCGCCGACGGCGAGGCGAGCGCGTCGCGACTGCGCAGTTCCTCGCGCAGGCTGCGCCGTGCCAGTTCGATGGCCGCCTGCAGCTGCGCGCGCCGGGCCGGGCCGAGGGCGCTGCCGCGGGTGCCGAGGCGGCTCTGCGCGCAGAGCAGCCCGCGCAGCCCGCCGGAATCGGCGAGCAGTTCGCGTGCCAGTTCGACCGCGTGCTTGCCGGTGGTGCCATTGCGCAGCAGCACCGCCAGCAATTCGGCGTCGGACAGCGCGGCGGGACCCCCGGCGAGCAGCCGTTCGCGTGGGCGCTGCTCGATCGGCCAATCGCGGATGCTCAATGGGGGCTCCCGGGCCGGCGGTGGAGAAAGCCTAGAATGGCGGGCATGGCAAATGCTTCTTCGGCGGCGGCCCCGGCGACGGTCGCGGCCGGTTCCTACCTCACGCTGCACTACCGGATCAGTCTGGCCGACTCCGGGGACGACGTCATTAGCACTTTCGGCGATCGGCCGGCCACCCTTCAGCTCGGGCTAGGCCAGCTGGCCGAACCGCTCGAACGATGCCTGCTCGGTCTGGCCGAAGGCGCGCGCGCGAGTTTCGACCTCGAACCCGATCAGGCCTTCGGGCCGCGCAATCCGGCACTGCTCCAGAGCTTGTCGCGCGCGGCCTTCGACGCCCAGACCGGCGGCGATGGCGATTACCAGCCGGGCGACCCGGTCCAGATCCCGGCGCCGGGCGGCGGGCGCTACGCGGGCGTGCTGAAGGCGCTCGACGAGCATCGTGCGCTGTTCGATTTCAACCACCCGCTCGCCGGCCGGCGGATCCGCTTCGAAGTCGAGATCCTCGGCATCTTGTAGGACGTTCCATGGACGCGCTACTCGCCCAGCCCCGCGGCTTCTGTGCCGGCGTCGACCGCGCGATCGAGATCGTCGAGCGCGCGCTCGAGGTGTTCGGCCGCCCGGTCTACGTGCGCCACGAGATCGTGCACAACGAGCACGTCGTGCGAGCGCTGCGCGACATGGGTGCGGTCTTCGTCGACGAACTCGACCAGGTGCCCGACGGGGCGGTCGTGATCTTCTCTGCGCACGGCGTCTCGCGCGCGGTGCGCGCCGAGGCAGAACGGCGCGGCTTGCGCGTCTTCGACGCCACCTGCCCGTTGGTGACCAAGGTTCACATCGAGGTCGCGAAGATGCGCCGCGACGGCCGCGAGCTGGTCATGATCGGGCACGCCGGCCATCCCGAGGTCGAGGGCACGATGGGACAGGCCGACGACGGCATCTACCTGGTCGAGACGATCGACGACGTTGGGCGGCTGGCCGTGCGCGATCCGCAGCGGCTCGCTTACGTCACGCAGACCACGCTGTCGGTGGATGATTGCCGCGACATCATCGCGGCGCTCAAGGCGCGCTTCCCGGCGATCGCCGAGCCGAAGAAACAGGACATCTGCTACGCGACGCAGAATCGGCAGGACGCGGTCAAGGTCATGGCGCCGCAGTGCGACCTGGTGCTGGTCATCGGCTCGCCGACCAGTTCAAACAGCAACCGGCTGCGCGAAGTGGCAGAGAAGATGGGCTGCGAGGCGCGGATGATCGGGTCGGCGGTCGAGCTCGATCCTGCGTGGCTGACTGGCAAGCGCCGGGTCGGCGTGACCGCGGGGGCATCGGCGCCGGAGCGGCTGGTCGAGGAATTGCTCGCGCGCCTGGAGACGCTGGGTGTCGGCTGCGTGCACGCGCTGGAAGGCGTGCGCGAGAACATGACCTTCCCGCTGCCGAAGGGGTTGGCCAGGCCTAAGGACGCAAAGGCCTCCACGACGGGTGCCAGTGCGCAAGGAGAAAGCGGTTAGCCAAGGGGTTGGCCGCTTTCGCCGCCAACCCCTTGATTGTGTTGGTGCCGATGCCCGGACTCGAACTGGGGACCTTCGCATTACGAATGCGCTGCTCTACCAACTGAGCTACACCGGCGTTTCACGAGCCCGACTGCACGACGAGCCCGGAAAGCCGAAAATTATAGCAGACGGGCCGGTGCAGCGAGCTTCGTCGTCGGCCCTCGCTAGGCGCCTGCGCGCCCGGCCTAGAACCAGATTTCGGGGTAGTGTCGCGTGCGCGGCAGGTTGTTGACCAGCAGCGCCACCGCCAGCAGGATCAGCGGCCCGAGCGTCGCCGGCACCAGCGCGTAGGTGTAGCCGAGCGCGTGGATGTCGGGCGAGCCGACCACCGCGATCAGCGCGGTCGCGCCGCCCGGCGGGTGCAGCACGCGAAGCGCGTGCATCAAGGCGACCGACGTCGACACCGCGAGCGCCGCCGCCAGCCACGGGTGCGCCTGCAGCAGCTTCCAGGAGGCAACGCCGACCAGCGCGGAAACCAGGTGGCCCACGACCAGGTTGCGCGGCTGCGACAGCGGGCTTCGCGGGGCGCCGAAGACGAGCACCGCCGAAGCGCCGATCGAGCCGATCAGCAGCGACAGGTCCTGGTCCGCGAACAGCAGGCGGCCGGCCCATCCGACCGCGGCGATGCCGGCGAACGCACCGGCCCACGACCAGAAGATCTCACCGACGCTGACCCGCGGCGGGCCGCCGCGCGTGCTGCCGCGCATCCTGCCGAGGTACTCGAGCAGCGTCACAGCAGGTCGCCCCACTCGAAGGCGCCGAGGAAGTCCTTGCGCAGCAGCAGTCCCCGAAGCCGCCCGTCTTCGTCGACCACCGGCATGCTGCGCCCCGGATGGCTGCGAAACGCCGTGACCAGGTCCCCGAACCGCGCCTGCGGCCGCACCGACACCACCGGGGCGGTCATCGCTTCACGCACCGTGGTCTCGTGACAGCGGTGCTTCATGGGGCCTGCGTCGTCGAGCAGGCGAAGCAGCAGTTCCAGGAAGGTGTCGGCCTGCAGTCGGCGCAGGAAGTCGGTTTCGGTCAGCATGCCGATCACGCGCCCGTCGGCGTCGACGACCGGCAAGGCCTTGTAGCCAATGCGCACGATGGTGCGTGCCGCTTCGTCCATCGGCATGTCGGGTCGCAGCGGCGTGAGGTCGACTCGCATCAGGCTGCTCGCGCGCAGTTGGCCGACCAAGCGGTCGATCGCGTGCCGGTGGGCGAGGTGGTAGACCTCGCGGAAGTCCTCGGTCGTGATGTCCACGTAGCCGGGGATCCGCTTCAGGGCGTCCAGGATGTCCTCGTCGGAGAGTTCCAGATCCGGGACGCCGTCGGGATCTCCGCTGGGCCGCTGGCGGGTGCTGTCGTCGTTCATGCGCTGCCCAGTATCGACGATTTCAAGGTTCCGGCGAAGCGGCCGTCGCATCGGCCAGCGTCGCGTCCACCGTCGGCCAGCGCAAGCGGCAGCGCAGCTCGCGTTTGAGCCGGCGGTTCGCCAGTCGCCGCGACTCGCTCATGAACGACAGCATCGCCGGGCTCACCTGCGCCGCGACGGCGTCGCGCGGAAGGCGGGGCGGACGGGGCAGTCCGAGCACGTCGGCGACCTTGTCGAAGTACGCGCCCATCTTCAGGTCGCTGTCGTCGACCGCGTGGTAGACCCGTCCGGGTCGTCCGCGAAACAGCGCGAGCCAGGTCGCCCGCGCGAGGTCGTCGGCGTGGATGTGGTTGGTGTAGACGTCGTCGGCGTCGACGAGCGCCGGCGTCCCGCGGCGCAGGCGATCGACCGGCAGGCGATCCTGGGCGTAGATGCCGGGCGCGCGCAGGATCGAAACACGTGCCGCGCCGCGCGCCGACAGCGCGCGCAGGCGGCGCTCGGCGGCGACCCTGCGGATCGCGCGTGCGCTCGCCGGCGCGACCGGACGCGTCTCGTCGAAAGCCGCGCCGGCGCAGTCGCCGTAGACGCCGGTCGTGCTGACGTAGACCCAGCGCGGGGGAGGTCCCGTGCGACGCCGGCGGATCAGCGTGGTGCCGCACGCGGCGATCAGGCGTGCGCTGCGCGGGTCGTCGCGGCCGGTTGCCGGTGGCGGCGCGAGGTCGACCACCCGGCTTGCGAACGGCGCGAGCCGTCGCAGCGTGCGTCGATCGTCGAGGTCCGCCGCGATCGCGCGGGCGCCGAGCGCGCGCGCTGCCACCTGCTGCTCGGGTCGCCGAGTCACCGCGACCACGTCGATCGCGTCGCGCAGCTTCGGCGCCAACTGTTCGAGCAGCCGCATGCCGACGTCGCCGCAGCCGACGACCAGCAGGCGAAAGCGGCGAAGTCGGCGGGGAAGGGCGCGCGGCGCGGCGAACGGGGCGGAGGGCAATCTCATGGACGTCGATGTCGCGCGGAGCCGGCAGGCCATAATAGCGGCTTTGCGCGCGCCCCCCTGGCCAGCCATGAGCTTCAACGTCAGCGTCTCCCCCAGCGGCAAGCAATTCGGCGTCGACGACGACGAGTTCATCCTCGAAGCGGCGCTTCGCCAGGGCGTCGTGCTGCCGTACGGCTGCCGCAACGGCGCCTGCGGATCGTGCAAGGCCCGCGTGCTCGACGGCGAGATCGAGCAGGGCGCGCATTCGGACAAGGCCTTGAGCGTCGACGAGGCGGCGCGCGGCTTTGCGCTGCTGTGCTGTGCGCACGCGCGCTCCGACCTGTCGGTCGAGTGCCGCGTCGTCGCGGCGGCGGGCGACATTCCGATCCGCAAGATGCCGTGCCGGATCGCGTCGATCGAAAGGCTAGCGCCGGACGTCGCGGTCCTGAGGCTGCAGCTGCCGGCCAACGAGCGCCTGCAGTACCTGGCCGGCCAGTACGTCGAACTCCTGCTGAAGGACGGCTCGCGGCGCAGCTATTCGATGGCCTGCGCGCCGCACCTCGCCGAACAGCTCGAATTGCACGTCCGCCACATGCCGGGGGGGCGATTCACCGACGCACTGTTCGGCGCCACGCAGCCGGCGATCAAGGAACGCGACATCCTGCGCTTCGAGGGTCCGATGGGTACCTTCTTCCTGCGCGAGGACAGCGAGCGCCCGATGGTCCTGCTGGCCAGCGGTACCGGTTTCGCGCCGATCAAGGCAATCGTCGAGCACGCCCGCTTCAAGGGCGTCGCGCGGCCCATGACGCTGTACTGGGGCGGACGCCGACCGCGCGACCTGTACCTGAACGCGCTCTGCGAGCGCTGGGTGCGCGAGTTCGCCGGGTTCCGCTACGTGCCGGTGGTGTCCGATGCGCTGCCCGAGGACCACTGGCAGGGCCGGACCGGTTTCGTGCATCGCGCGGTGATGGCCGACTTCCCGGACCTCTCGGGCCACCAGGTCTACGCCTGCGGCGCGCCGGTCGTCGTCGACGCCGCGCGGCGCGAGTTCACGTCGCGGTGCGGCTTGCCCGAGGCCGAATTCTTCGCCGACGCGTTCACGTCGGCGGCCGACCTGGCAAACGCCGGTTAGCGGCAGGAACGGCGGTGCGCGCGAGCGTGCGCTGGTCAGCCGGCGGCCGGCGCTTCGCCGAGATACGCGGCGCGCACGCGTGCGTCGCCGAGCATCGCCCGCGCCTCGCCCGACATCGTCACGAGGCCCGAGTCCATCACGTACGCGCGCGACGCGGCTTCGAGCGCGAGCCGCGCATTCTGCTCGACCAGCAGGATCGTCGTTCCCTGCGCAGCCACGCTGCGAACGACCTCGAAGACCTTCTCGACCATGATCGGCGACAGGCCCATCGACGGCTCGTCGAGCAGTAGCAACTTCGGCACGCTCATCAGCGCGCGCGCCATCGCCAGCATCTGCTGCTCGCCGCCCGACATCGTGCCGGCCATCTGGTCGGCGCGTTCCTTCAGGCGCGGGAAGGTCTCGAACATGCGGTCGATGTCGCGGCGCACGCCGGCGGCGTCGCGCCGCGTGTACGCGCCCATCATCAGGTTCTCGACGATCGTCATCCGCGCGAACACGCCGCGGCCCTCGGGCACCATCGCCAGGCCGCGCGACACCAGTTCGTGCGACCCCACGCCGCGGATCGAGCGCCCCTGATACGACACCTCGCCCGACACCCACCGCTGGGTGCCGGTGATCGCCTTGAGCGTGGTGGTCTTGCCGGCGCCGTTGGCGCCGATCAGCGCGACCAGTTCACCTTCGTGCACCTCGAGGTCGACGCCCTTGACCGCCTGGATGCCGCCATAGGCGACCTGCAGGCCCGAGATGCTGAGGATCGGCGTCGTCATCTGCGGTCGGCGGTCGGCGGTCGGCGGTCGCGGTCAGTGCGCGGCACTGGCGCCGAGATAGGCGACGATCACCGCCGGATCGCGCTGGACCTGCGCGGGCGTGCCCTCGGCGATCACCTTGCCGTAGTCGAGCACGGTGACGCGGTCGCACAGCCCCATGACCAGCTTCACGTCGTGCTCGATCAGCAGGAGCGTGCGGCCGTCGTCGCGGATGTGCGAGAGCAGGTCGCGCAGCGTCAGCTTCTCGGTGGCGTTCATGCCGGCTGCCGGCTCGTCGAGCGCCAGCAGCTTCGGATCGGTGGCGAGCGCGCGCGCGATCTCCAGGCGCCGCTGGTCGCCGTACGACAGCGTGCGTGCCTGG